>Ga0136618_10000950_pt1 | contig 10789 bp, 9 predicted proteins | sample AntDrymUQ3302106_2_FD_104805 | JGI IMG/M metagenome (GOLD analysis project Ga0136618, IMG submission 104805) | Polar desert sand microbial communities from Dry Valleys, Antarctica - metaG UQ330 (21.06) | ecosystem: Environmental > Terrestrial > Soil > Desert | place: Antarctica: Dry Valley...
AAGGACGGCGACGCTCTTGGCGGGAGGCAGGGGTAGATCGCCCTTGTCGAAGCTGGATGCATAGGACTCTGAGTTCTTTACGAGGTCGTCTGTGGCGCTCATTGAGGTTCCTTTCGTGGGAAGTGTTGTCTACCAAAAGAGTAGACAAACGGACTTGCGATATTCGGGACAAAGTCGCCGCGGGATCGCCGAGTTGCCCGCAGTTTGCGGCGATCCGGAGCGGCGGTTTACGTCCCTCGGCCCGCTTATCGTCGTCGTCTGAGATGAAGCGACAGGCAACCTCATCCGATTGGGCCGCTGACGCTAACCTCGCGCCAATGAGCCACTTGCGCTCCGTCCCGGACTCGCGCCCGCCATCCAAGGAAGAGGCTCGCCGCGTGGGTAAGGCTTCCATCGCAGAGCTCGAGCGCTGGGCGACAGTTCACCGCCTTGCCTGTGTGAGGATGCTGGCTGTCGCGAAGTCGGGCCATCTCGACTCCTCGCTCTCGGCCGCTGACATCGTCTCCGCGCTCTACAACCGCGTGCTCCGCCACGATCCCGAGGATCCGTCTTGGCACGAACGTGATCGCTTCGTCCTCTGCAAGGGCCACGCGGCACCGATCCAATACGCGGCGCTAGCGCACCATGGCTACTTCCCGAACGAGGATCTCCAGGGCCTCCGCAAGATCGGTGCGCCCCTCCAGGGCCATCCCGACATGAATAAGACCGCCGGCGTCGAGGTCTCGACCGGCTCGCTCGGCCAGGGCCTCTCTATGTGCGTGGGCATCGCCCTTGCGCTCCGCCTTGACGGGCTCGAGAACACCGCGCACATCTTCGGCGTCATGAGCGACGGCGACTGCCAGGAGGGCCAGACCTGGGAGGCCGCTACTGCGGCCGTGCACTTCGGCCTCACCAATGTCACAGCGATCGTCGATTACAACCACCTTCAGACCGACGGCACGACCGAGCAGGTCATGGATATCGGCGACGTGCGCGCAAAGTTCGAGGCGTTCGGCTGGGACTCGATCGAAATCGACGGCCATGACATGGAGGCGATCGTCGAAGCGCTGGAGCGCAGCCGCACGCTCGACCGCCCAGCCGCGATCGTCTGCCAGACGAAGAAGGGCCGCGGCGTCTCGTTCATGGAGGGGCGCTTCGGGTTCCACGGCAAGCCGCCTTCGCCCGAGCAGGCGATCGAAGCGCTTAACGAACTCGAGGCCAGGCTCGAAGAGCAGACCAAGGCTCTCCAGGGAGCGAGCACCTGATGGCCGGCAAGTCCGAGCCCGGCGCGACGCGGAACGCGTTTGGAGCCGCCCTGGTCGAGCTCGGCGAGGAGCATGAAGACGTGGTCGCTCTCGACGCCGACCTTTCCGTCTCAACTCAGTCCGCGAAGTTCGGCGCGGCGTTTCCCGACCGGTTCTTCAACGTCGGCGCGGCGGAGGCGAACATGATGTCGATGGCCTGTGGGCTCGCGGCCACAGGCAAGCGGCCGTACGCATCCACCTTCGCCATCTTCGCCACCGGCCGTGCTTATGACCAGATCCGCCTCGGCATCGCTCACAACGAGCTCCCCGTGAAGATCTGCGCCTCGCACGGTGGAGTCTCGCTCGGCGAAGACGGCGCGTCCCACCAGATGATCGAGGACATCGCCCTTATGCGCGTGATGCCGAACATGACGGTTGTCGTGCCCGCCGACTACAACCAGGCCTACCGTGCGACTCTCGACTCGTACGAGTCGGACGAGCCTCAGTACCTGCGCTTCGGCCGCCCCGCCACGCCGGTGGTCTACGAGGATGTGCCCGAAACGCTCGGTACCGGCGTCGACGTGCTGCGCGAGGGCAAGGACATCTCGCTCTTCGCGACCGGCCACATGGTCTGGCGCGCGCTCGAGGCCGCCGAGGCCCTTGAATCAGAGGACGGAGTCGAGGCCGAGGTCGTAAACGTCTCGATCATCAAGCCGATCCATTCCGAGTCGGTCCTCGAGTCACTTGCCAAGACCGGCGTCGCCGTCACCGCCGAGGAGCACCGCATCGTCGGCGGTCTCGCGGACGCCGTCCGCCACGTCGCGGCCGAGCAGCATCCCGTGCCGATCTTCGCGGTCGGCATGGGCGACGAGTTCGGGATCTCCGGCACCGGCGAGGCCTGCATGGAGCACTTCGGCCTCACGGCCCGCGGCATCGCCGACCGGGCACGTGAGGCCTTGCTGCTCAAACCAATCGTCTCGCATCCGCCTTTGTTCGGGCCGGACTGGAACTAGACCGCTAGGGGCGGCGCTCCGTGCGATCGTCGACGCCGTCACGGTCGCGGTCGACAACGGGAGCGCCGTGCTCCCGCCGGTCGTCAACACCGTCACGGTCCCGGTCGTGGCCCACGACAGGAGCCCGATGCTCCTGCCTGTCGTCAACACCGTCGCGATCGCGGTCGACCACCGGACGGTCCCTCTCGACCACCGTGCGGTCGTGGTCGTGATCCTCGCCACCGACTCGGGGTGCCAAGACGTTGAGGACGAGCAGGACCGCTGCGATGCCCCAGCCGAGCTCGGTCGGAATGTTGGCCGCTGCGAGCCCGAGGACGTCTCCGTCGATGAATCCGAGCAAGGCGCAGGCGCCGAGTACGAGGCCGACGACGAGGCTGAATCCCTTGGCCAGCGCGTGCTGTGCGGCGCCGAAGAGAAGGAGAACGCCCGCGGCGATCGTGATCCATGCCGTCCACCCGTTCCATTCGAAACCGATGAACTTCTCACTCGACTCGACATCCGCGCCGGAGAAGCCGTCCGTCGCGAAGTTGATCGGGTTGTCACCGCTCTGGACCAACAGGATCAGGCCGAATGCGGCCAGGATCGATCCGATGATGTAGGCGGGCCCGCGGGCCAATCCCGTGCCCCTGTCGTGCGTGGTGGTGTGATCCCTGCGTATAGCCATGTCGACTCCTTGATCGTGTGCGCGGCAATCCCTGCCGCCGGACGAGACTCATAGTCCTTACCCGAAAACGCGCGGGCTAAGACTCAGAGAAGAGTTCCGCGAGTCGCGCCGCCACGATTCCGAACGCGAAGTAGAGCGCCGGCAGCCACTCGGCGACCCCGATGAGGCCGTCGGCCGACGGCGCGTACATCGCCAGGTCAGCCTCGACGACGAGGATCTCCGCGAGCGGGCCGAGCACCGCGGCACTCACCGCGCATGCGAGTGCCGGCATGCCTCCGCCGAATCGAGCTGCGATCACAATCGCAAGCATCCAGATGAGGACGGTGGCGGCCACCGGGTCCTCATCCGTGATTACGGCGGTCAGCGCGTAGAGCGCGATCACGCTCGCTATCGCTGCGGCGGCCTCGCCCGGGTTTCGCCCTGGCCGAGTGGGCCCGAGGCGCAAGCGGAGCTCCCCGGTTGCGACCGTTGCGAGGCCCACGGCGACGGGGAACCACAGCTGGCTCTTCCAGATGAAGGGGAGCGTTTCGTCGAGGTAGGTGGTGGTGCCGGCCGCCACGTGGCACGCGTCGCCGACGAGCCCCCCGATGGCCCCGATCACGAACAGCACAAGCGCAGCGCGAGATCCCAGGCGCACGAGCCGGACCCTACCCGCGCAATTTACGTTGCGCTTTAGGGTTTCGTGAGTAATTGCTCATAATCTTCGCTATTCTTTCGAAACGCCAACGCTGGCCGTTGCCTTGCAGGGAGGCGGCCAAAAAAGGAACGCGCTCATGCCCGGAGAAGGATCTGGCCCAATGGCTCTCACTCGCTCACGCTCCAATCGCGGCCGCGCTCGCGGACACGTCGATGCCCAGTCCCGCTACGAGAAGCGCACAGGCGCTCCCGCGCCCAAGCCGCCGATTGTCGCGCTCAAGGACGCAACCGTCGTCTACCCCGGCGGCCACGTTGCGCTCGAGCGCGTCACGCTCGAGGTCATGCGTGGCGAGTTCGCCTTCGTCGTCGGCCCCACCGGCTGCGGCAAGTCCACCCTGATCAAGCTTCTCATCCGCGAGATCGAGCCCGCCTCGGGCGAGGTCGAGATCGCCGGGCATGACATCAACGACATGCCTCACGCCCGGGTGCCCAAGCTCCGCCGGCGCATCGGCACCGTCTTCCAGGACTTCAAGCTGCTGCCGAACCGGACCGTCTATGACAACGTCGCTTACGCGCTCCAGGTGATCGGAGAGTCGCGCTCGGAGATCCGATCGAAGACGCCGGAGATCATCCGCCTTGTCGGCCTTCAATCGAAGATCCACAACTACCCCGACCAGCTTTCCGGCGGCGAGCAGCAGCGCGTCTCGATCGCGCGCGCGTTCGTCAACCACCCCCCGCTCCTCCTCGCGGACGAGCCCACCGGAAACCTCGACCCCGAGACCTCCATCGGGATCATGCAGCTGCTCTACCGGATCAATCGCACCGGCACCACCGTCCTGGTCGTCACCCACGACCGCGAGATGGTGGACAAGATGCGCCGTCGCGTGATCGCGCTCGAGGATGGGCGCCTGGTCCGCGATGAGGTATCGGGTGGTTACCACGACGAGTCCACCCGCGAGTTCGCCGCGAGACTGCATCGCGAGCTCGAGGTAGAACCGTCCACCGGCGTCAACGACATCTTGGACTGGTAGGCGATGAGTCGCGCAGTCTTCTTCGTTTCCGAGGCGTTCCGGGCGCTCCGCCGCTCGGCCGCTCCCTCGATCGCCGCGATCGTGACGATCGTGGTGACAACTTTGCTGCTGGGCGTGCTCGTCCCGGTGTTGAAGGCTTCCGAGGACAAAGCCCAGGATGTCCGCGACCAGATCGGCCTCAACGTCTTTCTCTACAACGACGCGGCGCGCGGCGAGATCGACCAGCTCGGGTCGGAGCTCGCAACCGTTACCCACGTTGAGGCGGTTGACTTCGTTTCGCGCAAGGAAGCGATCGAGGTGCTGTCCGGCCGGGTCGAGGGCGAGCTCTCCGACTCGCTCTCAGAGCTGAACTCGAACCCGCTGCCGCCATCGTTCGCGCTCGATATCGACGACCCGGCCAACCTGAGTGCCGTCACCGCGGCAATCACCAAGACGGGCCCCGCGGGCGACCGTCAGCCGATCAGCCCGATCGTCGACGAGGTGCGCGACGCGCGCCAGGACGCCTCCAAGATCACTCGCGTCACCGGCGCCGTCAAGTTCATCCTCATCGTCCTTGCAGTCTTGCTCCTGCTCGCATCGCTGATGCTGGTGGGCAACACGATCCGCCTCTCGATCTACGCGCGTCGCCGCGAGGTCGAGGTGATGCGCCTCGTTGGCGCGACCAACTGGTTCATCCGCTGGCCTTTCATCATCGAGGGGGTCATCGTGGGACTGACGGGCGCCGCGGTCGCGGTGGGCATACTTTGGCTTGGAAAGGTGACCGTCGTAGATCCGCTCTCAGACAACTTGAACATCGTGGACTCGCTCTCGACCATGGGCTTCGTGCCCCTGGTGATCATCCTCGTCTCCTCGGCGATGATCGTGTCAGCCCTCGGTAGCGGCATCACTCTGCGCCGCTTCCTGAGGGTGTGAAAAAGACTCCCGGCCCTGAAAGAGTCACCGGCTTCCTGACCGGACTCCTCGTCGGCGCGGCGGCGACACTCGCTGCGATCGCGCTCTACTTCGAGCTCTCCGGTGAGCGGATCTCCGAGCCGACCGTCCGCGACCAGGCCGAAGCGCTGATCGAGGACAGCTACTTCAAGGACGTCTCCGAGGAGGAGCTTGAGTCCGGCTCGATCCGGGGCATGATCAACGGGCTTCGCAACGAGTACGACGACGAGTTCTCCCACTACTTCGATCCGGAGCAGTACGAGGAGTTCCAACAGTCGTTGAGCGGCGAGTTCAAAGGCGTGGGGCTATCGATCAAAGAGGTCCCGGACGGACTCGAGGTCACAGCCGTGTACCCGGACTCTCCGGCCGAGGGAGCCGGGATCGACGTGGGGGACGTGATCCTTGCCGCGGACGACAAGTCGCTGGCCGGTGTGCCCGCCGAGATCGCGACGGCCAGGATCAAAGGGCCGGTTGGGACGGAGGTCGACCTTAAGATCGAACCGGTGCAGGGCGGGCAGGAGGATCTGACCGTCGAGCGCGCCAAGGTGACAATTCCCGCGGCCCAGGGAGAGATCAGGCGGATCGACGGACGCAAGGTCGCCTACGTCGTCTTCTCCAGCTTCGACGCCGGCGCCCACGGCGAGCTTCGCTCGGAGATCGAGCGCCTCTATCGCCTTGGAGCCGAGGGGCTCATCCTCGACCTCCAAGGCAACGGCGGCGGGCGTCTCGACGAGGCGATCCTGACCGCTTCGCTCTTCGTGGAGGACGGCGACATCGTGACGACGCGCGGGCGCACGACGGGCGAGGAGGTCTACGACGCCCAAGGCGACGCGCTCGAGCCCAAGCCGACCATCGTCCTGATCGACAGCGGCACCGCTTCCGCCTCCGAGATCCTCGCCGCGGCCCTCTCCGATTACGACCTGGCGACCTTGGTCGGCAAGACGACCTTCGGCAAGGGCACCGTCCAGGAGTCAGTGCCCCTCCCTGACGGCTCCGCGATCAACCTGACGGTGGCCGAGTACTTCACGTCCGAGGACATCTCGATCGCCGGCGACGGCATCCCACCGGACGTTCGTGCGCCAGACGACCTCGAAACGCCCGAGCGGGACGAGACGCTCGACCGCGCGCTCGAGGTCATCGGCGAAATGCTGCCTTGAGGCCCTCGCAGGGCGGGGCGTTCGTAGGCGTCGTCGTCAAGCGAGGGCGCTTTCATGTCGTCGAGCCACTCTTCGAGCCTGGCGGCCGGATGCCGCTCGAGCGCGGCAAGGTCCGTGCCGACGCGGGCCAGATGGTCCTCACGCAGCCCAGCTCGCGCGGGGTGAAGGTGTCACGCATCCTCGGCTCGCCGAAGGTGGCGCGCGACGTCGTCCAGGCGCTTCTCTGGGAGGGGCTCGAGCGCCGAGGCTTCGGGCGCCGGATAGAAGGCGAGGCACGTAACGCGATCGCTCCGGCAGCCCAGGTGGATCCCACGCGGCGCGACTTGCGCGACCTGGCGACGTTCACCGTTGATCCCGCGACTGCGCGCGATTTCGACGACGCTGTCTCCGCCGAGGTCGACGGTGACGGCGTGCGGCTTTGGATCCACATCGCCGACGTTTCAGCGCACGTCCGGCCTGGCACAGCACTCGACATCGAGGCTTATCGCCGGGCAACCAGCGTCTACGTGCCGGGAGTCGTCGAGCCGATGCTCCCGGGCGCGCTCTCGAATGAGGCGTGCAGCCTGGTGCCGGGGGAGGACCGGCTCGCCGTAACCGCCGAGATTCGCCTCGACGGTGGCGGCGCGGTCCGCTCAGCTGGGTTCTACCGCTCCACCATCCGCTCCGACTCACGCCTCGACTACGATCAGCTCGACCGGTTTTTCGCCGGGGGCGAGAAGGCACCGGACCAGGTTTCCGAGCCGCTTCGCCTGGCCCGCGAGGCGGCGGCTTCCCTCGCCGAGAGTCGTCCGCGCGGCGCGCTCGAGGTGGAGTCGTTCGAGCCGGAGTTCGAGTTCGATTCCGATGGCGCGGTCGTGGGCGCAGCCAGCGTGCCCCAGACCGAGGCCCATCAGCTGATCGAGCACCTGATGATCCTCACGAACGAGCAGGTGGCGGATCTGCTCGAGAAGCGAAAGGCGCCCGCGCTCTATCGCGTCCACGAGCAGCCCGACGCGGCGCGGGTGGAGCGACTCCTTGGCCAGCTCGCGGCGATCGAAGTGCCGGCTCCGGGCTCGAAGAAGAACATGAGCCCCACCGAAGCTGGTGACCTGGTCGGCGAGATCAGCCACTGGGTCGCGCGTGAGGCGAGAAGGCGCGGGCACGGTGCTCAGCCCCTTGGCTCGCTCGTGCTGCGCTCGCTCAAGCAGGCCTATTACACCGAGAAGAATCTGGGCCACGCGGGCCTCGGCAGCGCGGCTTACGCACACTTCACGTCGCCGATCCGCCGCTACCCGGACCTGGTCGCTCACCGTGCGCTCCTTGCCGCAGTCGGAGCCGGCGAGTCGCCGCCTGAGCCCTCGGACGTGCGAGAGGCGGGACCTTGGTGCTCAGATCGGGAGCGCGAGGCGATGAAGATCGAGCGCCGTGCGGACAGCGTCTGCGCCGCGTTCCTGCTCGAGCGGGAGCTCTTCGATCGAGGTTGGTCCACGCACTTCGAGGGCGAGGTATCCGGCGTGATCAACGCAGGCGCCTTCATCCGCTTCCGCGGCGAGCTCGGAGACGTCTACGAGGGGTTCGTGCCCGCGCGCACCCTTCGCGGCGAGCGGTTCACCCTGAACGAGACCGAGTCCGCGCTGGTGGGTTCGAAGACGGGACGCGAGGTCCGCTTCGGCGACGAGATGAAGGTCTCGGTCAACGGGGTGGAGGCGGCACGCGGCAGAACCGACCTTGAAGAAGTGCCGGTTGCGCCATCGTGACCCTGCTTCCCTAGAGGTATGGCGAACAAGGGCAAAAGGAAGTTTGCGTCCGGAGACGTCGCCTCGAACAGGCGTGCGTCGCACCGCTACGAGTTCGTCGAGAAGTTCGAATGCGGCATCGAGCTCACCGGGACCGAGGTGAAGTCGCTTCGAGGCGGCAAGGCGATGCTTGCCGACGCGTACGCCGTAGTCGATGACTCCGAGGTCTGGCTTCGCAACATGCACATCCCGCCCTATCCGCCGGCGGCTATGGAGAACCACGAACCGGACCGGCCGCGAAAGCTGCTTCTCCACTCTTACGAGATCGAGCGGCTCATCGGCTCGACCCAGCAAAAAGGCCTCACGCTCGTGCCAACCCGCGTCTACTTCAAGGGTTCCCGCGCGAAGGTCGAGCTGGCGCTTGCCAAGGGCAAGGAAGGCCGTGATCGCAGGCGCGAGATCCGTGATCGGGAGGTCCGGCGGGAGGTCGAGCGGGAGATGCGCCATCGCATGCGCTGAAAGCGCGTACGCACAGGGGACAGCGCCTGATCGCCGGCCGATATCCCCTCCGGGTTGTGTGAAACGATAGGCGCGATGCGCTCATTTGGTCCTCAGCCGCCCGGCGACGGAGACGACCCGCGGGATACCGAGGGGTCGGCAGGCAACGACACTCCCGCTCCGGAGCAGGGCGAGATGCCGCCGCGGTCTGGTGACTCCGAGGGATCGGTTCCTCCGCCAAGCTCGCCGCCCCCAGCCACTTCCGAGGCGCGCCAGGAGCCGACAGCCGCCGACCCCCCCGATGCGCTCGATCCCTCCGCGCCGGCGTCCGTGGGTCAGCCGATTGGCGCCGCTCCCTCGCCTCCGGGGCCGGCGGCGGAACCGAGCGATCCAAAGGAAGCAAAGCGCGCTGCAAAGCTCGAAGCGAAGCGCCAAAAGCAGGAGGCCGCGAAGGCCGCCAGAGCCGAGAAGCTTGCCGCGAAGAAGGCGGCGGCAGAGGCGAAGAAGGCAAGCGGCGGCGGCTCCTCCGGCTTCTTCGGGATTGGCGGAAGCAATCAGAGCCGCGAGGAGAAGGCGCGCCTCGCCGAGGCAAAGAAGGCCGAGCGCACGAGCGCCAGGGAAGAGCGCAAGCGTACGGCCCTCGAAAAGCGCGAAGCGGCAAAGGCTGCGAAGGCTCAAAAGAAGGGCGGGGTGGCGCCTTTGCCGCCTTCGCCGCCATCGCCCGCGCCGGAAGCCGCGGCGCCCGGTGGGCCTCAGCTGGACACCATCCTTCATCAGCCGCCGTCCGATGACGCGCTGGCCGCGCCTGAGGCGAGCGAAACGCCCGCCGAGCCGCTTGGGCTCGTCGGCGACTCCGTGGCGGCAGCGGCAGAGCGAGCTGCGCTCGAAAGCCTCGAGCAGTCGGAGGCTGCCGATCCGGTCGATATTGAGGCCGACCGGCGGGTCGCCGAGGCAGCCGCAGCCTCCGATCCGGACGCCCCGGACTCAGAGCCCGAGATTCCCAGCTATGAGGAGCCGGAGCAGCCCGCTCAGTCAGCGCCCGCGCCGTCGCTCGAAGAGGTTCGCGCAAACGTCGCAAAGCTCGGGGAGGAGGCCGCGGCAGACGCTGAGGCGCGCGTCCGCGCTGTTGCGGAGCGCTCGGAGCCCGAACGCAACCGGCTCGTTCAGGAGCTGCATGAAGCCGAGCACCAGCTCGAGCAGAGGCGCGTGCAAGAGCAGGCGCTCGCAGCGGAGCTGCGCGAGACAGAGCTGCGCCTGCTCGAAAGCCAGCAGCGCACGGCTCAGGCCCTGGAGCGCGCGGCGGAGCGCTTGGAAGACGTCGAGAGCAGGGCCGCGGAAGCCGAGGCTCGGGTTGCCCGAGCCGAGCGGCTCGCAAAGCTGAAGTCCGACGAGATCGAGCGGGGCCAACGCCTGCGTGAGCTTCTCGACCGCATCTCCGAGGCCGAGCAGCGGGCCACGGATTCCGAGCAGCGCGCGAAGGCCGTCGTAGATGACATCTTCGATCCCGCCGAGTACGCCAGTCTCGAGCGAGGCGAGACCCTTGCCGTGCCGTTCGAGCCCGCCGAAGAGGAGCCGGAGCCACAGCCCGACCCCGACCCCGAGCCCGAAGAATCGAGCGCGGGGTCTGGCTCCGACGCCGCCGAGGCTGATGAGCCTGCCGCCGACGAGGTGCCTGACCCCTCAGACACCGCTGGCGAAGAACCGGAGCCCGAGTCTGAGCCCGAACCTGCCCCCGATCCCTTCTCGCAGGTCGCATCGCCCGTGCCGGCGGGAGCGCCGATCGACCTCAACTCAGCCTCTTACGAGGATCTGCGGAACCTCGGCCTCTCGGTCACTCAGACCGGCCGCGTGCTCGCCTTCCGCGAGCGCGAGGGAAGCTTCAAGTCGCTCTCAGAGCTCGATTCGATTGCGGGATTCCCCCG
>Ga0136618_10000952_pt1 | contig 10782 bp, 11 predicted proteins | sample AntDrymUQ3302106_2_FD_104805 | JGI IMG/M metagenome (GOLD analysis project Ga0136618, IMG submission 104805) | Polar desert sand microbial communities from Dry Valleys, Antarctica - metaG UQ330 (21.06) | ecosystem: Environmental > Terrestrial > Soil > Desert | place: Antarctica: Dry Valley...
AGGTGCTGGGCGTGCCCGTGGTGGCGGATGTGGCCGACCTGCCCGACGATGCCATCGACCTCGTCTTCGTGTGCACGCCCGCCCCCGCCAACGCCGACCTCCTGCGGGGATGTGCGAAGAAGGGCATCCGAGCCGCCTTCCTCGCGTCGGCCGGCTACGGGGAGGCCGGCGAGGCCGGCCAGCAGCTGCAGGCCGAGCTGGTGGCGCTGGCCGCCGAGCTCGGGATGTTGGTGGCCGGTCCCAACGGACAGGGCGTGGTGTCCACCCCCGTCCGGCTGTGCGCCCAGATCGTGGCGCCCTACCCGCCGGGCGGAGGCATCGGGATCGCCTCGCAGTCAGGCAACTTCATCTCGTCGTTCATGAACTACGCCGTGCAGACCGGCGTCGGCGTGAGCCGGGCGGTGTCGGCGGGCAACGCCGCCGCCGTGACCATCCCCGACTACCTCTCCTTCTACGCCGACGACGACGCCACCACCGTGGCGCTGGCCTACGTGGAGGGCGTGCCCGAGGGCCGCACCTTCTTCGAGCGGACCCGGGCGGTGGCGGCCCGCAAGCCGCTCGTGCTGGTGAAGGGCGGCGCCACCGCCGGCGGACAGCGGGCGGCGGCCTCCCACACCGGTTCGCTGGCCAGCGACGACCGCGTCTTCGACGGGATGTGCCGCCAGGCCGGGATCACGCGCGCCGCCACCATCGAGGAGGCCTTCGAGGCGGCCGCCACCTTCGCCACCCAACCGCGGCCCCGTGGCAACCGGGTGGTGGTGCTGACGACGGCCGGCGGTTGGGGCGTGGTGACCGCCGACGCCATCGCGGCCTCGTCTCTCGAGCTCACGCCGTTGCCCGACGACCTCAGGGTGGCGCTGGATGGCAAGCTGCCGCCCCGCTGGAGCCGGAACAACCCCGTCGACCTGGCCGGAGCGGAGACCCGCGACACGATCCCCGAAGTGATCGACCTCATCGTCGGCCACCCCGATGTGGACGCCGTCGTCTACCTCGGGCTGGGCATCCAGTCGAACCAGGCCGCCCTCATGCGCAGCGGCCCCTTCTACCCCGATCACGGGCTCGAGCGGATCGTCGACTACCACGAGCGCCAGGACGCCCGCTTCGCGCAGGCCGCCGCCGACGCCTCGGACCGCTACGACAAGCCGGTGCTCACCGCCACCGAGCTGGCCGTCACCCACCCTGACAACACCGGCCCTGCGGCCGTCCGGGCCAGCGGCCGTCTCTGCTACGCCACCGCCAACCGAGCCGTGACCGCCCTCGACCACCTCTGGCGCGACGCCCGCTACCGGGAGCTCCACCCACCGACGTGAGGCGCTGGCTGCGGTGGCTGCCGCCCTCCCTGCTCGCCCTCGGTGGCCTGGCCGGCGGGATCACGGCATGGCAGCTGGAGGCGGCGGTGCCGACGGCATCGAGGGCCGAGGCGGTGGCGCGGCACGCCGTCACCCCGGTGCTGTCGGTGCGGCGGGCGCCGACGGTGGTGGCGGCCCCCATCGCCGAGCGCCGGCTCTCCGCCGACCTGACCGACCTGGCCGCGACCCTTCCCCCGGACAGCTGCCTGGCCGTCGAGGGCCCCGAGGACCTGCAGTTCGGCCACCGCGCCGACGCGTCGATGGTGCCGGCGTCCACCGCCAAGATCCTCACCGCCACCGCGGCGCTGGTGGCCTTCGGTCCAGACGCCCGGTTCCGCACCACCGTCGTGGCACCGGCCCCACCGCTCGAAGGTGGGCTGGCCGGCGACCTCACCCTGGTGGGCGGGGGCGACCCGATCCTGGCGTCGCCCGACTACGCCGCCCGCTTCCTGCGCCAGCCCCAGATCGTCACGGACCTCGATGGGCTGGCGGCCGACATCCAGGAGGCCGGCGTCCAGCGGGTCGACGGAGCCATCGTGGGAGACGAGAGCCGCTACGACCAGACCCGCTACGTGAATGGCTGGCCCGAGCGGTACATCAGCCAGAACCAGATCGGTCCGCTGTCCGGACTGGCCGTCAACGACGGCTTCGAGCGCTACCCGCAGCTGGGCGGCGGGGGCGACCCGCTGGTGGCGGCGGCCGATCCGGCGGCCAACGCCGCCGCCGTGCTCACCCGCCTGCTCGAGGCGCGGGGCGTGGAGGTGGTCGGGGAGCCGCGCAGCGGCATCGCCCCCGCGGGCGCGGTGGAGGTGGCCGCCGTCGAGTCGCCACCGCTGGTCGACGTGGTCGGCCAGCTGCTTCAGGAGAGCGACAACAACACCGGCGAGCTCCTCCTCAAGGAGCTGGGTCGAGGCGGGGGCGATCCCACCACCCCCGGCGGGGCGGCGGCGGCGCAGGCGCAGCTCGCCGAGGGCGGGGTCGACCTGAGCGGCAGCGTGGTGGCGGACGGCTCCGGTCTGTCGCTCGACGGCCGCGTCACCTGCGACCTGCTCGTCGACTTGCTGAGCCGGCCCGGAACCGGCCCGTTGCTCCAGGACCGCTTGGCGGTGGCCGGGCAGTCCGGCACCCTCACCGATCGGTACGTGGACACGCCCCTCGCGGGCACGTTGCGGGCCAAGACGGGCTCGCTCAACACCGTGTCGTCCCTGGCTGGGCTGGTGGCCGACGAGGACCCCGCCCTCCTCTTCGCCCTCGTCGTCAACGTCCCCGCCCCGGATCGGGTGCCCGACTCGGCGGTGGCCGCTCAGCAGCGCCTCGGGGAGATCCTGTTGAGCTGGCCTCGGGTGCCTGACGTCGCGGCGCTCGGCCCGTTGACCCAGGATGGCTGACGTGCACCTGCCCATGTTCCCCCTCGGTTCGGTGCTGGTGCCGTCGGCCGGCTTGCCCCTGCACGTGTTCGAGCCGCGCTACCGGGAGCTGGTGCAGGACTGCCTGGCCGGAGACCGGGACTTCGGCGTCGTGCTCATCGAGCGCGGGAGCGAGGTGGGTGGCGACGACGTCCGCACCGACGTCGGCACCGTCGCCCACATCGCCGAGGCGGTGGAGACCCCCGACGGGCGTTGGGCGGTCGTGGCGGTGGGGGTGCGACGGCTCCGGGTGACCCGCTGGCTGCCCGACGATCCCTACCCGCAGGCCGAGGTCGAGGACTGGCCGGACCCGGCGCCCGGTCCGGGCCATGCCGCCAGCCTGACGGCGGTCGTCGCCCAGCTGCGGCGCTGCCTGGCCCTGGCCGCGGAAGCGGGCGACCCGGCCGCTCCCGCCACCATCGAGCTGTCGGAGGATCCTGTCCTGGCCGGCTACCAGGCGACCACCGTTGCGCCGCTGGGCCCGCACGACCAGCAGCAGCTGCTCTGCGCGCCCAGCCCCGACCAGCGCCTCGAGCAGCTCGGGGCGCTGTTGGCCGATGCCCGTGAGGTGCTCCAGCTCCGGCTGGGGAGCCCAGGACCCGGGTAGTAGGGTCCACCTCTCGTGGCCGCCAGAGACGACGACTCCGCCAAGAGCATCCCGCAGGTCGCCAGCGAGCTGTGGGAGCTCTCCACCGCCTACGCCAAGCAGGAGACCATCGATCCCCTGAAGGGGCTCGGGCGGTTCCTCGGCTTCGGGGTAGGCGGTTCCGTCCTCCTCGGCATCGGCTCGGTGCTCCTGTTGCTCGCCGGCCTGCGTGCCCTGCAGACAGAGACTGGCTCCACCTTCACGGGCAACCTCTCCTGGGCGCCCTACCTCATCGTCGTCGCCGCCGCCCTGGCCCTGATCGGGCTCGTGGTGTGGCGCATCGTGAAGCGAAAGGGACCAGGCCTGTGAACGCACAACCCGAACCGATCGGCCGAGACGACCTCGAAGCCAAGATGCGCGAGCTCGAGGGCGAGGTCACCGACACGCGCGAGTCAGCCACCAGCACCCTGCTCACCGTCGGCGCCGTAGTCGTCGTCGGCGTGATCGCGATCGCGTTCCTCTTCGGGCGGCGCAAGGGCAAGAAGCGCACCACCGTGGTCGAAGTTCGCCGCCTCTGATGCTGCTGCGCCTCCTCGAGCTGCTGGCGCTGCGTCGCAGGCGCCGGGGCTCCAGCGGCATCTGGACGGGTGTGGCCTTCGCCGCCTTCCTGGTGCGGTGGTACCAGCGGCGCGCCGAACGGGACACCATCTCGCTCTGCGAGGAGCTGCAGCCCGGCGAGTCGCTGGTGATCTCGCACACCACGTCGCCGCGCGGCTGAGCAGACGCCCGATGAAGGTGCGGCTGCGCAACCCGACGCGCGAGCTCGATGTCGCCGGGTCCGTGCGGGTGCACGCCCTGCTCGACCGCCTGGAGCTGAACCGGGAGTCCGTGCTCGTCATCGTCGGTGACACCCTCGTGCCCGGCGACGCGCAGCTGGCCGACACCGACACGGTCGAGATCCGCCCCGTCATCTCCGGAGGCGCGGCGTGAAGTGCACGGTCTGCAAGGGACCGGCCGTCATCGATGTCCGGCGTCACAACGCCAACTTCTGCCGGGAGCACTTCCTGCGCCTCTGCCGTGACCAGGTGGCCAAGGCCATCAAGGACTTCGGCATGCTCCACCCCTCGGAGCGGGCGCTCGTCGCCGTGTCCGGCGGCAAGGACTCCCTGGCGGTGTGGGACATCCTCCTGCAGCTCGGCTACCAGGTCGACGGTCTCTACCTCGGTCTCGGGATCGGCGACTACAGCGATGCGTCCGGTGACATGGCTCGCGCCTTCGCGACCGAACGAGGTCTCCGCCTGATCGAGGTCGACCTGCCGACCGACCACGGGTTCGACATCCCCACTGGTGCCAAGGCCGCCCGACGGGTCCCGTGCTCGGCTTGCGGCCTGTCGAAGCGGCACCTCTTCGACGAAGCGGCTCGCCAGGGCGGCTACGACGTCGTGGTCACCGGTCACAACCTCGACGACGAGGCTGCCGTGCTCTTCGGCAACGTCCTGCACTGGCAGACCGGGTACCTCGGGCGCCAGCTGCCCGTGCTGCCGGCTCGAAACGGGTTCCCGCGCAAGGTCAAACCGCTGGTGCGGCTGGCGGAGCGCGAGATGGCGGCCTACTGCGTGCTGCGCGGCATCGACTACATCGTGGAGGAGTGCCCGATGGCGGCGGGCAACAAGCACCTCGGCTACAAGGAGGCCCTCAACACCATCGAGGTGACCTCTCCGGGCACCAAGCACGACTTCTACTTCGGGTTCCTGGCCCGGGCGTCCGAGCGGTTCGCCGCCGACGCGGCCGAGCAGGAGCAGCTGCAAGCGTGCGCTATCTGCGGCGCTCCCACCCCCGGCGAGGTGTGCGCCTTCTGCCGGTTGGTGGAGCGGGCCACGAGCGTGCCCGTCGAGCTCGGCCGGCGGGCCGCTCGGTGAGCCGGGCCTTCGCCGCCGGTGAGCAGGTGCTGCTCATCGACGCCAAGAAGCGTCGCTACCTGCTGATCCTCGCCGAGGGCAAGGAGTTCCACTCTCACTCCGGCATCGTCGGCCACGATGACGTCATCGGGTCCCCCGAGGGCACGGCGTTCCGATCCACCCACGGCATGACCTACCTCGCCATCCGGCCCACCCTGGCCGACTTCGTGCTCAAGATGCCGCGCGGCGCGCAGGTGATCTATCCGAAGGACCTCGGGCCGATCCTGCTGCTGGCCGACATCTTCCCGGGGGCGAGGGTGCTGGAGTCCGGGATCGGCTCAGGAGCCCTGTCCATGACATTGCTGCGGGCGGGTGCCGGCATCGTCGGGTACGAGCTCCGGGAGGACTTCGCCGCCCGAGCGGCCAAGAACGTGGCCGCCTTCCTCGGTGACCGCGTCCTCGATCGCTACCGCGTTGAGCACCGTGACTGCTACGACGGCATCGACGAGACCGACCTGGACCGCATCGTCCTCGACCTGCCCGAACCGTGGCGGGTGGTGACGCATGCGGCCCAGGCCCTGCACCCCGGCGGCATCCTCCTCGCCTACACACCGCAGATCACCCAGGCCGCCCAGCTGCGGGAGGCCCTCCTCGAGTCTCCCTTCGGCATGGCGGAGACGATCGAGGTCCTGCAGCGGGGCTGGCACATCGAGGGCCAGTCGGTCCGGCCCGACCACCGCATGGTCGCCCACACCGGGTTCCTCACCCACGCCCGACTGCTGGGCAGCCCGCCCTGAACTCGCTCGACCTCCTCCTCCTCGCCTGTGGGCTCGCCGCGGCCATCGGCGGCTACCGCCTGGGCTTCCTCACCCGGGTGGCGTCGTGGGTCGGCATGGTCCTCGGCGTGGCCGTCGGGGCGCAGGTGCTGCCGGCGCTGCTCCGCTCCCTCGACGATGCCAGCGGCCCGCAGCTCCTGCTGGTCGTCATCGGCACCCTCCTCGGCGCGGCCTTCGTCGGCCAAGCCCTCGGCCTCTTCGTGGGGAGCCGTCTCCACGCCACCCTGCCGGGCGCGAACATCCGCTCGGCCGACAGGGGGGCGGGGGCGGTGGCGGGCGTCATCGGCGTCCTGGTCGGGATCTGGCTCCTCCTCCCGCTCATGGCCGATGTGCCCGGCACCTTCGCGGCGCAGGCCCGCAGCTCGGCCCTGGCCCGGTTCGTCGATGACCGCTTCCCCGATCCCCCCGACACGGTCGCCACCCTGCGCCGGCTGGTGGGGGAGGACCAGTTCCCACGCGTGTTCGACGCCATGCAGCGCGCGCCCGACCTCGGGCCGCCGCCGACGTCCACCAACATCCCCCAGGCCGTCGTCGATGCCGTGGTGCCGTCGACTGTCAAGGTGCAGGGCGTCGCCTGTCGGCGGGTTCAGGAGGGGAGCGGCTTCGTCGTCGCTCCGGGCTTGGTCGTCACCAACGCCCACGTCGTCGCCGGTGAGGACGAGACGGTGCTCCAGCGCAGCGACGGCTCCGAGGTGCGGGCCAGCGTGGTCGCCTTCGACCCGAACCGCGACCTCGCCATCCTGAGCGCCGGCGACCTCGATCGACCTGCGCTTGCCCGCAGCACCATCGACGAAGGCGGCGTCGGCGCCGTGTTCGGGCACCCTGGTGGCGAAGCCCTGCGGGCCGCCCCGTTCCAGGTCGGTGACGCCGTCACCGCTACCGGCACCGACATCTACGACCAGAACCGAACCGAGCGCGAGGTGCTGATCCTCAGCTCGGCCCTCCGGCCCGGTGACTCCGGCGGTGCCCTCGTCGACCCGGCCGGCGCCGTGGTCGGGGTCGCCTTCGCCATCGCTCCCGACCGCCCTGGCGTTGCCTACGCCCTCGACATGTCCGAGCTCGACGCTGTCCTCGCCGGCAACCTCTCCACCCCGGTCGACACCGGGCCGTGCCTCCAGTAGCTCGATCCCGACATGACGGGCTTCGATCCCGACATGACTGCGTCGGGATCGAGCTGACAAGCGGTGCTGCCTTCGGCCGCGCTCACTGCTGGTCGGTCACGGCAAGCCGCTCCCTCGCGGGTGAAGGGGCACGCGGAGCGTTCCCCCTCACACTCCCCCTCCCGCCCGGACCTCCCAGGAAGACGTGGTGACGGGGAGCCGGCGGGGGGCGCGGGGGGCAGAGGCTCCGCCGGAGCCCCCCACCTCCGAAGGTGCGGCTCGCCGTGCCCTGAGCGACAAGCAGTTCAGCGCGGCCGCTAGGCCGCACCGTTTGGTGGCTCGATCCCGACGCAGTCATGTCGGGATCGAAACCCCGATGGCGATGATGAGGGTGAGCGCACCCACCAGGTCGACCGTCGAGCTGACCATGGGGATGCCGTAGGTGTCGGGGTCGATGCCGAGGCGGACGGTGGCGATGGTGCCGTAGTAGGCGATGGCCAGAACGGCGACCATCGCCACCAGGCCGCCGAGAAGTGACGCGGCGACCAGCTGCCCGAGGCCGGGGGAGGCCTGGCCGAGCAGGCCGGCCACCAGGTGGGCGCCTATGCCGTTGACCACGAACACCGGCACGCTCAGAGCCGCCACGAACCAGAGGTGCAGCCGCGCCCCCCTCGAGGGCACCGTCGTGGCGGGGATGAGACCCAGGAGGAGCTGGCTCGACAGCCGGCCCGAGAGGATCCCCCCGAGGGCCCCGGCGCTCGACAGGTGGGCCGGGACGAGGATCAGCAGCGCGGGCAGGGCGGTGAAGGTGTCGAGCCGTCGCTCGAGCGCCACCCCGGCCAGGCTGCTCACCAGCCCGGCGGCCACCAGCACGGGGATGGATGACCGAACGATGCGACGCACCTGCGGGAGCGACGAGCGGGCGCCGGCGATGACCGCCAAGATGGCGCCGGCGGACAGGACCCAGCCCAGGCTCGAGGTGAAGAGCCCCAGACCGAGGAGGCCAGTGGCGAGGTAGAGGGCGGGAAGGGTGAGCACGTCACCCAGGGTGGAGACGAGGGGCGCGGTCACGTTGTCGAGGTCCCAGCCGAACCGCACGGCACCAGCGGCCAGGCCGAGGGTGGCGGCCAGGACGGGGAGGGAGGCGAGGGCTCCCCCACCCACCGACAGGACGGCCAGATCGGCCAGGCCGATGGTGGGTCCGAGGCCCAGACCGACCGACACGAGGGCGGCGATCCCCACGAGCACGAGGGACATGCCGAGCGTGAGGGCGCCAGCGGCCAGGACGTTCTGGCCCAGCACGGTCGAGCGTCGGAGGCGCAGCTGCAGATCGCCGGCGTGGAGGGCGGTGGAGACGCGGTTGCCCAGCGAGCCGAACACGTTGCCGCGCAGGCCGATGGCGGCGGGGACGAGCACGAGCAGACCGGGGCGGCGCTCGAAGGTGGCCGTCAACGATCCCAGCACCGCTCCGGCCACCAGGCTGGTGGAGGAGTTCAGTGCGAGGGCGACGAGCCCCTGCTGTGCATCGGGGCCGGGCAGGAGGCGACGGGCCATGGAGGGCGTCCGCTCGGGGTCGTGGTCGGGCGAGGCACGGCGGGCACGCTACCTGGAGCTGGCTGAGGCTCTGCTACTCGACCTCGATGAAGATGCACTCCCCAGGGCACTCCTCGGCCGACTCGATGGTGGCCTCCAGCTGCCCCTCGGGGATCGGCGCGATGCCCTCGGCGCCACCTGGGTCGGAGAGGACCTTGTCGCCGTCCTTCACGTAGGCCAGGCCGTCATCGAGGAGGGTGAACACCGTCGGCGCGATCTCCTCGCAGAGTCCGTCGCCGGTGCAGAGATCCTGGTCGATCCAGACCTTCATGGTGCGCTACCTCAGTGGTCGTCGGGGGTGTGCTCAGCCTATCGCACCCGCCAATAAACCCGGCAACCACCGGGGAATCGGTGCTGCATCGGCAGAGGCCGCGTGTAGGGTCCGCGCCGGTGTCCTTCCGAGGGAGGTGGTCCCCGTCAGCGATTCCGACGAACGATCCCAGGCCCTAGCCGAGCTGGCCGAGCTGCAGGAGCACGCGCGGTCGCTCGAAGAGGAGGTGCTGTCGCTTCGCCGTCGGGTGCAGGACGCCCCCAAGCGGGTGCGCACCCTCGAGGAGCGGCTGCTCGAGACCAAGGGCCAGCTGTCTCAGGCCGTCTCCCAGAACGAGAAGCTCACCTACACGCTGCGGGAGGCCCGCGACCACATCGCCGCCCTCCGGGAGGAGGTCGACAAGCTCACCCAGCCGCCGTCGGCCTACGGGACCTTGATGGGCTACAACGACGACGGCACGGTGGACGTGTTCACCGGAGGCCGCAAGGTGCGGGTGGCCGTCCACCCCGAGCTGGGCGACGACATCATCGAACGTGGCTCCGAGGTGGTCCTGAACGAGTCGCTCAACGTGGTGCTCTCGCGCCGCGCAGACATGACCGGTGAGGTGGTGACCTTCAAGGAGCGGCTCGACGGCAACCGGGTCCTCATCGTGGGCCGGGCCGATGAGGAGCGGGTGGTGGAGCTGCTCGACGAGCTGCGGGACATCAAGCTCCGCAACGGCGACACCGTCCTGCTCGATCCCCGCTCGGGTCTGGTGCTCGAGAAGCTGCCGCGGCCGGAGGTGGAGGACCTCGCCCTCGAGGAGGTGCCCGACATCGGCTACGAGGACATCGGCGGCCTCGACGACCAGATCGAGATGATCGCCGATGCCGTCGAGCTGCCGTTCCTGCACCAGGAGCTCTTCGCCGAGCACCAGCTGCCGGCCCCCAAGGGGATCCTCCTGTACGGCCCGCCCGGCTGCGGCAAGACGCTCATCGCCAAGGCGGTGGCCAACAGCCTGGCCAAGAAGGTGGCGGCCGCCTCGGGCAGCGAGACGGCCAAGTCCTACTTCTTCAACATCAAGGGCCCCGAGCTCCTCAACAAGTACGTGGGGGAGACGGAGCGCCAGATCCGGCTGGTGTTCCAGCGGGCCCGGGAGAAGTCGGAGGAGGGCTGGCCGGTCATCGTCTTCTTCGACGAGATGGACTCGATGTTCCGCACCCGCGGCACCGGCATCAGCTCCGACATGGAGAGCACGATCGTCCCCCAGCTCCTCGTGGAGATCGATGGCGTCGAGGCGCTCAAGAACGTCATCATCATCGGCGCCTCCAACCGGGAGGATCTGATCGACCCGGCCATCCTGCGCCCGGGCCGGCTCGACGTGAAGATCAAGATCGAGCGACCCACCGAGATGGCCGCCGCCCAGATCTTCGCCCGCTACCTCACGCCCGACCTGCCGCTCGACCAGGCCAGCGTGGCCGACCTCGGCGGGGGCGACCCGGCCAAGGCCGTGCAGTCCATGATCGAGACGACGGCCGCCGAGATGTACCGCACCGACGAGGCCAACCAGTTCCTCGAGGTCACGTACCAAAACGGCGACAAGGAGATCATGTACTTCAAGGACTTCAGCTCCGGAGCCATGATCGAGAACATCGTGCGTCGGGCCAAGAAGCTCGCCATCAAGCGCCTCCTCGGCGGTGGCACGAAGGGCATCCAGGTGGCCGACCTCATCGAGTCGATCCACCAGGAGTACAAGGAGCACGA
>Ga0136618_10000955_pt1 | contig 10767 bp, 11 predicted proteins | sample AntDrymUQ3302106_2_FD_104805 | JGI IMG/M metagenome (GOLD analysis project Ga0136618, IMG submission 104805) | Polar desert sand microbial communities from Dry Valleys, Antarctica - metaG UQ330 (21.06) | ecosystem: Environmental > Terrestrial > Soil > Desert | place: Antarctica: Dry Valley...
ATGGCGCTGGCGCTCGAGGGTCGTGTCGACGGTCGAGCAGCAACCCGGGGTGGTGCACATGACCTCGCCCGCAAGAGAGGAGCGGAGCAGCACGTCGGCGGCACGGTAGACGAGGCTGCGGTGCCACAAGCCCATCATCACCGGGCGCTTGGGACGGAGAAACTCCTCGTCATCAGCGATGGGCTTGTGGTTCTGGGTGCTGTTCATCCGGGTGCGGATGTTGGTGGTCTCGAGCTGGCCGATTCCCGTCTCGTAACCGTCGAGGCCCGCGGCGGAGAGGGCAAGCCCGTAGGCACCCTGACGCCAGGCGATGACAGGCAGGCCGCCGAGCCGAGCGCGGTCGGCGATGGTGAGCACCCGCAGGATGCTGCCGACGCTGTCGGTTCGACCGCCCGCTGGAGAGGTGCACAAGGCGATCGTCCCGACGCCGAGTTCGACGGCTTGGGACACGAAGCGATCGATGTAGGCGAGACCGTCGGGCGTGGTGAGCTTCTGACGGTCGCCGGAGAGCACGGCGATTGCGGGGAGCCGAACGTCGTGTCGCTCGGCTGCGTCGGCCGCGGCGACCATCAGGTCGAGGTTGAGGTTCGCGTACAACCCCGCTGGTTCGTCGACGTGGAGGTACGGGATGACGAGCGTCGAGCCTCCGTGGCTGATCTCGAACTCCACGACGCGGTCGGCAGCACCCGAGAGGCCGTGGGCGAGGATGCTCGAGCGGTCGGCTCCGTAGGGAAGCCGAGCGAACGGGGAGGTCGGGCTTGCTTCGATCTGCCAGTTGAAGGTGAGCGGGTCGATGAGGGCGCGCACGCCGACCTCGCGGGCGAGTTCGGCGTAGCCCCGGTTGGCTTCGGCCAGGTGCGCGTCGACGACCAACCCGGTGACCGGGGGGGCGTGGATGGTGCGCACCGGTCCGGGGGGCGAGAGGACGTCGCGGAGCACGCCGAGGTCCTGATAGTCGGGCCGGATGTACAGCTGCTTGGCCATGTGGCACCTCAGCGATTGGACGGCGTCCCCGTGGACGTGATGGGCTACGCCATGTAGTATGTCATCCAGAACGTCACGAGGGAAGGGAGGCCGGATGGAAGCCACCGCTGATGCGGGGGTCACCTATCCGAAGGTCGTCGAGGCCCTGCGCAGTAACGGCCTCGACCTCACCGAGATCGGCCGGGTCACCGGCGTCCAACTGCGCCAGGTTCAACACTGGCTGGCCGGAACCAGCAAGCCGAGCAACGACACCCAGGCTCGCCTGCTTGACCTGCACTACGTCATCAACCTACTCACTGACGTCTACCGCCCCGAAGGCGTGGACATCTGGCTCCACGGCCGACAGCGCGCCCTCAAGGGGGAGCGACCCCTCGACCTCCTCGAACGCGGGGACTTCGAGCCGGTGATCACCCTCGTCGAGCAGCTTGCCGGGGGAATCCTCGATTGAGCCGGAACCTCGCGGTCGCCGTAGCTCGAGCCCCCTACGTCCGTGTGCGCGGGGAGTTCCTCCGCCACACCTCCCCCAAGGAGCGCACCCTTGCTGGGCGCCCGTCCGGGGGTCGGTGGGCCCCCACTGGCGCATTCCCAGTCCTCTACCTCGGACGGCCCGAACCCAGCGTCGTTATCGAGGCCTACCGCCACCTCGTCGACGGCTCCGAATTCATGACGCCCGAGATGGTCGGGCCGCGGCGGCTCATCCGTGCCAACGTCGACGTTGATCAGATCGTGGACCTCACCGAGCCCGACGCGATTGCGAGCCTTGGCCTTGACCCTGAGCAGCTTCGGACCGAACCCGGCGACTACGCCGCCTGCCAAGAGCTCGGCGCGGCCGCCCACCAGTTGGGCCGGAAGGGCGTGCTCGCACCGGCCGCCGAGGGCGGCGGACAGACCCTCGCGCTTTTCACGAATCACCTTGCCAAAGCTGACATGCCGACTGTCGTCAGCGAGGAGATTTGGACGACCTTGCCAACTGACCCGCGCAGCCTTCGAGCAGTGTCAGAAGAAGACACGGCGTGAGCCATCGACTCGGACTGTTGTAGCCAGCAACCGCTCGCGAGGCTCCACGAGATGTGAACACAGAGCAGCTTCGGCGGACGATCAAGCGGGCACCGAGCTCAGTACTAGTTCTGGTACTAGAAGTCGGCAGAATCGGGGAGAGCGGCTGGACTCTCAGAGACGAAACCGCAGGTCACAGACCCCGGTGAAACCGCTGGACGGCTTCGAGAGACCATGGACATTTTCGAGGGAACTGAGCAGATCCAGCAGCTCGTGATCAGCAGGGCGATCAGCGGACTCCGCATTGAGTAGCCCTGACCTGGAGTTTTCTCCGGTCCTCGCTGTCAGATGAGTAACGCCTAGGTCGGCGATCCCGTCCCTCACGGCCGCATTGCCCGTCTCCTCGAGGATGCGGGTGTAGTGGACAGACACTGGGGTTTTTCCACGCCGAGCTGCTCGCCCTTCTCGGGGTGGGACGATCCCCAATACGCCGCTCTGGGGTCCGCCGCGCGCATCCTGGTGATCTCGCCGTCCCGATGTCTGCTAATCGGACGTCGAGGTTGCCAAGGTCACCCGAGCCTCAGCGCCGGTGACCTGCTCGTCGCCTCCGACGCCGCCAAGCGCGACGGGACCAACTGACCGTCGCGCCGCTCGGGCGCGTAGTACTCCGATGTCAGCTCGGACGGGGTGACACAATCAGGTCGGCAGGTGGTGGCGGTAGGCCGCGCGCGGACCACCGCGAGGGGCGCTGGGAGGCGTGGCGATGCTCAACGAAGTCGTCAAGGTCACGAAGACGGCGGCAGCCCTGCCGCGCACCCCACGCCGGCGTCTTGTTGGGGCTCTGTGCGGTAGTGCTGATCGCCTCCGGCGTCTTGGTGGTCGCAGTCGACCTCTCGTTGCTCGCTGCCGTGGGCCTCGGCGTGGTGATCAACGTCGCGGCCTGGGGCCTCCGCATTCTCGCCAGGGCAGAGGTGAAGGGGTGGACGACCGGCTGGCTGTCGAAGGCCAAGGCTTGGTTTCCCCAGGTGCGGATCGCCGTCGTACTGATCGCCGCCGCGCTGCTTGTCGCGCTGTGGATCAACAACAACGTCAGTGTCCTGGCCTACAGCGCGTGCGTCTTCGGGTACATGGCGGCCGGCGCCGCGCTCAACGCCTGGCGACGCAGCGGAGCGCGCTCGCCTCGGTGGGGTTGGATCCTCCTCGCGGGAGCCACCACGGTAGGTCTCGTGTCGCTCGTGGTCGCGACTGTCAACGTGTCGACCTCGTGGTTCTTCGGCGTCCTGGCGGCGGTCCTCGTGTACCCGATCGGCTTGGCACTTGTCGCCCACGATCTCGCGAAGGACACGGCCCGACTCAAGGGCCAGCTGCCGGTCGCCTGGGCCGCCGCAGCCGTTGCGGCGGGGGTCGCCGGCCTGAATCTGACGGGCATCGGGAGCTACCAGGCACTCGGCGTGACGATCGTGCTAGTCGCGACAGTCGCCGCGATCTGCTCCAACACCAGCCACGACATCGTCCTCGTGCTCCTGGCCGTCACGCTGTTCTGGTCCCTCGACCCGCTGATCGGAGACGAGCAACCCGATCCGGACAGCGGAGACGCGATCATCGCCCTCGGCGACTCCTACATGTCAGGCGAGGGAGCCAACGTCTTCTACAAAGACACCAACCACAACCACGGCGACGCGAACCGGAACGAATGCCGGCGCTCGCCGGTCGCCTATCCCGTTCGCCTCCAGCAGCAGCTCGCGCAGGAGCTCCTGAAGGACGAGGGCTATCAGCTGCTGTTTCTCGCCTGCTCTGGCGCGAAGGGGAACCAGCTCACCACGGACCCGCAGTACCGAGGCGAGCCCATCACCCCGTGGACCAACCGCGGCGCCGAGCGCTCGCCGGAGGAGATCGACGAGCAGGAAGGCCAAGCGCAGCTTCCGCAGGCGCTCGAGGCGATCAAGGAGCTGAAGTTGACTCCCAAGATCGTGCTGGTGAGCATCGGCGGCAACGACTCGGCGTTTGGTGAGATCGGCCAGACATGCGGGCTAGCCGGGGACTGCAGCGTGATGGGGGAGCTGTGGATGAGTAGCCTCGAGGGCTCACGAACGAAGATCGACGCGGCGTACACGAAGATCGACGAAGCCCTCGACGACTTCACCCCGCACCCCCGTGTCATCGTCGTGCCGTACCCGATCCCGTTGAACGAGAGCGGATGCACAGCCTCACTGCTCCGACCGAACGAACACCGGTTCCTGGTGGGTTACACCCGGGCCCTCGACCGGGTCCTCGAGGAGGAGGCCGACGAGGTCGGCTTCGAGTTCCTGGCTAGCGGGGTCGACGCCTTCACGAGGGAGCGAGTGCGCATCTGCGACGAGAGCCCGTCGAAGGTCGGGGTCAACCAACTCGCTGCCAGCCCCGTGTCCGGGGTGTTTCTTCAGCAGGTAAGCCCCCGCCAGTGGTTCCACAACACGTTCCACCCAAACGAGGTCGGGCACGAGGTGATCGCCAAACTCCTGGCCGACCACATCCACAATCCGGAAGTCGAGGAGGCGACCTCGACGGAGGCTCCGCTCACGCTCGAAGGGATCATGGGCGATGGCTTCGATCACTGTGCCTCGTCCACCCGAGTGCCCCCGACGTGTCATGTCGAACGTTCGGCTTGGATGACGGCGGCAATGGCCCGGCTGCTGTGGGCGCTCCTCATCCCCGTGTTGCTGTCGTTGTGGGGTCCGTGCTCCTGTCGGTCGCCATGATGCGAGCATGGAAGGAAAGGACGCCTTCCCCGGCGGAGCCCGTGTAGTGCGTTGCCTCCGCCGGAAGGCGGTGTAGTGCGTGGCCACGTGGGGCTGGATTGGCAGATCGGGCCGGCGTTGCGGAACGACGCCAAGGAGGTCCGCGCGTCGGAGCGGAGCCCAGGTACTAGCCCCGGTTCTCGCGGCGCAGCTCCACCCCAGCTCCTTGCGTTCCTTGGTCGCCAGACCGGGACGATCACCGGTGTCGATCTCGGACGGGGCCAGCCAGTTCCGAAGACACGACTCGGAGATCTTCGTGTCCCGGGCCAGCTGCCCGACACGATGGATGCGGTTGCCGTTCTCATCGACCTCGAGCGCGACACAAAACCCACCACTCGAGGGGGCACCAACCTCGTGAGCGAGGTAGACGCCGGGACGATCGATCGTGCTGACGGCCGTTGCGCCCGGCAGTGGGACAGGCCAGGTCGCGCGTCGGTGTTGCCGAGCGCTTTGGCTCTGGGCCGTTCGGAAACCGGGCCATATGCGATCGCCGCTGTCCTTTCCGCCCCGGCGGCCTGACGCACGTCCCGTGCTCGTGCGACCAGCGCCGATCTGAAGTTCCCGAGATCGGCATTGATCTCCTCGAGGAGCACCGCGATGTTCGACGCGCCGATCAGGTCGCCGAGGACCTCGACGATCTGGTAGTCAGTCGTTGCCTCGAACGACAGGATCTGACCGTGCTGCAAGCTCACCAGCAGCGCGATCTCCACCAGCTGCCCCGGTGTTCTCCCCATCAGGCCCGATCTGTGACTACTGGGCGAGGGCGGCGACAGCTCCGACGTCGAGAACGTCTGGTGCGGACCCTGGATCGGTGAGCGCGAGCAGCCGAGCCGTCATTCGAGCCTGCCCCCCGAGAGCCTGACCCCGGCCACCGGCCGGAACGAGACCCCACGGACCTTCTCCGCATCCAGCGCTCGTCGTGCCGCTTGGGCGATGAGGACACGGTGATGAGCAGATGCCCCGCTGCCGAACCACTGCTGGGTCTTGGCGAGGGCACCGGGCGGCTCAGACACCAGCGCAGGGAACGGGCCCCGAACCACCGGCACGTACTTCGCTCGACCGCAGCTCCCGCAGGTCGCAGCTTCGAGCCCATCGGGAGCGACGTCCGCCTCGTTCTCGATGACCAGCTGCACCACCGCCTCCAACTCAGCACCCCTAGGCGTCATAACACGCCGGCAACCGACCCCGAGCGGCTCGAACACGGCCGACCAGACGTCCGGGGTCACGAAGAACTCATCGAACACCCAGTTGAGCTGCAGGATCCCACGGCGGCCCCACTTCGGCTCGCCTTTCATCTGAAACGGCGCCACCTGGCGCAGGCCGACGCCGCACGTCTCGCAGTACTCCGTCAGGTCGTAGGTGGCCGACAGGTACCCAAACGAGTCCTCGTCCGGTTGCGGATAGCCGTGATGCCAATCCGGCACCAGTTCGAGCCACGGCGCCGCTGCCACCTCACCACGAGAGAAGGTCGTGGTGACGACATCCGACGCGCTGCGCCCATCGATCCACGCTCGAAGCTCTGGCCACCTCGGATTCGTCTCGTCGACCTCGAAGCTCACGAACCCGGCCGACCCAACCTCGACACCGACGTCCGCCAGCTCCGCGCTCACCTCCGGAGCCGACGAGACGCTGACGCGATGGACGATTCGCATCGTCCTACAGCCAGGCGTTGAACTCGTACGCGGTGAGCGTGATCGACTGTTTGGTGTGTGCTCGCCCGTCCGTCCGATCCTCAGGATCCGCCGTACTTGACGGACGATGTGAGGTTGTTCAGGCTGCCGAGGTCGGGCTTATCCTCCCAGCCCCGCGCGTGGTATGAGTTGCCGCTGTACGTCGAGGAGTCGTAGTACCTGATGTAGGCACCGTACTGGCAGTACTGTCGGCTCGAGCTGAAGCGATTGTTCCATTGGCCCGATTGCGCTGTGGCCCAGTTGATGCCTCCTCCAGAGCAGCCGCTGCCCTGAATCGCGATCGAACTCCCGCCATAGTTGGTCCCGTCGTGATGCACGGCGATGTACGACACCAAACTGTTCTCGGGTGCGTCCAATGCCGCGGACAGATTCGTCGGGCTCACCTTGGATCCCGATCGAACCCCGGCAGCGCGCGCCGCCTGGTCGAAGGTGGAGTAGCACTCCTGCGGCGTGAGGATGTAGTTGCCGTCCGCATCAACGCCCACGACCCGGGTGTTGCAATGTCGCTCAGCAGCCGGCGCCGACGCACTCGACGCGGACGGAGCGGCGACGAGCACGACCGCACCAACCATGGCAGCACAAGCCACTCGGTTCAACTTCACGATCAGCATCCCCCTTGTTCAGCGCACGTCGCGTGGCGCCCGGCCAGGATCGCCCATCCTGGCAACCATTACCATGGCGAACTCGTTACGAATCGGGGGTGCTGAACGTACGGCGGGTCATCGGCTGGCGACCCGCTCACACAAGTCTCAGGTGCATTCCCGTCGCGCCAGGTCGTCAGAGTTCCTTACCTGTTAGGCGGCCTCGGGCACGATGAAGGTGGACGCGCACCGTCGAAGGGCTCACTCCCAAAATGCGGCCGATGTCTTCGGTCGACAGATCCGCGAGGTAATACATCGCCAGGCAGCGCCGCTGAGTCGCCGACAGCATCGCCAGGAGGCGCTCCACCTCCAACAGTGCAACGACCTCGAGCGAGGGATCCGGCTCGGCCGGGGCGACGGATCCAGCGGCGTCCGATGGTGCTCGACGGCGGCGACGGAGGCGAAACGCCGTGGTGTAGATGTAGCCGGCTGGGTTGGCTCCACGGGCGATGAGCCCCCACCGGCCGACAGCTCGCGAGAAGGCCTCCTGCGCAAGGTCCTCTGAGTCGGCAAGGGACAGTCCGTCCAGCCGCAGAACACGCACCAGCCTCGGGTAGTGCGCCTCGTAGACCTCGTCAAACGATGTCGTCGCGTCCAGTGAAACCTCCTGCTGAGCCGACCCCATCCGGGTGACCGTCACGAGCCCTCGATCGCACACGGCGCGAGAAGCGGCGGAGCTAGCACTCGAGTGCCTGCAGGCTGCGTCTGATCCGTACCTGTGGGCTCATCGACGACGATCGTTTGGGGATTTGTCTCGCACGTTAGGGGCCGCTGGATGAATGGCTCGAAGTCAACGCGCCGAGTCCCGGCGCTCGAGACCGCCGTGATCGAGATTGGCCCCCCAAGGTCGATACCCCCGTGCGCAATCACGAGGACTGCAACGCCATTTGCCGGGACCACCTCGTCTGAAGAGCCGTCTGGCAGCTCGGCCTCGACGAGGGTTACTTCCGGCGAGACGGATGCCGCGATGAGAACGAGCACCTCGGTGTTCTCGAGCTCATCGGCGCCCGTACGCGCTGATTGGCCCGGAACGTCGGTGAGTGTTGCGCCTGTGACAGTCAAGTCGCCATCCTGCAACCCGATCGGGACATCTTTGCCCTCGACCGACTGATCCGTAAGCGAATACCGCGCTTGGATGCCGTCGACGTCTAGCAGCCCCTCGGTCGAGCTCGTGGGGCTAGTCGACATCTCGAATCCGCCATCGACCCGCCGGGAGGCGACCGCTCCAGACCTGACCGATCCGTCGTCCGACACAGCCTCAAGCGCGGCGACCCCTCCCGCGAGGACAGCAACGAGGGCGACCGACAGAACCGCTCTGTCCCGCCGTCGGCGACGCGTAGCGCGTCGACCGATCTCGCCGCGGCGATCTGGGAGCGGCGGTACGCCCGCAACGTGTTCGAGGATTTCACGGATCGGTTCGGTAGCCATCACATGTACAAAGGGGCGGGTGGTCGGGTTCGTTTACGTGCTTGCCCAGAATCCTGCCCTGTTGGGGCCCGCCGTGGGTGTGACGGCCGCTTGGCTGCGCGAACAACTGGCAGCCCGGCCACCAGTGTTCTCGTTCACTCCGATGCGCTGACCGCCGGTGTGTCGCCATCATCCCCGCCGCCGCACCGCACCTAGGCGGAACTCCCCATCTGAATCCAGACTGATTGGCCAGTTGGCTGGGCCTCCAAGCAACCCAGGGCGATTCAGGACCTTGCCGACAGCGTCGGGGTGCGTGGTAGATAGGAAGACACCCGGCGATCACAACCTCCGGCGATCACCACGACATCCCCCGCACCCACCCAGTCCGGGAAACCGGGGGATGCTCAGTACGCTTGCCCCACCTCTACTTGCCCCGTGTAAGGACGGCGAACCGTGAGCGTCGCGGCTGAGACTGAGATCTTGACCAGCCTCGACGGGACCAACACGTTTCAAGCCGTATACGACGCTCACTATCTGAGGCTCGTTAGAGTGCTGAAGCTCGATGGGTTGTCTCTTGCCGATTCGGAAGACGTCGCCCAAGAAGCGTTCGCGCGTGCGCTAAGCCGGTGGCGGTTTGTAGTTCGCGGCCACAATCCTGCCGGTTACGTATACAAGACTGCATTTCGCCTCCGTAAGCGAAGTCGTTCGTCCCTGGAGGTGCCAGAATCTTGGGAACCCTCCACGCCTGACCACGCACAGGAAACCATTCAACGCCTAGATATTCAGCGGCTCCTGGCGAGACTGTCGGTCACTCAGCGGCGGTGCCTTGTCCTCCATTATCTTTCCGATTTGCCTTCGGTGGAGATAGCTGAAGTTCTGGGAATTGACTCCTCTACTGTCCGAGTTCACCTCCATCGAGCGAGGAACCAGCTGGCTTCCGACAGGGCCTGAGCGCCTTCAAATGATACAGGGCGAAGGGAACCCTTTGCCGCGTTCAGGCTCAAATGATGTGTCGACATTGTAACACATACGACACTGGATTGACATTGCAATTGCTAGTGTCACAGGGTAACCCTTCTCCATCGATGCGCCAATGCACCGACACCATTCGCGAAGGGAAGCTACGAAATGATGAGATCTCGCGTTCTGGCGGCGGCGATCACACTCATCGTGAGTGCCGTAGTTCTGTGCCCCGTAACTGCTAGTGCCCAAGGGAGCAAAGGCGGAGAGCGGCACTGCAACACGCGTGTCCTCGGTGCCAGTCCTGAGGGTGAATACATCCTGAGTCCCCAGGAGTGTTATGCAACGTTCGACCAGGCTGCAAGGGCAGCGGGGCTTAGTTCGCCGTCGAGGATCGATTCCCAGAATGTCGACAGCGTAATGCAAGCGCCGGCAAACGCGCTGGTCGCGTACATTGCCGTACATTTTGACGGGCAGAATTTCGGCGGCAGTTCAATCAGTATCCAGGGCAGTGGTTGCTCAGGAGGAGGCATTAACTGGGCAACAGCTCAGTCGGGCCAGTGGAACAACCGATTCGAATCGAGCCGACAGTACTGTCAGTATGGTGCCTACATTAGGTACCACGACACGTCTACATACGGCGGAACGACATACACGGCCGCGGGCTGGCAGGACAAGTCGACGCTCCTGGGACTCAATAACCTGACGTCTTCCACCATTTACGGCGTCTGACGTCGGCTCTACGCGACGAAGCGTGGTTGGCGGGGTCGTATTGATGCGACGGGGCGAGTCTTCGATGGGGCGCCGCAGCGCAGGTGAGCCACCCCGGGTCGCGTGCAGTGCGGTTTAGGGGCTCTACGCGTTTGAGTAGGGAGTCCGGGTTCGGATGTGGGGCGGGCGTGGGCGGCGTGGCCAGGTGATGCCGCCTGCGTGGAGCAGGACGCGGAGCCGGTAGTTCTCGAAGGAGCGGAAGCCGTGTCCGCAGCGCTTGACCTTCTTCACGCACAGGTTGAGGCCCTCGGTCGGGCCGTTGCTGGCGCCGGTGTCGTGATGGGCGAGGATCTCGGTCCGCCACGACTTGAGGGTCTTGCCGAGTGAGCGGATCTCGGGGACCTCGTCGTCGGCGCAGCCGGCGATGGCCTTGTCGATGAGCAGCTCGGCGTCCGCGCGATCGTCGGTGAGGTAGATGTCACGGACGTTCTCCTTGGCGAGCCAGGCGCCGAGGAGTTCGTCGTGAGGATCGCCGACGCGCAGGCCCAGCAGGACCCGGTCGTGGCCTCGCTGGTCGAGGCGTTCGTGGCCGGCGAGGAG
>Ga0136618_10000957_pt1 | contig 10767 bp, 11 predicted proteins | sample AntDrymUQ3302106_2_FD_104805 | JGI IMG/M metagenome (GOLD analysis project Ga0136618, IMG submission 104805) | Polar desert sand microbial communities from Dry Valleys, Antarctica - metaG UQ330 (21.06) | ecosystem: Environmental > Terrestrial > Soil > Desert | place: Antarctica: Dry Valley...
CTTGGTCACCGCTGTCCCACCCTCCAGCTTCAACTTCGCCGATGTGTGGGAGATGGCCGCCGACGCCCTCGGCGACCGCCCCGCGCTGGTGGTGGGGGCCCAGCGTCGCACCTACGCCGACCTGGAGGAGCGCGCCAACCGCCTCGCCCACCACCTGATCGGCCGCGGCGTCGAACCGGGCCAGCACCTCGGCCTCTACCTCGAGAACTGCGCCGAGTACCTCGAGGCCATGCTCGCCTGCTTCAAGATCCGGGCCGTTCCCATCAACGTGAACTACCGGTACGTGGCCGGCGAGCTGCGCCACCTCCTCGACGACTGCGACGCCGTCGGCGTCGTCCACGGCCCGCAGCACGCCGATGTCCTGGCTGCCGTCCTCCCGGACCTCGAGCGGGTCGCGTGGACTCTCGAGACCGGCGAGCCCTACGACGACGCGCTGGCGGCCGCCTCACCCGAGCGCCCGGTCACGCCGGGCCGGGGCGACGATGACCGCTACATCATCTACACCGGCGGCACCACCGGCCTCCCGAAGGGCGTCGTCTGGCGCCAGGTCGACGCCTTCTTCGCCTGCCTCGGCGGTGGCGACCCGATGCGGCTGCAGGGTCCGGTCACCTCTCCCGACGAGCTCCCGGAGCGCATCGGCGACGGCATCATCTACCTGCCGCTGGCCCCGATGATGCACGCCGCCGCCCAATGGACCTCGTTCATGTGGTTCTTCTGCGGCGGCAAGGTCGTCCTCATGGAGGGTTCGCTCGACCCGGCCGCGGTGTGGCGCACCATCGCCGAGGAGGGCGTGAACCTGCTCACCGTCGTCGGCGACGCGGTGGCCAAGCCGCTGCTGGACGCCTGGGAGGCGCTGCCCGAGGACGAGCGGCCGGACCTTTCCGGGCTGTTCTCCATCTCCAACGGAGGGGCTCCGATGTCGACCGGCTGCAAGGCCCGCATCCTGGCCAGCTTCCCCAACGTCATGGTGAACGACGGCTTCGGGTCGTCCGAGGCAGGCGTGCAGGGCTCGTCCCGCGTCACCGCCAGCGATGTGCCGACGACTGATGCCGTGCGCTTCTCCACCGACGGTGCCAAGCCGACCCTCGTGCTCGACGACGACGACCGGCCGGTCGAGCCGGGATCTGGTGCCGTCGGCCGCATCGTCACCGGCGGTCGGCTCCCGCTCGAGTACTACGGCGACCCCGAGAAGACGGCCGCCACCTTCATCACCTACGAGGGCGAGCGGTGGCTGGTCACCGGTGACCTGGCCACGGTGGCCGATGACGGCACGGTCGAGCTGCTCGGCCGGGGTTCCACATCGATCAACACCGGCGGCGAGAAGGTGCACCCCGAGGAGGTGGAGGGGGTGCTCCACGGCCATCCGGCGGTGGTGGACGTGCTGGTGGTCGGCGTGCCCGACGAGCGCTGGGGGACGTCGGTGACGGCCGTCGTCCAGCCCGTGGACGGCGCCTCGCTGACCCTCGACGAGCTCAGCGCCCACTGCAAGCACCACCTGGCCGGCTACAAGGTGCCAAAGCACCTCGTGCTGGTGGAGCGGGTGGTGCGCAGCCCGGCCGGCAAGGCCGACTACCGCTGGGCCCTTGCCACCGCGGTGGCCGGCGTCAGCGCTTCCTGAGCGCCGCCGCCACTCACCTCCCGTCGACGCGCAGAGGCGTGTGGCTGGCGAGGGTGTCGAAGTCCCGGTCGGCGTGCAGGACAGATGCATCCGCTCGGATGGCGACCGCGGCGAGAGCTCGTCCACCCGGCGACACGTCAGACTGTCGGTGTCGCGCAGGAACTCGATCCAAGCTGAGGTGTCGATCAGGATCATCCGGTGCGGCTGCTCCGCACGTCCTCGAGGTCGCCTTCCCAACCCGAGCCGCGCAGCCGACGGGCGGCGTCGACGTCGAGCGGTTCGGCGGCCAACGTGTGGAGGGCGAAGTTGACGGCGGCGCGCTTCGTCTTCAGGTGGTAGCGGTCCATGACGGCCCGACACGCCTCGTCGTCGAGGTCGATGTTGGTGCGTGACATACACCGACGATACACCTAGGCGCGGACCCGGACCACCGCCTGCCAGGGGAAGTGGATGGCGAGCGGGCAGAGGCGGCGACTGGCCTCGACCAACCAGCGGAGGGTCTGCTCGGGAGGGGACTGGTACGTCTTGAGCACGAGCCCGCGCTTGGGGTGCTCGGTCACGACGTACCAGTCGTCGGGGACGGCGCAGTCGCGCTCGGCCAGGAACCGGGTGACCTTCTGGCCCACCATGTGCTGGACGCCGATCTCGCCGGGGGTCCACGTGGCGAGCGGGACGGTGGGCCCGCGGTTGCCGAACAGGTGCGTGAGGCTGCTTCGCGGTGGCACCTCGTCGGCATCCACGCCGGGCGAGATGTTGATGAAGACGGCCTCGGCCACGAGGCCGAGCAACGGCGTGATGTCGCCGTCGGGCAGCTCCACGAGGTGGTCCGGCATCTCAGGAGGCTACGGGGAGGGTCGCTCGTAGAGTGCCTCGGTGCCGCTCACCGAGGTTGCCCGACCGCGCCTCGGCCTCTGGTCGGCGGTCGCGGCGGTCACGGTGTGGGGCGCCTCGTCGGTCCTCATCAAGGGCGTGGAAGGACTCAACGGGATCGGCCTGGCCTGCTATCGGATCTGGCTCGGCGCCGCCGTGGTGGCCGTGCTCTTCACGGCGAGCGGCGGGCGCATCACGCGCCGGCTGCTGCGGGCGTCGCTCTGGGGCGGGCTGGCCTTCACGGCCGACCTCGTCCTGTTCTTCTGCGCCGTGCAGGAGACGAGCGTGGCCAACGCCACCATCATCGGGGCCCTGCAGCCGCTGCTCGTGCTCGGCGTTGCCAATCGCCTCTTCGGCGAGCGGGCCCGAGCGGCCGAGATCGCGTGGGGCGCGGTGGCCGTAAGCGGCACGGTCCTGGTCGTGGTCGGCGGTGACGGCGGCGGCGCCAACAGCCTCGGCGGCGACGTCCTGGCCGTGGGTGCCCTCGTCGCCTGGACCCTCTACTTCGTGGCCACGAAGTCGGCCCGCCGGAAGCTCGATGCCTTCGCCTATCTCACCGGCATGTCCCTCGTCGCCGCTGTCGCCGTGCTGCCGCTGCCGCTCCTGTTCGAAGGCTCGCTGGGATCGACGGACGCCGGCGGCTGGCTCACCATCGTGTTCATCGCCGTCGTGAACGGACTGCTCGGCCACTTCCTCATGTCCTACGCCCACGGCCACGTGTCGTTGCTCACCGTCTCCCTGCTGACGCTGGCCATCCCGGTCATCTCCGCGGCGGCTGCCGCCGTGGTCCTCGACGAGCCGCTGACCATCCTGCAGGTCGGCGGGATCGCCGTCGTGGTCGTCGCCCTCTCCCTCGTGACCGTGCTCACCGCGCGCCACCAGTCCTCCGTGCTCCGCCTCGAAGCGGCCGCGGTCGAAGCCGCCGCTCATCCGTAGGCTGGGTCGATGGACCTCCCGGTGATGCTCCGCGAAGCCCTCGAGCTGCAGATCCTCGAGGACGACCCGGAGCGGGCGGCCGGCACCATCGGCGAGGGTGTCGGCGCGAACGGTGCGTCGGCCGTCGCCCAGGTGCTGCTCGAAGCCACGGCGCTCGCCTTCCGGCGCATGGTCGCCATGACCGACGAGGCCCTCGACCTGGCCGAGCTCCTCACCCGCCTGGCCCTCGACGGTGCCGTGCCCGAACATCGCCTCGAGCTCCTGACCGACATCCTCACCGCGGCCGCCGCCACCGCCGGCGGAATCCGTCCGTCCACCGACGTCCTCCTCACCCGCCTGGGCGACCAAGACCTCCTCTTCGGTGCCTGGCTCGGCCTGCTCACCGGTCTGCGGGTGACGTCGATGGCCATCGAGGTCACCGAGGCAGAGGTCCTGGAGGACATCCTCCTCGCCTTCGAGCTCGAGGTCTGATCACCGTCCGAGGTCCTCGGCACTAGCATCTGACGGGTCGTCAGGTCGAGGTCCCGGAGGGTGCAAGGCAGATGCCGAACGTGGATGGGGGAAGCCTCTGGGAGCTGGTGGACCGCCGAGCCGCTGCCACCCCTGACGCGCTGGCCGCCGTCGACGAGGACGGCCGTACGCTCACCTGGGGGGAGGCCAAGACGGAGGCCGAGCGGGCGGCGGCGGGGCTGGCCCGCCTCGGCATCGGCGCTGGCGACGTCGTGTCGTGGCAGCTGCCCACCTGGCTGGAGGCCAAGGTGCTCGTGCTGGCGCTGGCCCGGCTGGGGGCCATCCAGAACCCGATGCTCCACATCTACCGCGAGCGCGAGGTGGGCTTCATCACGCGCCAGGCCAGGAGCAAGCTGCTCATCGTCCCGTCCACGTGGGGAGGGTTCGACTTCGAGGCCATGGCCCGCGGCATCGCCGAAGGCATCACCTCCGATGGTGGCGCGCTCCAGGTGCTGGTGGCCGACAAGGCGTTGCCGCAGGGCGACCCGTCGGCCCTGCCGCCGCCGCCCGATCCTTCGCGGGACGCCGTCCGCTGGTACTTCTACACATCGGGCACGACGGCTGACCCGAAGGGCGCCCAGCACACCGACCGCACCATCCTGGCCAGCGCTCTGGCCATGAACGCGTGCCTCGAGGTCACCGACCAGGACCGAAACGCCGTCGTCTTCCCCTTCACCCACATCGGTGGCACCGGCTGGCTCTTCAGTGCTGTCGCGGTCGGTTTCCCGACGGTGTACATCGAGCGCTTCGATCCCGCCCGCACCATCGAGCTCATCCAGCAGCACGAGGTGACCATGGCGGGCGCTGGCACTCCCTTCCACATGGCCTACTTGGCCGCCCAGCGCCAGCTGCCGGGGGGCGAGCAGCTGTTCCCCCACGTGCGCGTCTACTGCGGGGGCGGCGCCCCGAAGCCGCCGCAGCTGCACTACGACGTCAAAGCCGAGATGGGCGGCGTGGGGATCGTCTCTGGCTACGGGCTCACCGAGGCACCCATCATCGCCATGGGCACGGTCCACGACACCGACGAGCAGCTGGCCCACACAGAGGGTCGAGCCACCGGCAGCACGCGGCTTCGTGCCGTCACCCTCGAGGGCAAGGAGGCTGGCATCGGCGAGGAGGGGGAGATCCGGGCCAAGGCGCCCCAGCTGATGAAGGGCTACCTGGACGCCTCGCTCGACGCCGACGCCTTCGACGAGGACGGCTGGTTCAAGACCGGCGATCTCGGCCGCATCGACGCCGACGGGATGGTCACCATCACGGGGCGGGTGAAGGACATCATCATCCGCAACATGGAGAACGTGTCGGCCAAGGAGGTGGAGGACGTCCTCTTCGGCCACCCCGACGTCGCCGACGTGGCCGTGATCGGCGTGCCCGACCCCCGGACCGGGGAGCGGGTCTGTGCCGTCGTCGTCCCCGCGAACCCCGATGCGTCGATCTCCTTCGAGGCCCTCGTGGCCTACGCCCGGGATCAGGGGCTCATGACCCAGAAGCTGCCCGAGCGCCTCGAGCTCGTCGAGGCGCTGCCCCGCAACCCCACCGGCAAGGTCCTCAAGTTCGAGCTGCGAGACCGCTTCGGCGGTTGAGAAAGGAATCCCTCCCGCCATGGCACTCCTCACCGGCAAGGTCGCCATCGTCACCGGCGCGGGGCACGGCATCGGCCGCGCCCACGCCCTCGAGCTGGCCAAGCACGGCGCCTCGGTCGTCGTCAACGACCTGGGTACCTCGGTCACCGGTGACGGTGCCGATCAGAAGGCGGCTGACCTCACGGTCGAGCTCATCGGCCAGCGGGGCGGCACTGCGGTGGCCAACTACGACGACGTGTCCGACTACGACGGAGCCGGGCGTTTGGTCGCCCAGGCCGTCGACACCTACGGCCGGCTCGACGTGCTGGTGAACAACGCCGGCATCGTGCGCGACACGGCCATCTGGAACATGAGCGAGGCCGACTTCGACTCCGTGATCAAGGTGCACCTGAAGGGTTCGTGGGCGCCGTCGCACCATGCCGCCCGGCACTGGCGAGAGCGGGCCAAGGGCGGCGAGACCTTCACCGGCCGGGTCATCAACACCACCTCCGGGGCCGGTCTGGTGGGCAACTTCGGCCAGACGAACTACGCCACCGCCAAGGCCGGCGTCGCCGGCTTCACCCAGACCCTGTCGCTGGAGCTCCACAAGCTCGGGGTGACCGTCAACGCCGTCGGCCCGGCCGCCGCCACCCGGATCACCGGCACCATGCCCGGGGCGCCAGCGGTCATCGAGGCCGACGAGGTGCCCGACGACGAGTGGAACCGCATGGACCCAGCTGTCTCCTCGCCGCTGGTGGCCTGGCTGGCCAGCGACGAGAGCCAGCACGTCACCGGCCAGGTGATCCGGGCCGTGGCCGAGGACATCGTCTGGATGCAGGGCTGGAGCGAAGGCGCCACCATCTCCAACGGCGGGAAGCGCTGGGATGCCACCAAGCTCGGCCAGCAGCTCGCCACCGACCTCTTCAAGACGCAGGCCCCCGGCCTGCGCTACTAGGCCGACCGGTTCTGTGTGCGCTGACAACCGCATGCCGGTGCTGAGCGCACAGAGAACATGAGCTTGCTGGGGATCCTGGTCGGGCCGGGGGTGGTCTCGGCGAGGGGAGTGGAGGGGCTGCAGGAGTTCGCGCAGCGGGTGGGCTGCGGGGTGGTGAACACGTGGGGCGCCAAAGGGGTGTTCCGCTGGGACGATCCGCTCCACTTCGGCACGGCGGGCCTGCAGGCGCGCGACTTCGAGCTGGCCGGCCTCGGCGAAGTGGACGTGCTGGTGACGAGCGGGCTCGATCCGGCTGAGGTGACCTCATCGCCGTGGGCGGGGCGCGCCGAGGTCATCGACGTCGCCCCCGGAGATCTGGCGACCTTCGATTCCACGCTGCCCGCCGGGACGACGGAGCGCCCCGCGCTCTACACGGCCCTGGCCGACGTGGTGGGGCCGATGTACGACCAGCCCGGCTCGCCACCGGCTCGGGCTGCGGCGCTGGCCGCCGACCTGCCGCACGACGGCGTGGTCGTCGCCGCCCCCGGCCTGGTCGGGTTCTGGATCGCCCGCACGTTCCCCACCGCTCGTCCCGGCAGCGTCCACATCACAGGCGACGACATCGGCGGCGCCGTCCGCGTCAGCGACGCCGACTGGGCGGACATCGACCTTGATCCGAGCGCGCTGGTCGCAGTGGCCGGTGAGATCGTCGCCTGGGGCGGCCTGCCCTGAGCCCGCGCGGCGCGGACGTCAACGACGTGTGGGTTCACCTGGTGCCGGGCAGCGTCACAACGAGGCGGGCACCGCGCTCCCGGGCGTCCGCCACGGTGATGGTGCCGCCGTGGGCGCGGACGATGTCGCGCACGATGGCGAGGCCCAGCCCTACGCCGCCGGCCCCGGCCGTCCTCGCCTCGTCGAGGCGGGTGAAGGGCTCGAACACCCGCTCGCGGTCACCGGCGGGGATGCCGGGGCCGTCATCAGCGATGGCGAGCTCTGCGGAGCCATCGGGGCGGGCTCGGAGCTCGACCGCGACCGTCCCCTCGGCGTGCCGGACGGCGTTGTCGAGGAGGTTGGTCACGACCCGCGCGAGCTGGGATGCGTCACCCACGACTCGGGCGGGGCCGACGGCGGTGGTGTCGACCGTCGCGCGCCCGCCGGCTCGGATCCGGCGCACCGCCGCCATCACGAGGTCGTCGAGGTCTACGTCGTCGTGCGGCGCGGCCGCCCTCCCTCCGGCATCGTGGCGGGCCAGGGTGAGGAGGTCGTCGACGAGGTGCTGGAGGCCGATCACCTCCTCGAGGGTGCTCCGGTGGGTCGTGGCCGGGTCGGCCGTCGCTGGGTGGGCGAGGTCGACCTCGAGCTCGGAGCGCATGCGGGTGAGCGGGCTGCGCAGCTCGTGGGAGGCATCGGCCACGAACCGACGCTGTTGTTCAGCGGAGCCCTCGAGCCGATCGAGCATGCCGTTCATGGTGCGAGCCAGGCGTCCGACCTCGTCGTCGGTCGCCGGGACCGGCACGCGTCGGTGGAGGTCGTGCCCGCCGATGGCACCGACCTGGGCCCGGATGGCCTCGACCGGCCGCAGGGCGCGCCCGACGAACCACCAGATGAGTGCCCCGAGCACGGCGGCGATGAGCGGGACGCTCACGACGAGCGCCTGCCGCAAGGCCCCCGTGCTGTCCTGGACGTCGTCGAGGGTGGCTCCGAGGTGGAGCACCAGTCCCTCGCCCAGATCCACCGAGAGGACCCGGTAGGCGCCCTCGCCGGGCAGCACATCGGCGAGGCCCCGGGTGATCTGGTCGGCTCCGTCGGGCGGGGCATCGGCGATGGGCTCGGCGAGGGCAGCCGGAGCGGCGTCGACCACGCGCCCGTCGCGCACCAGCTGGGCTACCGAGTCGTCGTCGGCGGGCGGGAGGACGTCGGCCTGCTCGCCGCCCCCGCCGACGCGACTCACATGGCCAGCCGCAGCCTGCTCGAGCCGCTCGTCGACCGTCTCGACCAGCAGCCGCTCGTGGGCCCGCACGATGGCGAACCCGGCGACCAGCAGCACCACGAGCACGGCCACGGTGGCCAGCGCGGTCACTCTGGAGCGGATGGTCACGGGCCCACCAGGCGGTAGCCCGCCCCCCGCACCGTCTCGATGCTGTGCTGCCCGAAGGGCTCGTCGAGCTTGCGTCGGAGCCGACCGACGTAGACCTCCACGATGTTGGCGTCGCCATCGAAGTCGTACTCCCATACCCCGCCGAGGATCTCGTCCTTGCGGAGCACCTGGCCGGCCCGGCGCACCAGGAACTCGAGCACGTCGAACTCGCGGGTCGTGAGTTTCAGGAGCGTGTCACCCCGCCACGCCCGTCGTTGCCCAGGGTCGAGGTGGAGGTCGCCGACGTCGAGGGGCGTCGGGGTGCGGCCGGTCGTGCGGCGGACCAACGCCCGGACGCGCGCCACCAGGACAGGGAACGAGAAGGGCTTGGTCAGGTAGTCGTCCGCCCCCGTGTCGAGGGCCTCGGCCTCGTCGAGATCGCCGTCCTTGGCCGTCAAGACGAGGATCGGCGTCCAGTCGTCGGCGTCCCGGAGGTCAGCGCAGATCTGGAAGCCGTTGCGGCCCGGCAGCATCAGGTCGATCAGCAGCAGGTCGTAGGTGCCCTCGGTCGCCCGCCAGAGCCCGTCGGCGCCATCGAGGGCGACCTCCACCCGGAAGCCCTCGGCCTCCAGGCCGCGCTTCACGGCAGCAGCGATCTTCTTGTCGTCCTCGATCAGCAGCAGCTTCACGGCGCCCTCATCCTGTCGAGGTGGCGCCGATCCTGCCGGCTCCAGCCTGAACGTCGGCTGAAGGATCCGTGGTCATCGTCAGGCCCCGGTCAGCGGCCTCCGTCCACAGTTCCACCACCTGAACACCGAACCGAGGAGCGAGAACGATGCGACGAACCCACTTGTCGATCCGAAGCGTGGTGCTGACCGCAGCCTTGGTCGCCGCCCTGGCCGGTTGCGGTTGACTGGTTCGCCCAGGATCGCGCCGGCAACGTCTGGTACCTGGGTGAGGACTCGAACGACTACGAGGACGGCGTCAACGTCAGCCGGGAGGGGTCATGGGAGCACGGCACCGATGGCGCCCAGGGGGGCATCGTCATGCTCGCCGAGCCGACCGATGGCGAGGCGTACCGACAGGAGTTCCTCCCCGGCGAGGCCGAGGACCTGGGCGAGGTGCCGCGCACTGGCGAGTCGGTCTCGACGCCGGTCGGTGACCACGAGGACGTCGTGGTGACGGAGGATTGGAACCCGCTCGAGCCCGAGGTGGTCGAGAACAAGTGGTACGCGCCAGGCATCGGCAAGGTCCGCGGAGAGCATGTCCGTGGCGGCACCGGTACGGTCGAGCTGGTGGCGTTCACCCCCGGAGCCGGGTGATGGGTCAGCGGAGGTTCAGGGCCCGCGGAGCAGGATCAGACCACATCCAACGAGGAAGAGGTCCAACATGCAACGACGCCTGAAAGCTCTGGTCGCGGGCGCGGCGGCGCTGGCCATCGCGGGAGCCGGAGGCGCGGCCCTCGCCGGCGGGGCCGATGACGACGCCACCGAACGGCCGATCGCCGGATCCGACCTCGAAAAGGCCTCTGCGGCTGCGCTCGAGCACACCGGTGAAGGCACCGTCTCGGGGACCGAGGTGGGCGATGAGGAGAGCTACTACGAGGTGGAGGTCACCCTCGATGACGGCTCCGAGGTCGACGTCCAGCTGGACGAGTCCTTCGCGGTGGTCAGCGCCGAAGCCGAAGACGGCAACGAGGACGAGGGCGACGACAGCGACGACTGAGCCCTGACCTGGGACGGCCCCCGGTCCGAGGACCGGGGGCCGTGGCCCATCCCGGGGGGTGACGCTCAGCTCAGCGGTAGCCGAGCTTGCTGGAGCAGGCGGGCCAATGTCCCCAGCCACCCTGGTCCCACAGGCGCTGGCCCATGGCGATCTGGGTCTCCCGAGACGCCTGGTCGGGTTGGCCGGAGCCGCCGACGCCCTGCCAGGACGCCATCGAGAACTGGATGCCCCCGTAGTAGCCGTTGCCGGTGTTGGCCGCCCAGTTGCCCCCGGACTCGCACTGGGCGAGGCGATCCCAGGCCGCCGGGTTGTTGGGATCGTTGTAGCCGCCGCCCGACGTGACGGGGGCCGGCGGGGGAGGAGGGGGCGGAGGGGGCGGAGGGGGCGGAGGAGGTGGTGCCGTCGTGGGAGGCGGCGGGGGAACCGTCGTGGCGGGCGGCGGGGCAACCGCGGTGGGGGCGGCGGCCTCGGCGGTGGTGGTGATGGCGGCGATGGCGGCGGCGCCTGCGCTCTGCGCCCGCACGTCGTCGAGCTC
>Ga0136618_10000959_pt1 | contig 10756 bp, 9 predicted proteins | sample AntDrymUQ3302106_2_FD_104805 | JGI IMG/M metagenome (GOLD analysis project Ga0136618, IMG submission 104805) | Polar desert sand microbial communities from Dry Valleys, Antarctica - metaG UQ330 (21.06) | ecosystem: Environmental > Terrestrial > Soil > Desert | place: Antarctica: Dry Valley...
CGCGCGTCGAGGGCTACAACTTCGACATCCGCAAGCGCGTCGTCGAGTACGACGACGTGATCAACAAGCAGCGCGAGACGATCTACGCCGAGCGTGACAAGGTCCTGCGCAACGAGGACCTGACCGAGACCGTGCGCGCCTTCGTCGACGCCGAGCTCGAGGCGCTGGTCGACGACAAGCTGGCCGGCGAGACGGCTGACGATTGGGACTTCGAGGGCCTGGCCCACGAGATCTCCCAGATGGGGCTCGAGGGCGACGGCCTGGATGCCGACGCGCTCGCCGAAATCGGCGCGCGCGAGGAGGTCGTCGAACACCTTCGAGAGGCGCTCGACGTCACCCTCGAGGCGCGCGCGAAGCGCCACGGGCCGGACGTTTGGGCCCAGGTGGAGCGGCTGATACTGCTGCGCACGATCGACGCGCTGTGGGTCGATCACCTTACCGAGCTCGACGACATGCGCCGCGGCATCGGCCTGCGCGGCTACGGTGGCATCGATCCGCTCAACGAGTTCAAGAAGGAAGCGTTCAAGCTCTACGAGGAGCTGCGCGGCTTCATCAGCAAGCAGGTCGCGAACACGCTGTTCCGTGTCCAGGTGCAGGCAGCGGCTCAGCCGCTGACGCAGACCGCGGCATCGCCCTTCAACTCGACGGGGAGTGACGGTAACGGCTCACAGTCGCCCATAACGGAAACGACCGCCGATGGCGGACATATCCATTCCGACGGCACGTATCACCCCGCCAGTGCCGCTGCCGCTCGAACGCCGACCCCCGTGGCGGCCGGGGGATTGCTCCCTGGGCTGGCCGCGCAACAGCGGCGCGGCATCCAGCTCCAGCACGGTGACGAGCCGGCGGCCAGCTCGGGAGGCGCCGCATCGGGAGCCGCCCCGGCGAGTGCGGCCAAGCTGGGTCGCAACGACGCGTGCTGGTGCGGGAGCGGCAAGAAGTACAAGCGCTGTCACGGAGCTTGACCCTCTCAGAGACACCGACGTCGCGCATCCTCGAGTGGGAGGGCTGCTTCAACGTCCGCGACCTGGGTGGGCTGAGCACCACCGGCGGGCGCACCCGCACCGGCGCCCTGGTACGCGCTGACGTCCCAACTCGACTGACGCCGGCTGGCCGCGCCGCCCTCGTGGACCACGGTGTGCGGACGATGGTCGACTTACGTTTCCAGCACGAGGTCGCGATCGATTGGGACGTCTATCCGTTCCAGGGGTTGGCGGACGGCGCGGACCACGTAACGGTCGCCTACGCGAATGTCCCGTTCAATACTGGACGCGACCCCGCCGATGACGAGGCGATCCACGATGCCTACCGCGCTGCGACCAGCCGCTCGGAGCTCAACCGGCTCGACCTCGATCGGAATCGGCCCGGCATAGCTGCCGCGGTCGCCGCGATCGCCGACGCCGCGCCCGGGGGAGTCCTGGTCCATTGCCACGCCGGCAAGGATCGGACGGGCGTCGTCATCGCCCTGCTGTTATCCCTTGTCGGCGTTTCGGACGAGGACATCGCCGATGACTACGCCCGGACCGCGGTGAATCTCGAGCCGCTCATCGTCGAGTGGCTCGACAGCATCACCGACGACACCGCCGAACGAGATCGCCTCCGGGCGCTTGCCATGCCGGCCCGCGAGGCGATGCTCGACACGCTTGCGCATCTGCGCAGCTGCTACGAATCAGCGGAGGCATACCTCCGCGACGGCGGCGTGAGTGACGCTCAGATCGAGCGCCTGCGGTCGCGCATGCGCGAGGAGACCTGAGCGATGGACGAGATAGCCCGCGACTACATCCTGCTCGGGCTTGGACTCGGCGAGCACCAGGAAGGCATCGTCGACGCGTACTACGGCCCGCCAGAGCTGCGCGAGCAGGCCACGGCCCGCCAGACGAGCCCCGACAAGCTGGCGGCCGAAGCCAGTGCCCTCCGCGCGCGCGTCAACGCAGATGGGCTGGAGGAGCAGCGCCGGCGTTGGCTCGACCGGCAGCTGATCGGCCTGGAGACGCTCGCCCGCCGAATCGGTGGCGAAGAGATCTCGTACACCGACGAGGTCGAGCGCTGCTTCGACGCCGCGCCCGAGCCGGCGCCGCCCGAGGCCTACTCAAAGCTCCGTCGCGAGCTCGATGACCTCCTGCCGCATGGCGGAACGATCCACGAACGCCTCGAGGCGCGCGACGCTCACCTCACGGTTGCGCCCGACCACGTCGCCGGGGTAGTCGATTGGCTGGTGCCCGAGATCCGCGCGCTGTCGGCCGAGTTCTTCCCGGCCCCGGAGGGCGAGTCGCTCAGCGTCAGCCTGGTCACCAACGAGCCGTGGTCTGCCTACAACTGGTACGACGGCGATCTCAGCTCGCGGATCGAGGTCAACACCGACCTGCCGATCCGCGCCCACGCGCTGGTCGGTCTGTTGACCCACGAGACGTTCCCAGGCCACCATCTCGAGCACGCCTGGAAAGAGCAGCGCCTCTTCCGCGAACGTGGACTCGCCGAGGTGTCCGTGCAGCTCATCAACACGCCGGAGGCGTACATCAGCGAAGGGCTCGCCGAGGTGGGTGGCAGCCTGCTCGTCAGCCCGGAGCGCTGGCAGGCCCTGTTGGTATCCATTGGCGAGCACGCAGGGATTGCCATCTCCGCCGCCCATGCAGAACGCGAGTGGCGGGTGAACCAGGCTCTCCGCGCACTTCGGGGGAGCGGTGGCGATGCCGCTCTCCAGCTGCATGCCGGCGGCAAATCTCGCGACGAGGTCCGCCGGTTCCTCGTCGACGACGCGCTGCGCAGCCCCGAGCAGGCCGAGAAGACACTCGAGTTCATCTCCCATCCACTGTGGCGGACGTACGTATTCTGCTATGCCGGCGGGCAGGAATTGCTCGGCCGATGGTGCGCTGCGGCGGGCGATCCACCCGTCCAGCGCGAGCGCTTTTTCAGGTTGCTGACAGAGCAGCTGACCCCCTCCGGCATCGCCGAGGACCTCGCCACGGCCTGATTCGGGCCAAATCACGCTCATTTCACGCTCACAATCACGATTTGACCCCTTGAGTGAGTTTGCGTTGGGTGAGATACTCGGAGACACCCGCTTCCGGAGGCCGTGCCTCCTCCGGTGAATGTGTAAACACGTTCCCGGGGTCGAGGGTGGGCCCGGGCCTGATGAGGAGTCTGGCTCGCCGTGAATGCCAAGCCTGAGGAAGCGCTGGCCGATCCGTTCGTTGACTTGATCGCGTGTGAGCGCGAATGCCGTAGCTGTAGCTACGCCATGACGCTCGACTGCGACGGCAACTGCGGAGTCTGCTCGCACAACGGATACTGTCCGTGTGTCAACCCCGTCGTCGCCCGGAGCAAGACAGCCTTGAAGATCATCGAGCTCCGGCCGATCCTGCTCCAGGACCTACTCGCGCGCAACTGAGCGACGCGATGGCAACCTGATGGAGATCGCCCAGTTACGCGACCTCGTCGAGCGGATCCACGCGACCTCGGGGCGGCTTTGACCTAGACGCCAAGACCGCGACCCTGCGCGATCTGGACGAGCAGTCCGGGGCGCCCGACTTCTGGTCTGACCAACGCGCCGCGCAGCAGCATCTGCGAACGGCCGAAGGACTGCGTGAGGAGGTCGAGACCTGGCGGGATCTGGTACACCGCGCTGACGACCTGCGCGAGCTGGCCGAATTGACAGTCGACGCCGAGGACGCCGAGATGGCTTCGGGCCTTGACACTGAGATGGCTTCTTTGGAGAAGGAATTCGGGCGACTCAGAACCAGCCTCCTCTTCTCCGGTCCCTACGACGAGCGCAACGCGATCATCAGCATCAGCGCCGGCGCCGGCGGAACGGAGGCGACGGACTGGGCCGAGATGCTCCTGCGGATGTACCTGCGCTGGGCCCAGCGGCATAGGTTCGCGACCGAGATCCTCGACCAGCTCGAAGGCGAGGAGGCTGGCCTCAAGAGCGCCACCGTGGCGGTCGACGGACGCTACGCGTACGGCAACCTGCGCGCCGAACGCGGCGTTCACCGCCTCGTCCGCATCAGCCCGTACGACTCGCAGAAGCGTCGGCACACGACGTTTGCGCTGGTGGAGGTGTTGCCCGAGGTCGCCGACGATACCGAGGTCGGCGAGATTCCCGAGGACGAGCTGCGCATCGAGACATTCAGATCCCAGGGTGCCGGTGGCCAGCACGTCAACAAGACCGACTCGGCCGTGCGCCTGACGCATATCCCGACGGGCATCACCGCCCAGAGCCAGAATGAGCGCTCCCAGCACCAGAACCGTGAATCGGCGATGAAGATCCTGAAGGCCCGCCTCCTCGAACGGCGCGTCGAGGAGCGCGAGAAGGAGCTCTCAGTCCTGCGCGGAGAACACGTGGAGGCAGGCTGGGGCAACCAGATCCGCTCGTATGTCCTGCATCCGTATCAGATGGTCAAGGACCACCGGACCGATTACGAGACGAGCGCCACGACCGATGTGCTTGATGGCGACCTGGATGGCTTCATGCTCGCCGAGCTCGAGCGTTTGGCCACCACTGAACCGGCGCCTGCCGCGTAGTCAGCGTGGAGCTCCGCCCGGTCACCCAGTCCGACATCGAGTCGTGCGTCGGGGTCTTCTACGCGGCCGACGAAGCGCTCAGCCGGGGCCTCAACCTGACGGTGATGCCGCGCAATCCGCAGGCAATCGAGCGCATCTTCAGGCACGTGTCCGAGACCACGCCACACCGCGCGTGGCTCGCCGAGGACGGCGGCACGATCATAGGGTTTGGCATGGCAATCGAGCGTGGCGAGCTCACCTTCCTGGCCTTCCTGTTCGTAATGCCTGACGCCCAGGCGGCCGGCGTCGGCGCGGCTCTTTACGAGCAGTGCATGCCGAGCACGGGCTACATGGCAACGTGCATCTGGTCGGTGCAGCCCGTCTCCGCGGCGCTGTACGCGCGCAACGGCCTGGTGCCCAGGGTGCCGATGTACACCTTCACCGGCAGGCCACGGACGCCGTTGCCGCCGCTGAGGAACGGGCTCGCGCTGACGTCCATCACGCCGGACGAGCTTGACGAGCTCGACCGCGAGGTCGTCGGCTTTACGCGGCGCGTCGATCACGAGGCCTGGCAACGCTGGGAACGACGGCCGTTCGCGCTGCGCGACGGCAGCGACCTGGTCGGATACGGCTACGCGCAGCCCGTCGGTCGGCTGGGTCCAGCGGTCGTGCGCCAGTCGGAAGACCTCCTGCCATTGGTCGGTGCCCTGATGGCGGAGCTCGATCCACCAGAGGACTGGATGGTGCACGTGCCTGGCGTGGCCGCCGAAACGTTCGTGGGCATGCTCCAGAGCGGCATGCGCTTCGACGGTCCGCCCATCCTGTTCTGCGCGACGCGCGACGGGATCGACCACAGCCGCTACCTGCCGGCGACGTTCGCACTGCCCTAGGTAGCCCGGCGATGGGGGAACGTCCGACTACCGGATTCCGTCCACGGACCTAGACTGGCTTTCCGTCATCTCCCGAGGCTTCATCTCCATGTCCCTGAACTCTTCGTCGAGCGACTCGGCCGCTGACGATGCTCCCGACACGCTCGACAGGGAGCAAGCGACGGCTCCCCGGGGCGGCACCTCGCGTGCGTCGAGCTACCTCGCCATGCTGCTCGTGGCGGCCGTCGGCGGGGCAGCGCTTTTCTTCTCGGGTTTCATGCTCGGACGCCTCAACGGTCAGACGCCCGGCACCTCGGACGGCAACCAGGAGCTCTTTCGTCCCTTCTGGGACGCATACAACGATGTCAGCACCAACTACGTCGGAGAGGTTGACCCTCACCTCCTCGTCGAGGGCGCCATCCAGGGCATCTTCCAGGCGCTGGGTGACCCCTATTCGCAGTACCTGACCGAGGAGGAGTACCGCTCCAACCTCGGCGGGCTGTCGGGCGAGTTCGAGGGCGTGGGGCTCCAAATGGCCACGCTCGAGAATGACGGCCCATGCCAGACGATTTCGGCCACCTGCCGATTGACCATCGCCCGCGTGATCCGCGGCTCACCCGCGCTGGCCGCCGACCTGCGCGAACGTGACGTGGTGCTTGCCGTTGACGGCACGAGCACGCTCGGTTCGACACTCGAGACCGTCGTCGCGACCGTCCGCGGTCCCAAGGGAACAACGGTCGTCCTGAGCATCGAACGCGACGCCATGTCGATGGACGTCTCGGTCGTCCGCGACGTCATCCAGCGCGAGGACGTCCGCAGCGAGGTGCTGGCCGACGGACGCGTCGGCTACCTGAAGGTCGACGGCTTCAGCTCCGCGTCGGCGGCCGACCTGCGTGGTCAGCTGCTCGAGCTGATCGAGGAGCGCGGCGTGAAGGCTCTGATCCTCGACCTTCGCGATGACCCGGGCGGGTACGTCGACGCGGCGCACAAGATCGCCAGCGAGTTCATCGCCACGGGGCCGCTCTACTGGGAGCAGGCAGCAGGCGAGGAGCCGCTTGCCCAGAACCCGGATCCGGGCGGCGTTGCCACGGACGCCTCGATCCCGATGGTGGTGCTCGTCAACGGTGGCACGGCGAGCGCCAGCGAGATCGTCGCGGGATCGCTCCAGGGAAGTGGGCGCGCGCTCCTCGTCGGCGAGAAGACATTCGGCAAGGGCACGATCCAGGAGTTCAAGGAGCTTCCCGGCGCGGGCGGCTATCGGCTGTCGGTGCGCAAGTGGCTAACGCCCGATCAGACCTGGATCCACGGCGTCGGACTCATTCCTGACGTGGAGGCCGTGGCGCCCGCAGAGCCTCAGCCCCAACTCGACCCCGTCCTCGAGCGCGGGATCCAGGTCGTGCTGGAAGGGCTCCCGGCCACGCCGGCTCCGTCAGTGACCCCGGCGCCGACGATCGCTATGGCGCCGTCGCCCGCGTGATGCTAATGTTTGGGGGAACGAAAGGAGGTGATGTGCAGTGTTAGATAAGTCTTGCTGCACCACCTCTCGGGAGTCGCTCGCCTGAGCTGACACCGGGAAGTGGTGCAAGCACTCACGTGACGCCGGCCCTTTTGGGCCGGCGTTCGTGTGTCCGGAGCATCAGCCTTTCCGAGCGAGCCCTTCCCTGGAGAACCCCTTGTCCGAGACCGTGGCGCTCAACCGCAAGGCGCGCCACAACTACACGATCAGCGATACGTTCGAGGCTGGCCTCGTCCTGACCGGTACGGAGATCAAGAGCATCCGGGCCGGCAAGGCGAACCTCTCGGATGCCTATGCCCGCGTCGAGAAGGGCGAGGCATGGCTCGTTGGCGCGCATATCGCACCGTATGAGGCGGGCAACCGCCACAACCACGAGCCCAAGCGCGATCGCAAGCTGCTGCTGCATCGCTCGGAGATCGACGAGCTGATGGGCAAGGCCGCGGCAAAGGGCCTGACCGTAGTCCCTCTGCGGCTGTACCTCAGCCGTGGCCGCGCCAAGATTGAGCTCGGCCTGGCCAAAGGCAAGCAGTTGTACGACCGCCGGCGTGACATCGCCGACCGGGATTCACGGCGCGATATGGAGCGCGAGATAGCCGACAGTGCCCGTGGCCGGCGCTGAGCGGAGATAGGAGCACAGATGACGATCAATGCAGGCTGGCCCAAGGGCATCGACGCGATAACTCTGTTCGCCGAGGATCTCGAGGCGACCAGAGACTTCTACTCGCATGTGTTCGGCCTGCCGGTCAAGTTCGAAGATGAGGCCTCGGCCGTATTCGACTTCGGCAACGTCCTAATCAACCTGTTGCGCACCTCGGCCGCTCCGGAGCTGATCACGCCGGCGCCGATCGCGCCGCCCGAGACCGGCGCGCGTATGCAGTTCACGATTGAAGTCGATGACGTGGATGCGCTGTGTGAGGAACTGACGCGGCGCGGTGTGACCCTGCTCAACGGGCCGATGGACCGTCCGTGGGGCATCCGCACTGCCAGCTTTCGCGACCCTGCCGGTCACATCTGGGAGATCGCGAAGTAGCCGATCCGAATGTCCATTTGGGACAGGTGTTCGGTTCTGATAGACTCTACGGCTTGGGGATGAGTGGTTTCGACAGGGCCGGATCCCCGGAGAACGCGAGCCGAGGTGCCGTCAGGCCTCGTAAAAAGGCGGCAAAAGAAGTAACTGGCAACCGCCAGCAGACTTTCGCCCTCGCCGCCTAAGGCGGTAAGGTGAACGTGGAAGCAGCCTCCTCCCCGTGGGCTGTGGAAGCGTCATTCAGCGGGGATGCGCGAACGGCGAGGTCACGTAGCCGGTCGTAAAGCCCGTAAGGGGACGTGGATGGATCTGCTGGGATGCTGCCGATGGCAGCCCGGAAGATTGACGACAAAGCATCGGACACGCTCGTAGTGGTCTCCGGTTGAACGTTCTGGACGGGGAGTTCGACTCTCCCCCATCTCCACCAAATCCCGCTTCCCGGCCTGGGTGAAACTGTGCGCGGCCCCATAAGTTGAGACAAAATCTCACGTTATGGGTACCCGGCTTTCGTCCCAACTTATGGGTCCCCCGCGCGGTTCTCAACCTCCCGTAGGACATCCGTGAGCGCAACTACGGGCGAATCGGGCCTTTGTCTCGCGTTATGGGTCCCAGGACCGAACCAACGTAACCGTCGCATCCGGTCCCGGCACGGTTTTGGAGTCCAAGTAATCAAAAAAGCCCGCCGTGTCCTCGGCGGGCCTTTTGTTTTGCGTCTCGTCGGGGAGCTACGCGCCCCCGCCGTTCCAGGGTGAAGCGATTATCCCGACGCGGGCGGAGGGGCCCGGCTCGCTGACCGCATCGAGCCAAGCGGCGCGGACTGCCGGTTCACGAACACTCAAGCCGTCTAACTTGGCCTCCACTGCGCGTCGGGACGGTCGCTTGCCAGCGCCCCGTAGGCCCGTGACGGCGTCCCGGACGGTGTCGTCGATCCACGCGACTCGGTCCGTGCGCCGCGCGGCTCGCGCATTTGCGGCTCGTCTTTTGATCGCGGCGGTTAGCGCCGGATAGCGAGCGGTGATCGCTCGTCGATCACGGCCCATTTTGGAGACCACGGCTGTCAGAGTCGGTGCCGCCAGCGCGCCGAGCGCTTGGGCCAGCAGGATCTCGACCTCTTCCCACGGCATGCCAACCGGACGCTGCTTGCGCCGCGGTACCAGTGTGGTGTTACCAGCGGGCGCTGTGTCGCCGAGAAGGAACGCCACAAGGCCAACGCCTGCGACCTGCCCTATCCGGACCAGCTCGACGAACGAGGGCCTCACCATTGCCCTTCGCCACTCCGAGACCAGACTTGGGCTGACCTCAATTGTCGAAGCGAGCGAATTCGCTGAGCCGCAGACGCCGCGAGCCAGTTCGATCAGGTCAGCGATCCGCTTGGCGTTGACCTCGGCGCCGCGTGCGGCGTTCGCAACGAGCTCCTCCGCGACACGGGCGAGGTGCAGATCGGCGCTAGTAGCTGGCGAGCCCGGTCCGTGGCCTGCGGCCAGCGAACCACCGCAGAACGGGCAGATACCTGCGAGTGCTTTGAATATGTCGAAGCCGCCGATCACGCGCCTGCAATTAGCGCAGTTCGTCGCCAAACGCCGTTGATGGTGCACGCAGACATCCGCGATCGCCCAGGAAAGCAGCTCCCTGGGTTGGTCTTTCGCGGCGGCCCACTCGGCAAGGCAGTCGGGGCAGTAAGTCAGTGTCGGCCGGACGAATGCCCTAGTTGGCAGCACGTCGGACCACGACCCGAGAGTGAGCGACGTGACGCCGGCGTGGCCAGACAGGGTTGCGAGCCGCTCCGCCCAGGCCCTCGCACGATCGGTTGGCCCGTTCAAGCTCATGGGACTGCGGTACGCGGACGTGTCGAACCACAGGCGGCGTTCGCCGCGAGCCGACGCCGCGCCCTGAGCGATGTGGTTGGCGACCAACCGGCGGACCGGGACCAGTAAGCCGTCTGCGAGACGCTTGATGTAACTGGTCAGTGACTCGGCGCTCGGTGTAGACGGCCCGAGAGGCGCCGGTGCCGGCAGGATTGCGCGCGGCGGCACCTCCACAGGCGACAGGTCCCACAGTTCAACGGGCAGCAACGCTCATATCCTCCGTGCTCGATCGGCGCCCGACGCGATCGCGGTTCGCCACCCTCTCGCCAGGCTTTCGGCTGTTGGGTTGCGTTGCACGCGGCGTTTCAGGAAGCGATGCGCTCATCCCGAGCACGGACCGCAGCCGCTCGCGCGAGTCGTCGGTCTCGATCAGTGAAAGCTCGCCCTCACGAATTTCGGTTGCGATCGACGTCATCGCGGCTACACCAAGCGCCGTACGCGCCAGATGTCGCCACTCAACGCACGCACTGCCGTCGGCGAGAGCCAGCGCCAGCGCTTGTGTCATCCAGTCCTTCAAGATTCCGATGCAGCCAGCCGTGCGTTCGTAGATTTCGTCCCAAGCGGTTGCCAAGCTGGGCGCGGGAATGGGCAAGGCTCCCGTGAGTTGGGCCAGTGTTTCGCGGAACGCGTCGAGTTCCTCAGGAACAGGCCGGTATCTGGGGAAGTGGACGTCGCGACTGCGCCTGCTGAGTTGCCCGTTGAGGTTGCGGAACGCGAGGAGCGAGTACGTGCCAACCAGGACATAGCGCGTGCCACTGGCCTCGGCGTGCGACTTGATGATTTCGAGTTGCTTCACCAACTGAGCGGCGGATGCGCCGACGCCGAGGTGGTGTGCCTCGTCGACGATCACCGCTCGAGGCCGCGTGTTCTGCAGCGCGTTCTCGAGGCGCGTTCGGAGCTCATTGGCGTCCGGCTTGCCGCCGGCGGCGCGACTCGCGTAGCCGAGCGTCGCGAGCGCCCCGACGAGCAGGAGCCAACC
>Ga0136618_10000960_pt1 | contig 10739 bp, 9 predicted proteins | sample AntDrymUQ3302106_2_FD_104805 | JGI IMG/M metagenome (GOLD analysis project Ga0136618, IMG submission 104805) | Polar desert sand microbial communities from Dry Valleys, Antarctica - metaG UQ330 (21.06) | ecosystem: Environmental > Terrestrial > Soil > Desert | place: Antarctica: Dry Valley...
CCGTCCGCGGCGTCGGAAAGCGCCACGCGGACGCCTGTCGGCACCCGTCGGGACGCAGCAGCCGCGCACCCGCCGCGCCGGCGTCGTCGCGCTCGCACAGCGCGGCGTGCAGCGCCGTGGTCGCGCCCGGCTGCAGCTCGGAGTCCTCGTTGAGCAGCAGGCAGTAGCGTCCGGCGGCGCGCTGCAGCAGGTCGGAGTCGTTCTCGCCCTTGCCGCGGCGGCGCGTCAGCGCGATCAGCTGCGTCGTCGCCGGGTGCCGGCGCGCGGCGCCCGCGGATCCGTCGCCGGAGGCGTTGTCGAGCACGAGCACCTCGGTGGCGAAGGCCAGCGTGCGCTGCTCGACCGCGATCGCGTCCAGACAGCGCACGAGCAGCTCGCGCTGCTCGGTGTTCACGACGCAGTAGGACAGCTCGACCGTCACGGGCAGCGACGATACTTCGAGGTAGGTCCTGACCTGTGCGGCGTGCGTGCGTTGTGGGTTCAGAGCTCAACCTCTCGAACAGCAAACCCGTCGCGAGGCGGGCGTGCAACACCAGGACCTCACACGATGATGAGGTCGCCCCGTCGCCGCAGGAGGCATCACGCCATGAAGCGCTTCACCAAGACCGTCGTCCTCACAGCCACGCTCGCGCTGTCAGCCGTGCCGGCGTTCGCACTTCCGTCGCAGGTGCCCCAGAACCAGGGCACCGCTCACATGTCCAGCAACCAGCCCGCCACGCCAGGGCCGAACGCGAGCGCGAAATCCAAGGGCAAGGCCTACGGCAAGCTCTGCCAGGACCAGAGCAAGAAGCACGTCGAGGGCACGAAGGGCACGCCCTTCAGCAAGTGCGTGACCGCGATGGCCAGGCTCGCCAGCGAGCAGACGCGCTCGCCGCGCAACGCGTGCAGGTCGGAGAGCAAGAAGCACGTCAAGGGCACGAAGGGCACGCCCTTCAGCCGCTGCGTCTCGGCCGGCGCGAAGCTGCTCAAGGACAAGCAGGACGCCGAGAAGCCGGACGCCGAGACGGCTTCCTGAACGGTCGATCGCCAACACGACGAAGGGGCCGCTCGCCGATGGCAGGCGGCCCCTTCGCGTTAACCTTGCGCAATCGCTGGTCGGAGATCTCGGAGAAGGCCCTGACTTTCGACGTGCGGCCGCGTTGTCGATGAAGAGTGCATGCAGACGCTGAGCGCCCCACGTCCTGGTCTTGCCGCCCGCCCGCCGGGCGTCGCGTTGCGACTGGCAAGCGACGAGCGACTGGCACGCTGGGCCGCGGATGGCCGCGATGGCGCGATGGCGGTGATCTTCGAGCGCCATCACCAGGCGCTGCATCGCTACTGCCACTCGATCCTCGGCCACGACAGCGATGCGGCGGATGCGTTGCAGAACACGATGCTCAAGGCGCTGCGATCGCTGCCGGGCGAGACGCGGCGGATCGCGCTGAAGCCGTGGCTGTACCGGATCGCGCACAACGAGGCGATCTCGTTGCTGCGCGCCCGCCGGCCGCAGAGCGATCTCGACGCGGCGGCGCACGTCAGCGATCTGGCCGCCGCGGGCCGTGTGGAGTCTCGCGAGCGCCTGCGGGAGCTGACCGGCGATCTCGGCGAGCTGACCGAGCGCCAGCGCGCCGCGCTGCTCATGCGCGAGCTTGGCGGACTCGCGTTCGCGGAGGTGGCCGACGCCTTGTCGACAAGCCCCGAGGCGGTCAAACAGAGTGTCTACGAGGCGCGGCGCGCGTTGCAGTCGATGCAGGAGGGTCGCGCCATGGGCTGTGAAGCCATTCGCCACACGATCTCCGATGGCGACAAGCGGATGCTGCGCGGCATGCGGATGCGCGGACACCTGCGCTCGTGCGCCGGATGTCGCGACTTCGAGGCGGCCTTGGCCCGGCGCCCACAGCAGCTCGCGGCGATGATTCCTCCGCTCCCGGTCGCGGCCACGGCGGCGATGCTGCACGCGATCCTCGGCGGCGGCGGTGGTGGCGCGGGAGCTGGCGGCGGCGGTCTGCTTGCCGGCCTCGCCGGGTCCATCAAGGCGACGACCACGGCATCGCTGGGCGCCAAGGCCGCCGCCGCGGTTGCCGTCAGCGCGACCCTGACAGGCGGGGCGGTGTACGTCGCGCCAGAGCTCGGCCAAGCCGGCCCCGAGAGTCGCGGTGCTCCGTCGCAGGGACCGCTCGAAGCCGATGCGAGCGCCCTGCGCGGCGCGCAGGCGTCTCGCCTGACCGCCGTGCGCCGATCGCCGACCGCGGGCACCGCCTCGACGGCCGAGGCGTCGAGCCGGACCCCTGCGGCCGCCGGAGGCGCATCGCGCGCCCCGGGCGCTAAGCCCACCGGCACGCCGGCTGGCGAGCCGTCGAGTGATCCCCGCGGCAGGCCCTTCGGGATCCCCGCAGGGGGCAGGCCGTCGAGCGCACGAGGCGCCGACCCGGGCGGGACGCTGGGTGCCAAGTCCGCGAGGGGCCGCACGCCCGTCACGACGCCGACGACCGGGCGCAGGCCCTCGGCGCGGGGCGCCGATTCGGCCGGGACCCCCGCGGCATGGGCGCCGAACGTCCTGAATGCCATCAGGCCCGGCCGGGCCGGCGGCGCCGACCCCACGGCCGTCACCGCCCGCGGCTCCGCCCGCACGGCTGCCGCGCCTGACGGCCCCTGAGCGTCGTCAGCAGGGCTCGCAAGTGCCGTGCTCGCATAGGCTCAGTCACCCCGCGATCTCAGCGGGGCGACGTTCTCCGTGCACGCCATGCCCCGCAATCCCTCACCAGTCGCTCCGCTGGTCGACATCGTCGATCCGTCGGCCTACACGCCGCCCTACGATCACGCCCTGTGCAGCGCGCTGGCCCGAGCCGGCGCACGCGTGCGGCTGCAGACCAGCCGCTTCGCCTACGGCCCGGTGCCGGCGCCCGACGGCTACGAGCGGGTGGAGCGCTTCTATCGCCGCGGCGGCGGGTCCGCGGGCTCGCGTGCGCGATACGCCGCGAAGCTCGCCCAGCACGTCCCGGACATGCTGCGCTATGCGCGCGCCGCGGCCGACGTCGCGCACTTCCAGTGGCTTACGGTGCAGCCGCTGGACGTGGCGCTGCTGCCGCGCGGCCGGCCGTTGGTCCTGACCGCGCATGACGTCCTGCCGCGCGAGCCGCGCCGCGGCCAGCTCGCCGCCCAGCGCCGCCTGTACGAGCGCGTCGACGCCGTCGTCGTGCACTCCGCGCACGGCCGCGAGCGCCTCGTGGACGGGCTGAAGATCGATCCGGCGAAGGTCTACGTCATCGAGCACGGCGCCTTCGAGCACCTCACGCGCGTGCCGGACCCGCGGCCGCTGCCCGCCGAACTGGCCGCCGTCGAAGGCCCCGTCGTGCTGTGCTTCGGGCTGCTGCGCCCCTACAAGGGCGTCGACGTCCTACTGGACGCCTGGCGCGAGCTGGATCCCGACGCGGAGCTGTGGATCGTCGGCCACCCGCGGATGGACATCTCGCGGCTGCGGGCGCAGGCGCCGCCCTCGGTGCGCTGGGTCCCGCGCTTCGTGGCCGACGACGAGATCGCCGGCTACTTCGAGCGCGCGGACCTCGTCGTGCTGCCCTACCGCGAGATCGACCAGTCCGGCGTGCTGTTCACCGCGCTGGCCTTCGGCTCACCGCTGCTGTTGAGCGCCGTCGGCGGGTTCCCCGAGGTGGCGGCGCAGGGTGCGGCGGCGCTCGTCGCGCCCGGTGACGCGAGCGCCCTCGCCGGCGAGCTGGGGCGCCTGCTGAAGGACCGCGGCGAGCGCGCAGCGCTGGCCGACGCGGCGTGCCGCGCGGCGGTCGGGCGCTACTCGTGGGACACGATCGCCGGCCGCCACCTGGACCTCTACGCCGCCCTCGCCGGCGGATAGGCCCACAATGGGCGCCGTGCTGGAGATCGCCTTCTGGTCGTGCGCATCGCTGCTGGTCTACGCGCAGGCCGGCTACCCGCTGCTGCTGGCAGCCCTGGCCGCCGTGCACCGCGAGCGGCGCCCGTCCGCGAGCGAACCGCCTCACGTGCCGTCGGTCAGCCTGATCGTCGCGGCCTATGACGAGGGCGCCGTGATCGGCGCGAAGGTGGGCAACGCGCTCGCGCTCGACTACCCGCGCGAGCGCCTGGAGGTCATCGTCGCAAGCGACGGCTCGGCCGACGGCACGGTCTCCGAGGCGCGCCGGGCGGGCGCCGACCTCGTGCTCGACCTGCCGCGCGGCGGCAAGATCGTCGCGCAGGACGCGGCGGTCGCCCGGGCTCGCGGCGAGCTGCTGGTCTTCTCGGATGCCAACTCGACCTGGGAGCCCGACGCGCTCACGACGCTCGTCGCCGCCTTCGAGGATCCGAAGGTCGGCTACGCCTGCGGGCAGGTGACCTTCGTCAACGACGGTGGGACCAACCAGGAGGGCCTGTACTGGCGCTACGAGATGGCGCTGCGCGGCCTGGAGTCGCGGCTGTGCTCGATTACCGCCGGCAACGGGGCGATCTACGCGACGCGGGCGGAGGCCTACATCAACGTCGATCCGGTGATGGGCCACGACCTGTCGTTTCCGTTCAACATGGTCAAGCGTGGGTGGCGCGCGGTCTACGTGCCGGCCGCGCGCGCGACGGAGAAGATGGTGCCCTCGATCGAGGGCGAGTTCGCCCGCAAGCGGCGCATGATGAGCCACGCCTGGCCGATCGTCCTGCGCGGCGGCCTGCTGTCGCCGCGCGGCTACACGCCGCTGTACGCGCTGATGATCCTCTCCCACCGCATCCTGCGCTATGCGGCGCCGTTCGCGCACGTCGTCCTGCTGGCCAGCAGCGTCGCGCTCGCCGGTCGCAGCACGTTCTACGCGCTCGCGCTCGCCGCGCAGATCGCGCTGCTCGCCGCGGCGCTGCTGGCCGGCGCGGTCGCGCTCAAGCCACTGCTCGTGGCGCGCTACTACGTCCTGACGACAGCCTCGGTCGCGGCCGGGCTGTGGGATCACCTTCGTCACGGCACCACCGCCGGCTGGGAACCGGTCGACGGCACGCGGTGATGGCGCGCCGCGCCTTCGACATCGTGGTCGCGGCCGGCGTGCTCGCGCTCAGCTCGCCGCTGATCGCGCTCGCGATCGTCGCGATCCGCCTGGAGTCGCGCGGGAATCCGATCTACCGCCAGCGGCGCGTCGGCCTGCACGGCCGCGAGTTCGACGTGCTGAAGCTGCGCACGATGGTCGACGGGGCCGAGCGGCTGGGCGCGGGCCTGGCCGTCGACGCGGGCGACGCGCGCATCACCCGCGTCGGCGCGCTGCTGCGGCGCACGTCGATCGACGAGCTGCCCAACCTCGTCAACGTCCTGCGCGGGGAGATGGCGATCGTCGGCCCGCGGCCCACGCTGCCGTCACAGGTCGCCCAGTACACCGAGCGCGAGCGCGGCCGCCTCGCGGTGCGCCCCGGCATCACCGGCTGGGCGCAGGTCAACGGCCGCGCCTCGCTGCCCTGGGCGCAGCGCATCGAGCTCGACCTGTGGTACATCGAGTGCCGGTCGTGGCACCTCGACCTGCGGATCCTCTGGCGCAGCGCGCGGATGGTCGTGGGAGGAGACGGCCTCTACAAGGGCGAGACCGGCGGCTGGACGCGGCGCTGAAGCGCGCACGTGGGACCACTACCCCGGTCGCTGGCGCAGATCCGCCTCCAGCTGATCGAGCGCCATCCGCACGTCGGCGATGCGCTCCTCGGTCGTGGGCATCTGCGGGCCACCGTGCTCCAGGCGGTCGGCGCGCTCACGCGCGAGCTCGATCGTTCGCGCCTCCTCCAGCGAGTTGAGCACGACCCCGATGAGGATGTTGAAGATGAGAAACGCGGCGACGAGCGCGTAGCTGATGAAGTACAGCAGCGTCCAGTCCGACAGCGCGCGGCCGAGCGCGATCTGATCGGGCAGGTTCTCCAGCGTCAGCGTCACGAACAGCGTCAGCATCGCCTCGCCGATCGTCCCGTACTGCTCGGGCGCGTGGTCGTCGAAGATCGTCCAACCGACCATCCCGTAGACGAAGAGCACCACGACGGCCAGCACCCCGAGACTCAGCACGCCCGGGATGCTGCGTCCGATCGCGATCGTCAGGACGCGCAGGTCGGGCAGCAGGCGCACGATGCGCAGCACGCGCGCCAGCCGGGCCAGGCGCAGCAGCGTCGCGTTCTCGCGCAGTCCGGGCGTGAACGACGCGATCACGACGAGCAGGTCGAAGACGTTCCAGCCGTTGCGCAGGAAGCGCTGTGGCTGCGAGCCGAACGCCGTGATGCGGATCGCGAGCTCGACGACGAACACCCCGAGGACGATGTCGTTGACCGCCGCCAGCAGCTCGCCGTGCTCGCGGCTGACGGCGTCGTAGGTCTCCAAGCCGAGCGCCGCCGCGTTGACGAGGATCACCGCGAAGATCGTCAGGTTGAACGCCGAGGAGTCCGCCAGGCCGGCGCACAGGCGCACGATCGCGAAGCGGCTCGCGTGCGCCTCGTGATCGTCGGTCGAGGGCAGCCGCCGCATGCGCCGCGGAGATTAGGGACCTGAGCCGGCCGTCGATCTTGTCGACGACCGCTGAAGGGCGCTGCTTCGCCTGCTCGGTCAGGCCGTCACACGGCGGCGTGCGCCATGCTTGGGACGGCGCGGGTCGCGAAGCTGCGGCGCAGGTAGAAGAACCACGTCATCGCGCCGAACACGACGTACGCGCCCACGAACGCGTACAGCGCCGGGACCGACCAATCGGCGTTGGCCTGCGCGACCGCAAGCTTCTCGGCCGGCGTCGACGCGGCCGCGACGAGCGCCGACACGTCGAGGCTGGCCTGGCGCAGGATCACCTGCACGAGGAAGCCGCCGAACGCGCCGGCGGCGCCGACGATTCCCACCACGGCGGCCGCACGCCGCTTGTAGTCCAGCGCCGCCTCCTTGGAGTCGCGGCCGTTCTCCTCGGCGTCCTTTTCGCCGAGCGCACGGAAGATCGCCGGGATCATGCGGTAGCACGAGCCGTTGGACGCGCCGGCGAAGAAGAAGATCACCATGAACGATCCGAAGAACACCTCGAAGCTGTGCTGCTTGACGCCGACGATCGCGATGAGCGTGAAGAGCGTCATGCCGACAAAGCACCACAGCGTGACGCGCGCCCCGCCGAGGCGGTCGGCGACCCGCCCGCCCAGCGGCCGCGAGAGCGATCCGATCAGGGCGCCGAGGAACCCGAGCCCGGCGAGGTAGTTCGCGATGAACGGGTGTGCGCCGAGGAACTCCGGGAACGTGTTCTTCGTCACCAGCGGCAGCGCGAACGCGTAGCCGATGAAGGAGCCGAACGTCCCGATGTAGAGGATCGACATGATCCACGTCTGCGGTTCGCGCAGCGACCTGACGTAGGACTCCTTGTCGGTCTTGGCCTGCGTGAGGCTGTCCATGAAGAGAAACGCGCCGAGCGCGGCGATCACGATGAACGGCATGAAGACCAGCCCCGCGTAGGCGAGGTTGACGTCGTGCACGGGCAGCTTCACGGCGGCCGCCGGCACGCCGATGATGATCACCAGCGGCACGATCAGCTGCGCGACGGCGACACCCATGTTGCCGCCGGCGGCGTTGAGCCCGAGCGCCCAGCCCTTCTTCTTCTCGGGATAGAAGAACGAGATGTTCGCCATCGAGGAGGAGAAGTTGCCGCCGCCGAAGCCCGCGGTCGCGGCGCAGGCGAACAGCACCCAAAACTGCGTGCCGCTGCTCTGCTCGGCCAGCCAGCCGCTGGGAACGACGGTCGCCAGCAGCACGCAGGGGATCAAGAGCAGCGCCGCGCTGATGACCGTCCACATGCGTCCGCCGAACTTCGGCACGGCGAAGGTGTAGGGGATCCGCAGCGTCGAGCCGACGAGGTTGGGGATCGCGATCAGCCAGAACTTCTGCGACAGCGTCAGCTCGAGGCCGACGTTGCCCAGGTTGATGACGACGATCGTCCACAGGACGAAGACGTTGAAGCCAAGGTGCTCGGCGAAGATCGAGAACGCGAGGTTCTTCTTGGCGATCTTCTCACCGCCGGACTCCCAGAACTGCTCGTTGTCGGGGTCCCAGTCGTCGATCCAGCGACCGCGGCGGCCTGTCGTCACTTCCGCACTCATGCGTCCTCCTCTGAAAACGAGCGAAGTTTGGATCACCACGCTGCCAGCACGCCGTTTCCGCGCCATGTGCGATCTGTGTCGGCTCCGTGTGCCGTCTGTGTCGAGTGCGTGAACCGCGCGTTGCGGTCGTGCGTCAGCGGCGTGGGCGCGTCGCGCGCACCGGCAGGTCCGCGGAGCGCCCCGGCGCGTTGCGCGCGCTGCCCGCCGACACGACCCGCAGGCGGTACAGCGCCGGGCGGCGCAGGCGCACGGTCGTGCTGAACCGGCGCGAGCGCACCCGCAGCGCGATTCGCGCGACCGTGTGATAACGGCGATCCGAGCCCTTGCGGGCGATCTGCAGCGAGAGACCCGCCGACGACGGGCGAACGCTTCCGCTCACGGTCAGGCGGCGCCTGGCGACGACGCGCCTGTGCGCGCGCACGGTGATCCTCGGCGCGACGCGCACGCGCGCAAGCGCCGACGGCACCCGAGCGCCGTCGCTGAGCGTCGCGACCGCGCGCAGGGTGCGGGTGTAGCCGCTTGAGAGCTGCGCCGTCCAGTTGCCATCGGGCGCGGTGGTCACCGTGTGCAGCGTCCGGAAGCCATCGCTGCGCGCGATCTGGATCGCGACCGCCACCCCGCCCAGCGGCGTGCCGTCCGGGGCCAGCACGCGACCGCGCAGCTCGGATGGCCGTGGGTACCTGACCTCGCCGGAAGCGGGCTGCAGGGTCACGCTGGCCGGCGCAGCCGGGCGCGGCGGGAGCGCCGCGGCGAGCTCGGCCGCACGCCGGCGGATCTGCGCCAGCTGACGGACCAGGCGATCGCCCGGACAGGAGGTGCGGTCCAGGTCGCGGTGGCCGCCGATGCGTTGCACGGTGACCAGGGCGCCGGCGCGGTGGCGGTTGGTCGCGCCGCCCGCCGAGCGCACGCGTGCCTGGCCCAGCAGCGGGACGCCGTGCAGGGAGAGCTTCCATGCCAACAGCTGCGCCGTCGCCTCCGCGGCCGCGGGGCTGGCCGCCACGCCGCTGTAGGTGCCGATGTTCGCGATCCCGGTCGTCGCCGCGTTGTAGCCCTCCGCCTGCGCCCCGATCACCGGCTGATCGACGCCGCCGGCGCGGCCCTCGAAGACCTGCCCGAAGCGGTCGACGAGGAAGTTGTAGCCGATGTCATACCAGCCGCGCGAGTTGCGGTGAAAGCGGCAGATCGCGAGCACGATCGCCGCGCTCTCGCCGCGCGCGTAGCCGTTGGCATCGACGGTGTGATGGACGACCGCGGCCTGCACGTCACCGTAGATCGGGTCGGCACGGGGCTTGCACTGATCGGCGCCCCACGCCTCGCGCGGGATGATCTGCGGGCGCCCGTCGGCGCCCTGGGCGAGGGCCGGCGTCCCCGTGATCGCGAGATAACCGTCGTGGACGACTCGCCGCAACGCGGTCAGCGCCCGCTTTACGGGAGTCGCGGTGCCGGTCGCGTTGACGAACTGCGCGCGCAGGCCGCGCGGATAGCGGGTCAGGCGCAGCTGCAGGGCATCCGAGCCGCCGTCCCAGACCGGCTCGGTGCCGCGGCCACCGCCGTGATCGCCCGCCATCGGCGTCCATCGGCTCCATCTGGCGCTGGCCGCGTCGCGCACGCGAATCCAGGCGCCGACGTCGCCGCTGGAGTGCCAGCTCAGGCCGACGAGATCAAAGCGCTTGGGCGTATCGATGACTCCGCTGCGCCAACCGCCGGCGCGCGCCGTTCCCGCGTCTCGCCCGATGCCCTGGTCGAAGTCGACCGCGCGCGGGACGACCGGCGCCGACGACAGGGCGGGACCCGCGAGCCACGCGGCGACGCCGGCGGTCACGAGCAGGATGGCGAGTCGGCGCATCGATGCTCGAACACCGTGCCATGGCTTCGGGTGCGGTCCTGCAGGACCGCGTGCGCGGCGGTTAGGGAACCTGCTCGGGCGCCGTGTCCACGTAGACCTCGCGGAAGGCGTCCATCGCGGGAATCGCGGCATCGCTGAACGTCGGGCAGCCGATGTAGGCCTGCCAGGCGACGGCGGCGACCTCGAAGGGCATCTTCGTGTTGTTCTGCATCAGCACCGAGTGATAGCCCGCGGGGCTGTCGAGTACGGGCCGGTTGTAGAGCTCCATGAGCTCGGCGATCGTCGCCTCGGAGGTGCCGGGCTTGTACTGAAAGAGAATCCTGCCGTGCTCGAGCGTGTGGACCCAGTTGCCGATGCCGGGCTCGTTGCCGGTCGCATAGACGCCGTCCTTGGCCTGCTGGCCGGGCGGGATGTGGTCGCCGGAGGTGGGCGGATTGGTCTTGTAGTCGGAGGGCTTGAACGTCTTGTCGAAGTGGTTGGCGCCCTCGCTGGGAAAGTTGCGCACGGTGCAGCCGGCGGTCTTCGCAAGCGCCGTCAGGTCGTCCGTGCCGGCCTTGTCGTCGCCGCCACCGGCGAGGACCAGGACCACGGCGACCACGACCACCGCGCCGATCGCGCCGGCGGCGAGGATCTGCGTGAGGCGCTTGCGCTTGGCCTCCTTGGCAGCGGCGCGCTCGCGTTCCTCGCGCTCGCGCTTGCGCTGCTCCTTCTCCTCTTGACGGCTGGCCACGGGCGCAAGCCTAGTGAAGCAACCCCGGATCGGGCGCGGTCAGGCGGGGTCCAGCGGGCCGTCGGCGCCACGGTGACAACTCCAGAACGCGCGCGA
>Ga0136618_10000961_pt1 | contig 10737 bp, 10 predicted proteins | sample AntDrymUQ3302106_2_FD_104805 | JGI IMG/M metagenome (GOLD analysis project Ga0136618, IMG submission 104805) | Polar desert sand microbial communities from Dry Valleys, Antarctica - metaG UQ330 (21.06) | ecosystem: Environmental > Terrestrial > Soil > Desert | place: Antarctica: Dry Valley...
CAGCGGCGACCAGGACGATGAGCACGGTGCGCACGCGTCGCAGCCCGCGCCTGGGTGGAGACGGGGAAGCGGTGCGGCTTGGCGGCGTTGCCGATTTGACCATGAGTCGGCCAGCAGCCTAGCAGCCGCTTGCGCCGGTTCCCGGCTCGGGTTCCCTGCGGGAGCGGCTGACCGGCTCGTGGCGGCGTATGCGACGCCCGCTCCCGTGTTCACCGCCACCCGCCGTGGTGTTGTCCGCTATGCCCCAAGCTTTGACCCGGCTGAAGCGGGTAACTAGTCTGTGCGACCAATCCCCCGACCTCGTTATCGCCACCTCCCCCGCCCTGGGAGCGGCGATGTGTTCATGGAGCCGTATGCCCGCCCCGCAACGCCCACGTCAACACGTCGTCGTCCTCGTCATCCTCGCCGCCACCATCGCGGCCGTCCTGCCGGCAACGGCGGACGCGCTACTACCGGAGGAAGAGCGGCTGGCCGACATCAGGGCAAGGATCGCCACGGTCCGCGAGGAAATCTCGGCGGCCAAGGTCACGAATCGACGCGATGCGGTGTCCTACGCCAACGCGCAGCGCCAGCTGGCGGTCGTCATGGACGCGCTTGCGGCCGCCGAACAGGCGGTGCAGCGCCAAAAGGCCGTCGTCGACGAGGCCGAGGTGCGTCTGGACGCGCTGCAGGCTCGCGAGGCACAGCAGCGTCAGGTCATGGCCGGCCGTGCGGTGACGCTGTACAAGCGAGGCGGGATGGACTCGCTGACCACGGTCCTGGGCTCCGACAGCACCACCGATGCGCTACGCCGCTCCGCTTACGTCGACGCGGTCAACCGTGCCGATACGCGGTCAGTGCAGAAGGTGACGTCCACCCAGACGGCGGTGGACGCCCAGCGCGCGCAGCTTCGCATTGAGCAAGGCTCGCTCGAGCGGGTCGTCGCCGAACAACGCCAGGTGGCTGCCGAGGCCGAGGATGTCCGCGACGACCGGGCAGCGGCCCTGGCCGCGAGCAGCAGCCGGGTCAACACCCTGCAGACCCGCGAGACGCACCTGGAGTCCGAGAGCCGTCGGGTCGCCGCGCTGGCGCGCCGCGCTGAGCGCCTGGCCGCGGCCAGCCGCGCGCGACAGGCGGCGACGAGTACCGCCACCTCTGGCGCCTCGACCAGCACGTCGACCGATGCCACCACCGCAGCGACCGACACCACTGCCGCCTCCACCGACGTCGGAGCGGGCGGTTGGACCTGGCCGGCCGGCGGCACCGTCACCAGTGAGTTCGGCTACCGCTGGGGACGGCTGCACGCGGGGCTTGACATCGGCGCGCCGGAGGGATCGCCGATCTGGGCCGCCCGGTCGGGCACCGTGACCTATGCCGGCGCCATGGGCGGCTACGGCAACATTGTGTTGCTCGACCACGGTGGTGGCCTTTCCACCGCCTACGCGCACCAAAGCGCCATCCTGGTCGGCGTGGGCGCCAGCGTGTCGACCGGCGAGCAGATCGGCCAGGTGGGCTCGACTGGCAACTCCACCGGTCCGCACCTGCACTTCGAGACGCGGATCGGCGGGACTCCCCAGAACCCCCGCAACTACCTGCCGTAGCACGCCCCGCGCTGTTTCGGGGCTCCCCGGTTTATGGGCGGGCTGGGGCAAAGTCAGCAGTCGGCCGGCGGTGGGCCCGAGCCGTTGTAGCGGGTTTCGGCAATCAACTCGACGCCGTCGACCTGTGACGGGCCCGACGCGGCCCGCTTTCGCTCCAGCACCGAGCCGTTGCGGAACGACCGGAAGATGCGCTCGGCCTCGGCCTCGTTGGGCACGATCACAGCGGCGCCGCCGATGACGCTGTCGGTTCCCGGCACCGCAAAGGACCGCAGGCGCGACCCGCCCAGGCTGCGACCCGCCCAGGCCAGCTTGCCGAGATCCACCAGGCCCAACCCACGGTCGGCCGTCAACGCGGCACCGGCTGCGTTGGCTGTGCGGAACAGCCGCAACGGGTTGAGCAGGGTGCTTGGCTGCGCAGCCTCCTTGGCCAGCTCCTTGACGAAGCGCTGCTGACGCGCGATGCGTCCGAGGTCGTTGTCGACCTTGCGCACCCTGACAAAACCCAAAGCTTGACGACCGTTGAGCGTCACACAGCCGGCGGGCAGGTCGATGTGGGCGTCGCGGTCGGACAGCGGCTCGTCGAGAAAGACGCTGACGCCACCCACCGCGTTCACGATCTGGGCAAACCCCAGAAAGTCGACCTCCATGTAGTGGGAGACCGGGATGCCGGTAAGCTCGGTCACCGTGTCAACCAGGCAGGACGGTCCGCCACGCGCGTAGGCGACGTTGATCCTGCCCTGGCTACCGTCGCAACGGGTCACGAACAGGTCACGGGGAAACGACAGCATTGCTGCGCGGTTGCCCTGGACTTGCAGCAGCAGGATGGTGTCGGTGCGAAGCCCGTCGGCCGAGCCGGTGCCCAGGCGCCGCCGTTGCTGCTCGTTGAGCTGCTCGCGGCTGTCGGAGCCGACGATCAGCACGTTCATCCGGCCACCCGCGTCCTGCAGGCCCTTGACGTCGACCCGCGACATCCGCGCCGCCGCGGTCGTCGCGGCCGCCACACCCATCAGGACCACGACGAGGCCGACGACGAGCAGGATCAGCAGCAACCGGCTGCCGAGGCCCCTCCTGCGTCCCCGAGCGGCTGGCGAGAACCCGTGATCGTCGTCGGGCCCACGGGGGACGCTCGCGCCGGCAGCCCGGGCGCCGGCAGGCCGCGCCCCGGCGGGCTGGGCCCCGGCGGGCTGGGCGCCGGCATCTTGCGCGCCGCTCCCGCCGCTGCGGCGTTCATTGCTGACAGCCGACTTGCCGCCACTGCCACCGCGCTGCGGCGGTCCGAAGCCCTCGTCTAGATCCGACACGACGCCTTCCTCACCGCTGGTGTCGACATCACGGTGCCACAGCGGGCGCCGCGCGCACGTGAACCGTCGGACGGGCGACGCGTCGCCCCTGAACGGACGAGCGGGTCGTCGCTCAGGCCGGCGGTTCGCCCCAGCCGCCCCCACCGGGGGTCTCGATGCGGACCCGGTCGCCGCGCCGCAGCGGCCAGGTCCCTTTGGACCCCAGCGCCTCGGCATCGGGCTCCCCGCGGTGGATCAGCCAGTTGCGGCCGGGGTGACCGTCGCGGCCGCCGGCCAGACCCCACGGCCCGCGCAGGCGGCGCTCGCTTTGCAGCGTCAGCGTGGCATCGGCCAGGGCTTCGATCTCGCGCACCACACCCTCGCCGCCGGGGTGGCGCCCAGCCCCCGCGGAGCCGTCACGCAGCTCGGCACGCCAGACTCGCAGGGGATAGGCCAGCTCCATGGCCTCGGCGGGGGTGTTGCGGGTGTTGGTCATCCCGGTGTGGACCCCGGACATCCCCGCCCGGGCGGGCGTGCCGCCCTCGCCGCCCGCGATCGTCTCGTAGTAGCTGAAGGCGTCGTCGCCCCCGCTGCCGATCAGCACGTTGTTCATGGTGCCCTGGCTCGCGGCGGGCACGCGGTCGGGCAGCGCCTGGGCGAAGGCCGCCAGCAGCACGTCGACGATGCGTTGACTGGTTTCGACGTTGCCCGCCGCGACCGGAGCCGGGGCGACGGCGTGCACGATGCTGCCGCGCGGCGCAAGCACGGCGCATGCGCGGTAGCAACCCGCGTTGGGAGGCGCCGAGGGGTCGGTGAGCATGCGGAACACGAACCAGGTGCTGGAGATCGTGACCGCCAGCACCGCGTTGAGGTTGACAGGGATCTGTGCGTCGCTGCCCTTGAAGTCCACGCGCACGCACTCGCCGTCGATGGTCACCTTGGCGCGGATCGTGACGCCGTCGCCGACCTCCAAGGCGTCCTCCGCCGTCCAGGTACCGTCGGGCATCTCGGCCACCGCCGCGCGCACCCGCCGATCGCTGTAGTCACAGACAGCCGTCATGGCCTCTTGCAGGCTGTCCGTGCCGCCGCGGGCGGCGAGCTCGCGCAACCGCCGGGCGCCAACATGGTTGGCGGCGAACTGGGCTCGCAGGTCGCCGCGGCGCTCGCCGGGCGTCCGCGAGTTGGCGGCGACCAGCGCCAGCACGTCCTCGCGGACGCCGTGCGCATCGGCCACGACGGTCGGTGGGATGCGCAGGCCCTCCATGGCGATGTCGGTGGCCGTGGCCGGCATCGACCCCGGAGCCGCACCCCCAACGTCGGCGTGATGCGCTCGGTTGGCGACGTAGCCGAGCAGCCGGCCGTCGTCGTCGCCGACCGCGGCCACCAGGGTCAGGTCCGGCAGATGCGTGCCGCCCGCGTACGGATCGTTGGCCAGCACCTGCGTCTCCGGCGGCAGGCGGCCGTCCATCGCGTCGAGGGCCGCCTCGACGCTGGCGGGCATCGAGCCGAGGTGCACCGGGATGTGCTCGGCCTGGGCGACCATCTGCCCGTCCGGGTCGAACACCGCCGCCGAGCAGTCGGCACGCTCCTTGATGTTGGGCGAGTAGGCCGCGCGCCGCAACGCCACGCCCATCTCCTCGGCCACGCCGGCCAGCGCATGACGGGCGACTTCCAGGGCCACAGGGTCCAGGGTCAATGTGCACCGCCGTGCAGCACGAGGTTGCCGGCCGCGTCGACCTCGGCGACGTCGTCGGGTCCGAGCAACGTGGTGCTGTCGGGCTGTTCCACCAGCGCGGGACCGGTCAGGCGCTCACCGGCGGACAGGCCGGCGCGGTCGACCACGCGGGCGTCGACCTGTTCACCGCCGACGCCAATGCGGCGCCGGCGCTCCGGCTGTGCCTCGCCCTGGTCCCAGTCGCGCGGAGCCTCCGGCAGGACAGGGTCACCCTCCACCACGACTCGCAACGTCACCACCTCCACGGTCTCGTCGGGCATGGAGTAGCCGTAGGCCTCGCGGTGCGCCTCGTCGAGCAGCGCGGCGATGTCCGCGCCTGGGTTCAGGTCCAAGCGCAGCTCGTGGGATTGGCCGAGGTAGCGGCAGTCGACCAGCCGCCGCGCCCGCCCTTGCACGTGGGTCTTGGCCTCCTGTGCCAGTTCGTCGTAGACCCCGTCGAGGTCAGGTGGCCGGCCGTCGCGTGTCCAGCAGGCCATGACGGTGCGCGAGGCCTCGTGGCGCGGCGGCGCCAGCAGCAGGCCCAGCGCGGACAGGACACCCGGCGCCGGCGGCACCAGCGCGGCAGTGCAGCCGAGCTCACTGGCGAGTGCCGCGGCGTGCAGGGGCCCCGCCCCTCCGTAGGCCACCAGCACCAGCCCGGCCGGGTCGACGCCCCGCTCGGTGCTCACCTTGCGCAGGGCCCGCGCCATGGTGGCGCGCACCACGGTGAGCACCCCTTCGGCGGCGGTCAGCGGGTCGTCGAAGCCCTCCAAGGTCTCCAGGGAGGCCACGGCGGCGGCGCGGTCGAGGGTGACCGCGGCGCCGCTGCCCAGCGCCCGGCCGTCGCCGAGATGGCCGAGGGCGGCATGCGCGTCGGTGACGGTCGGCTTCGTGCCACCGAACCCATAGCACGCAGGGCCGGGCCGGGCGCCCGCAGATCCAGGCCCTACCCGCAGGGCTCCGCCGGCGTCCACCCACGCCAGGGAGCCGCCGCCCGCGCCGACGCTATGGACCGCGACCGCTGGCGTGCGAAACGGCAGGCCCGCGATGGTGGCCTCGACGGCGATCTCAGGTCGGCCGTGGCGCACCAGGCAGGTGTCGGTGGAGGTGCCGCCCATGTCGAAGGCGACAGCGTCACGATGGCCTGCCGCGGCGGCGACCGCGGCGGCCGCCACCACCCCGGCCGCGGGGCCGGACAGCAAGGTGTGCACGGGGAACTCAGCGACGGTGGCCAGGTCGGCCACGCCACCGCCGGATGTCATGACGGTGACCTCGGTGCCTGGCAGCCGGTCGCGCAGCCCCGAAAGATACCGGCGCATCACCGGAGCAACGGCCGCGTTGAGCACGCAGGTGGAGGCTCGCTCGTACTCGCGCAACTCCGGCAGTAGCGCGCTGGAACGGGTGATCGGCACGTCCAGGCGCTGGGCCAGCGCCGCGCACAGCCGCTGTTCGTGTTCTGGGCCGGCATAGGCAAACAGCAGGCTGACCGCCACCGACTCGGGTTGCAGCGCGGCCACTGCCGCGACCAGACGGTCCACCTCGTCGTCGCTCAGCGCCACCACCGCGCTGCCGTCGCCGGCGGTGCGCTCGACGACGGTCACCACGTGCTCACGATCGACCAGCGGCGCGGGCCGGACCACTGCCAGGTCGTACAACGACGGCCGGTCCTGACGGGCGATCGTCAGCACGTCGCGAAACCCGTCGGTGGTTACCAGGACCGTCGTGGCGACGTTGCGTTCCAGCACGGCGTTGGTCGCGGTGGTGGTGCCGTGGGCGACTGTGGGCACGTCGGCGTCGGAGGCCGCGCGCAGCCCTTGCGCCAGCCCCTCGCCCTGGTCGTCCGGCGTGGTGGGCACTTTCACCGCCCGCAGGCGCCCGCCCCCGGTCACGACGACATCGGTGAAGGTGCCGCCGACATCGATGCCGGCGGCCGAACGACGGGAAGTCGGCATGGCCGCGAGCCTAGCGATGGGGCGGTTTCCGCCGCCAAGGGCTGCGGGTACATATGAACAGACGGTAACGAAGCAGCGAGACGGTCGACGGGGGAGAGGGTCCGCGTGGAATTCGATGTGGGTTTGGGGGCGGCGGCATTAGTGGTCGGATTCCCACTGCTGCTGCTCGGGTTCATCGGGTTCATGGGGCGGCTGGAGACGTGGATGCTCTTGCCCGCCGAGCGTGCCGCCGCCGTCGTGGAACTGCTCGAGCAAGTCGACGAGGCCGACGACCTGGAGCGCGCAGTCACCTCGATGATGGCGGGTGTTGCGCCGGCACAGGCCGTGCGCCGCCGCCGCCGCGATGCGTTGCGGTCGGCCCGTAGGCGCCGCAGCGCGACCGCGACCGCCGACTGACCCGTGAGCAGGTGAACAAGCCGCAGTGCCCCCACCAGAGCACTAGGCCAAAGCGAGCAGGCCGGGACCTACACTCGGCGTCCCCTCGACAGGAGTGCCGACGTGCCCGTCCCGGCTGAGCTGGCCTGGCCGATCCTCGAGCGCATCCGCCTGGTGGGCGACCTCGCGATCTCACCCCATGGCATCTCAATCGCCGCCGGCGTCCTCATCGGCGCCCAACTGATGTTGCACCGTGCCCTGCGTCGCGGGGTCGCCCGTCGCGAGGTTCCAGACATCGAAGCCATCGTGCAGTCCTTGATCACCCGCACGATCGTGGGCGGGATCCTTGGGGCGCGCTTCTTCTTCGTCGTCACCCACCTGGACCTGTTCGCAGATCCTCTCAGCTGGCTGCGGGTGTGGGAGGGCGGGCTGAGCCTGCTGGGCGGCATCACCGGCGCCGTGCTGGCCAACGTGCCCTTCGCGCTGCGCCGCCGCTTGTCGGTGCCACTGCTGCTGGACTCCGTGGCCCCTGGTCTGGCGCTGGGCATCTTCATCGGCCGCATCGGCGACCTGGTCATCGGCGAGCACCTCGGCGCGCCGACCAGCTTCGTGCTCGGCTGGCGCTGCAGCGGCGCGTACGGGGATCCGGCCGCGCCGTACCCGTTCCCGGGCGTTGGACCCACCACGGTGCAGGGCTGCTACGACGTGGCCCTCCACCAGACGGCGCTGTACGACTTCTTGGCCGGTGGTGTCGTCCTGGCGATCCTGATACTGCTCGAGCGCCGCCCCCGCTTCGACGGCTTCTTCCTGGTGGCCTTCGCCGTGCTCTACGGCGGCGGGCGCTTCCTCAGCGACTTTGCGCGAGCCGCGGACAGGGATCTGATCGGCCCGCTGACCGGCAGTCAGGTCGGGGCTCTGTGCGCCATCGTTGCGGCGCTCATCTGGGTCGCGGTGCGGCGTCCCGGCCGCCGGCGGCCCTATGCCTGGCTGCCGCCAGATTTTCGGCATCCCTGGGATTCTGAACAGACCGTAACGGAGACAGACGACATCCAGGCGTAGGCTGTTCGGCCGAGTGGTCCGGAGGTATCGTGGCGCAGATGGACCGGGCTGACGGGCACCGCTACTTCGAGGGACTGGCGGTTGCCCACGTGCTCGGCGGCCTGGACGACTCCGAGGGGCGCGTCTTTCGTGCTCACCTGCTGGACTGCGCCGATTGCCGCGCGCGGGTCGGGGAGTTGCGGGCCATCGCCCACGACCTGGCCGACGTCGAACGAGACGAGCACCGTGTCCGGGCGGCCCAGGTCATCGAAACCAAGCGCCGCGAGTCCGACGACGCCGACGACGATCTCGAGGAGGCGCCCCCGGCCACCCGGGTGTCGCGCTTCACCGTGCTGGGGGGACTGTTGTTCCTGGTCGGGCTGTCGCTGTGGAACTTCACGCTGCACGGCGAGATGACCCAGCTGGAAACCGACAACCGCAACCTGGTGCGCGCGGGGGTTGTGCGCGAGACCGGAACGTCGTGGCGCAGCGCGATCACCGACGCCTCCGTGCAGGGCGTGGTCAAGGACGACGGCACGGATTTCGTCGTCAGTGTGGACGGCCTGGATCCCGAGCAGCGATACGGGCTGTACGTCAAGGACGAGAGCGGCACGACTGCGTATCGCTTCTACTTCGGCCCGTCCGAGGAGGGGCGGCTGTACCGGCTGTTCGCGCTGCCCGACGACGCTGATCGGCTACTGATCAGCGATCCCGAGGACACCGGCGACAGTCCTGCCGTGCCCGGCAGTGAGCCAAGCGGGGACACCGTGTTCGAGGCTAGCCGCCCCTGAGACGGCCACTGCGCCGGCCAGACCACGCTGACCACGCTGGCCGCGATGGGTGCCAGCGGCTATCCTACGGCCCGGCGGCTGCTCGTCGCCATCCAGGGCTCGTAGCTCAGTGGGAGAGCGCTCGCTTCACACGCGAGAGGTCACAGGTTCAAAACCTGTCGGGCCCACCGAACCGATCGGCGTACGAACCGTGCCCTCTCCTCGGGTGCATGGCACCCGGAAGGTGGGGGAGGACACGGTCGCGTCCGTTGACGCGTACTTCGTGATCAGGACTTGGAGCAAGGTCTTGCGTTCGCGCTCGGTCCGTTGTGGATCGCCGCGAGGCACCTCTTGGCGGGTGTTGGCGATCTGTTGCGCCGTCCTCGGTCCGCCGCCCGCGCGTACGAGGCCGCCGCACCAGGTGGTCCAGGACGGGCCGATCCCGAAGGTAGAGCAGCTCGCGCGCCGGACCAGACCGCCGGGGTGTTCGCGTGCCGAGGTGTCTCATCCGATGATCGCCAGAGCCTGCAGCACCTGGTCGGCAAGTGCCGCGTCCCCGGCGACCGTCGCCCTTTCGCGCGCTGCGTCGGCGTCGATGCCGTTGCTGAAGCGCCGCCAGGCGGTGTCCTGGTCGAGCACGACGGTGGCGGCTGGCGGGCTGGGCGGATGCTCGTGCAGCACCCAGGCGGCCTGCTCGCGGACTGCGTACCACTGGCCGCCCGCAGACCGGTGACGTGCAGCAGCACCGAGGAGTCCACCACCGCGTCCGCGTCGCGCAGCGCGCGGGGCAGTGCGCGGGCGAAGGTGGCCAGCACCGGGTGCAGCAGGTGCGGCTGGACCAGGCCAGGCCGCCCAACGGCCTCACGAATTTGCTGCTGGTGGACCCAGCGCTCGGTGAACTCCCGGGCGACGTCCAGCCAGTTCGGCGCTGGCGCCTCACCCGCCCAGGACACCCGCTCGCCTGGCTCGAAGGGGTCCAACTCGGCCAGGTAGGCGTGCAGGGCTGGTCCGGTGGCGGCCAGCAGGTCGATGAGCACCGGGGTGCTGAGCCACCGCAGCTCGCGGACCCGGCGGGCATTGAGCGCGTCGAGGAACGCCACCAGCGACACGAAGTCCGTGGGGGACGGGAGCGGCACGGTGCCAGGGGGCGCATCGAAGCCGTCTCGACCGCGTGCCAGCTTGCTTAGGTCCCCGGCCAGCAGGTGCAGCGCGACGTCCTTTACGGGCCAACCCGCGCAGACCGTCGGCGACGACCACTCCGCGGGTGACAGCGAGCGCAGCATGCCCAGCAGCGCGACACGCTCGGCCGGGAACAGGTCGGCCACCAGCACCGGCGCGGCGCGATCAGGCAGGATCATCACCCGAGTAATAGACCATCCGCGTTGGACCCATTGCTGGATTCAATGGCGCATACAGCCTTGAAGGCCAGCGATCGTCGGCGGCCGGAAGTGCGCACGGGCGCGGCTTGCCGGACGCAGGCGGACACGTTCCGCGCCCTTCACACGCGAAAGGTCATAGGTTCAAGACCTGTCGGGCCCGGCAGGTCGCCGACGCGCTCCGCGACCGTCCTCATGTCGATCTCCTCGTAGCACCGAAGTTCTTCGCTGGCGCGAAAGCTGAAGCGGAAGCCGCCGGCACAAGTTGGGTCGACGAAACCGGTGCCGCCTCCATCCACCTGGACCCGCTGATCATCGTGTGCGGCCGAACACCCAAAAGCCGCCACGCCGAACCTTCGGCATCGCCCTGGACCCCAGCCACGTTCGCGGTGGATGAGGCTCTGCTGACCGGTACGGCCGGCACCGTCAAGGCCGTGTCCGAACGGACCGAGCTCGCGATCGGTACGGCCGCGCGTGCGCTGCGACAACTCCATGACGAGGGGTTACTCGAGGCCGGGCCACGCGCGGCCGGCACGCCGGGGGCTTGTGGCCGCCGCGAGGGAGGCCGACCTCGAGCCGGCCTCCGGCGGTCGGCTGACTCTTCGACCCTTCCCCTTGGCGGCCACCGCAAGCATGAGCCAGCCGGTCGACA
>Ga0136618_10000963_pt1 | contig 10723 bp, 11 predicted proteins | sample AntDrymUQ3302106_2_FD_104805 | JGI IMG/M metagenome (GOLD analysis project Ga0136618, IMG submission 104805) | Polar desert sand microbial communities from Dry Valleys, Antarctica - metaG UQ330 (21.06) | ecosystem: Environmental > Terrestrial > Soil > Desert | place: Antarctica: Dry Valley...
ACGCTCGTTTTTGCAACAGAAACTTATACTTCACCTTTATATCTGTCAGCTAAACTGAAACTTTTTCAAAGCTCATTTCATAATCAAAATTTCAAAAATTAATCCGTTTGATGAATTTTGAAACCCTGTGTTGAGGTACTGAAAAGTAATCTCGTTTTCCAGCACCACAAGTTTAGGACACTACCAAAAAACAAAAGGTGCGGAAATTTCATTTTTCGCACCTTTTGTTTTTTGCGGCTGCGGTGTGATTTAATTTTTCATATGGAAAAAACGGTCGGCATCGGAATCATCGGAACCGGATTTGCGCGAAAAGTGCAGATTCCGGCATTTTTGCAGTGCGCGAACGCGCGAATCGTTTCGGTGGCGAGCGGACGGCGCGAAAATGCGGAGAATGTTGCAAAGGAATTTGACATTGCACACTTTACCGGCAATTGGCGCGAAACCGTCGAGCGCGAAGATGTCGATTTGGTTTGCATCACGACACCGCCGGATCTGCACCGGGAAATGACGCTTTTCGCGCTCGAACACGACAAACATATTTTGTGCGAAAAACCGATGGCGATGAATGCCGGCGAAGCCGTCGAGATGATGGAAAAGGCTAAAGAAAAAAATGTTCTCGCGCTGATTGACCACGAACTGCGTTTTCAAAACGGCAGACAAAAAGCGTTTGAAATTTTAAGAGGCGGCGACATCGGCAAAATCATTCACGCCAAATATAACTTCCGCAATGCTTCGCGCGGCGACGTGAATTTGCCCTGGAATTGGTGGTCGGAGGAAACGCAGGGCGGCGGCGCGTTGGGCGCAATCGGCTCGCACGTCATTGATTCGTTCCGCTGGTTTTTGGGCGCGGAAATTTCAAGCGTTTTTTGTCAATTGCAAACCCACGTTAAAGAACGCAAAGATGCCGGATCAGGCGAGATACGTTCCGTGACAAGCGACGACGAATCGAATATGATTTTGCGGTTTGCGAGCGGCGATTTGACCGAAGATGCGACGGCAATCGCATCGATTTCGATGGTCGAGCGTCCGAAATATGAAAACACAATCGAATTCTTCGGAACGACAGGCGCGTTGCGCGTTGGCTTCAAAGGTGAAATTTTTCTGGCAAAGGAAAACGAAAACGATTGGCGCGAAGTTGAAGTCGAATTTGATAAACCGCTTGAAGTGGTTGCCGACACGGGATTTTCGCGCGGCTTTACATCATTTGCACCGAAGATTATCGAAGCGATTCAAACGGGAAAAACCGAGATTGAATACGCGGCGACATTTGCCGACGGATTAAAAGTGCAGGAAGTTTTAGATGCGGCGCACAAATCGAACGAAAGCGGCTGCGCGGTGAAAATTTAAGTTGGCGGCAAATAATTCAACTGCCGAACAAAAAATCCGCTTCCAATTTCCAGTGCGCGCCGAGATAGTGCCAGAGCGACAAACCCGGCGCGAGACCCGTCGTCGGTTGCCACTGCACCGCTAAATCATCATAAAGCCGTCGCGCTTTCTCCGGCGCAACTTTGTTTTGAACGGTGATGTGCGGTTGAAATTTTTGGCGGTCTTGCGGTCGCAGCCAAGCGTTCCAGAGGCGAGCAAAACTCATTCTTAATTCAATCAGTTCATCAGATTCAACCGCGACGGCAACGCCTTTGCCGAGAAATCGCCAACGCGGAAAATTTAGGGAAAATTCTTGACGGGCGCGGCAAAATTGCTGCAAATCCGAACGAATTTTATCAAGCTCCGTGCCGGGCAAATGGTGAAAAAGAGTTAAATGCGCCGCCAAAAAATTTCTCTCCGGCGGAAAATACCTTTGCCGCAACCCATCGAAAAATTCGTGAGCTGCGGCATCGAGTTTAAGTGTCAAAATAAGCGGCTCGTTCATTTCATATGTTTATCGAGAAAATCGGCGACGAGCGGGTAAAGTTCAAGCCGGTTTTTCAATTTTGAAATGCCGTGACCTTCGTCGTCGAAAAGTTTGTATTCGACGGTTGCGCCGCGCTTTTTCAGGGCTTCGACGACTTGTTCGGCTTCGGTATAGGGAACGCGCGGGTCGTTTTTGCCGTGAATGACAAACAGCGGAGTTTTAATTTTATCGACCTTGGCGAGCGGCGAAATCCGGCGCAGAAAGTCTATATCTTTGTCGAGCATTCCGTATTCGACTTCGCGTGCGCGGCGGCGATAACCGCTTGTGTTTTTCAGAAAAGTTTCCCAATTGACGATGCCGACGGTGTTGACCGCCGCCGCAAATAAGTCGGGATAAAGTGTGATTGCCGCCATCGTCATATAACCGCCGTAGCTTCCGCCCATCACGGCAATGCGTTTCGGGTCTGCGCCGTTCGCCTTGAGCCATTCGACCGATGCCGCCAAATCCTTGACCGAATCTTCGCGCTTCTGCACGTCATCGAGATGCGTAAAAGTTTTGCCGTAGCCGGTCGAGCCGCGCACGTTGGTCGCCAAAACCGCATAACCGCGTGAAAGATAATACTGATAAAGCGGGCTGAATCCGGGACGTTCCTGCCCTTCGGGTCCGCCGTGAACGCTGACGATAACGGGCAGATTTTTTGTGTTTAGCTCAATAGTTTTTGCTTCAGTAGCAATCGGGACAACCGTCAAATTGAGCGGTTTCGGTTTATAAAACCAAGCCGGAATCTCGCGCCCGTCAAAAGTTTTATATTTTATCAATTGCGGCTCGACAAACGATGCTTGCGGAATGCCGGAGCGCGAGCTTTTTGTAACTTGCATCAATTGTTTCGAGCGCAAATCGTAGGTCCAAACGTCCGAATTATATTTCGCCGAGTTAAATGTAAAAGCGAGTTTTGAGCCGTCTTTTGCAAAATCCAAACCGCCGACGATGCCTTGCGCGGGAAGTTTGACGGCTTCGGATTTTTTGCCGATGCTCTTCGCGTCAACGATGTAAAGCTCACTGAAACCGTCGCGGTTTATCGTGTAAGCGAAAGTTTTCCCGTCGCCCGAGAGTGCGCCCGCGTCCAAATCCCAATTCGTGCTGTCGAGAAACTCGACTTTTTTCGTCGTCAAATCCATTCGCGCCAAGTTGCCGAACTCGCGTTTGTCGTTTGAGCCGAGCAAAATTGTGTTATCGTCCAAAAAATCAACGACTTCAAACTGCGCCGCGCCTTCGTGCGGCGTCAGCAGCGTTTCCTGTTTGGTGCGCGTGTCAATTAAATATAAATTGTTATCCAGACCAAGTTCCGTGCCGGAACGCGAAATGATAATTTTCGAGCCGTCTTTTGAAGCGGCGGCAAAACCGTTGTTGCCGTTTTGTTGAAATAAAAGTTCTTCTTTGCCCGTCGCAACGTCCATCGAGTAAACGTCGAAAAATGTTTTATCGCGCTTGTTCGAGGTGTAATAAATCTTCGCGCCGTCGTCGGAGAAGTCGCTGAAATTGTAGCGCGTTTTCGGGTCGTTCGTTAATTCTCGGATTTCCGCGCCGTCGTTCGACATCCAGAAAAACTGCGTGTTTTCATCGCCGCCGCGCGCCTTTCCGAAAACCAGACCGCTGCCGTTCGGCGACCATTCGATGAAACCGATATTGTCTTGATACGACGTAATTTGTTCGGGATAACCGCCGGACGAATCCATCATCCAAACCTGTGAAGTACCCGTGATATTGGTCAAAAAAGCGAGCCGTTTGCCGTCAACTGAAAGCGTCGGACTGCCCGCCGAGCGCATATTCAAATAGCGTTCGATTGAATAATTCTGCGCCGAAATTGCCGGGCAGAAAATCGCCGTGATAAAAAACGCCAAGAAAATCTTTTTCATAATCTTTCCCCCGAAATAAAAATGGATAACAAAACTTTTGTTTTATTATCCACAAATTTTCCGCTTTTGACTACGAGATTCTTACAAATTGATCTTCTCATTTTCGCCGCCGTCGGCGCGTTGTCCGGTTACCATTGCTTTGACAAAGCCGACAACTTGGACAATCGTGCCGGAAGACGAATCCCAATATTCGGCTTGTTCGGCGGTAACTTTGAGCAAACAAATAGTCGGGTCGTCCAAGCCTTTCGGAAACCACGCCTTCAAAATCGGGTTCCAAAGCTCTTCCATTTTGGCTTTGTCTTTGACGATTTCCGCCGTTCCCGAAACCGAAACATATGCGTTATCCGAAGGCGCGGCATACGATAAATTAACGCGATTATCTTTTTCGATTTCTTCTATCTTGTGCGTTTTATCACTCGTAAAAAACCACAAAGTCCCGTCAAACTCAGCCTCTTGCGTTGACATCGGACGCGACCGCAAAACGCCGTCGGTATCAACAGTCGTCAACATCGCAAAATCAATGTCTTTGATTAAATCGTTTAATTTTTTGATTGCTTCTTGTTTTGTAACTTCCATAAATTTTTTTCCCTTATTTGATAAAATTTGTATTTTTACTTTACCTTTTTGCCGAATGATATTTCAAATAAAAAAGGATGAATAAAAACCGTGTATTTATTCATCCACCATTCGTTACCAAGTCAACGACAAATAACTTTTGGTTGGTTTTCTCGTATTTTGCGTGAATTCTTTATTTCGCCCGTTTAACTTTTACAGTTTTCCTTAATCCATTGCCGAACCACATTCGCAGTTGGCGATTCGATTGCTTCAAAGATAGACAATGCTTCCTTCCATAAACCGCAAGCCTTTTCTCTTTCGCCTAACCTATAGTAAGCGAGTCCGAGATTGCTTAGACTGATGCCTTCGCCCGAACGATTGCCAATCTCGCGTGAGATGGCTAAAGATTGCTCGTGATAATCAATCGCCTTTTGATACTCGCCTGAACTGGCACATACAATGCCCAAATTGTTAAGACTCTCACCTTCGCCTTGTCGGTTTTCAATCTCACGAGCAATCGTTAATGACTGCTCATGATAGCCAATCGCCTTTTGATACTCGCCTAAACTGTCGTAAGCATTTCCCAAACTGTTAAGATTACTACCTTCTACTTGTCGGTTTCCAATCTCACGGGAAATCACTAACGCTTGCTCATGGTACTCAACCGCTTTTCTATAATTTTTTAATCTGAAATAAGTGATTCCTAAATTGCCCAAACTTGTGCTTTCTCCTTGTCTGGCTCCAATTTCGTGTGCAATTTTCAAGGCTTGATCGTAGTACTCCATTGCTTTTCGATATTCGCCTAAATTGAGGTAAGTGCTTCCTAAACCGTTCAAGCTTTTGCCTTCACTAAATTGGTTGCCAATCTCACTGGAAATCGCTAACGACTGCTCGTAATACTCAATTGCTTTTCGATATTCAGAGATAAAATCAAAAAAGCCAGCTAGTTCTAACAAAAGCCGAATTTCAGCTTGCTTATCCCGCTTTTCCCGATGCAATCCACGATATTCGGCTAAAAGATTTTCGAGCGTTTCGATTTGTTTAAGTTTTTCGGCGAGCGGAAGTGACAAAGATTCAAGATAACTGGAAGAAACGCTTTGAAAAATCTGCTCGACGACTCGTTCGGGCGGATTGGAGAAATAAAACGTCCCCGAACGAACCGAGAAGAAATCGGGCGCGTGGCGGGTGATTTTGACAATCGCGTATTCGGGCAGCCACAGAAACAGCGGACACGACAGATATTTTTTGAACGAATCGCGCGAGATGTTGAGGTTGTGAATCAAAGCGTTTTCTGCGCCTTGCGCGTCGCTCGAAATTGAATATTCCAAACCCTGCACGAAAACCGCTTCGCAACCTTTGCCGATTGTCTTTTTTTGCAGTTCGCCTAAAAGGTCGGTAATGGGCTTTTTGAATTTGATGACGCGAATCTTTACGCCTTTGAGTTTCTTTTTCGCGTCCGCGATAAGCGCGTCTTGTTTGGGGACTTGATTACAGCAGACAAAATATAGAAAGTGCTTCTGCGAAAATTTGACGGCGCGAATCAAACGGCGAAACTCTTTTTCATCGTCGTATTGTTCAAATTCTTCGGAGATAGCAGGTTCAATCTGCACGATGTAATTTATTCAGACGGTGTGAGCTTCTTTAACGCTTCCTGAAATTTGATGGTTAGGCGAATCGAAGGATTGACCGCATACCAAACGTTATCGTCTCTTTCTTCATCATCACCGTTGACGTATTCGAGAATGGCGAGGCTTTCGAGCATTTTAGAATAATCCTCATCGCCATTTTCGATTTGCTGGTTAGCTGAGAGTTCGAGTTTTGCCAGCTTTTCCCAGTAATTTTCCCGAACGGATGCGGCAAAACTGCGAACTTCTTCGCGGACGCTTTTCCGCGCCGACGCAAAATTGATTGGCAATTCGTCAACTTCAAGTAATGCTTCCTGCACGAACCTAATCAAACTGCGGATATGCCCGCCTGAGTATTTTAGAAGATATTCAAGTGCGTCCGGCTCGAAAACGTCATTAATCAAAGTTTCCTTATTCTTCAAACGGAGATTGATTATTTCGATCAACTCCTTCCTGCCAATCTCGAAAGGCTCATCAAATTTGCCGCGTTTGTGAATTTTTACCATCGGCAAAACAAAGACATTTTTGCCATAAGCTTCTGTAAGCTGCTTACCATAAGAGCGATACAAAAATAGAGGAACGGTATATATAACATTCGTAACAATTCCTGCTAATTGTTCCTCTTTGTCAAGAAATAGATACTTTTGCGAGGCTGTCTCATCTTCGGCATTTTCACCTTCTTTGAGCATTCTATCTTTTTCACTTTCTTTAAGTATCCTATCTTTTTCAAATCTTTTTATTTTTTCGAGCGAATCCGCAATTATAATCAGCTTGGTAAATTCGGTATCTTGTTTTAAATTCTTTTCAATTTCAAAAATGATTAGGTTTAATTCACCAAGTAATGATTTTCTTGCGTCCTTATTGATTGCCTCACGAATCTGTTGCCTGAGATTCGGATTTTGTCGGAGTTTTTCAATATTCAGTTTAGCAATATCAAACGGTAATCCAATTTCGCCTTTGACCGAAAAATCTCCGAAAAATCCAATTACCTGTTTGAAAAGAGTATAGTTTTCTATTTTGAAATTGAATTCAAATTTATCTTTATACTGCCGGACAACTTCAGAAATCATTCCGAGAAAAATATCTTCCAGCGTAGTATCCTGAACATCCAAATACTTTTCAAAATCAATGTAAATCGGAAAAAAAGTCGTCTTTTCCTTAATTATTTTAGCTAGATGAAGTAGTTCCGAAGATTTGCCGCATCCTAAATGTCCGGTAAATAAGTAATGAAGATTTGTATTTTCGGCATTTCTAAGTCGCTTAATTATTTTTTTAACTAAATTGCTGTCGCCGCGAGCTTCTTTACAGTCCGCATAGAAATATCGAGTCGCCGGAACGTTCGGCTCAAAAGCGTTGAAAATGGCTTTTTGTTTCTCTTCGTCAGTCATATTGATTTAATGAAATATCCCGAATCAATTTAATCAAAAGCATTGTATAACACGAGCATTCAAATTTAGAGCGAACAATTTATCAATTATTTAAAGTCAACTTGTATGGTCGTGAATGATTTTCCAGCCGTCTTTGAATTTGCGAAAAATCAAAGTGAACTTTCCTTTCGGATTATCCTTCTCTCTGGCTAAAGCCCAGTTTCCCAGGACAGCCGCCGAATCCTTGGACAAAACATTAACTTCCAAATCTGAAAAAGTTAAAGTTCCCATTTTGGCGCGAGAATCGTAATTCTTTTTGTAGCGTTCAATCGTCGGCTGCCAGCCGCGCGTGACATTTGCGCCGGAGACGAAAAGCAGTTTAGGCGATTTCCAATAGCCTTGCATAAAGCCGTCAATGTCACCCGTGTTCCACGCCGCAACCTGCGCGTCCATCACTTTGCGAATTTCTGAAGCGGCTTTTTCGTCGCGTTTTGTGTTTTGTGCAAAACCGATGCTCGCTCCGAGGAAAATCAGCAGAAAAGTTATCAATGTATTTTTCATATGCAAATAAAATAGCATAAAATCTATGCTGAAAAACAGATACGAAAGGAGAGAATAAAATGCGCAAGGTGATACTCGGACTCGGCATCAGTCTCGACGGCTATATTGCCCGCAAAAACGGCGCGGTTGATTGGCTTTCGATGGATTGGGATTACGATTGGACGGCGTTTTTCAAAACGATTGACGCGGTTTTGATGGGACGAAAATCCTGGGACAAGGCGATGGAAATGACTCCAAATAAAAAGTCGAATCCTTATGCCGGAATGGAAGCCTACGTTTTCTCGCGCACGTTAAAAGAAAGCGGAATCGAAGGAGTGGAAATCGTTTCGGAAAACCTGAAAAATTTTATCGAAAACCTAAAGCAGAAAGACGGTAAAGATATTTGGCTTTCGGGCGGCGGTGAATTGGCGAAAAGTTTTCTGGACGAAAACCTGGTTGATGAAATTCATTTGGGGGTAACGCCGCATTTACTCGGTTCGGGCATTCCGCTTTTTCCCGAACTCGCGCGGGAAGTTCCGCTCCGGCTCATTTCCAGCCGCGCTTGCAAACACAAAAAGGAAGACAACGCGATGTTGGAATTGATTTACAAAGTGAAAAGATAATGGATAATGATAGGATTTTATAATTATCCGTTATCCGTTATCCACTATCCATTATTATGAGTATTGCAACGAAAACAGGCGATAAGGGAAAGACTGCGCTGATTGGCGGCGAGCGCGTTTCCAAAGCGGATTCGCGCGTCGAATCCTACGGCACGATTGACGAACTCGGCGCACAGATGGGGTTTGCGCGTTCGATTTGCGCGGACGAAGAAATCAACGAACTGACGAAATCAATCCAGCGCGAATTGTTTATGGTCGCCGGTTCGATGGCAAATCCGAATTTCGGGGACGCGCCGAAACCATATTTGACGGCGGAGATGATTGACCGTCTGACGGCGGAAGTTACGCGCATCGAAAAAATGGACGGCATTTTGTCCGATTGGAGTTTGCCCGGCGACGTTTCTTCAGCCGCCGCTTTCGACGTTGCCCGAACCGTCTGCCGCCGCGCCGAAAGATGCGCTGTGCGCTTGCAGGAAAACGGCGAGAACGTGGATTCGCTTGTCATAACTTATCTAAATCGCCTGTCGGATTTGCTCTGGCTCATCGGGCGGTTTTTGGAAATGAAGGCGGGCGTTGATTCTTCTCTGCGCGACGGCAAATACAAGGGGAACAAATGGTCGCGGGCGTGGTAAATTTCCAAAATTATTTCCGGTTTAAGTTTTTTCTCCACCGACCAAATCTTAAAATTCCAAGAAGTATTAACGTTTAAATTTGAATTTGAAAATTAGATTTAAAAACACATTTTTGCCTTTTGTTTCAATAGCTTTCCAATGCCGCTATGCTTCAAAAAATAAAAATCCGGCTCTACGATATTTTGGTCGAAACCGAAGACGGTGAACTTGTCGACCGCATCGTTGCCGTGTTTTTGTTGATTTTGATTTTGCTCAATACAGCCGCGGTGATTCTCGAAACCGTCGACAGCATAAACCAACGCTTTGAAGCCGTTTTTTATTCGCTGGAAATAGTTTCCGTTACGATATTTGTCGTTGAATATCTGTTGCGGCTGTGGATTGCGCCGCTCAATCCGCTCTATGCAAAACCGATAACCGGAAGAATTCGTTATGCGTTGAGTTTGATGGCGGTGATTGATCTTTTGGCTATTTTGCCCGCGATTTTGCCGTTGATTTTCGTGTTCGATTTGCGGATTATTCGTTTTCTGCGGCTTTTTCGTTTGTTCAGACTTTTTAAAATGAACCGTTACGTTGAATCTTTGAACACGCTCGACGACGTTGTACGTTCGAGAAAGGAAGAGTTGGTTATTATCGTGATTATGATTGCGATGCTGCTGCTTTTCTCTTCGAGTTTGATGTATATTGTCGAGACCGAAGCGCAGCCCGACAAATTTACTGATATTCCGTCGGCGATGTGGTGGGGCGTGGCGACGCTGACGACCGTCGGCTACGGAGATATTTTCCCGATTACGCCGCTCGGAAAATTACTCAGCGGGTTTATTGCTTTTTTGGGAATCGGTATATTTGCCTTGCCGACCGGAATTTTAGCATCGGGTTTTGCCGAAGAAATCAGAAAAAGACGCGAGAAAGACGAAGTTTGTTTGTGTCCTCATTGCAGCGGCGATATTTCTTCGGTTGTCAATAGAAAATAAAAAAATTATCAGCCAACCGCATTTCTCATTGGTGAAATCTTTCCTCCGCTTCATACAACCAAATTCATATCTCGCGCACCAATTAACAGGTAAATAACAAAAAATTAGAAATCTCCCGGAGGCAAAATATGAAAGTTTTCCTTGCAGTATTACTCTGTCTTTTTTTCGCTTTTAATGTGTCTGGACAAACCGTGCAAAACGAAAATAATGAAGAAATCGGCGTCGAAGAAATCTCTCTGGCGCGTGACGACGGAAACGGCAAAGCCGGTGAAGCAGCCAATGTTTTTACGACGACCGATGTGCCGATTCATTGTCTTGTGCAGCTAGCTTCGACCAAAGCCGTTCTCGTCAAAATGAATTTCGTCGCCGTCAAAACTCCCGGCTTAAAACCCGAAACAAAAGTCGTAACGGTCAGTTATAAAACCAATGGCAAGCAAATCTCGGTGAATTTCACAGCTTCGCCCGAAACGGTTTGGGCTGCAGGGAAGTATCGCGTTGATATTTTTCTCGACGGCAAAATCGCCAAAAGTCTGGAATTTGAAATCAAAAAATCACCAAAGGAAATCTCGAAGGAAAAACAACCACAGCCAAAAACGAAGTCGCAGCCCAAAGCTAAACAAAAGTCGCGCAAAACATAATAAA
>Ga0136618_10000964_pt1 | contig 10716 bp, 7 predicted proteins | sample AntDrymUQ3302106_2_FD_104805 | JGI IMG/M metagenome (GOLD analysis project Ga0136618, IMG submission 104805) | Polar desert sand microbial communities from Dry Valleys, Antarctica - metaG UQ330 (21.06) | ecosystem: Environmental > Terrestrial > Soil > Desert | place: Antarctica: Dry Valley...
ACGCCTACCGCGCCGACGTCGAGGAGCTGCTAGCCGTGTGTGCGGCGCGGTCGGTGGCCGTGCAGACGATCAAGTCCGTCGGGCGCCGCCGTTGGCCGGAGGGCTACGAGGGCCACCGCTTCAGCTGGTACGAGCCCGTCACCGATCCGGAGGTCATCGCCCGATCGGTCCGCTGGGTGCTGAGCCACGAGCAGCTCTTCCTCAACACCTCCAGCGACGCCCGCCTCCTCGCCGCCACCCTCGACGCCGCGATCTCGATGGGTCCGGTCCCCACCGAGATGGAGCTCGACGACGACCTGCGGTCACACGGCATCGTCCCACTCTTCGACGGCGGTGCCCTCGAGCGGATCTGACGCGGTCGGGCTCGTCACCCCTCGGCGAAGCAGACCTCGAGCTCCATGCCGTCGGGGTCGCGAAAGAACAGAGACCAGGCGTCGCCGAGCTGCTGGACCTCGCCGACCTCCTGGGCCCCGGCCTCGCGAAGCCGCCCGGGCATCGTGCGCAGGGTCTCCAGCGAGTCGACGGCCAGGCCGAAGTGGTCGACGGCGCCGCGGCCGCCCTGGCGGCGGCGCTCGCCGATGATCTCCTCGGCCGGGACCTCGAACACGTTGAGGGCGGCGCCACCGCCGAGGTCGAGGATCTTCATCCAGGGGTGGTCGTCGCGCTCAGGCACCTCGAAGGTGACGGCGGCGTCGAAGGCCTGCTCGTAGAACGTCACCGTACGATCCATGCTGCTCGTGAGCGTGGCGACGTGGTTGAACCCCGTAGTGACCGGCATGCGGGCAAGGCTACCGGCGAGGGCCGGCACACCTCGGGGGGAAGGTGAGGTGTGCCGGCCACGCCGACATGGCGACACCGCCGCGATGTGCCATGGGCGCAGCCCCGGCTCGGTGGTCACCGGTGGGAGGGCGGTGGTCCGATCGGGCTGACGCCGGTCAACCTAGGAGCGCTGGGTTTCGGCGCTGTTGCTCGGCCGTGAACGCAGCGGTGGGGCAGGTGAACGCTCGGGGTCAGCGGTAGGCGCCGGCGCCCGTGAACATCTGCCGGTGCCAGCGCTGTGGCGTCGTGATCATCGAGCGCGGGTAGTCCTCGAAGAGCCAGCGGGCGAAGTGGCGGCGGGTCCACGGGCTGGCGCCGGCGATGCGCACGGCTGTCCGGGCGCCCTTGCGGTGCTTCAGAGCCCGGATGAGGAGCATCGACATCCGGTGGTCGGCCACCAGGGCGTCGGAGACGGACCTCTCGTAGCGGGCCGTCACCCGCCGCGCATCGAGGCCGTCGTGCTCGAGGGCATCGGCGGCGAGGACGCCCGTGAGCAGGGCCTGGCCGATGCCCTCGCCGGTCATCGGGTCGGTGGCGGCGGCGGCGTCGCCCACGAACAGGGTGCGGGCCGTCGCCAGGACGACGTCGTCGATGCGGGCAGGGATGGGCCACGCCTTGTGGGGCGACTCGGGCCGGGCATCGGGGCCGAGCACCGCCGCGATGTGCGGGCGGGCCAGCAGGTCCGGCCAGATCGCCTTCATGTCCTGCACCCTGGCGACCTTGCCGCCGTCGCGCTGGATCCCGAAGCCCACGTTGGCGCCCCCACCTGGGAGCGGGAAGGACCATGCATACCCCGGCAGGAGGTCGGCCTCGAACCAGACGAAGAGCTTGTCGGCGGCGTGCGGCCCCACGTCGGTGAAGTACTGCCGGAAGGCGTGCCACTCGCCGAGGTAGCCCGGGGTGGAGGCGCCGAGGTGCTTGCGCAGCGGGGACCACATCCCGTCGGCTCCGATGGCATACCGCGCCACCACCGCGCCGACGCCCTCGATCTCGAGGACGACGCGGTCAGCTCTCTCCTCGGCTCCGGTGCAAGCATGGCCGTCGAGGACCTTCACCCCGGCGGCGCGGGCGACGTCGAGCAACGCAGCGTCCAGCTCGCTCCGACGGGCCACCACCGCGTACAGGCCGTTGCCGCGAGGGAGGGGAAAGGAGACCTCGTGCCCGGAGGGCGAGCGCACCACGACGTCATCGACCGGCTGCCACGACGGCACCGCGGCGGGATCGAGGCCGAGGACCTCCAGCAGGCGCAGGGCACCTGCCGTCAGGCCGTCGCCGCAGACCTTGTCCCGGGGGAAGGTGGCCTTGTCGACGAGGATGACGTCGCGCCCCTGGCCAGCCAGCCGGATGCCAGCGGCGGCGCCGGCGGGACCACCGCCGACGATGACGACGTCAGCGGTGTCCATCAGCGCGCCGGATCAGCCGGCCGGATCAGCACCCCTGGCCCTCCCCCGGGCGGTAGGTGGCGCGGAACTCGTCGGTGGCGGTGCTGCCGTCGGGACGGGTGATGGTGCGGGTGGTGGTGACCACCCTGCACCTGCCCGAGCTGCTCTCCTGGATGTCGGTCTGCTCGGCGCGGGCGTGCGGGGTGGAGTACAGGGTGATGGTGAGGCTGCTGTCGGTGTACGACGTCCAGATCATGATCCCGTAGGGCGTGTCGTTGGTGAAGGCGAGGTCGGGAGCGGGGAAGCCCATGGTGGCCTCGCGCCCGCGTGGGTAGCGGTCGAAGTACTCGGAGTGGGCCTGCGAGACGTCGATCTGGAGGCCGGCGAAGTACACGGCGTTGAAGGTGGTGGTGGCGAACTGCGAGATGCCGCCGCCGATCTCGTCGACGTGCTCACCGTCGCGGATGGCCCCGGCGGGCAGGAAGCCGTTCTCGGCCGTGCGCTTCCCCACGTGGTCGTTGACCGAGAAGCTGGCCCCCGGCGCGATGACCACGCCCCGCACGAGATCGGCGATGCGGTGGATGTTGGCCACCCGGTTGCCACCCGCGCTGTGGTAGGTCGTGAAGCCGGGCTCGGCGGTGGTGGGCGCACCGTTGCGCCAGGCGTGGTTGCCGCCGACCGGCTCCCGGATGCCGTAGGCCTCCGCCTCGGCGACCGTGAACGGAGCCGCACCCTCGACGAGGGGGAGCTCCACGGAGCGGGTGCCGCCCTGGAGGGCCTGCAGGATGGTGGTGGCGGTGCCATCACCACAGCACACCATGCCGGGCTGGTCCGGGCGGATCACCGGGATGCCGTTCTCGAGGGTGAAGGTGGCGTCCACCGGGCGTCCGTCGACGTCCGCGAAAGCGCGGCGCAGACCGGCGTCGGCCTCGGCTTGGTCGAAGCTGATGGCGAGGCTGCCATCGGGGTTGTTGGCCAGGCGCACCCAGGAACGGAGCTGATCAGGGTCGATGGTGCGCGCCCCGCCTGCGGTCCGGATCTCCACCGGCTCGCTCACCAGGGCCTCGGCAGCCGCGGCGGCCTGCTCGGCCTCCTCGATGCTGCCGAGCGGGGGGATGGGACTCCGGTCGAGCTCGACGCGGATCGTGTCACCACCCGCGGTCACCGTCGCCTTGGCCGCGCCCGGGAGCTGGCGCGCGACCTCGACCGGGTCGAGCCCGGTGCCGTCCTGGCCAGGGACGACGCGGAAGGCGCCGTCGACCAGCTCGACGGTGGGCTCGGTCGGCTGGATGCGGTCCTCGCCCTCCAGCTCTACGACCTTGGCGGCCACCAGGTCGGCGTTGACCCTGAGCTGGAGGGGCGCCTGGCGCTCGGAGAACAACGAGCCGGCCCAGGCTAGCGGCCGCACGATGAACAACGAGCTCTCGCCGACCTCCAGAGCGCTGGCCGCCGTCTGCTCCTCGTCGACGGTCAGTCCGAGCTCGGACGCGGTGGTCCCGTAGCTCTTGTCGTCGACCACGAGGTCGACCGGGGTCGTGCCGAAGTCGGCCGCCACGTCGCCGACCCGACCGGCCAGCTCGTCCTCTGAGAGGCCGCTGATGTCGACGTCGGCCAGCTCCACGTTGCGGGCCACCCCGCCCGAGCTGGTGTCCACCGCCCACGCGATCACCAGCACCACGACCAGCACGATCGGGAGGAGCGCCACGGGCAGGATCCAGCGCCGCCTGCGCGTCGGGGGGTCGAGGTGGGTCGGCGGCAGACGGGCGTGCGGCCTGGTGTCGACATCGTCCATGGGGCCACCAATCTCCCACGTGGCACTCCCCCGGTCGGAATTCGCCCCCTTCGTCGTCGTGCGCTAGACGGAGGAGGCCATGGGCACACGACACGAGGGGAAGCTCCACCGATGACCAAGCTCTGCGAAGGTCGCGTCGCCGTCATCACCGGTGCCGGTCGCGGCATCGGTCGCGAGCACGCCCTGTTGCTCGCTCACCACGGCGCCAAGGTCGTCGTCAACGACCTCGGCGGCTCGATGGACGGCGAGGGTGGCGACCAGGGCCCGGCCCAATCCGTGGTCGACGAGATCGAGGCCATGGGCGGCGAGGCCATCGCCAACACGGACGACATCAGCGACTGGGACGGTGCCGAGCGGTTCGTACGGTCCGCCGTCGACACCTTCGGTGGCCTCGACATCGTCATCAACAACGCCGGCATCCTGCGCGACCGCATGCTCACGAACATGAGCGAGGCGGAGTGGGACGCCGTGATCAAGGTGCACCTCAAGGGAACCTTCGCCCCCTCCCGCCACGCCGCCGCCTACTGGCGAGAGCGCTCGAAGGCGGGCGAGACCAACGACGGGCGCATCATCAACACCTCGTCGCCGTCGGGCATCTACGGCAACGTCGGCCAGACGAACTACGGCGCCGCCAAGGCCGGGATCGCCAGCTTCACCATCATCGCCGCCAAGGAGCTGGGCCGATACGGCGTCACCGTCAACGCCATCGCTCCCGCTGCCCTCACCCGGATGACCGAGAACCTCGGCATGGGCGACGCACCGGAGGAGATCAAGGAGCAGATGTCCCCGGCCCACATCGCCCCGATCGTCACCTGGCTGGCCAGCCCGGCCTCGGCCCACGTCACCGGACGGGTCTTCGACGTCACCGGCCGCATGATCTCCGTCAGCGAGGGCTGGCACCGCGGTCCGTCCCTCGAGCTGCCCACCGACGACCCGGTGGAGCTCGGCTCGCAGATCTCGAAGCTGGTCGCCCAGGCCCGCCCCAACGCCAACATGCAGGGCTACGACGAGAAGTAGGAGCACCGCCAGATGCCGATCAACCCTGACGCCGTCGGGACCAGGTCCGAGCCGGCCCGCCGCAAGTGGTCCTCGAAGGATGCGCTGATCTACGCCCTAGGCGTCGGGGCCGGTGCCGCCGACCCGCTCGACGAGCTGTCCTTCACCACCGAGAACACCAACGACACCCCGCAGCGAGCCCTGCCCACCATCGCCGTCGTGCTCGGCCCCATGGGTGGCGGGTTCGGTGCCATCGGCTCGTTCAACCCGGCCATGCTCGTGCACGGCGAACAGGGCATCACCCTCCACCAGGAGATCCCGGTGGAGGGCGAGCTCGAGGCCGTCAGCGAGATCACCGGCATCTTCGACAAGGGCAAGGGCGCCGTCGTCGTCTCCGAGAGCACCGCCACCCTGGTCAGCACCGGCGAGCCGCTCTTCTCCACCCGCATGTCCGCGTTCATCCGCGGCGAGGGTGGTTGGGGCGGCGATCGGGGGCCGTCGGGCACGCCCAACCAGGCGCCAGACCGGGAGCCCGACCACACCGTCACCGTGCAGACCCGCACCGACCAGGCCCTGCTGTACCGGCTGTCCGGCGACCGCAACCCACTGCACTCCGACCCGTCCTTCGCGGCCATGGGCGGCTTCGACCGACCGATCCTGCACGGCCTGTGCACCTACGGCTTCACCGGCCGGGCGCTGTTGCACGAGCTGTGCGGGGGCGACCCTGCCCGCTTCACGGGCCTCGACGCCCGCTTCTCCTCCCCGGTGATGCCGGGCGAGGCGCTCACGGTGAAGGCCTGGGTCGAGGGCGGCTCCGCGGTGTTCCAGACCTGCGGCCAGGACGGCCGCATCGTCATCGACGCCGGCCGCTGCTCCTACACGTCCTGATCCTGCCCGTCACTCCCCTCTGCGGAGTGCCGTCAGCGCCCGGCGAGGCGGGGTGCCTCCCGCAGCCGACTTAGGAGCCCCTAGAGTACGCGTCATCTTGACGAGGGCGACCTGGGGGCGACGACCATGAGCGTGATGGACAAGCTGCGGCAGCCACGCGGTGCGGGTGGAGCGCGCCTCGTCCTCGGACTCGGAGCCGTCACCCTGTGGCTGATCCTGGCCGCCATCGTGGGCGCGATGTCCGTGGGCGGCGACGGCGATGGGTCCGACGACCTCGTCGCGGGGCCGGGCGGCGCGTTCGATCCGGTCACCGGGCAGCCGCTCGATGCTGCGGGCGGGGCCACCGGATCGGCCGAGACGACGGTGCCGGCCGATCCGACTGCAGGGCAGGGCCCCGAACCCGCGGCGGCCGGCGAACCGGGCGCCGCAGCCGGGGGAGACGCCGGCGCAGGTGGCGGGGAGGGCGCTGCCGGCGGCAGCGGGGCCGGTGGCGGTGGCGGCCTCAGCGCTGGCGACCGCACCGGCGTCAGCGACAGCGTGATCAAGGTTGGCATCCATGCGCCGAAGACCTTCAGCGGCGTCCCTCTCAACCTGGCCGAAGACCCGATCAAGGGCGTGGAGGCCTACGTGAGGTTCCTCAACGATCAAGGAGGGATCAACGGCCGCAAGATCGAGCTCCAGATCGTCGATGACAGCTTCGACACGCCCGGAGCCAGCCGGGCGGCCAACGCGCTGATCAACGACGGCAAGAACTTCGTCGTCAGCGGCACCCTCGGCATCGATCAGGTAGCCATCGTGGCTCGTGAGGCGCAGCGCCGTGGCGTGCCCTACATGGCGGCGGGGGGGGCCGAGGAGCTCCCGATCCCCGGGATGTACCAGCTCGCCACCAGCTATACGACCCACGCCGAGAAGCTGGCGGAGTTCATCGCCACGGACCCCACCCTCAAGGGCAAGCGCGTCGGGATCCTCGTCTCCGACTCGCAGTTCATCAAGCCCGTGGCCAACACGTTCAAGCGAGCCTTGGAGGCGCGCGGGCAGTCGGTGTCGACGATCGTCACGAACCAGAAGCCCGCCGCCAACCCTGACTACAACGGCTACATCCTTCAGTTCCGATCCTCCAACACCGAGGTGGTCGTCCCGCTCACCGACCCACTGACCACGCAGCAGATCGTCCAGCGGTGCGCGGCGGGGGCCGCGTGTGGTTGGACGTACGCCTTCTCGAACTTCGCCCACGACAGCGACACCGCCCTCACCCTGTTCACCCCGACGTGGAGCGTCCAGAAGGTCAGGGGGCTGTCCGCCGCCTGCTACTACATGGCGCCAGAGGTCGAGGGTTCCCGCTGCGGCGCCATGAGGACGGCCAGGGATCAGTACATCGCCGTCCACGGCCAGGCCGACTGGCAGGAGAACGGCTCGGGTGCGTCCTTCGGCTATCAGATCGTCGGCTTCTTGAAGGGCGCGCTGACCTCGCCAGGGGCCGACCTCACCCGCGAGCGCTTCCGGGCCGGCCTGGGGGGCTACGCGAGCTACGGCGACCTCGTCACGGGTCCAATCACCCATCAGGGCTCCCGCAACCTCATGCACGGCGCCGACGTCATGACGGTGCTCGAGGCGCAGTCGAACAACAAGTACAAGATGATCTCGCCCGGCTTCGTCGACGGGTTCTGAGCGCTCACGTGCCCGCTCCCTCGGCGGTCTGGTGGCTGCGACCGACCCTCGGGGTGCTCGGCGCGGCGTCGCTCGCCTTCGGGCCCGCCCTGCCGGCCGGTGCCGCCGCCCTCATCGACGCAGGCTGGTGGTGGCGCCTGCAAGGGGACGGACCTCTGGCACTGCCCGCTCCCCCCACGCTGCCTGAGGGCGGGTTGATGATCCAGGGCGCTCCCGATGGGGCGGTGGCGGTGGCGGCGCTGCGCTTCACCATCCCCGACGGCGAGGCGAACCCCGTCGTCGAGCTGCCGATCGCCGACGGCGGCGGCCAGGGGGCCGGCGATGCGGTGGTGCTCGCCTGCCCTGCCGCGTCTGGGTGGACGGGCGGCGCCGCCCGACCGTGGTCGCAGCGACCTGAGGTCGACTGCGCGGCCCCGTCGATCGGCGTCGTGGCAGAGGACGGCAGCACCCTCACCTTCGACGGGCTCAGACTCCCCGCCGGTGGGGTGCTCGACCTCGTCCTCCTGCCTGGCACCTCCGATGGTGCGCCCTTCTCTGGCACCAACGGCTCCACCTTCACCCTCGCGCTCGAAAAGCCCTCGGCTGACGTCCTGACCACCAGCCCGCCCGTCCCGGCCGATCCCCTGGTGCCCGCCCCGGGCGGCCAAGCGCCCGCGGTCGAGCCACCGCCCTCGCCTAGCCAGAGCCCGGCCTTCCCGGCCCTGGGGCCCGGCTTCGCCTCGCCAACGGTCATCCCCGAGACCCCCGTCCCGGAGCCGCCGGCGGCGCCGGCTCCCGCGTCGGCGGAGGAGGAGGCTGCCGGCCCGCCGGCGATCCCTGACCCACTCGCTCCCCTGAGGGACCCGATCTCGGCGGGCGATCTGGTGCCGCTCCTCGTCGTCCTCTCCCTGGGCCCTGCCGTCGTGCTCCTCGCCCGCCAACCCCGGTTCGCCGGTGCGCTCGGCCATCTCGGCCTGGGACCGGTTGTGCTCGGCGGGGGTCTCAAGGACGAGCTGGTGTCACCGGTGGCCGGAGCGGCTGACGACACCGGCGCACCGGTGCTCAGCTGTGTCGATGTGGTCGTCCGGTTCGGTGGCCTGAGCGCCCTCTCGGGCGTGGATCTCGAGGTGTACGAGGGCGAGATCGTCGGGCTGATCGGGCCCAACGGCGCCGGAAAGACAACCTTGATGGAGTGCATCTCGGGGTTCCAGCGGGTGGCCAGGGGCACCATCCGCTACCGGGGCAACGACCTTCTCGGGCGAGCGCCCGGCGATCGGGCCGCCCTGGGGATCGGACGCACCCTCCAGAACGTCAGGCTCTTCCCGTACCTGTCGGTGGTCGACAACGTGCAGGTGGCCCTGCACCGCCACCAGAGCGCCGGGGCCGTCGCCCACGCCCTCCGCCTCCCGTCAGCCCGGCGCGAGGAACAGGAGCTCCTCGAGGAGGCCAGGCGCATCGTGGCGCTGGTGGGCATGCAGGCCTTTGCCGACAAGTTCGCGTCGGAGCTGTCCTACGGCACCCTTCGGCTCCTGGAGCTGGGCTGCATGCTGGCGCTGAAGCCAACCATGCTCTTGCTGGACGAGCCCGCGTCGGGCATCAGCCAGAAGGAGACGGAGGCGCTGGGCCCGCTCCTGCGCGACATCCAGGCGGCCACGGGCGCCACCATCCTCATGATCGAGCACGACATGCCCCTCGTGATGGGCTTGTGCGATCGCGTCTACTGCCTCGACGCGGGTTCGGTGCTCAGCTCCGGCACCCCGGAGGTGGTGCAGGCCGACCCCCTCGTCGCGGAGGCCTACCTCGGCACGCCCACTGAGCAGCGCAAGGTGGCGATCGCCGCGTCCCGCCCCGAGGATTCCCAAGCCGAGATGCTCCTGGAGGTCCGGGGCCTCGACGTGTTCTATGACAAGGTCCAGGTGCTGTACGACGTCGACTTCCACGTTCGTCGAGGCGAGCGCGTCGCCCTGCTGGGCACCAACGGCGCTGGCAAGTCCACCATCCTGAAGGCCGCCAGTGGCCTGATCACGCCAACAGCCGGGACCATCGTGTGGAAGGGCGAGGACATCACCGCCACGCCGGCGGACAAGCTCGTGCGCATGGGCCTGGGCCAGGTGCCCGGAGGGCGGGGCCTCTTCCCCTCCCTCACCGTCGCCGAGAACCTTCGGATGGGTGGCTACATCTACCCCGACGAGCGGCGCGTCGACGAGGAGGCCGACCGGGTGATGACCTACTTCCCGTGGATCGCGGAGCGGGCCGACCAGCCCGCCGCCACCCTCTCCGGTGGCGAGCAGCAGCAGCTCGCCACCGCCCGGGCCCTGATGACCCGCCCTGATCTGCTGATGATCGACGAGCTGTCGCTGGGGCTGGCCCCGATCGTGATCGAACGGCTGATGGACATCGTGCAACGTCTCTGTGACGAGGAGGGCCTCACCGTCGTGATCGTGGAGCAACAGGCCAGCTTTGCCCTCGGCTACACCGACCGCGCCTACTTCATGGAGAAGGGGGAGGTCCGGTACTCGGGCCCGTCGGCGGGCCTGACCGATCGTGACGACCTCTTGCGGTCGGTGTTCCTCGCCGGCGCCTCGGCCGGCTTCGCCACCGCAGGGAGCTCGGCCGGTGGGTGAGTTCCTCTCCTACCTGATCCTCGGCGTGAGCCGCGGGCTGGTCATCGGACTGCTCGCGCTGGGCCTGGTGCTCGTGTACAAGGGCACGCGGATCTTGAACCTGGCCCAGCCCTTCTTCGGCCTGCTGGCCGCCTTCCTCTGCTGGTGGCTCACCGCCGAGGCGCGCTTCTTGCCCTTCACCGAGAGCAGCCGGCCTCGGTTCCTGGTGGCGGCTCTGATCACGCTCGTGCTCGTCGGCCTCAACGGGTGGAGCCTGGAGCGCTCCTTGTTCCGGAAGCTCCGTCGCGCCCCCCGGCTGGTCACGCTCGTGGCCAGCATCGCAGTGGCTCAGGGGACCCTGGGGATCGTCACCCTCCTGTTCAACCGCAACGCCGATCAAGCCGAACAGCTTCGCATCATCCCCACCGTGATACGGGTCAACTTCGTCGTGGGCAACCTCGGCATCACCGGCGGAGACATCCAGGCCTTCGTGCTCATCCCGCTGGTGGCGCTGGCCGCCGCGCTGTTCTTCCGGTACACCCGCTTCGGGGTCGCCGTGCGGGCCGCAGCCGAGAACGGTGAGTCGGCG
>Ga0136618_10000967_pt1 | contig 10711 bp, 6 predicted proteins | sample AntDrymUQ3302106_2_FD_104805 | JGI IMG/M metagenome (GOLD analysis project Ga0136618, IMG submission 104805) | Polar desert sand microbial communities from Dry Valleys, Antarctica - metaG UQ330 (21.06) | ecosystem: Environmental > Terrestrial > Soil > Desert | place: Antarctica: Dry Valley...
GTAGAAGCCGGCCGTGAAACCGTCGCGCGGAAAGAGCACCACGACGTGCCACGGCGATTCGAACCGAGCACCGGGCCGTTCCACTACCGCTCCCCGGGCTTGGCCCACCCAGGGGCCGTACTCGTCCTCGCCGAGGTACGTCGCCGGGATGTCCAATGCCGCGAACCGTCCCATTTGGTGTAGCAAACGGTGACTGACCCGCCGATCGACGGGGAGGCAGACATCTGCCGCACCGTACTGGCAGTCACACCGCCAGCAGATCGCCCTGGGCCGCTGGTCAGTGCCGTCGATGATTCACCAAACTGGGTGTCGACCGTCTCGATATCGAGGCGGTCGACGCCCAGATAGATGTCGTATGCCAGGCCAGATCGTGATGTGGTCACGAAGCACGTTAGAATGACTACCAATGGACGTTGCCGTTCGCGAACTGAAGGCCAGACTGTCTGCGTACCTCCAGCGGGCCGCGGCGGGAGAGTCGATCACAGTGACCGACCGGGGCCGACCGGTGGCAACGCTGGGTCCACTCATGGGTTCCGTCGACCTCGCAGCAGCCGTGGCCGCGAAGTGGGTGACCCCGGCCACTCGGACCGGACTCAGCCCTGTGCGTCGTCACCAGTCAGACCGAACCGTCCATCGGGCGATCACCGAAGATCGCTCTGAATGACGGCCTACGTCGACTCCAGCGCGCTGCTCAAGCGATACATCGACGAGCCCGACTCTGACATCGCTGACGCGTTGCTCGGGGCGGACAATGCGCTCGTAACCGGCCGGCACACGATCGTCGAGGTTCGGCGCAACCTTGCCCGGATGCTGTCCGGTTCGGCGCTCACCGACGCGCGTGCCGCGTTCGCTGCTGACATCGAGTCGTTCTCGCTCGTCGAACTCGACGCCGCAACGTGCGAGTTGGCGGCCACGATCGCCGAGCAGACCGGAGTGCGGACGCTCGACTCGTTGCATCTCGCTGCCGCCCGACGGCTCGGGACCGCGATCCGATTCGTGACGTTCGACGTTCGACAGTCCGTCGCGGCGACCGACCTCGGGTTTCGCGTTCTCGGCGTCGGATGAGAGTTGGCGGGCTTCATGCCCGAACCCGGGTTGAACTGACCGGCGAGAAGCCTGAGGCGCGCACCGAAAAGTGCCCGCAGACGGGTTCGCCCGTCGCGACGGCATGGTTGCTGGCTCCAGAAGTGGGCGGTTGCGGCCATCCGCGCCGATCTTCACCCGTGCGATGAGCAACGTGCGCTCATCGGACGCATGCGGCTCATCGCGTTGCGCCAACAACGCCAATCGGCCTGTGCTCTCAACCGTTCGATGCGATGAACGCGTCGAGCCACGACTGCCCGACGGTGGCGTAGGGCTCGGCGTTGCCCCGAACCGCGGCGAAGACGTGTTGGCAGTCGGCTTCGGCTTGGGCGGTCACGCCGGCCGGGTAGGCCAACGTCACCTGGTGTTCGGCGAACTCGTCTTCGTCGTCGACGAACACCGTCCCGTCCCACAATTTGATGATGTCGAGGTCGAGGTCGACCATCGTGACGCCGATCTCGCGCTCGGTCTCGATCCATCTGGGCACCGTCGTGATGTCCGTGTACAGAGCGAATCTGGCGACATCGTCGGTGGTGTCGAGCGCTTGGTGAAAGCAGGGCGTGAAGCCGCGTTCTTGCGGAAACAACACCACGAAATTGCGATGCACGTCGAGACGCAGCCCCGGCCGGTCGAACACGGTTCCCGGCCGTCCCCCGACCCAGCGGCCGAACCGATCCTCGCCGAGATATTCGGCGGGGAATCTCCAGTGCGGGGTGCCGTCCCACTTGGTGTAGCGGACGGTCACGGAGTCGCCGGGGATCACACGAGGGCACGGTATCCGGCGATCGCACAACGCCGAGGGCGGGCGGGAAACCGGGGTGGGTTCCACCCTCCTGTGATACCCCCTTGGTAGACTGAAAGCATTGCAGCAGCGCTTCCCAGTGACATTTTCCCGTCTCGATCGACCGGCCTCACGACCGGCCCGAAAGGGACTCCGATTAGGGGAAATCCCGCAGGCCAGGGGAGATCGCAGCCGCCCCGGCCGACACCGACGACCCGGCTGACAACATCGTCGCACCACGTTCCTGCAAACCCCCGAACTGCCCAAGAAAACTGCGACCGACGACCACCACATGACGAGAACCGAGAACCCATCCGTGTCGACTGACGAGCAGACCCCCACCGTCCCCGAACCCGCGCCCAAGCGCACGAACATCAACGCCGACAATCGCGGCTCGGGCACGTACGGCGCGAAGGACATCCAGGTACTGGAAGGCCTCGATCCGGTCCGCAAACGGCCCGGCATGTACATCGGCTCAACCGGTCTCGACGGTCTGCATCACCTCATCACGGAAGTCGTCGACAACGCCGTCGACGAAGCGATGGCCGGCTTCGGCAATCGCATCGCCGTCACGCTCCTCGCCGACGGCGGATGCCGGGTCGAGGACCAGGCCCGCGGCATCCCGGTCGATCCGTACCCGTCCGGCCCACACAAGGGCAAGAGCGCGGCCGAAGTCGTGCTCACCGTCCTGCACGCCGGCGGTAAGTTCGGCGGCGAGGGCTACAAGGTCTCGGGTGGCCTGCACGGCGTCGGCGTCAGCGTGGTCAACGCACTCTCAGAGCGGCTCATCATCGAGGTCGACCGCGAGGGCAAGCACTATCGCCAGGAGTACGCGAAGGGTGGCAAGCCGCAGGGCAAGATGGAAGTCGTCGGCCCAACGCCGAGCCGTGGCCGCACGTCCGGCACCACCATCACGTTCTGGCCCGACCCCACCGTCTTCGTGGCGGAAGGCACCGAGTTCGTGTCCCGCACGGTGCTCGACCGATTGCAGACCATGGCCTTTCTCAACCGGGGCCTCGAGATCGTGTTCGTCGATGAGCGTCCCGAACGGGAACAGAAGATCACCTACCAGTACAAGGGCGGCATCGTCGATTTCGTCAAGCACCTCAACGCGTCGAAGGAGGCGTTGTTCTCGAAGGTCTGCTATTTCGAGGACTTCGACGACGACGGCCAGATGCTCGACATCGCCATGCAATGGAACACCGGCTACTACGAGGGCATTCACGGCTACGCCAACGGCATCTCCACGATCGAAGGTGGCATGCATGTCGAGGGCTTCAGGACCGCGCTCACGTCTGTTATCAACAAGTACGCCCGGGCCAAGAACATCCTCAAGGAGAAGGAAGACAATCTCCTCGGGGAGGACATCCGTGAGGGCATCACCGCGATCATTGCGGTGAAGCTGCGCGAGCCACAGTTCGAGGGTCAGACCAAGGCGAAGCTCGGCAATGTGCCGATGCGTTCGTTCGTGCAGCGGGCGACCAACGAGCGACTCGCCGAATGGCTCGAGGAAAACCCGGCCGAGGCCAACCGCGTCGTCAAGAAGGGCCTCGCCGCCGCCCAGGCGCGCGTTGCCGCCAAGAACGCCCGCAACGCCATCCGGCGCAAGACATCACTGTCGGGCGCCGGCATGCCCGACAAACTCAAGGACTGCTCGAGCCGCAACGCCGCCGAGAGTGAACTGTTCATCGTCGAAGGTGACTCGGCCGGCGGCACCGCACTCGACGCACGCGACCCCCGCACGCAGGCGCTGCTGCCCATTCGGGGCAAGATCCTCAACGTCGAGCGGGCTCGCCCCGACAAGATGCTCAAGAACAACGAGATCACTGCGCTCATCACGGCGATCGGCGGTGGTGTCGGCGAAGAGTTCGACGCCGCCAAGGCCCGCTACCACAAGGTCATCGTGCTGGCCGACGCCGACGTCGATGGCAGCCACATCCGCACGCTGTTGCTGACGTTCTTCTTCCGCCAGATGCGTCCCCTTGTCGAGCACGGTTTCGTGTACATCGCCCAGCCGCCGCTGTACTCCACCGAGGTCGGCAAGGAAAAGATCTACCTCAAAGACGACGGTGCCAAGGCCGCGTTTCTGGCCGAGCGACCGAACCACAAGAAGGACTTCGGCCGCTTGAAGGGTCTCGGCGAGATGGACTGGGAGGAACTGAAGTCCACCACCATGGCTGCATCCACCCGCACGCTTCTTCAGGTCACGCTGGAAGACGCGGCGCGCTCGGACGAAGTGATGAGCGTGCTCATGGGCGACGACGTCGAGAGCCGCCGCAACTTCATCACCACCAACGCCCGCGACGTCCGGAACCTGGACTTCTAAACCGAGATATGAAACGTAATGCCTGACAACGTCATTCCCCCCGAACTGCCCTTCGAGCCGGTGCAGCCCGTGCAGCTCCAGGACGAGATGGAGACCTCGTTCCTCGATTATGCGATGTCGGTCATCATGTCGCGCGCCCTCCCCGACGTGCGCGACGGTCTCAAGCCGGTGCACCGCCGGATCATCTGGGACATGGAGGAGCAAGGCTTCCGGCCCGACCGCAACTTCGTGAAGTGCGCCCGCGTCACCGGTGACACGATGGCCCGCTACCACCCTCACGGTGACGGCGCCATCTACGACGCCCTCGTGCGTATGGCTCAGCCGTTCTCGCTGCGCCATCCGCTCATCGACTTCCACGGCAACTACGGATCGCCGGACTTTGGACCGGCGGCGTCGCGCTACTGCATCACAGGCGACACACGAATTCGTCTTGCCGACGGATCGAGTCGGCGCATCGCCGATGTGGTCGACCTTCCGGACAACGCCGAGGCGGATGCCGACTTCGACGTACTCGACAAGGATGGGAAGGCAGTCCACGTCAGCAAGGTCTTCAACTCAGGGGTCCACTCGACCAGGCGTTTGACCACGAAGCACGGGTTCAGTGTTCGTGGCAGCCACAACCACCTTGTTCTGTGTCTCGTCTCCATCGCCGGCGTGCCGATGTTCCAATGGCTGCAGCTCGACGAGATTGTGCCAGGCACCGTGGTGTGCGTTGCTCGCAACGCGTGGATGAGCGTCGTTCCAACTGCTCGAGAATCGGCACTCGGAGTCTTGTGCGGAGCGTGGGTCAGCGAGGGATGGGCATCGGAAGGCCGGGCCGGGTTCAACCACACCGACCGCGAGTTCTTTGACGATGTCGTGTACGCCTACGACCGGATCGTGGGGGGACAACGCTATGTCTCGTCGCGCCAGACGAGGGTCGATCGCAAGGAGATCCACGAATTCGACGTCCAGCAGATGGACGCGTTCCGCGCGAGCCCGCTCGGTGAGACGATCGGCGCCCGCTCGGCGGACAAGTTCATCCCGGAAGCCGTGTGGCGGGGTGGCTGGGGCGTGAAGCGCGCCTTCCTGATGGCGTGCTACGAGGGCGACGGCGGTCTCCGCATCGCTTCCGGCGGATTCACCATCCATTACTCGACGTACAGCGAACGTCTCGCTCGAGAGCTCCAGGAGTTGCTCGCTGAGTTCGGCGTCATCGCCACTCGCCACCAGTACTTCCGACCGAACGGCGCCATCGAGCACCGCCTCATCATCTCCGGGCTCCGCAATGTCAAGGCGTTCGCCGACCGAATCGGCTTCCTCGCCACGAAACAAGCCAAGCTCGCGGTGCTCGTTTCGCATGCGCCGGTGCGGCCCCACCGGCTGAGTGCCGACGCAATTCCGTACGTCGCCGACTTCGTGCGATCGGAACTGCCGTTCGACACGCGGGGCTCGGGACGGAAATGGCTCACGCAGCACAACTTCGACCGGGTCGAGCGCTGGGAGACCGAGCGACTCCGCATCATCGATCGAATCAAGGACCCTGAGATCCTGTCCACGATCCTGCCGATCATGGACTCCGGATACCGGTTCGAGGAAGTCGAATCGGTCGAGGAGGCCGAACCGGCGGCCGTGTACTCCGTACGAGTTGACAGCGACGACCATTCGTTCCTCGCCGGCGCATTTGTCAATCACAACACCGAATGCCGCTTGGCGCCACTTGCGATGCAGCTGCTCGCCGACATCGACGAAGACACCGTCGACATGATTCCGAACTACGACGGCACGTCCGAGCAACCCGCCGTGCTGCCGTCGCGATTCCCGAACTTGCTCGTCAACGGGTCCCAGGGCATCGCCGTCGGCATGGCCACGAACATCCCGCCGCACAACCTCGGCGAGGTCATTGACGCCACCATCCACCTCATCGACAACCCGGAGGCCACGCCCGACGACGTGATGTCGTTCGTGAAGGGTCCCGACTTCCCCACGGGTGCCAGCATCCTCGGGCGGGCCGGGATCATTGACGCCTACCGCACGGGGCGCGGCAGCCTGAAGCTCCGCGCCACGGCCTCCATCGAGGAGAACAAGAAGGGGGCAATGGAGATCGTCGTCACCCAGCTTCCGTACCAGACGAGCTGTAACTCGATTGCCGGGCGGATCCAGGAGCTCGTCGACGCCGGCGATCTCGACGGCATCGCCGATGTGAACGACAACTCGGCGGCCGCCAAGACCGAGTTGATCATCACGCTCAAGCGCGACGCCAACCCCAATGTGGTGCTCAACAACCTCTACAAGCTCACCCAGCTGCAGTCGTCGTTCTCGATCAACATGGTGGCGCTCGTCAACGGTGTCCCCCGAACGTTGAACCTCGCACAGGCGTTGCGGGGCTACATCGACCACCAGATCGACGTGCTCACCCGTCGGTCCGAGTTCCGCCTCAAGCGGGCCAAGGAGCGCGAACACATCCTCGAAGGCCGGATCAAGGCGCTCAACGTGATCGACGAGATCATCGCCCTGATCCGGGCCAGCGAGGATGCCAACGCGGCGAAGGACGGTCTCATGGCCGAGCCGTTCGAGTTCTCCGAGGTGCAGGCCGTCGACATCCTCGACATGCAGCTGCGCCGCCTCACGCGTCTGTCCCGCATCGACCTCGAGACCGAGATGGCCGAGACCCGCGAGACCATCACCGGGTTGGAGGCGATCCTCAACGACCCGGTGCTGCTTCGCACGGTCATCAAGGACGAGATGATGGCCATCCGCGAGAAGTTCGCCACCCCGCGCGTGTGCCAGATCGTGTTCGACTCGGGTGACATGTCCATCGAGGACCTCGTCGACGACAAGGAACTCGTCGTCGTCATGACCGAGGCGCAGTACATCAAGGCCGTGCCCGCCGCCCAGTTCAAGACGCAGTCACGCGGCGGCCGCGGGGTCAGCGGCGCGAAGTTGAAGGTCGACGACCTGGTCCGCCATGTCATCTTCACGACCGCCCATGCCCACCTACTGTTCTTCTCGAACTTTGGCAAGGTCTACCGGCTCCGTGCCCTGGAGATCCCCGAGCGCGAGCGACAAGCCAAGGGCATGCCCATCGTCAACCTGCTGCCGTTGCAGCCGGGTGAGAAGGTCCAGGCCATCATCGACACGCGCGACTTCGCGGGCGAGCGGTTCCTGTTCTTCGCGACCCGCAAGGGCACGGTGAAGAAGACGGCCTTCGACGCCTACGACTCATCCCGACGCGACGGCTTGATCGCCATCAACCTGCGTCCAGGCGATGAACTGGTGCGGGTCATCGAGACCAGCGGCGGCGACGACATCTTCATGGTCACCAAGCGCGGGATCACGATCCGTTTCAACGAGGACGATGTGCGTCCGATGGGGCGCAGCGCCGCCGGTGTGCGTGGCATGCGAATGAAGGCCGACGACGAGGTGGTGTCGGTCGACGTCGCCAGGGATGACACAGCCATCCTGATGATCACCGAGTCCGGCTATGGCAAGCGCACCCAGCTCAGCCAGTACAACACGCAGGCCCGCGGTGGTCAGGGTGTCATTGGCATCAAGCTCACCGGCAAGAAGGGCCAGGTCGTCGATGCGTTCATGGTCGGTATCGACGACGAGATCGTCGCCGTGTCCTCCGGCGGCGTGATGATCCGCATGGCCGTTCGAGAAATTTCGTCGCAGGGCCGGGGCGCCACCGGTGTTCGGGTGATGAACCTCGACGACGGCCAGACGGTCGCGTCGGTGGCCATCATCCTCGCCAACGAATCTGACGACTGACACCATCGACGCCGCCCGGCGTTTCCCATCGCATCCCTGAGGTGCCAACGCGAACCACCGAGCGAGGGGAAACGCCGATGCGCGTCCGATTCACTTCAACCACGTCCGCCCCATCGCGGTGGCGCGACCAGCGCGGCCAGGCAACACCATTGGCTCTGGTCGTCGTGGTACTTGCCGTTGTCGCCACGTTCGCCATCGCCCACCTTGGACGGACCGTCGTCGACGCTGGCCGGGCGCGAACAGCGGCAGACGCCGCCGCGTTAGCCGGCGTGGAGGGCGGCCAAGCCGCGTCGGCAAGGCTCGCCGCCGAACATGGCGCCACCATCGTGTCGTGGTCGTCCTCCGGTCCGCCGGATGCCGTGACGGTCACCATCACCGTGCGTGTCGGACGATCCCGGGCCTCGGCCGCCGCCACGAATCGCGGACCCTGACCACATCCCGAACGCTGAGGCGACGATCGTGGGGCGCCCCGGTTCGCGTGATGGGGTTGCCTACACTCGACCTCGTGGCCCCGACCGATCGTGACGACGACGCGCCTGACGCGCCCGGCGAGATCGAGGGCGTCGGCTCCACCGTTCCCGCCGTGCCGGATGACGACGAGCGGTCGTTGCCGCCGGGCCCGACCGGCGCGAATCTGCCTGCGACCGGCCGCGAGTCGGTTCAACCCGAGCTGGAGGCAGGCTCCTCGTCGCCCGGTGACGACGACGGACCCGCCGATGCGTCGCTGGAGTTGCCCCGGTTCGTGCAACCCGAGAATGCCATCGGGTCGGGCAACAAAACTGGTGACCACGAGGTCCCGGCGCGTTCCTCGGACGACGCTGCGTCCGGCTCGGCGACGCGCCCAGCGAAGGCCGGCCGGGGGAGTCGGACCACGAAAGCGAACGAGGAATGGGCGCCGAAACCACTCGTCAGCGGCGACCCGCTCCTCACCGGGTCGACGCCGATCGTCCGGCGGACCGACCCGCAGTCACCCGCCCACGAACCCGAGCCGAGTGCTCGTGTCGCACCGGTCCGACCGGAGCCCGCCCCGCAGTCCGCGCCGCCGCCACCTGAGCCGCAATCACCGCAGCCGCGACCATCAGGTCCACCACCGCCACCGAATCGTCGACCAACCGCGCCGCCGGGTTCAGTCGGAGGTATCGGTGGCTTCGCGGGGGTTCCTGGCGTACAGAACGACGTATCCGGTCGCACGGCGCGTCGAGCCGCGCGCGGCGCGCAGATGACGGGGCAGCAAGCCACATCAACGATGACGAGGCCGGTCGATCCGTCAGGGCCGGTGCCGACGCTGCGGCCCACCACGGTGGCTCCGGTGCCCCGGCTGGCCGGACGGAGGCCGCGAGTGCGCCGCGTCACCCGAGTGGTGCGCCACGTCGATCCGTGGAGCGTGTTCAAGGTGGCCGCGGTGTTCAGTCTGGTCGCCTACACGATCGCCCTCGTTGCCGGGGTGCTGCTTTGGAATGTGGCCTACTCGACCGGCACTGTCGACAACATCGAGCGCGGGATGGAGTCGACCGGATGGTCGGTGTTCGAGCTTCAGGGTGGTGAGATCTTCCACAATGCCTGGATCGGCGGGCTGTTCATCGCGGTCGGAATGACCGGAATGGCGGTGTTGGTGGCCACCCTGTTCAACCTCATCACCGACCTCGTCGGCGGCATCCGTTTCACAGTTCTGGAGGAAGAGGTCATCGAAAAGACGTCGTCGCCGATGCGCCGCTTCACCACTCGCCGCGACAACGGCCGTCCCGCGCCGTAACTGCGTCGGGACCAGCCTGGCCACCCGGAACAAGCGACCGGTTCGCCGCCGCTCAGCGATAACCTCTTGCGTTGCCCCGATGGGGTGCGGGAGCGCAAGCCCCGGAAAGAGCGGGGCTATAGCTCAGTCGGTTAGAGCGCATCCCTGATAAGGATGAGGTCCACAGTTCGATTCTGTGTAGCCCCACTGTGCACCACCTGCTAGACAGCAATTTCCGCCTCGCAGCACGCCCTTCGAAAGAGTGGGCCGGTTTGCGTGAGGTCCGCGTTCGCTGGCCGCTACGTGCGGTTGGTGAGCTTCTCCGGCGTGGGATGAGGTCACGACAGGTTCCCAACAGTGCGATGGTCCCCCAGCGATGTCATCCCGCGCTATTCGACGCTGCACCGGTCGCCGCCGAAGGTCTCCGGGCTCGTACGCGGCGTCTGCTCGCAGTGGCGCAGGCTTCCCACCGACGAGATCACCGACATCCGGCTCCTGCTGCACCACTCCGCGACGCGCTGTTGAGCCGGCGTTCGAGGGCAGTGGTCGACGCGACTACCGGACTGTGATATCGAATACCTCGCCAGCGTGCGTCGACGCGTCATCGACGCGCCGATCGGCTGCTCGCCCACGCAGCTCGATCGCTTGGCGCCGGTCGCCCGTCCACGTCAGATCAGAGCCCGATCTCCCGATGGATTCCGCCGGCGGCGGTGTTGATGCCTTCGGCGATGGTGGGGTGGACGTGGATGGCGCGGGCGATGTCGCTGTAAGTGGCGTTGGCGACTATGGCGATGACCGCCTCGTGGATGAGGTTGCCGGCGTCGGGTCCGGCGATGTGGCAGCCCAAGATGCGGTCGGTGGCGGCATCGGCGACGAACTTGACCAGGCCGCGGCTGTTGCCAATGGCGCGGGCCTTGGGCACGCCGCTGAACTCTTGGCGGCCGATGAGGACGTCGTAGCCCTGCCCGTGGGCTTGAGCTTCGGTGAACCCGACCGAGGCGACCTCGGGGTCGACGAACACGGAGTGGGGAACGACCCA
>Ga0136618_10000970_pt1 | contig 10690 bp, 15 predicted proteins | sample AntDrymUQ3302106_2_FD_104805 | JGI IMG/M metagenome (GOLD analysis project Ga0136618, IMG submission 104805) | Polar desert sand microbial communities from Dry Valleys, Antarctica - metaG UQ330 (21.06) | ecosystem: Environmental > Terrestrial > Soil > Desert | place: Antarctica: Dry Valley...
AAAGAAGGGGGAGCTGTGGAGAATCCGAAGGGCCAGCACGGAGGGTCGCATGACCGTTCCGGCCGGGCTGCAGCGGCGCCGCTTTCGCGTGGAGGGCGCGGTGCAGGGTGTCGGCTTCCGCCCCTGGGTGCACGGGCTCGCCCACCGGCACGATCTCGCGGGCTGGCGGGCGATGCCGCGGCAGAGCCGTACGCCTGCCGTCGCGTCGGCCCGGCGATCGTGGGGGCGGACCTGATTCGCGCCGCTCACGACGACCTCGACGCCGGACGGCCGCGGGCGCTCATCGCCGCTGCGGTGCAGGAGGGCCTCGCCTCGGCGTTCGCCGACGCCTGCCTGGACGCCGGCGGACCGAGCCGCGTCGTGCTCAGCGGAGGGTGCCTGCAGAACGCGCGACTGGCTGCCTCCCTGCGCGCGCGCCTGGAGGGCTACGGTTATATGGTGCTGACACATAGTCGCGTCCCCGCCGGCGACGGCGGTATCTCCTACGGACAAGCCGCCATAGCGGCAGCAAGGACGGGTTGAACCATGTGCCTCGGAATTCCCGGACAGATCGTCGAGTGGGTCGACCGCGACAAATCCATCGCCAAGGCCGAGGTGTCCGGCGTGCGCCGGGCGATCAACCTCGGGCTCATCGACGGTGCCGACGTCGGCGACTGGGTGCTCATCCACGTCGGTTTCGCCATGTCGCTCATCGACGAGGAGGAGGCGGCGTCCACGCTCGAGTTCCTGCGCCTCCTCGGCGATCCGTGGGAGGAGGAGCTGGCCGAGCTCAAGGGCAGCCAGATCGAATGACCGCCCACGCCCTGTCCCTGGCCGACGCCGTCGCCGAGCGCGAGCGAGTCCTCACCGGCTTCCTCGAGCGCCATCAGGACCAGCTCGCGCGGGCCTGTCACGACATGGCACGTGCGTTCGCCCGCGGCGGGGTGCTGATCCCGTTCGGGACGGGAGCCGCGGCCACGGACGCGGCGCACGTCGCGGTCGAGTTCATGCACCCGGTGATCGTCGGCAAGCGCGCGCTGCCCTCGCTCGCGCCGACCAACGACCCGGCGCGCGCCAGCCGCCTCGAGGTGCTCGGGCGTCCCGGCGACATCGCGCTGACGATCGCGCACCGCCCCGACGACCCCAAGACCGCGGCCTTCCTCGCCACCGCGGGCCGCCGCGGCCTGCTCACCCTCGCGCTCGCTCCGCAGGGCGCGGCGCCTGAGGCCGACCACGCGTTTCTCGTCGACAGCGACGATCCCGCGATCGTCCAGGAGGTCCAGGAGACCGCATACCACGTGCTGTGGGAGCTCGTGCACGTCTTCTTCGAGCATCCGGGCCTGCTCGATGAGGCGTGCATCACCTGTGGCGACGTGGCCATCGAGGTCGTCGTCGTCGAGGTCGAGGGCGTGCGGGCGCTGGTCGAGTCCGAGGGGGTTCGCGAGGAGGTCGCCGTGGATCTGGTCCCGGACGTCTGCGTCGGCGACCGCCTGCTCTGCCACGCGGGCGTGGCGCTCGAGCGCACGGGCCGCGGCGAGCCGCCCGCCGCCGAGGCGACCGGCTTCCTCTACCCCTTCCTCGACGCGCAGGAGACCGACGCGGACGCCGTGCTCGCCGACGTGCGGGCGTCGACCGTGCACAAGGGCCAGGACGTGATCGCGCTGCGGCGCGGCATCGACCTCGAAGCGATCGCCGCCGCTGGCCGCTCCGTCCGCTCCGCGCTCGACGGCGGCGGCCGGCTGCTGTGCTTCGGCAACGGCGGCTCGGCGACCGACGCGCAGGACCTCGCGGCCGACGCGCTGGCGCGCGGCTGGGGCGCCGTGGCCCTCGGCAACGACTCGGCGACCATCACCGCCGTCGCCAACGACGTCGGCTTCGAGAACGTCTTCGCGCGCCAGCTGATCGCGCTCGGCTCCTCGCGCGACGTCGCCGTGGCGATCTCCACCAGCGGCACGTCTCCCGACATCATCGCCGGGCTGCACGAGGCGCACCGCCGTCACATGCTCACCGTCGCCATCACGGGCTACGACGGCGGCGCCGTCGCCAAGCTGCCCTTCGTCGACCACCTGCTCGCCATCGACGGCGACTACATCCCCCGTCTCCAGGAGGCCCACGCCACCATGTACCACCTGCTCCTCGACGTCGCCGGGAGCGCGTCGTGAAGTTCGTCGACGAGTTCCGCTCGGCCGAAGTCGCCAAGAAGCTGACCGCCGAGATCGAGGCGCTGGTCGAGCCGGGCCGCCACTACAAGTTCATGGAGGTGTGCGGCGGCCACACGCACACCATCTACAAGCACGGCATCGAGGACGTGCTGCCGCCCGAGATCGAGCTGGTGCACGGCCCGGGCTGTCCCGTGTGCGTCATCCCGATGGGCCGGCAGGACGACGCGATCGCCATCGCCGAGCAGCCCAACGTCATCTTCACGACGTTCGGCGACATGATGCGCGTGCCAGCCAGTCACGGGTCGCTGCTCGACGCCAAGGCGCGCGGAGCGGACGTGCGGATGGTCTACTCCCCGCTCGATGCGCTGCGGATCGCGCGGGAGAACCCGGACCGCGAGGTGGTCTTCTTCGCCATCGGCTTCGAGACGACGGCGCCTTCGACGGCCCTCACCCTGCTGCGAGCCGAGGCGGAGGGGATCGAGAACTTCTCCGTGTTCGCCAACCACGTCACGATCATCCCGGCGATCCGCGCGATCCTCGACTCGCCGGACCTGCGCCTGGACGGCTTCATCGGGCCGGGCCACGTCTCCACCGTGATCGGGACCCGCCCCTACAACTGGATCGCGCGCGACTACCGGCATCCGGTCGTCGTGTCGGGCTTCGAGCCGCTGGACATCCTCCAGGGCGTCTACCTGATCATGCGCCAGCTGCGCGAGGGCAAGGCGGAGGTGGAGAACCAGTACACGCGGGTCGTCACCGAGGCCGGCAACCCGCTCGCGCTGCAGGCGATCGCCAAGACGATGGAGCTGCGCACGACCTTCGAGTGGCGCGGCCTGGGCTTCATCTCCCAGAGCGCGCTCAAGCTGCGGCCGGAGTACGCGGCCTGGGACGCTGAGGTGCGCCACGAGATCCCCAGCGTCCGGGTGGCGGACCCGAAGGCGTGCCAGTGCGGCGAGGTGCTCAAGGGCGTCATCAAGCCGTGGGAGTGCAAGGTCTTCGGAACGGCGTGCACGCCCGACCGGCCCATCGGCACCTGCATGGTCTCCAGCGAGGGCGCCTGCGCGGCCTACTACAACTACGGCCGCCTCAGCCGTCGGCGGGACCGCGAGGCCGTGAGTTGAGACCCTGCGGGTCCTCCGTCGCCGTCGCGGGCGCTCTTGTGCGGGTGGCGCTGTGAGCCGCACGGAGGATGAGGTCCTGGATGTCATCGAGAAGCGTCGCCGCCGGCCGCACTTCAAGGTCATGGACGAGCACATCACGCTCGCCCACGGGGCGGGCGGGCGCTCCTCGCACGTGCTGATCGAGACGCTCTTCGGACGGGCCTTCGACAACCCGCTGCTCGCGCCGATGGCCGACGCGGCGACCGTTGACGTGAAGGGCGGGCGCCTGGCCTTCTCGACGGACTCCTTCGTCGTGCGCCCCCTCGTCTTCCCGGGCGGGGACATCGGCGAGCTCGCCGTCAACGGGACGGTGAACGATCTCGCGATGGCGGGCGCCCGCCCCCTCGCTCTGTCGGCGGCCTTCGTGCTCGAGGAGGGCTTCCCCGTCAAGGACCTGGCCCGGATAGCCGAGTCGATGGCGGCCGCCGCGGCGGCCGCCGGCGTGCCGATCGCGACGGGCGACACGAAGGTCGTCGAGCGCGGCAACGCCGACGGCCTCTACATCTGCACGTCCGGCGTCGGTCTCGTCCGCGACGATGCGAACCTGGCGGCAGAGCGGATGCAGCCGGGCGACAAGGTCCTCGTGTCCGGCACGATGGGCGACCACGGCATGGCGATCATGATCGCGCGCGGGGACCTCGAGCTCGAGGTCGACCTGCGCAGCGACACGGCGCCGCTGAACGAGCTGGTGGAGCAGCTGCTCGACGCCGGCGGCGACGCGATTCGCTGCCTGCGCGACCCGACCCGGGGGGGCCTGGCCACGGTCCTCAACGAGCTCGCGATGACGGCCGAGGTCGGCGTCGTCATCGACGAGGAGGCGGTCCCCCTGCGCCCGGAGACCAACGGCGCCTGCGAGATCCTCGGCATCGATCCGCTGCACGTGGCCAACGAGGGCAAGCTCGTCGCCGTGGTGGCGCCCGAGGCCGCCGAGGAGCTGCTGGCAGTCCTGCGCGCGCACCCACTTGGGCTCGAGTCGGCGATCGTCGGCGGCGTGAACGCCGAGCCCCCCGGGATGGTCCTGCTCGACACCGCGTTCGGCGGCAGCCGCGTCGTCGACATGCTCGCCGGCGACCCGCTGCCGAGGATCTGCTGACTCAGATGACGCTTGAATCCGTCATGGAGCGCCTCGATCCCTTCGAGCACCTCGACCGGGCGCTCAGGGCGGCCGACGGACTCGCCCGGGCGTGGGACATCGCGCGACTCTGCCAGTGCGAGGACCCGCGCCTCATCCGCCGCGTTCTCGCCCTGTCGGGCAGTGGCGGGCCGGGCGAGCGCCGGGTGGCGGCGATCGTGCTCGGCGCGACCGCGCACGAGGTGCTGGCCGACGAACGTGAGTCGGCCTTGCGCGCGGCCTTGGCGACGGAGTCCGAGGACGAGGTCGTGGCGACGATCGTCGAAGCCCTGGGCCACCGGGGGGCGTGGGCGATGCTCACGCCCATCACGAGGATGGGCGATCATCCGGCATCGGTCGTGCGTGAAGCGGTCGTCCGAGCCCTCGAGGCCTACCGGCGGCACTTCGCCTCCGCCGAGGCCGTCCTGCTCTCGATGGCCGCCGACGAGGACTTCGACGTCCGCAACGCGGCGACGTTCGCGCTCGGGCAGCAGCTGTCCGACGCCCATCTGATCGCCGTCGTCCTGAGGGAACGGCTCGACGACGACGAGCCGCTCATCCGCGCCGAGGCGGTCCGAGGCCTGGCGTGGGTGGGCGACCGCAAGGCCGTGGCCCCGGCGCTCATGCTGGTCGAGGACGGGCAGTCCGCCGAGCTGGAGAGCGCGCTGCACCTGCTCGTTCAGGCCACGGAGGATCCGCGTCTCATCCAACGCCTGAGCGGCGACGAAGCGGATCCGCCGGGCGCGGCCTCCGGGGGCGCCCGGAGCTGAGCGCGACGACGAGGACCACGACCACGCCGGAGGCCTCGACCACGCTGATGATGTGCTGATGTACAGAGCCCGAGCACGACGCCGGCCTTGACGCCAGGGTCTGGCCCCGGCTCAAGACTCCGGGGAATCGCGGAAGCGGATCGTGCCCCCGCCCGAGAACGGGCTGGAGGACGGCTCAGGTTCCGCCTCGGTATCGCGCAGCTGGATCGCGCCGCCGCCGGAGAACGGGGCGGACGGTTGCTCGGGCTCGGGCTCCGGCTCGGCGGGCTCGGGCTTGGGCTCGGGCTCGGGCTCGGAATCGGGCTCGATCAGGCGGATCGCGCCCCCGCCCGAGAACGGGACAACAGCGGGCTCGGCGGCAGGGGGCGCAGGGGCTTGCGGCTCGGGGGCACGGAGCTCGGCGGCGCGGGGCGCGGGGGTGTGCCGATCAGGGGCGGGCGGGGCGAGGTCGGGGTCGGGATCGATCAAGCGGATCGCGCCCGCGCCCGAGAACGAGCTGGCGACGGGGTTCGGGGCGGGCTCGGCGACCGCCTGCCGCGCCGCCGGGGGGAGCGGCGCTGATCCCTCGCCCACACGGGAGTAGCGGACGCTCGGCGGCTCGGCGGCCGGCACGTCACCGGGAGCGCGCCCGCCGCGAAAACGCATGGTCCCTTCTTCCACGGGCGCGTCGGCCATCGGGTCGACCGAGGCGACGAGCTCGGCGGCACCCTCAACGCCGACCTTGCTCACCAGCAGTGAGGTCAGAACGTCCCGGGCGGTGCCGAGGTTGCCGTCGATCGACTTGACGACGGGGTTGACGGGCTCGGTCATCGTGGCGATCTTGCCGACGCTGGCGATGACGCTTCCGAGCTGGCCGTTCACGCCGACGAGGACCCGGGCGACCGCGAGCAGGGACACGGCGAGCACGAGAATGACGACCACGGCGAGGATGATGGTGACGATTGCGGCCGCGGACATCGCGTCAGAGGATCTTGTCGAGGGCCGCGCCGTACTTGGCGAGCCCCGCCGTCGTTTGGCTGACGTAGCTCTCGGTCTTGAGGAGCTCGGGGACGGGCTCGAGATCGGACACCATCTTGGTGCCGACCGCATTGATGTCTCTGAGGGTGCGGTCGACGGTGCGAGCAGCCAGCAGCACGCGCACGAGCAGGAACACCACCGCCGGCGCGATCACCACGAGAAGGACGACGTTTCCGATCCACCAGAGAAGCATCGGCAACTAGCCTCGCGACACCATCTCGGCCTTGTGGGCGATCCCGGGGAGCGCCCCGACGATGGCCTGCAGAGGGTCGTTGATTCGCGGAACGGCGAGCCCGATCAGCACCAGGTCACTTTCGACGCCGCCAAGCGCCGAGCCGAGCGTCGTGAGATCGGACGCGATCGAGGTCAGCTTCTGGCTGATGCGGATGAGCGCGATGGCGAGGACCACGACCAGCAGGGCGGCCTCGACCACGCTGACGATGATGAACAGCTCGGTGCTCATCGCAGCTGGGATTCCAGGTAGCCGTCGTGGATCAAGGCTTCGTCCTTGATCATCTCGAGGACCTGGCCGGTGGCCGCGAACTCCACGATCGGCGAGGTGTTCTGGGCAACTTGGCCGCTGACCTCGAGCAGGCGGGTGACGCTCCTGCCGATGTCCCCCAGGTAGCTCAACAGCAGCACCATCAGGACGATCACCACGGCGATCACCACGACGCCCATCCCGAGGGCGATCGTCCAGAAGAGACGCGAATCGGTGAGTGCGAGGAGGACCGTCATGATCCGGTCAGCGCCTTCCGGGCGGCCCGGGCGGAGCGGAGGATCGAGATCGCCGACTCGTTGATGCTTGCGACGTCTCGGAGCCCGTCGGTCTGGTCGCGCACCACCGGCAGCGCGGCGGTCGCTGCCCGCGCCGAGTCGGCGATGCGCGCCGCCAGCGTGAGGATGATGCTGACGATCACCACGACCACCGCCACTACTACGAATCCCAGGCCGAGGCCCACCCACCAGCCGGTGTTCTGCGCGAAAACAGTCATCGTGCGCTTGCAGCCCCTCCCGTAGACCAATGCGTCTGCATCCTCCCGCGAATGCATTTTGCGGTCTATCGCGGGCCGGAAAGGCTCGCAACCCAGGTTGTGTGTTGGATTACGATTCGGCCGGCGCCCACGCGCCTGAAGGCGGCTCGACGGCGAGCCTGCCTTGCGTCCGGGCCGGGCGCTGGTAGCGTGCATTTGGACGATGTCCAGCGGCACCTTCAAGCCGCCGGCTCCCCGTTTGCGGCGGTGTTACGTCCTCGACGAGGACGAAGGCTTGGCTAGGCGGGTTCCGCCTGGCATCCGGCCCGTGGCCCGGCAGCTCGCGACCGCCGCCGTCGTGCTGCTGCCGGTCGGTGAGCAGCCGCTGCAACGGTGGTACGGCGCGGTAGCCGACGGCGGCGCCGGCATGCTCGTGTTACGGGGCGCCTTCGCCCGCGCTGTACACGTCGCAGGTCGCACCGCGACGGAGATCTTCGGCCCTGGCGACCTCATCCGGCCATGGGACGTAGGGCGCCACGAATCCGTTCCGCGCGAGATCGCCTGGACGGTGCTCGTAGGAGCCGAGCTGGCGCTGCTGAACGAGGACTTCGCGACGCGAACGCGCCTGTGGCCCGAGATCTTCAGCGCGCTCCTCGCCCGCGCTGAGCAGCGCGCGGAGGGGCTCGCGGTCCAGCGGGCGATCGCCTCCCATCCGCGTGTCGACATGCGCGTCGCAATGCTGCTCTGGCACCTGGCGGGCCGCTACGGCGTCGTACAGCCAGACGGTTCCGTGCGACTCGACCTTCCGCTCACGCACCGCCTCCTCGGGGAGCTCGCCGGGGCCGAGCGCCCATCGGTTTCCCACGCGCTCGGCCGGCTCACCCGGGCGGGCCTCGTCGCACGCGACCGGCAGGAGTTGACGCTGTTCGGCACGCCGGCCGCGCACGAAGAGGCGGCGACACGCCCGCTGGAGGCTCGGTTGTAATTCAACACACTTTCCCGGTTGACGAGCCCTCCGGGCCCTCGATAGACCGCCTGGTTCGGAAGTCGCAGTTCACCGAGAGGAGCAGGGGACGGACCATGTGCCTGGCGATTCCAGGGTTGATCACGGAGATCGTGGACGAGCAGAAACAGCTCGCCAAGGTCGATGTCGCGGGGGTGAGGCGCACGGTCAACGTGGGTCTGCTCGACGAGGGTGTCGACCTCGGCGACTGGGTTCTGATCCACGTGGGCTTCGCGCTCTCCAAGGTCGACGAGGCCGAGGCGCGGGCCACGCTCGCGCTGGTCCAGGGCATGGGCGAGGAATACGAGGCCGAGCTCGAGGAGCTCAAGGGGAGCTTGATCGAGTGAGTGACGTCGGCCGAACCTGCGAACTTGAGCGGAGCGTCGGCGGAGCCGACCGCGGTGGCGAAGGCCGAAGGCCTGAGACCGAGGGAGGGCCAAACCCTCTCGGCCACTGCATCACCTGCTCCGACGAGGGCATCCCGATGCGGATCGTCGGTCTCGACGAAGAGCGCTGCCTGGCACTCTGCGAGCGCGAGGACGGCGCCCGCTCGACGGTTGAGATCCTGCTCGTGGCGCCCGTCGTGCTCGGCGACACGGTGCTCGTCCACGCCGGTACGGCCCTGCGAAAGATGGAAGAGGTGGCCGGATGAAGTACGTCGACGAGTACCGCGACGCCGAGCTCGGAAGCGTGGTCTCCGCGGAGGTCGCCGCCACGGTGGACGCGAACCGGCACTACAAGATCATGGAGGTCTGCGGCGGTCACACGCACTCCATCTACAAGTACGGCGTCGACGACCTGCTGCCGCCCAACGTGGAGCTCGTGCACGGCCCGGGCTGCCCGGTCTGCGTCATCCCGATGGGCCGCGTCGACGACGGGATCGCGCTGGCGCACCAGGAGAACGTGATCTTCACCTGCTTCGGGGACATGATGCGCGTGCCCGGCTCGGACGGCTCGCTGCTGGAGGCCAAGGCCGATGGCGCCGACATCCGCATGGTCTACTCGCCGCTGGACGCGCTGCGGATCGCGCGCTCCAACCCCGAGCGTGACGTCATCTTCTTCGCGATCGGGTTCGAGACGACGGCGCCCTCGACGGCGCTGACGCTGATGCGCGCGCGGGCCGAGGGCATCACGAACTTCTTCGTGATGTGCAATCACGTGACGATCCTGCCGCCGCTGCGCGCGCTGCTCGAGTCCCCGGACCTGCGGCTGGACGGCTTCATCGGCCCGGGCCACGTGTGCACCGTGGTCGGCGCCAAGCCGTTCGAGTTCATTCCGCGCGACTACGGCACGCCGCTCGTGGTCTCGGGCTTCGAGCCGCTCGATCTGCTGCAATCCGTGCTCCAGCTCGTTCGCCAGCTCGGCGAGGGCCGCTGCGAGGTCGAGAACCAGTACAGCCGCCTGGTTCCCTACGACGGCAACCCGGCCGCCATGCGCGTGATGGCCGAGGTCTTCGAGCTGCGCCCGCACTTCGAGTGGCGGGGGCTCGGGTTCATCTCACAGAGCGCGCTGGCGCTTTCCGAGGCGTACGCCGACATGGATGCCGAGCGGCGCTGGACCGTCCCCGGGGTGCGGGTGGCCGACCCCAAGGCGTGCCAGTGCGGAGAGGTCCTCAAGGGCGTCATCAAGCCGTTCGAGTGCAAGGTGTTCGGCACCGCGTGCACGCCGGAGCGGCCGATCGGCACCTGCATGGTATCGTCGGAGGGCGCCTGCGCCGCGTACTACAACTACGGCCGGTTCGCGCGTGAGAGGGAGGTGGTCTGATCAGCGACAGCACTGCGCTACGCGAGGAGAAGGTGCTCGGCATCATCGAGGCCGCGCGCGCCAAGCGCGGTAAGTTCCGCGACACCCAGGTCACGATGTCCCACGGCGCCGGAGGCAAGGCGACGCAGAGCATGATCGAGGGTCTGTTTGTGCCCGCCTTCGCGTCCGACGCACTCGGGGCGATGGGCGACGCGGGGGCGGTCGAGGTGGATGGCGCGCGGCTCGCGCTCACCACCGACAGCTTCGTGGTCAAGCCGATCCGCTTCCCGGGTGGCTCGATCGGGGACCTGGCCGTCAACGGCACGGTCAACGACTTGGCGGTGAGTGGCGCTCGGCCGCTCGCGCTGAGCCTGTCGCTGATCCTCGAGGAGGGACTCCCGGCCGACGAGCTGCGCGCCGAGGTCGACGCGATCGCGGCCGCCGCCCGCGCGGCCGACGTGGAGATCGTCGCCGGCGACACCAAGGTCGTCGAGCGCGGTCACGCCGACAAGATGTACGTCTGCACTTCGGGAGTCGGCCGTGTCGATCCGCGCGCGACGATGTCGCCGTCCGCGCTGCGGCCCGGTGACCGCGTGCTCGTGTCGGGGACGATCGGCGATCACGGTACGGCGATCATGCTCGCCCGTGGCGAGTTCGAGCTGGAGAGCAACATCGAGTCGGATACCCGCAGCCTGTGGCCGGTGGTCGACGCTCTGCTCGAGGAAGCGGGGCCATCGCTGCGGTGCATGCGCGACGCCACGCGCGGCGGGG
>Ga0136618_10000972_pt1 | contig 10669 bp, 9 predicted proteins | sample AntDrymUQ3302106_2_FD_104805 | JGI IMG/M metagenome (GOLD analysis project Ga0136618, IMG submission 104805) | Polar desert sand microbial communities from Dry Valleys, Antarctica - metaG UQ330 (21.06) | ecosystem: Environmental > Terrestrial > Soil > Desert | place: Antarctica: Dry Valley...
GAGCCAGGCGCCGTCGAGTCGTCGCTCACCCTCGGCGTCGGCGTCGGCGTCGGCGTCGGTGTCGGTGTCGGCGTCGTCTGCACCGTGAAGGTCCTAGTCGCTGAAGGCCCCGGCACACCGGACGGGTCCGTCGCGGTGACCGCGAATTCGTAGCTGCCGTCGGCCAGCGAGGAGTAGGTCTTTGGCGAATCGCACGCGACGGGCAGGGGCTCAACGCTGGTCAGGGCGCACGTGAAGGTACTTCCCACCTCCGAGCTGAACTCAAAGACGGCCGTGGACTGATCCGTCGTCCCGGACGGACCACTGTCGATGGTCGTTGTGGCCACGGCTTGCGCCGCGGACGCCGTGGCGCCGGCAAGCACCAGGGTCACAAGGGCGCAGAGGAAGCTTTGCATTGTCGACACAACGGATTTCGATTCCGTGAACTTGCACGGGTTGCGCTGGGTCAGCGAAAGCTGACGCCGCCCGACCGGCGCATGAACGCCCCGCGGAACGCCATGAAGCCGCTGGCGAAGACTGCCGCCACGGCAGCCAGCAGGACGATCCAGGGCGCGCGGGCGAAGAAGAGGACGCCGGCGAGGAGCACGGCGGGCGCGGCCGCGAGCATCGTCGTATGTGACTTCAGGCCGGCGAAGTGCTCGCGCAGGACGGTGTCCAGACCCGCCAGCGACCCCAGGCCCAAGCCGCACAGGATCAGGATTCCGCCGCGCCGATCCCCGAGCGAGAAGCAGCCGACGACGATGAGGACCAGGCCGATGAGCACGGATAGCTCGACAAGCGGAACAGGGTGCCAGGGAGGCCGGGCCGCCTCGGCCGTACCCGGCCGCCCGCCGGCGGGCACGGCGACCTCGCGAGCCGGGCCGCCCGACCGTCGCTGCTTGCGGCTTCGCTTGCCCATGGTGGGTGTTTCAGTCGACCGGGGCCACTACGAGCGCGGCCCCCCGGCTAACGGACAACCCGACGAGATCTTGACGTGCCACCAGCCGGCGAGCATCCCGATCAAGCCGAGCCGGGGGCGTGAGTGCCAATGCTTGCAGCCGGGCTCTCCGATATCGGCGTTCGAGACCCGCACCCACTTGTGCCGCCCCGGGTCCTGCAGCATCGACTCGATCAGGTCGCGCTTGGCCGCGTGTGCTTCCCTCGCCGCCGCCTCATCTCGTTGAATCAGCCGCATCCGTGAAGCGAGGTCGTCTCGCAGAGCTTCAAGCTCGCCCAGGTCCAGCAGCCGGGGGCCGGCCAGGCGGCGCGAGCCCGGAACGGAAGCCACGCGCGGATAGGCGCCGCAGATCGCCGCGCCAGGGTCGCGCTCGAGCTTCGCGATCTGCTCGCGCAGCGAACGCCGAGCGGCGCCGACGTCCGGCTCGCCGACGGCGCGCCTGGTGGCGATGGGCTGATCAAGGGCCTCCACGCGCTGCACCTCCTCGAAGAGGCGCCAGGCTACCACCGGTCGAGCTGCACAAGGCGCGGTTCAGGCTCTGGCGGGCTCGAGTTCGGGCTCGCGGACCCGCACCTGTCCGGCGTCGCGCGGGGCGCCCGCGAGCTGGCCGCCCGAGCATCCCTCCGCGGACACCTCGCGGCGCCGGTTGACGATGCCGACCGCGCCGATGATGCCTCCGAGCGCCACGAGCGCCGCAGAGATCCCCATACCCGTGCGGAAAGCCGTCACGGAAGCCGACTCCGATGCCTCGACCAGTCGGCGGCCCTCCTCCAGAGCAAGCCCGGCGGAATCGATAACCGCGAGATTGCGCTCCTTGGCCGCCTCGACGGCGATCCGGCCTTCCGGTGAGAGCCGCACTCCCGCCAGACGGTCATCGATGGCTCCGCCGAACTGCGCCGCGACGACCGCCCCCAGCGCCGCGATCCCCAGCAGGCCCGCCACCCGGGCGATCGCGTTGTTGATTCCGGACGCCACCCCCGCGTTGTGCTCGTCGGCGTCCGCGAGCACGGTAGCCGTGAGCGGTGCCACCGTCATGGAGAGCCCGAGGGCGAAGACCAGCAGCGCCGGGAGGAGATCGGTGAGGTAGTTCACGTCGGCGTCCAGGCGCAGCATCAGCAGCAATCCGCACGCGGCCAGCAGAGGACCTCCGCCCATGAACACGCGTGGCCCGTAGCGGTCGGAGAGGCGCCCCATCCGCTTGGAGAGGATGAACATCACCACGGTGGTCGGAAGCGTGGCCAGACCGGCCTCTAGCGCGTCATAGCCGGCCACCTGCTGCAGGAAGAGCACCAGGAAGAAAAACAGGATCGACAGCCCGGCGTACATGGCGAAGGTCTCGACGTTGCCGATCGCGAAGTTGCGGCGGCTGAAGAGCGAGAGCTCGAGCATCGGATGGGCGGTGCGCTTCTCGTAGGCCAGGAACGCCGCGAAGATGGCGATCCCGCCGAGCCCGGGTAACAGGACGCCGGGGCTTCCCCAGCCCTGCGCGGGCTGCTGGATGAGGGCGAAGACGGGGCCCGCCAGGCCCACGGCGCACAGCGTCGCACCGATCACGTCCACCTTCGCCTGCGCACGCCCCTCCTCGACGCGCGGGATGGCGGCGTAGATGAGGGCCAGCGTCGCGAGAACGAAGGGGACGTTGATGGCGAAGATCCAGCGCCATGAGGCGACGTCGATCAGGTAGCCGCCGACGAGCGGCCCCACCACGGTGGAGATCCCTCCCCACGCCGTCCACGAGCCGATGGCGGCGCCGCGCTCCTCTCCTGTGAAGACGGCCACGATGATCGCCAGCGCGCTCGGCGTCAGCAGCGCGCCGAAGACGCCCTGCAGCGCGCGGAAGGCGATGAGCGACTCGATCGAGGGCGACAGGGCGCAGCCCAGTGAAACGACGCCGAAGCCGCCGACGCCGATCGCGAACACGCGCCGCTTCCCGAACAGGTCACCGAGTGAGCCGCCCACCAGGATGAGCGAGCCGAGCGTGAGCAGGTAGGCGTTGGAGACCCACTGCTGACCGGCGAGCCCGCCGCCCAGGTCCTCCTCGATGGCCGGCAGCGCGACGTTGACCACCGTGGCGTCGAGGCCTGCGACGAAGGAGCCCATGATCGCGGCGATCAGGGCGAGCCGCTTGCGCGAGTCAGACAGCGACGACACAGTTCGACGCTACCAACCGGCCCGGTTCGGCCGGCCGCCTCTATCCTCGACGCCCGTGGCGCGCAACGATCCGACGGATACGGGCGGCCTGTTCATCGGGCGCCGGCCTGGCACCGGCCCGCTCAAGTACCGTCAGCTCCCGGAGCCCGACGAGCGCCGTAGGCGGGTCGACGGGGTCCTCGCGAACCTCGTGCTGGCTCTCGAAATCGTGCTCTGCCTCTCGTTGTGGGGGCCGCAACCCGTCGCTTGGCTGTGGGTCGGATCCCAGGTCGACTACGTCACCGGGTCGGTGATGGCCGGCATCGTGATCGCCTTCGCAGGGCTGCTCGCGAGCCTCTTGGTGACCCTGGCGATCGCCACGCGCCTGGACGGCGCCTGGCGGATCCTCCGCCGCGCAGCCGGTCATGGGCAGCAGGAAGGCGCCCTCGGGCGGATCTTCGCCGTCACCGCGGTCATCGCCGGCGCCGCCTTCACCTTCTGGTTCCTCGTCATCGAAGGCCCCGGGCCGTCCGTCGCGCCCATGCGGTGAAGCCCCGTCGCCGACTCCTGGACTACTACCGCCAGTTCCAAGAGCTGTCTCCGGAGGAGATCAGCCGCGGGTACCGGGAGCACAGCGAGGCGGCGCGATCGAGGGCGTTGAGCGTCGTGGCGTCGCTCGACCTCACCTCGACCGTGTGGCACGAGCCGCCCCATGCCGAGATCGTCAACGCCGCCACCTACGCCCTTCGCCGGGCGATCAACGCCTACCCCGACCCATCGGCGAGGGTGGCCCGCTCGGAGTTGGCCGCCCGCCACGACCTCGATCCCGCTCGCGTCGTGCTCGGCCACGGTGCCGGCGAGTTGCTCGCCGCCGCGCTGGCCTCGCTGCTCGGCCGCGAGGGCGGTGAGGCCGTGCTGCCGTGGCCGACCTGGCCGCCCTTGCCCACCCTCGTGGCGCGTGCCGGGGGACAGCCCGTGCCGGTGGCGTTGCATGGAGCTTTCATCGACCTCGCGTCGATCGACGCCGCGGTCCGGACCGAGACCCGCGCCATCGTCCTGGCCAGCCCGAACGATCCGACCGGAGTACCGCTTGACCCGACGGAGCTCGCAGCCTTCCTGCGCGGGTTGCCCGAGCGCATCGTGGTGCTGCTCGACGAGGCCTGCGCCGACTTCCTCGCCGATGAGACCACCGCGCTGGGGCTGGTGGCCTCACATCCCCGTCTGCTGGTCGTGCGCTCGTTCGCCAAGGCACACGCGATGGCCGGCTTTCGGGTCGGATGGGCGGCCGGGGGTGAGGCGACGACTGAGCTCTTGACCGCGATGACCCCGAGCGGGGCGGTCGGCGCCGCGGCGCAGGCCGCCGTGATCGCGGCGCTCGAGGTCGCCGACCGGGTACTGCCGGCACGGCGCGGCGCGGCGGCAGCTGACCGGAAGCGGCTGGCGGCGGCACTCGAGGGTACGGGCGTGTCGTTCCCGCTCGAGACGGCCGCCAACTTCGCGTGGCTCGGAGCCGATGGGCTCGAGGTAGGGGCGCTGGCCTCTCACCTCGCTTCCACTCGGATCTTCGTGACGCCGGGAACCGCCTATGGGGACGGACGCCGGGTTCGGGCGGCACTCCGAGGGCCCGCGGCGGTCGACCGGCTGGCCGTGGCGCTGCGCGACGTCAACCCCGGCCGGTGAGAGAGACAAGCACTCTCGGTTCACGTTGAGCACCTTAAGATCTCCAGCAACTGACCACATCGCCACAACGCCTCCTCCACATGGATGGAGGGCACTCCGGCGACCTGCACGGCGAACAGGCGCATGCGAACCGTGCGCTTCGTGACGCAGTGGCCGGGCGCCAGCTCGCCGAAGAGAACCGCCACCGCGCCGGCCTCGTCCGCCACCACCAGGCGCCCGTCCGGCACGGTTGGCGCATCCCGCTCGCGGCCGAACCGCTCGTCGCGGGCACCCACCCGGATGCCGAGCCTCCCGTTCATCTGCTCCGCGTCGAGCGCCCAGACCCCCACGCCGGTCTCCACGATCGCGACGGTCAGCGCGTCGTCGAGCGAGTTGCGTGACGCAAAGCCTCCCGCCCGGAGCCGCTCGAGCACCAGGGCTTCGACCGGTGTGCGGACGATGTCGGGATCCAGGCCGATGTGACGGAAGAAGATCCGGTAGGCCTCTGGCACGGGTCGCCGGCGCAGCATGACGGCCTGCGGCCCGCGAAGTCGATCGGAGAGCTCGCGGAGCTGATCGCGGACCTCCGGAGAGCTGCGGATCGCGCGCGCGTCGACATCCACCGACCGGAGCCGCAGCTCGGAGAACTCGGATGCGACACCGGGATCGACCCACCCGTCGTGCACGGTTCAGCCGCCGATGGCCTCAAGACGCCGGGCCAACTCCGTCTCGTCGACCAACTCGAGCGATGTGGACTGGACCCTGCCGCCCCGCCGGGCGAAGGTGATGGTGGGACAGACGGCCACTCCGTACGCTCCGGCCACCGCCCCGTCGTGGTCGTATCCGACGGGCACGTTCCAGCCTCGCCGGCGGATGGTCTGCCGCAGCCGACCAAGATCACCGCGGACGCCCACCGCGGCGAGCCGCACGCGGGGAAAGCGGGTGCGGAGTCGGTTCATGACGTCCACCTGCTCCTCGCAGCGCTCCGAGCGTGTGGTCACGAACGCCAGCGCCACGGGACCACGCTCGGCCAGCTCGCAGGAGTTCAGGATGTCCCGCGCGCGGACCTCGCACGCCGGCCGGCTGCCTTCGTCGCCCGAATCCGGCCTCAGGGCGACGTTCGCGTCGCACGGTCCGTCACCGCATCGGCGGCGCGAGCCGGCCAGCGGAACCGCGAACGGCGGAAGCGACTCGCCCACCGTCACCCCGCGGGAGCCTGGAGCGTCCGACGGCAGCGTCTGGATGGTGAGCGCCGCGATCCCGAGGACGCAGAGCACCCCGGCCATCCAGGCGAAGCGCCCCCTCACGAGCCGGCGGCGACAGGGGTGCGAGAACGGCCTTCGGCGAGCATGAGCACGGCCGGCAGGACCGCGAGCACCCCGAGCAGCGAGACGGACAGACCGACCACCGTCACGAGCCCGAAGTCCTTGAGCATCTGAACGTCGGAGAACGCGAGAACGGCGAAGCCGGCGATCGCGGTCACGCCCGAAGCGAGCACGGCGGCCCCCGTCGAGCGGTAGGTGCGCCGCAGCGCCTCCCGCGGCTCGTGTCCCGCTTCGCGCTCCTCGTGGAAGCGGGCGCTGAGCAGCACGGAGAACTCGGTCGAGATGGCGATCACGAGCGTTCCGATCGCCGCGGACAGCGGGTTGAGCGCAACGCCGAGCACGAACAGCACCAGCGCCGACCAGCCGGTGGCAAGGACGATGGGGACCAGGGGAACCCACGCGCGCTTCCAGCGGCGGTAGACGAGCAGCAGCGCGATCGCCACCGCGAGCAGGCCGGCGGCCAGCGTCCCGAGCCGGCGCAGCGGAGAGGCCAGCGCGGCGTTGGCCTCCGCGGCCAGTACGGGCAGGCCGGCGAGCTCGGCGCGCACGCCGGGCGGGCGGCTCGCCAGCCGGGCTCGCATGTCGAGCATGATCTCACGCTGGCGCTCGAGCGACTCGAGCTTGATCCCGAACGCGAGGTTGGCGGTCCGCCGGTCCGGCGTGATGACCGCCTGTGAGAAGTAGGGCGGCACTTGGTCGAGCAGTGCCCGGACGTCCGCACGGCGGGCGGCGGTGCGCGGATTGCGGAAGAGGTCGGGAAGCGACAAAGCTGGACACAGGGACGCCTGGCCGCAGCCGTTTCGCGCCCTGTAGCCGTAGCGCTTGAGCAACCCGGCCTGATAGCCGCGCATCCAGGCGATCACCTGCGGCTGGGTCAGATCGTCGCCCTCGACGACTACGTCGACCTCGCCCGCCACGTCGGTGGCCTCCTGGAGGACGTTGAGGTCACGCAGAGCCGGGAGGTCCTGCGGCACCAGCTCGTTGAGGTCTGAGACCACCTCCGTCCGGGAGTCCACGATCCACCCCGACGCCGCCAGTGCGAAGCCGACGGCGAGTACCAGCCACGGGCGATCGAGAACCCGTCGGCCGGCACCCCGCGCCGGCTGCGCGAGGATCCGCGCGGGGCCCGCGAGAAGCTCGTTCGCCCCGCGCTCGGAGCGGGCGAGCATGCCGCCGCCGCGACCGCGCGGCGCCGCCACGAGCGCGGCGGTCCCCGCGCTGAGCGCGAGCACGAACGCCAGGGAGACGCCTGCCACGAGCAGCAGGCCGAAACCGCGGACCATCGGCACGGGAGAGAGCAGCAGGACCCCGAAGCCGACCACCGTGGCCAGAGCCGCCGTGGCGATCGTGGGCACTCCAACCCGCGCGGCGCGCAGGGCCGCCGCGGCGGGGTCGGGTCCGACCTCGGCCTCCTGAACTCGCACCTGGTACTGGATGGCGTAGTCCACTCCGAGCCCGAGCAACACGGGGAGCACGGCGATCGACGCCATCGTGAGCGGCGCGCCGACCAGGCTCATCGCTCCGAAGAGCATGGCCACAGCGGAGAGCGACACGGCGAGCGGGACGAGTCGGAGGCGGCTGCGGAAGAGCAGCGCCAGCACCCCGGCCATCACCAGCAGCGCGATCACCAGCAGTGTCGCGGTGGAATCGGCGAGCGAATCTGTCAGCTCGTCTGCCAGCACGGGCACCCCGGTCACCGTGTAGCTCACCCCGTCCTGCGGGCGCCACTCCTTCATGCGCACCGCCTCGCGCACGAGCGCGACGGCTTCGGCGCGTTCGGCGTCGGACAGGTCGGGCTTGAGGCGCACCTGGATGACCGCCGACCGCTCGTTCGGGAACAGATAGGCGAAGCGCGCCTTGGGTGTGGTCGGGCCGCGGCTCGGATCGAATACCAGACGCGACACGAAGTCGACGTCGTCGACACGCGGCACCTTGGTTCCCAGGCCATAGCGCAATGAGAGCTCGAGCAGGTCGCGCGTGAAGGACTGCTCCTGGAGCCGGCGCGCAGCGACGCCCAGCCTCTTCTGGTCGGCCACCGACCTTCCACGCTGCTGGGCGACTTCACGCGCCGCCCGCTCGGCCCGATCCGCCTCCGCCGCCGCCGCCCGGATCCGACCTCCGAGCTGTTCCTGGATCTCTGCCACGGAGGTGTTGATGAAGGTGCCCGGCCCGTACACGACCTTGACGGGCTTGAATCGCGCGAAGCGGTCGCAGGGGGAGTCGGGACCGCCCGGAGCCGCCTGGTCGGGCGGCTTGTTGCCGCCGATGCAGCCCTCGAGGCCGATCAGGCGACCGAGATTCGAATTCAACACGATCCGCTCGAGGTCTCCGCGCACCAGGATGACGATCGCGTGGTCGCCGAAGGACTCGCGGTAGCGCTCCGTGGCCTGGAAGGTGGCCGAGCCCCGCCCCACGAGCGTGTCCGTGGCCGCGGTGGGCTCGAGCCGCAGCCCTAGGATCGCGCCGATGGCCGCGAGCAGCGCCACGCCCGCGAGGATGCGGCGCGGGCGGCGCGCCGCCCGCGAGACGATCCAATCGAAGCCGCGCGCCGGAAGGCTCACTACGGCTGCACGCGGACGTGCGGGTACTGCGTCTGCTCGCCGCTCGTATTGAACTTCGACTGCAGGCGGCAGGGCGGAGCGGCACCCGCCTGCGACTGGTCGGCCGGGAACGCGAATCGCTTGACCAGCGCGAGCAGCTCCTTGGGCATGACCGAGCCGGGACCCTCCACCACCTGCGACGGCGACATCACGTCACGGCCGCAGTTGCGGTTCTCGAAGGTGTCGAGGCCCTGCTTGAGCTTGTCGAACCCGTTCGGCAGCACGTAGGGGTTCGAGCGATTCGTCCCGAGCCGGCGTGGATACACCGCGAGGTTCTCCGGGTTGAGCGGGTTCGTCGTGCGCAGGTAGTGGGTCTGGCTGCCGGGAGGCGTCGCCTGGGTGGCGGCCGCCGAGTTGGCGAAGAAGGCGGTCAGCTCGCGCTTGTAGAGCCCGATGAAGTCCAGGATCGGGTTGAGCTCACGCAGCGCCGGATCGGCTTGGGCGAGCAGCGGCCGCAGGTCGTCGATGACCTTCTGGGCGGCCGGGAAGCCCGTGCGCGAGGCGGTGATGAGCGGCCCGAGCTCGGCAAAGAGGTCGCGTAGGTCGGGGGCGATGTCTCGCAGCTCCTCGAGCGTCGGACTCAGCTCGCGGGCCGCCGGGCGCAGCTGGGTCACCAGCGGGTCGGTGTCGATCGCGAAGCGCTCGAGCCGGCCCAGCGTCTGGGCCGACTCGCGCTCGAAGGTCGGCAGCACCCGGAAGAGCTCCTGCAGCTCGCGGTCGCGGCTCGCGGTCGTCTCGAAGACGCGGTTGGCGTTCTGAACGAGGTCGCGCAGCTGACCTTCGCGCTCCGTGAGCGCGTTGAAGACCTCGCCCGTATCGGACACGACACTGCTGAGTGCCGCTTCCTGAGAGTTGAGGGTGTCGACGATCTCCGAGGTGTCCTCGGCGAACGGCGCCAGGTTGCCCAGCGCGTCATTGAGATCCTGGCCACGACCCTCGACGGCCAGCGCCTGTGTCTGCATCCAGTTCTGGAACGCCCGCCGGGTCTTCGGGTCAAAGAGCCGGAAGATCTCATCGAGCTCGACGGTCTCGGACACCTGGGAAGCCGCCAGGGTGCCCCCTTCCGGTATCGGCCTGGCACCCTTGCTCCCCGGCGTGAGCTCGACGTAGGTCTCCCCCAGCAGCGTCTTCTGGCGCAGGATGGCCCGCGCGTCGGAGGGAAGCGGCGCGTAGCGGTCGTCGAGCTCCATGCCGACGTCGGAGCGCCCCGTCGTCTGGTTGGGCTCTATCGACTTGACCCTGCCCACCGGTACCCCGGAGATGCGCACGTCGGCTTCCTTGGCGAGCTGGGTGGCCTCCGAGAAGGAGGTCTGCACGCGATAGCCCTTCGGCTTGAGCGGTACCGGCCCGCCGAACGCCAGCCACAGGAACAGCAGCAAGCCGAAGCAGGACAGCGCGAAGGCGACCATCACGGCGATGCGGCCGGCGCTGGGAACCGACTTCTGCATCTACTCGCCCCGCCCGGAGATCTGCTCCGCCGCCGTGGCGGTGGAGCTCGTGGCCCTGCCCGGCACAGGTGTGGCGGCCGGAGCGGGAGTGGTGCCCGTCCCTGGAGCGGGCGCCCGCGGGCACACGGAGGCGGTCCGTGGGGCGTTGAGCAGGCCGACCAGCGTGCCCAGCAGCTGGTTGGTCTGGGAGACCTGGTCCAGGACGGAGAGCGAGGTGCAGGAGACGACCACGATGCCGCGGCGGATCGGCCCGTGCGCGTCCTGGGTGCCGAACAGCGTCGCGCCGAGGTGGTTGACCCAGCTCAGCCAGAAGAGATAGCCCTCCTCCTTGGCGCCAGGCGGGTTGTAGGTCAACGTGTTGAGCAGCGCGTTGATCGTCTTGAACGAGGAGGTCAGGTCCGGCGTGGCCGCCGACAGGTCGCGCATGGTGGGGCGCAGTTCGCGCACGAAGGGCTGCGCGCCTCGACTGAAGGGCCGCAGCTCGTCGCGGATGATCGGCGCGGTCTCGCGCAGGAACGGCCGGGCGTCCCGGAGGGCCGGACCGAGCGCCCGGGCCCCCGGGCGCAGGGC
>Ga0136618_10000974_pt1 | contig 10657 bp, 8 predicted proteins | sample AntDrymUQ3302106_2_FD_104805 | JGI IMG/M metagenome (GOLD analysis project Ga0136618, IMG submission 104805) | Polar desert sand microbial communities from Dry Valleys, Antarctica - metaG UQ330 (21.06) | ecosystem: Environmental > Terrestrial > Soil > Desert | place: Antarctica: Dry Valley...
CGGATGCCGATATAAACCAAAACCGTGATGGCAAAAGTAATCAGCAGCGCGGGAAAATCAGCGATGACACGCCAATCGCCGAGCATCGGTGCAGTCGTCCACGCTTCGTAGGATTCGATTGCGCCGGTCGTCAACTTTTCGGAAATCAGCATCAAGTCGTCGCCTTTCATACGGCTCAATGCGTCGAGCGTGTGACCTTGACTCAAAGCCCCGGCAACCGCTTCCTCGTTGTCGGCAAAACCGCGCGACGCGCTCAAATAATCCATCGTCATAAACGCCGGAATTTTTAAGCCGTAGCCGATCAGCAGGCGCGTAAAATAATCGCTCCAGGAAATAGCGACGGCGATGTTGCCGATCGAGTATTCGACAATCAAATCCCAGCCGATAATCCAGGCGACGAGTTCGCCGAACGAAGCGTAGGCGTAAGTATAAGCCGAACCCGCAATCGGAATCCGCGACGCAAAATCCGCGTAGCAGAGCGCGGAAAATCCGCAGGCAATCGCCGTAAAAGCAAACAGAAAAATCACGGCAGGACCGCCTCTGTAAGATGCGCTGCCAATCATCGCAAAAATCCCCGCGCCGATAATCGCGGCAATGCCCATCAAAGTTAAATCGCGCAGCTTGAGCGTCCGGCGCAAATGAGGATTGCCGTCAGCCTGGTTTTCCGCGTCGGAAAAACCGCTTTCAGCATCTGCTTGAATCTGCGCGATGGATTTTTTGCGAAACAATGAATTGTCCATAGATTTAAGATTTAGGATTTAAGATTTAGGATTCGATATTGGAATCTCTAAGTTCTAACTTTGTATTCTGAATTTTGAATTTCGAGATTGCTTTGTCTGCGAATTTTGAATCAAATCGCCGATAATTGCAATTTAATTTGCGTAGATTCAATAATTTTATTTCACAGGATGCAAAACGAACTCGCCGGATTTTGCAATTCAGCATCGTATTCGTTCCGTAATTGAAATAATAGCCGGAAACTTTTTAGAATTTTGGCGTGCTTGTTTTGACAAAAATAAATTCATACCTATTTTGCATCCGAATCATTTTTTTCCGCGAATAACATTTTGTAAGCCTTTGGATCAAATTTATCGGCTTGCGATAATCAATAGTCGCACCGTATCTTACGGAAGGCTTTGGTTAGACTCTAATTCATCTCCTTTTTGAACTGAAAATGCCGGATGTTTCCAAAAGAAGCGTCCGGCATTTTTGGCTCTCCGATGCCATTCGGCACAGCTTGTGATAAAATTCTTACAATATGACAGGCAATGAAATCAGACAAAGGTTTTTAGATTATTTTGAAAAGCACGGACACAAAGTTGTCCATTCAAGCCCCGTTTTTCCGCCGAACGACCCGACGATTCTGTTCACCAACGCGGGAATGAATCAGTTCAAAGACGTTTTTCTCGGCAATGAAAAACGCGAATACAAGCGTGCCGTTTCGTCGCAAAAATGTATCCGCGCGGGCGGCAAACATAACGATTTGGATGAAGTCGGGAAAACAGCCAGACATCAAACATTTTTTGAAATGCTCGGCAATTTTTCGTTCGGCGATTATTTTAAAGAAGACGCGATAAATTTCGCGTGGGATTTTCTCGTCAACGAATTAAAACTCGATGTCAATCGTCTCTGGTTCACGGTTTTTGCAGGCGACGAAGAAGTTCCCGCCGATGAAGAAGCCGTCGAGCTTTGGATAAAAGCGGGCGCATCGCCGGATAGAATTTTGCGCTTCGGCAAAAAAGATAATTTCTGGCAAATGGCGGAAACCGGACCGTGCGGACCGAATTCGGAAATCAATTATTATTTGGGCGACGAACCGGAAAATCCAGAAAAAAATCGCGCCGATTTGGTCAACGCCGACGAAGGCGACACGACGATGGAAATCTGGAATCTCGTGTTTATGCAATACAACCGCGTCGAAACGGAAAAAGGCGGTTATAAACTCGAACCTTTACCCGCGCCGTCGGTTGACACTGGCGCAGGACTCGAACGAATGACTGTCGTAATGGAAGGCGTTCACTCGACTTTTGAAACGACTTTACTCAAACCGATTGTCGAATTCACGGCTGAATTGGCAATGAAAAAATGATTCTACATATTAATCAGCTATCAAAGTTTTCGTTCCCGAAGGGAACACATTCAATAGCCGCTGGTCGCTTCGACCTACGGGCAATGATAAAAAACGTGCCGACGCTGAAAGCGTCGCATTAAATTGAAAACAAATTATGGCGCAAACTCTGGTCAAAGTTTATATTCACGTCGTTTTCTCAACGAAAAACCGTAACGATTTAATTTTGCCGGAGATTGAAAAGGAATTATTCGCCTATATCGGGGGCATTTTGCGAAAAGATAATTCGGTATTGATTGCCGCTAACGGAACACCGAATCACGTTCATTTATTAATTTCGCAATCGAAAAATATTTCTTTGAGCGATTTGCTGCGTGAGTTGAAAAAAGCGAGTTCGTTGTGGATTAAAACTAAAAATGCAGCATACGCAAATTTCCAATGGCAAGCTGGTTTCGGAGCATTTTCAATCGGACAGTCGCAAATCGAAGCAGTCAGAAATTACATTGCCAAGCAAAAGGAACATCACAGAACAGAATTGTTTGAAAATGAATATAGAAAATTCTTGCAAAAATACGAAATTGATTTTGACGAGCAATATTTTTTAGATTGAATTATAAAATTTTGAAATAATAAAAGACATTTGTTTTCGTCGCTAAAGGCGACACATTCAATAGCCGTAGGTCGCAAGACCTGCGGTTGTAAGCAAACGATGAATTTGATGCCGAAGGTATCGCATTAAATTCGTATTAAAAATTGTCGTTTGATAATGCGACGCTTTCAGCGTCGGAACATATTACACAACACGCCGCAGGTCGAAGCGACCAACGGCTATTAAAAACGTCGCTTTCAGCGACAAAACCGAAGATTATTTGACGAGAATCGAAGATTATTTATATGAGCGTCTACGAAAATTTTGATGAACAAAAACAATTTGCCTGCCGCGTGATTGCCGACCACGCCAGAACGACGGCGTTTTCAATCGCCGACGGAATCTTGCCCGGCAATGAAGGCAGAAGCTACGTTTTGCGAAAAATTATGCGCCGCGCAATTTATCACGGGCGCGAGCATCTCGGCTTCGACGATTCGTTTTTTTACAAAGTCTGCGATTTTGTCGTTGACCAGATGAAAGACGCTTATCCCGAACTCGACGTGCAGCGCGAATTTATCGGCAAAATGGTGCGGCTTGAGGAAGAAAAATTCGGCGCGACATTAACAACTGGATTAAAAAAATTGAATGAGTTACTCAACCTAAATGAATTCGATCCAAGTTCTGATTTTCCCGGACCGATTTATATTTCAGTAAGTGATTTGGCAAAATTGTATGATACTTTTGGAACACCCATTGATTTAATGTATGTGATTTTAACCACTACAAAACCAAAAAGTAATTCTCTACACGACGTATATAATTATTGGAATTTAAGAAAAGAACTCGGTGAACCAACTGATGATTTTTACGAACTTGAGCAGTATGCGTTTGGCAATGATTTCAATTATGGAGAAGACGACGAAGGAACAAACATTGATAATTTGTTAGAAATAAAAGATGAAAGTCACTTTCGAGAAATAATTGAAAAAGAATTAAAAAAAATCCAGCAGCAAAGTGATATAGGCAAAACTAAACAAAAAGAAACTCTCAAACCGATTTACGTTGCGATGGAAAGAACTTCGGTTCGTTCAAAGTTTCACGGTTACGACCGAACGGATTTTGAAAGCTCGAAAGTCGTCGCCATCGTCAAAGACGACCAGCAGATAAACGAACTCAAGGAAGGCGAAGAAGGTTTAATCGTTTTGAATGAAACGCCTTTTTACGCTGAGTCGGGTGGACAGGTCGGCGACACGGGAACGCTTGTCAGAACCGCCCGCGTGAGTGGGCGGCTTGGCGATGGAAATCAGTCAACTGAAAATTCAACCGTTAAGCCACCCGCTTACGCAGGTGGTTCTGACTTTCGGGCAACCGTCTTTGATACGTTTGCGCCGATTGCAGGAATCGTTTTGCATAAATCGAAAATCGAAAAAGGCTCAATCAAAGTCGGCGATGAAGTTACCGCGACGGTTGACGTTGAAAAACGCGATGCGACGCGCAGAAATCATACGGCGACGCATCTTGTTCACGCTGCTTTGCGCGAAGTTTTGGGAACGCACGTCAAGCAAGCCGGTTCGGTTGTCGCGCCGAATTATCTGCGTTTTGATTACACGCATTATCAACCGTTGTCGGATGCGGAAATCAAAGACATCGAAGATTTGGTCAACCGCGAGATTTTGAAAAACGATGCGGTGAATACGAACGTAATGACGATTGAAGAAGCGATGAGTTCGGGCGCGATGGCTTTGTTCGGTGAAAAATACGGCTCGGCGGTCAGAGTTTTGAGTATCGGCGAAGGCGTTTTTTCAAAAGAATTGTGCGGCGGAACGCACGTCCGCGCGACGGGCGACATCGGCAGTTTTAAAATCACTGCGGACGAAGCGGTTGCGTCGGGCGTTCGGCGGATTCGGGCAATTACCGGATTAGATGCGTTCGAGCGTTTCCGTGAAGACGAGCGAATGATTGAAAAATCCCTCGGTTTTCTAAAAACTCAGCGCGACCAGTTGCCAAATGCGATTGAGAAATTGCAGGAAGAATTAAAACGAACGCGCCGCGAAAATGACGAGCTGAAAATGAAAATCGCAACGGGCGCAATCGGTTCGTCTTCATCAAACGGTAGCGAAGCCAGAGATGTGAAAGGCGTAAAAGTTTTGGCGCAGGAAGTTGAAAATCTTGACTCAAATGCCGTGCGCCAGCTTTCCGATAATTTGCTGAACAAAATAAAATCGGGCGTAGTTATTATCGGAAGAAAAGATGAAGGGAAAGTCTCTTTAATCGTGCGCGTCTCAGACGATTTGACCGAAAAGATAAAAGCCGGAAACGTCATCAAAGAAATCGCGCCGATCATCGGCGGGCGCGGCGGCGGCAAAGCGGATATGGCGGAAGGCGGTGGTAGTTTGCCGGAAAAACTTTCTGAAGCGATTGATGCAAGTTATGGTGCGATTGAAAAAATGTTGAGTTAGGAAATTGCCCGCAGAGTTAATAAAAAAATAGTGAGTAGTAATCTTTTAATAGAGAAAACTATTCACTTGTTCTTTTGCGGCTTGCGCTTTGTCGCGGCTACAAAATTCTCACTCAAATTTTCGAGCGGTAAAGCCGTCGTCTCTTTAACCGTCTGCAAAACGACCGTCGTTCGTGTGGACAAAACTTCGGGCAGCATTCCCAGTTTTTCACGAAGAAGTTTTCCGAGTTCGTCCGTGTTCTTTGCGCGAACTTTGAGCAAATAACAGTCTTCGCCCGCAACGTCGTGAACTTCCAAAACTTCCGGTATCTTTGTCAAAACCGTATCCGTTCCGCCGCAGCGGTCGCTGGTGCGAACAAAAACAAATGCCGTCAAGCCGAAACCGACTTGCGCCGGGTTGATGTCAGCCGAGTAACCCTGAATCACACCGCGTTCTTCCAATTTTCTGATGCGCTCTAAAACCGCAGACGGTGCCAGCCCGACTTGACGCGCAATCTCTGCGTTGCTGATTCGAGCATCTTTCTGAATAATGTTCAGTATTTTTATGTCAATCTCTCCAATCATTTGGCATTTACCTCAATTTGAAGAACAATCGTTTGATTTAGTCTTGTCAAGATTGTTTGTCATACGAAAATGTTTAATCTCTGACTTGATGTAATAACCAGGCAATATCGAAAATTTCCGGCAAAAATGATTTAATGTATTACTCAATAAAAACAAGGAGAAAGTATGAGCGCGGTTATTTCATTTCCGAACAAGCAAGACGAAATTATTTCTTATAATCCGGCGACGAATGAGGAAATCGGGCGTGTGGTGAACACATCCGCCGGAGCAGTCAAAAAAGCGGTTGAGAAATCACGGCGAGCATTTGAAGATTGGAAAGAAACTTCTTTTGGAGAACGCGCCGGATTCGTGATGCGGGCGCGGGAAATAATTTTGTCGGAACTCGACGAGATTGCGCGTCTGATTTCCGACGAATCCGGCAAACCCGTCGCCGAATCTCTCTCGATGGAGATTGCGCCGGTTTTAGATTTAATGCAGTATTTTGCCAAGAACACGGCAAAAATTCTCAAACCCGAAAAAATCAATATCGGTCTTTACGCGACTTTGGGGCGCACATCGAAAATTATCTACAAACCGCTCGGCACAGTCGGTATTATTCCGGCGTGGAATTATCCATTCTCAATTCCTTTGGGCGAAGTCGTGATGTCGATAATGGCGGGAAACGCGGTGATTTTGAAGCCGTCTGAACTCACGCCGTTTATCGGTTTGAAAATCGGCGAGATTTTTGAAAAAGCAAAATTGCCCGAAAATCTTTTGCAGGTCATCACCGGCGACGGGCGAACCGGCGCGGCACTGGTTGACGCGGGAATCGAAAAAATTATGTTCACCGGAAGCGTGGCGACGGGTAAGAAAATCGCCGAAAGCGCGGCGAAACATTTAACGTCGGTTGTTTTAGAATTAGGCGGCAAAGACCCGATGATTGTTTTTGCCGACGCGAATCTCGAACTCGCCGCGCAAGGCGCGATTTGGGGCGCGTTTTGCAATTCGGGGCAAAGCTGCTCGTCGGTTGAGCGGCTTTATGTCGAAGAATCCGTAGCGAAGGAATTTACCAATTTGATTGTCGAAAAAACTGAAAAGCTCCGGCAAGATTCCGGCGATAAGGAAACAACCGACGTTGCCGCGATGTCTTCGGAAAGACAATTGCAAATTGTCGAAGACCACGTTGAAAGTTTCCGGCAAGAGGGCGCGGAGATTTTAACGGGCGGAAAAAGAAACACGAATTTCAAAGGCGCGTTTTATGAGCCGACGGTCATTGGAAATGCAAACAATAAAATGCGCGGAATGCGGGAAGAAACTTTCGGTCCGACTTTGCCAATCGCTATTTTTACAACCGAGGAAGAGGCGATTCAGTTAGCCAACGAATCTGAATTCGGTTTGACGGCGAGCGTCTGGACAAAAGATTTGAAGAAGGGAAACCGAGTCGCGGAAAAAATTCTCGCCGGAACGGTTTGCGTCAACGAAGTTCTCTACACGCACGGCATCGGGCAGACGCCCTGGGGCGGTTTCAAGCAAAGCGGTTACGGCAGAACGCACGGCAAACAAGGCTTGATGGAACTCGTCCAGCCGCAGCACATTCACGTCAACCGTTTTTTATTTACGCCGAATGTTTGGTGGATGCCCTATTCATCAATTGCCGTCGAAACTTTTCGTGGTCTTGCCCGCCATTTTGCAACCGGCTCGCTGTGGCAGACAACGAAGCTCGCGCCGCAGATGTTGAGAAGAATTAGAGAATTAATGAAAAAGTAAAACCAATTTTTGCAAACCAAAAACTTTTGACGGCAAAATCTTTGTTCTCGAACAATTTTACTTTTTTGAATCCTTTTCAGCTTCGTATAAATCCTTTTTGCTGAAACCTTTTTTCTTGACCTTTCGCAAAAACGAGCGCAAATCGCTGTCGGCTTTTGTGATAAATCGTTTAAAGGTTTGTTCGGGACGCGCTTGAAAATAGGTGACGTGCGTCGTTTCGTAGCCGTTCGGCGAATTGGGCGAAAAGTAATAATTGGAAACGCAGCAGCGCGCTCCATCGGCTTTGACTTCGTTGACCGAATGCCAGGATTTATCGTTGGTTGACATCAAAACCAGCCGGTTGAAAAGGCTCGGAATTTCTACAACTTCGGTTACGTCTTCATTCCAGAGTTCGAGATTTCCGCCATTCTCCGCCTTCCAATTTGGCGTAATATAATAAAGCAAATTCAAAACGCGGTAATCCTTCTGCTCGTAATCGTGCGAGTTGTCGAGATGCGGTTGAAGAAAATGACCTTTTGCCATCGCGCTGATGCCGCCCGCGTAAAGATTTGGGTCGCCGACGGCATCTTTGATGTCCGTCAGCCGCGCAACCGTTTCGATAACTCGCTCGTCCTGAAATGCAAAAGTTATGTCTTCGATAATCGAATCGAATTTGTCGAGCGATTTCGACGTATATTTTTTCTCTCGAAAACTATCCATCAAACGCATTTCTTCGAGCGGCGGAAACGCGGCGGAAATTTTTCCGGCTAATTCTTCGGGCAAAAGATTATCAATCGCGGCAAAACGAGTTTTGACGCCTTTTTCAGTTTGAAAATCCCGGCTGATTCGGTCGGCATCGTTTTCTAGTCTTTGAATAATAAGTTTGACAATTTCTTCGCGCATAAATTCGTTTCTTATTTGAATAATTTGGTTTCTTTAAATTATTTTAACGCAAAGCTGCAAAGAGGCGAAGACGTAAAGGAAACAAATACTTTTTATTTGTCTCGAGTAAATTAAAGATGGAGTGAAATGTGATGAACCGGGGCAGAAGCCCGCGCGTCAGCAAGGGAGCAGAGTTGTGTATTGTGCGCCCTTGCTGACGCGCGGGCTTCTGCCTGCCCGAAAAAAAATAAATTGACCAATTCTATCTTCGGCGCGTCTAACTAATTGACGGCGAGCGATTGCATACAAAAGCTGTTGGCAATTATTTATTTTGAGGTTAATAATTTTATGGACAGAAGATATTTTCTAAAATCGAGCGGAATTTCTCTGGCGAGCTTCGGTATGATGGCGGCTGCACCGAACTTTTTACACCAATTTGCAAATGCTTCAACTCTGACCGACGGTTACGGCAAGAAAAAGATTTTAATTACGATTTTTCAGCGCGGCGCGGTTGACGGTTTGAATATGGTCGTGCCTTACGGCGACTCTGATTATTATAATTTGCGCCGCACGATTGCCATCCGGAAACCGAATCAAGACGGCGGCGCGGTAAATCTCGACGGATTTTTCGGTCTTCATCCTTCACTCAAACCGCTCGAAAAATTCTGGCAGAGCAAGCAGATGGCGATTGTTCATTCGGTCGGCTCACCCAACAACACGCGCTCGCATTTCGACGCGCAGGATTATATGGAAGCCGGAACGCCCGGCGTAAAATCGACGCGCGACGGCTGGCTCAATCGCGTTTTACAAACTCAAAAGCAAGAAAAAATCTCACCGTTTCGCGCCGTTTCGATGACCGCGCAAATCCCGCGCACCTTGATTGGACGCGCGCCGACGGTGGCGATGACAAATCTCGCTGATTTTGCCATCAACGCGGGCGCATACACAAATTCCGTGCAAGGTGGTTTTGAAGGCATTTGGCAGCAAAAATCGCAAGACGGTTTGGGCAACACGGGCAAAGAAACTTTTGAAGCGGTAAATTATTTGAAACAGGCAAATCCCGCGCAATACAAACCGGAAAACGGTGCAAATTATCCGAATATTCCTTTCGCCAAATCGCTTTTGCAAATCGCGCAGCTTATCAAAGCCAACGTTGGTTTAGAAGCAGCGTTCACCGACACGCCCGGCTTGAACTGGGACACGCACGCCAACGAAGGCGGCGCGCGCGGTCAGATTGCCAATCTCTTAAACGGTTTCGGACAATCCATTGCCGCCTTTGCCACCGATTTGGGCAAGCGAATGGACGATGTTGTAATTATCACGATGTCGGAATTCGGCAGAACGGCACGCGAAAACGGCACGCGCGGAACCGACCACGGACACGCCAACGCGATGTTAATTTTAGGCAGTTCGGTCAAAGGCGGAAAAGTCTACGGCGATTGGAGCGGTTTGTCGAACGATAAACTTTACGAAGGACGCGATTTGGACGTAATGACCGACTTCCGCGACGTTTTCGGCGAGGTTGCTTACAAGCATTTGGGCAACAAAAACCTCGACAAAATCTTTCCGAACCATTCGACAAGCCCGGGCAAATTCAAAGGCTTCATCAGTTAGATTGTTTGATTCGCACCAAAAAATCCGTCTTTCGCAAAGGAGAGACGGATTTTTTTTATATTTATTTGTTATTGCTTAACGATAGAGTTGAGCGGGGCGAAATTCCCACGCTCAACATCACTGTAAAAAGACAACGCAATAAGAAAGTCGCTGTTTCGCCTTCACGTCCAATGAATTGTTGTGCTTACCGCCGATGCGTTCGACGTTAGCCAGCCATCTTGCCCAGCATATGGTCTATGACTTTGCTATGCTCGTCTTGCGGACTGAACAGGATTACCTCGGCATCTTTACCGACTTTCACCGTGTGTCCGGGCGACCAGTAAAATAGGTCGCCGCTGTTGATCACTTCCTCTGTATCGTCTGCGTAAGTGACGGTAATTTCTCCCTGCAATAAGTAGCCCCAGTGCGGAGATTGGCATAGGTCGCCTTCCAGCCCTTTGAGCAGCGGCGCAATATCCGCACCAGCAGCCAGAGAAAAATACTCACCGCTCATTTTGCCGTATCCAGTAGCGTCGCCAAAATTCATCGTTTGGCGAGCTATCGCACCCGGTGAGTCGATTCTAACGGGGATATCGTTCTTAGCTATTCGCATTTCGTGTTCCTCCTGGTGATTGTAATAACGAGAATAAAAGCATAACGGTTGAGATTGTATGTTGACAGAGGATGGTCAAAGCCGCAAACTTTGGCTGTCAACACGGGCGGCGGTGAAGCCGGGGTTGAGATATGACTGTTTATAAAGTCAGCACGTCAGATACGC
>Ga0136618_10000976_pt1 | contig 10652 bp, 8 predicted proteins | sample AntDrymUQ3302106_2_FD_104805 | JGI IMG/M metagenome (GOLD analysis project Ga0136618, IMG submission 104805) | Polar desert sand microbial communities from Dry Valleys, Antarctica - metaG UQ330 (21.06) | ecosystem: Environmental > Terrestrial > Soil > Desert | place: Antarctica: Dry Valley...
GCCGACCTCGGGCTGGAGTCGATCGGGGTCGATTTGCACAAAGGCCGCGTCAAGCCCGACGAAGAACTGCGCATCGCCCCAGACACCTACGTCATCGGCGACCCAGCCGGTCCCGAGATGCACACACACTTGGCTCATTACCAGGGTGAGATGGCGGTCCATATCGCCCGTGGCAAGGACGTCCGGCCCGACTACAGCGCCATTCCCCGGGCGATCTATACCGAACCCGAGACGGCCGGTGTGGGCATGCAGCTCGAGGAGGCCCGCAAGAAGGGCCTCGACGTGTTCGAGGAGTGGACCGACCTCGAGAAGAGCGCCAAGGGTTACGTGACCGAGTCGTTCGGCCACGCCACCATCGTGGTCGATCGCGCCAGTCGCTGTCTTGTTGGTGCGTTTATCGCCGGACCGGGCGCGGCCGAGGCGATCCACGAAGCCGTCCTGGCCATCAAGACCGGCGTATCGATTGACGTCCTGGCCGACACGATTCACGCCTTCCCAACGACATCGCGCGTCCTGGGAGCGGTCTTTGTGCAAGCCGCGCGCCGAATGGAGTCCCAAGTTGACCATGTCGACTGAGCATTCAGAAGCTCAAAACCCGCTGCGTCAGATGCTTGGCAGTGCGCGCTTCTGGCTCGCCGCTGCAGCCATCACCCTGCTTGCCCTGGTCGTCCTCGGGGCACCGGCCGGCATCATGCCCAACCCGTTCTTCATCCGAACCATCCCCACGCGCTTAAGTGACGTGCTGTTTCTGCTGCTGAGCGCGCCCTTGATCGGATTGACGCTGGCGACATACGTCGTGCGGCCGCACGCTGCGGGCCATGCCGATCGCGGTACGACGCGCGTCGGCCTCGGCGGTCTGGTGGCCTTCTTCGCGATTGCCTATCCGGTCTGCAACAAGATCGTGCTCGTCGCGCTGGGCGTCAGTGGCGCGCTCAACGTCTATGCCCCGCTGCAACCGATCATCGGCGTCATTTCGACGGTCCTGCTCGGCACGACGCTGGTCTGGCGACTGCGCCAGGTCCAGCGCGGCTGTGTTCGCTGCGCTACCACTTCCCGTGTGGTTGCCCTAGCCACCACCGACTGATCAGCCGTCGCCGCCGCGAGCCACCTAGAGCGGCCGCTCGGTGTCGCGGAGCACGATCCGCTGCCGTCGCGTGCGGAGCAGCCCGGTCATTCAGCGAAGGTACGTCTCGCCGCCCACGTCGCAGACGGTGTACAAGGCGTGCCGCTCCTTGGCGTATCCACAGACGTGAAGCCGGCCATCGATGTGTGTGTGGCACACGAAAACCCACGATCTGTGTGGCCGGCCCGGCTCGTCAGGCCCGGCGTCGGGGAGGGAATCAGATTCTGCCGCGATCTTGTCGGCCAGGCCGCTGAACTGCGCAACTGCGCGCTCGATCGCCGCGGTCCGATCAGCCTCCGTTTCGGTCGTGTACGGGTAGCTCTGGGCAACGTTCGACGTCAAGGGGCCTCCAGACAAGGGTAGGGCCGGCCGCGGAGGTCGTTGAGCGCGGCGCGACCGGCCGCCGCGAAGTATAGCGCGGCGCTCCGGCCGTCCAGCGCCATGTCGCCAATGCGCAACACGTCCTGGCTTCCGTCAGATCCGCGTTTCGCGGGTCACTTACCTGCTTCCCACTGCGCCTTGCGCCAAACCTGCCAAATCTCGCGGATTTGACTGGATACAGGCCAAGGCAACGCAAACCGTCGGCCTATTACGCCGATTTGGCAGCAATCGTGGTGGCCGGCGCGGCGGTGCGCTCCTCCGCGAAGTTGAGCGCCAGCCATCTTTCCGCTTCGGCTATCGACCAGCCCTTTCGCCGTGCGTAGTCGGTGAGCTGGTCGCGCCCGATCCGGCCGAGGCCGAAGTAGGCCGAGTCTGGGTGCCAGAAGTAGAGCCCGCTGACGGACGAACCGGGGATCATCGCCATCGACTCCGTCAGCCGGATGCCGGCCTGGCGCTCGGCGTCGAGCAGCCGGAAGATGGTGCGCTTCTCGGTGTGGTCGGGGCAGGCAGGGTAGCCCGGCGCCGGGCGGATGCCCTGGTACGCCTCGCGCACGAGCGCGTCGTTGTCGAGCGCCTCATTGGGGGCGTAGCCCCACAGCTCGCGACGGACCTTGGCGTGCAGCCACTCCGCCATCGCCTCCGCGAGGCGGTCCGCGAGCGACGTGAGCAGGATCGCCGAGTAGTCGTCGCCCGCTTCCACAAAGGTTGCCTTGGCCTCCTCGAGCCCCTCGCCGGCACTGACGGCGAATGCGCCGACGTAGTCGCGGACGCCCGTTTCCACGGGCGCGCTGAAGTCCGACAGGGCAGAGTTCGGCCGACCATCCGGCTTGGCCATCTGCTGGCGGAGGGCGTGCAGCCGATCTAGCTCGGTCGAGCGCTCGTCGTCGGTGTAGAGCACGATGTCGTCGTCGGACGTCGAGGCGGCGGGCCAGAACCCGACCACCGCCGTGGGGCGGAGCATCGCCTCGTCCACGACGCGCTGGATGAGCTGCTGGGCGTCGTCGAACAGCGACCGCGCCGCCTTGCCCAGTCGCTTGTCCTCGAGGATCTCGGGATAGTGCCCGGGAAGCTCCCAGGCGGCGAAGAACGGCGTCCAATCGATGTACTCGACGAGCTCTTCGAGCGGCACGTCGCTGATCGCGCGGCTTCCCAGAAACGTCGGCGCGGGCGGCTCGGTGGCGGTCCAGTCGAGCTTGACCCGGTTGGCGCGAGCGTCCGCGATCGTCAATCGCCGCGTTCGATCGTCGCGGTCGGCGAACTGGCGGCGCAACTCTTCGTAGGCCTTTCGGGTCTCGCGCATGAATTCCTCGCGCCCGCCCTCGTCCAACAGTGCCCGCACGACGCCCACCGCGCGCGACGCGTCAGCGACATGCACGACCGGGCCTGAATACATGGGCTCGATGCGCACGGCCGTGTGGGCTCGAGACGTCGTCGCGCCGCCGATCATCAGCGGCAGGTCCATCCCCTCGCGTTCCATCTCCTGCGCGACCGTGCGCATCTCTTCCAACGACGGCGTTATCAGGCCCGAGAGTCCGATCGCATCGGCCTTCTCGGCTCGGGCGGCTTCCAAAATCTTCGGCCAGGGAACCATCACGCCAAGGTCGACGACGCGGTAACCGTTGCAGCCGAGGACCACGCCGACGATGTTCTTGCCGATGTCGTGGACATCGCCCTTGACCGTCGCCATCACGATGGTGCCGGCATTCGACCGGCCGGTCTCCGGCGCATGCCCGTTTCCGTTTCCGCTGGCGCCCAACTTGCCCTCGGCCGCCAGTGCGGCCTTCTCGGCCTCCATGTACGGGACCAGGTAGCCCACGGCCTGCTTCATCACGCGCGCGCTCTTGACGACCTGGGGCAGGAACATACGGCCGCTGGCGAACAGGTCGCCGACCGTGTCCATGCCGGCCATCAGCGGGCCCTCGATGACGTGCAGCGGCCTGACGCTGGCTGCGCGCGCCTCCTCGGTGTCCTCGATGATCCAGTCGGCGACACCCTCGACCAGGGCGTGGCGGATCCGCTCGTTGACGGGCGCCTCGCGCCACGAAAGGTCCCGTTGTGAACCGCTGCCACGTTCGCCACCGCGCGCCTCTTCGGCGATCTCGAGCATCCGCTCGGTGGCGTCGGCGCGCCGGTTGAGGACGAGGTCCTCGGCGCGCTCCTTTAGCTCTGCCGGAATGTCGTCGTAAACGGGTAGCGCGCCGGCGTTGACGATGCCCATGTCCATCCCGGAGCGGATGGCGTGGTACAGGAACACCGCGTGGATTGCCTCCCGCACGGAGTCGTTGCCACGGAACGAGAAAGAGACGTTCGAGACGCCGCCGCTGATCAGCACATCGGGTAGCTCGCGCTTGAGGCGGCGCACTGCGTCGATGTAGGCGACGCCGTAACCCGCGTGCTCATCGATGCCGGTGCCGATGGCGAAAATGTTGGGGTCGAGGATGATGTCGGTCAGGTCGAAACCCGCCTGCTCAGTGAGCAGGTCGACGGCGCGATGCGCGATCGCGACCTTGCGCTCAACGGTGTCGGCCTGGCCCTGCTCATCGAAAGCCATCACGATCACCGCCGCGCCGTACCGGCGGGCGAGTCGGGCCTGGCGCAGGAACTCTTCCTCGCCCTCCTTCATCGACAGCGAGTTGACGATGGGCCGGCCCTGGACGTGCTTGAGGCCCTCCTCGATGACCGACCACTTCGACGAATCGACCATCACCGGGACCTTGGCGATGTCGGGCTCGGCGGCGATCAGGTCCAGGAAGCGCGCCATGGCGGCCTGGGAGTCGAGCAGCGCCTCGTCCATGTTGACGTCGATCATCTGGGCGCCGCTCTCGACCTGCTGTCGCGCGACCTCGACCGCGTCGGCGAAGCGATCCTCCTTGATCAGCCGCGCGAAGGCACGCGAGCCGGTGACGTTGGCTCGTTCACCAACGTTGACGAAGAGCGAGTCAGGGCCGATGTCGAGCGGTTCCAGGCCCGATAGCCTGGTCCGTGGTTCAACCGCAGGGATGACGCGCGGCGGCAGCTTGGCAACTGCCAGTGCGATCGCCCGGACGTGGTCGGGGGTCGTGCCGCAGCAGCCGCCGACGAGGTTGATCACGCCCTCGCTGGCGAGCTGCCCGAGCACGCCGGACGTCTCGGGTGGCTGCTCGTCGTAGCCGCCAAAGGCATTGGGCAGGCCAGCGTTCGGGTAGGCGCTGACCGGAACATCGGCGATGCGGGCCAGCTCGGCTACGTACGGGCGCAGCATCCGCGCGCCAAGGGCACAGTTCAAGCCCACCGAGAACGGCCGCGCATGTCGGACGCTGTTCCAGAACGCGCCGACGGTCTGGCCGGAGAGCGTCCGCCCCGACTGATCGGTGATCGTGCCGCTGATCATCAGCGGCAGCCGGAAGCCGAGCTCCTCGAAGAGCGACTCCACGGCGAAAATGGCCGCCTTGCCGTTGAGCGTGTCGAAGATGGTCTCGATCAGCAGGATGTCGGCGCCGCCGGCGATCAACCCCCGCGCCGCGCCGGTGTATGCCTCTACCAGCTCGTCCCAGGTGACGCTCCTGGCCCCGGGGTCGTTGACGTCCGGGGACAGCGAGGCTGTCTTGGTGGTCGGTCCCATCGCCCCGGCCACGAAGCGTGGCTTGGCCGGATCCTTTGCGGTCGCGGCGTCCGCTGCCTCGCGCGCGATCGTGGCCGCGGCGCGGTTCATCTCCTCCGCGTATGCCTCTAGTCCGTAGTCGGCCATCGAGACGGCGTTGGCGTTGAAGGTGTTCGTCTCGATGATGTCCGCGCCCGCATCGAGATACTCGGCATGGATGTCGCGGATCAATTCCGGACGGGTCAGGACCAGGAGGTCGTTGGCGCCGCGCAGGTCGCTGGGGTGGTCCTTGAAGCGCTCACCACGGAACGCGGCTTCGTCCAGCTCGTGGCCCTGGATCATCGTGCCCATCGCCCCGTCGAGGATCAGGATCCGCTCGCGGACGAGCTCAGGAAGCAGCGCGACGCGGTCCTCGCGAGCCTTGTCGGACGGTGACTGTGTGCTCATCGACGTCCGAGTGTAGGCCGAGCGGCTACGCTCGGCGAAATGGCCGATTCCCTGCGCCCATCCGCCGACGAAGCTCTGACCGCCTGGCGGACGAGAGTTGTGGCCGACAGTGAGCAGGTCGAGCGCGCGCGCGAGGTGGACGATCCACCCGATTTCTACGCCCCGGTGACTTCACGCTTCCGGATGGATCCGCGACGAACGGACGACGCCTCGCTGAATGGCCTGCTGGGGCTCGCAGGTGCGGACGATGTCTGGCTAGATGTCGGGGCAGGTGGCGGGCGGTACGCGTTGCCGTTGGCGCTGGCCGTTCGCGAGGTGGTCGCGATCGATCCGTCGCCGTCAATGCTCGCCGCGCTGCGCGACGATGCTGTTGCCGCTGGTATTGAGAACGTTCGCGTGATCAAGGGCCGCTGGCCGCTGCCCGATCCGCCTACGGGCGATGTCGGGCTGATGGCCCACGTCGGATACGACATCGCTGCGATAGGTCCGTTCCTGGATCAGCTGGAGTCGGCGTCGGGCCGGTTGTGCGTGGCCGTCATGGGCGAGTCGGCAATGACGACGGTGGCAACGTTGTTCTGGGAGCGCGTCCACGGCGAGGCTCGCGTCCGACTGCCGGCGCTGCCCGAGATGCTGGTGTTGCTGGCGGCACGGGGGCGCGTCCCGGAGGTTCGGCTTGTTGATCGCTCGCCGCCGACGTTCGCCTCGTTCGACGAAGCGCTCGCGATGGCACGCCGCCAGCTGTGGCTGCGTGAGCGGAGCCAGAAAGACGAGCTGCTACGTCAGCTGGTCGCCGAATCGGTCACCGCGCGCGACGGCCGCTGCGCGTTCGAGTGGGTGCCCACCAAGATCGGCATCCTCAGTTGGCCGCCACCGTAGCGAAGAAGGTGCTGTGCTCGTGTCATATTTGGCCTTACATTTCTCCGCCGCACACTAAGCGCGTTTCGGGCAGCCGATCAGCCCGGAAGGAACCCCGCCAGGCTCACTTCACGCTCGCGCTGCGCTTACGAACGCGTCTGACGGTTGCCAAGCCTGGCTTAACGTTTCCTCCGCCAACATTCGACCAGAAAGACAGGCAGCGAAGCTCGCCAACTGGCCGTCGCAACCATCCGGCGACAGTTCGCCCATCGGAGGGAAATGCAGCTCGAAGCGTGGCGCCGTGCGAACGTACTCTGCGCCGGTTCATGACGCTATCGGAGACGATCACCCACACCGCGACATTCGAGGGAACCCAGCCCCGGTCGCGTGCGACATTCGCCGCCAGTCGCCGCTTTCGGTCGACCGTTCCCATGAGCTCGTTGACGTCCACAATGTCGGTCTTCAGTTCGATCACGAGTATCGTTCGCGTGGCCGGATGCCAGGCGAGGATGTCGATGACGCCCCGTTCCCCACGAATGGCGAATGACAGCTCAGGAACGAGGACCCAACCATCGAGGCGCCTGAAGTGTCGCGCGACCGCCTAGTGAAGTGCCGAGTGACGGGCATTCAGCAGTCGATCTAGCTGGCCACCCTGCCAGCGAGCAATGAAATCGATGCGTCCGCCGAGTGCCTCAAAGATGCGGACGACGGCATCCACTCGGAGGCGCGAGACGTGGCCGTTTTCGAGGAATGACACGGTCGTTCGAGATATGCCGGCACGACCGGCGACATCTTCTTGACGCCAGCCCTTCCGGACTCTCAGCGCCCGGCAGATCGACCCCAGACGAACTGCATCCACGCGTCCATTCTCGGAATCGACGCTTATCGGTTGCATATCGCCTGTGCTTCACCAGCAAGGGCAAACGGGATTGGCTCCGGCGGATCCGCGACGGGCTCGTCGAGGCGCATCCCGTACCACGCGACATCGTGCCAGTCGCCGAACTTGAAGCCGACCTTGTCGTAAACCCCGATCCGCCGCATACCGATCGACTCGTGCAGCCCGACGCTGCCCGGGTTGGGCACGGTGATGCCCGCGTAGACGTTGATCATTCGCTGCCGGCGAAGGACGTCGAGGAGCTCCGCGTAGAGAGCCCGACCGATCCCGCGGCGGTGCCAGGCGTCGTCGATGTATACGGAGATATCGACCGACCAGCGGTAGCCCGGCCGCTCCCGATGCCGGGACGCGTAGGCGTAACCGACCACCACGCCGTCGTCGTTTTCCGCTACCAGCCACGGCGTCCACGCAAGCACGACGCGCATCCGGTCCGCCATCTCCGGCCCCGTAGGCGCCACGTCCTCGAACGAGATCAGCGTGTCCGTCACATAGAGCCGGTAGATCTCCGCGACGCGTTCGGCGTCCACCGTCGGATCGGCTACCCGTACCCGCATCTAGGCCAGCTGCGTGGGAACGCCGCGATCGGGGGCGATGACCTTTAGCCCGGCGCCTATTCGACGCGACTCTTCGCGAAGCTGGTCGGGCGTACCGGCAAGGATCGGGAACGTCCCGTAGTGGACGGGCACAACGGTTCGGACGTCGAGCAGCTTCGCGGCCCGAGCGGCACCCGCCGGACCCATCGTGTAATGGCCGCCGATCGGCAGGATCGCGACGTCCGGTTTGTATATCTGGCGAATGAGCTGCATATCGCCGAACACATCCGTGTCGCCCGAGTAATAGATTCGCATCCCGTCCTCCAGCTCGATCACGAAGCCAACCGGCTCGCCCAGGTACAGCGGCCCCTCGCCAGCGGCCGACCAATCGCCGCCTGAGTGGTCGGCGTGGGTCATCGTCACCGTCAGGCCGCGGGCCTCGACCGTCCCGCCCTTGTTCATGCCAATGATCTCGACCCCGGCGTCGCCCAGCTGCGTATCGAGCCACAGGCTGAGCTCATGAATGCACGGCCAGGCCGGCTTGGTGCGCCGCGCGATCGCCAGGGCATCCGCGTCCGCCACCTGTCGCGGTGCCGAACCGATGTGGTCGAAGTGGCCATGCGAGACGAGCATCACGTCGCATTGGGTCACGGCATCAGCCGACCGCGGTGACGTCGGGTTGCCGAACCATGGATCGATCAGCACGGACTTTCCTCCCGGGGTCCGCAACTCGATGCAGGAGTGGCCGAACCAGGTGAACATTGCTTCCTCGGTCATCCGTCCGGGCCTCCTCGCCGCATAAGCTGATGATGCCTTCATTTTGGCGCGCCGCGTTTCGGCTGCAATATCGCATCCTGGCTGTAGTCGACCCGCTGATCCGGGCCGTATGGCGCAGCTACGGCGTGGGCAACGTCTTCGAGCTGCGGGTCAGTCGCCGTGACGGCTCCGGCGTCCGATCGCGACTGGTTGGACTGCTCAACTCCGGAGGCGAGAGCTACCTGGGCCATCCGAACGGACACGTTGGCTGGACGCGCGACCTCGATGCCTCCGGCAGCGGCGTACTGCGCTGGCCAAGCGGCGATGAATTTCATTTCCGCGCCACTCGCATCTTCGATCCCGCGGAGCGCGAGCGCGCCATCCGTGCGACGGGCCAGCATCCGTTCCCGGGAAACCTGGTGTATCGGCTGGGGCGGCGCCACGTGCGCTCCGAAGGCGTGTACTTCAGACTCGATCCGTATGAAGCTCCTCCAGCGGGTGATCGGACCGGTCGCGACCAACCTCTACGTGCTCGGTGACGAGGCCAATGGTGAGGCGATCGCCATCGACACGGCCACGCCATGCGTGGATTGGGTGACCCAGTCCCTCGCCGAGCGAGGCTGGACGCTGAAGCTGATCGTGAGCACGCACCGACACTGGGATCACATCGGTGACAACGCCGCGGTATCTGAGGCCACCGGCGCGAAGGTGGCGGCTCACCTACTCGATCGCCATGGCCTCGAGAACCCACAGCCTAACAATGCTCCGTTCCCGATTCCGTCCAGCATCCCGGCGATCGATCTCGCCGAGGGCTCCGAGATCCGCTTCGGCGATATCACGCTGGAGGTTCTGCACACGCCCGGTCACACCGAGGGCTCGGTCTGCCTCCTGGCGAAGTCGGAGCGATTGCTGTTCACAGGCGACACGCTCTTCGCCGGCGCGTGGGGTCGCACGGATCTAGCCGGTGGCTCTGAGGAGCAGATCGTCGAGTCGCTAATCCGACTGAATGGACTGGATGACGACCTGCGCGTCCTGCCCGGCCACGGCAACGGCTCGACGATGGAAGTCGAGAAGCAGTGGTTGGAGCAGGTCGCCCTGAGCTGGCGACTGCCCTTCTAGACGTCAGCCCGGCTAGAGGTTCGAGAGGAGCACCGCGGCGGCGGTCCTCGTTCACGGCGGGCAGTCAACGCGCAGCCCCGATCAGGCCTCGGGGCTGCAGCCCCGATCAGGCCTCGGGCCCGTACTTGAGGCGCATGTGGTTGCGCACCGACTGACTGATGATTCGGTGCCGCCGCCGGCTGACGGCTCGCGCTCCGGCGTCGCGTCGCGCTTCCAGCGCTGCGAGCTCACGGGTCAGCTTCTGTTGGCTCTCGAAGCGCGACGCGGGCAGCGTGCCATCGTCGATCGCAGCCCTGACGGCACAGCCCGGCTCGCCACCATGCGAGCAGTCGGTGAACTTGCATTGGCTGGCAAACGCCTCGACGTCGGCGAATGCTTCGGCCAGACCTTCCTCGGCTTCCCACATTCCGACGGAGCGCATGCCCGGGCTGTCCAGCAGAAGGGCCCCGGAAGGCGTCACCACCAGCTCGCGCATCGTCGTCGTATGGCGGCCCCGCTGATCGCCCTCGCGCACGGCGCCGGTCGACTGGCGGTCCCAGCCAAGCAGCGCGTTGACGATCGTCGACTTGCCCACGCCGGAGGACCCGATCAGGGCGATCGTCTTGCCCGCCTCGAGCAGGGGGGTGAGAGATTCGAGACCGGTCCGCGCAAGCGCGCTGAGCACGCGCACGGGAACACCCGGAGCGACGGACGCGACATCTGCCATTCGCGCCGGCACGTCCTCGCACAGGTCGGCCTTGTTGAGCACGATGACCGGGTCCGCGCCGCTGGACCAGGCAAGGGTCACGTAGCGTTCGATGCGGCGCAGGTTGAAATCGTGATCCAGTCCCGCGACGAGGAGGACCGTGTCGACGTTCGCGGCGACGACCTGGGCGGTCAGGCCGTCGCCTCGGCCCTGTCGGAGGAACCTGGTCTTGCGCGGTATTAGGGACTGGATGACGCCCGACTCGCCGTTGTCGGCCA
>Ga0136618_10000977_pt1 | contig 10651 bp, 8 predicted proteins | sample AntDrymUQ3302106_2_FD_104805 | JGI IMG/M metagenome (GOLD analysis project Ga0136618, IMG submission 104805) | Polar desert sand microbial communities from Dry Valleys, Antarctica - metaG UQ330 (21.06) | ecosystem: Environmental > Terrestrial > Soil > Desert | place: Antarctica: Dry Valley...
AAAGACTTTGTTATACGTTCCCGATTGCAGCAAATCGCTCTGCGGCGTGAGCAGTTCAAGCCGAATTGTCGCCGCGTAAAGTCCGCCCATCATAAAAAAGATGGAGACGACTATCAAATACATAATCGCAATGCGTTTATGGTCTTTCGTCAAAAGCCACGATTTCACCGTGTAACCGTTTGTTAAATAATTTACAGGCTTTTCGGCATTGCCGGAATCAATTGCATCCACGTTTTGCATAATCTTTTTTACCACCTTATCTGTTACTATTGGTCGGCTCAGACCGGGCTGCGGGAGCGTTCGGATTGCTTCCCTGACTATTTGAATCGCCTCTGTCAGCCCGACGCGGAATCATCGTATTTGCGCTCGAGCCGGAATCACTCATATTATTTCCGCCGGTAACACTCGTATTCGCATCTGTTTTTGTCGTCGCGCCGCCCGCCGCATTGCCGCTTAAAGATTTTATATACGCGACCAGATGAACCAGTTGTTCTTCGGTTACTTGCCCTTTGAAAGTCGGCATAATCGGCTGATAACCTTCGACGATTTGCCCGGACGGATTCAAAATCGAATTCCTGATGTATTCGTCGTCAACGCGAACCGTCTGACCGCCCGCCAATCTAACGTCAGTGCCGTAAATGCCTTCGAGTTTCGCGCCGCGCTGGTCTTGTCCGCCCTGGTGACACGACGCGCAGCCGAGTTTGTTTTCAAACAAATCCTGTCCGGCGGCAACCGGCGTTTGTCCCGAAACATTTCCGGCGAGCCAATTGTCAAAATCGCGCTGTTCCATTACGTAAACATATCCGCCCATTCCCGAATGATTCAATCCGCAGTATTCGGCGCAAAACAAATGATATTTGCCCGGCTTCGTCGGCTCGAACCAAATCGAAGTGTAGCGTCCCGGCACAACGTCCGACTTTGTTCGGAAAGCCGGAATAAAGAAATCGTGGAGAACATCTTCGGTCGTCATCGTCAGTTTGATTTTACGTCCGACCGGAATGTGCAATTCGTTAATTTCGCGCTGTCCGGTGCCGTGCTGAATCTTCCACATCCATTGTTTTCCGACGACGTAAATCTCCGTTGCTTCATCGGGCATCCGAAACTGATTATAAAAAACAATCGCTCCGCCCAAAAAAATCGTCATCGAGATAACAAAAGGAATAATTGACCAGAGAGTTTCCAAACCAATCGAACCGTGAATCTCTGCTCCGGTGGCGTATTTTTCTTTTTCTCGATATTTGATGCCGAAGACAAAAAGAGCCGCCACGACTATCACGGTGAAAAACACGCTGATTGCAATCAGATAAAAATACAGCGCATCAACTTGCCAAGCAAAACTCGAAGCCTGTTCGGGAAAAAATGGAATCCACGAATAATTTTGCATATTATTATAAAAATTTCAGAGCCTTTTCCTACTATTCTTTTGCAACTCTTTATTGCAATTTTTCGAGCCTGAAATCTAAAACTTAAATCCTACTTCAAATCTCCTTTTCGGCTTTTACTTTTACGCCAAAAAATAAGCAGCATTCCGCCGAGTCCGAGGATAGTGGCGACTGCCATTAGCCGTAAAACGCTGAGTATCGCCAAACCGTATTTCCCTGTCGAAGGGTCGTAATGATAACAATAGAGCGAAAGCTGCTCGACCGGATTTCCGATATTGCGCTTTGCCGAATCCATCAGGCTGAACTTCAAATCTTTCGGCGCATAATCAATTCCGTAATGATAGCGCGAAAGCTTTCCTTCGGGCGTGACGACCATTATCGCGCTGCCGTGCGCGAATTGTTTCGATTGTTCGTCCCATTCGTATTTAAATCCGACGGCATTCGTTATTTTGTCAATCGCTTCCTGTTTGCCGGTCAAAAAATGCCAGCCGTTTTCGCTTCTCGCGCGTCCGTAACGCTCTAAATAACTCGTTTTTTTATTTCTAGCTAAATCCGCTTTTTCGTTTTCGCGCGCGTCAAAGCTGATGGCGACGACATCGAATTCCTTCCCGACATCAAAGGAAATTCCCTTTAACGAGCCGGTTAAACCGTTCAAAACCTGATTGCAAAGCATCGGGCATTCGTAATAAACAAGCGCGAGAACAATCGGTTTGTCCTTATTAAAGTAATCGCCTAATTTTACCGGATTGCCGTTCTCGTCCCGAAACTCGGTATCGAGCGGAAGCTGCTCACCGAGTTTTTGTTCGATCCCGACTTCCTGCAAAACATTCGGTAAACCGTTGCTCGAAGTTTGATTCGGGTCATACGTTTTCGGCGAGTAAAGCGGCGAATTGTAATGCTCCGACTTTTGTGCCGGAACGCTGACAAAACTTAATAAAATTAGCGCCAAACTGAAAAGTTTCAGCCTCAAAACTACTGTATTTGCCGAACTTTTTTTCATTTTTTTATTCACTAAATTTGATGAACTTTCGACTGTAAAGTTTTCCTCAAATTTTTATAAAATCTTTATAAAACAAACATTTATCTACGTTTCTCCGAAGCGACTCTGCCCGCGCTCGAATCGGAAATAATCAGACGCGATTTTTGCAGAAGTTCATCGGGTTTCTGCGGTTGCGGCGGCGTTGTCGCGGCGGCGGCGGATTGCTGTAAATATTTTTCTTTCGCCGCGCCTATCGGCAGCGTCACGACCGTGCCGGTTTTCTGGTCTTTCTGACCGTTTTCCCAAAGCAGATTCCACTGTCGGCGCAATTCCCGATATTCCGATTGCGGCGCTTGCAATTCGAGATTGACGCGACCGTTTTCCGATTCTACTTCAAAACCGGGCGCGGCTTGCAGACGCGGTTCGGGCGGCAGACGTTCCCGGTCGTTCATCATCATCGGATTATCGGAAGCCTTCGATGTTAGCGCCTCATCTTCCATCACATTCAGCAAAGCAAACATCAACCCGAATGTAATAACAATCAACAAAAACAAACCGATACCGAAATAAACAACGCCGCGCAAGCCGATAAGATTTTGCTCATATGGCTTGTCATAATCTACAAACGATTTTTCGTGTTTCGTATTACTCATATTTTTAGTAGAGAGTGGAGAGTGGAGAGTAGAGAGTGAAGAATTTTTTTACTCTCCACTCTCCACTCTCCACTCTCTACTCTTAATGTCCTTTCCCGTGTTTGATCGCATTATCCAAATACGGGTCGTTAATCGGCACGAGCGGACGTTTCATCAATTCGCCGAAGAAAAACCAGAGCCAGATTCCGCCGACTGCCAGCGGCGCGACAATATCCATCCAACTGAAACCGGCAATTAAGCCTAAAGATTTCCCGTGCGTCGAAATTCTCGGATTCGGAGCAATCAGATAATACATATCTACGAGCCGCAAAACTAAAATAAAAATTGCTAAAGTTGCCAGCCACTTCGCTCTTATTTTAACGTCGCGTGACAGCAGAACGACAAACGGAAACGCAAAGTGAAACAAAATCAAAATCAAACCGACGATGCCCCAACCGCCTTCTGCACGGGTTAAATACCAGGGCGTTTCTTCAGGAATATTTCCCGACCAGATAATCAGAAATTGCGAGAAGTTGAAATATGCCCAAACCATCACGAGCGCCAGCATCAGTTTGCCTAAATCGTGGAAATGACGGCTGCCGATAATCCGGTTCAGCGGCGGCTTGTCGGCTAAAACCGCCAGAACCGCCACCACGAAACAGAAGCAGCTCAATCCCCAACCGGCGACGAAAAGAAAACCGAACATTGTCGAAAACCAGTGCGGGTCGAGCGTCATCACCCAGTCAATGGCGGCAAAACTGACGACTAACACGAAGAAAACCAACGCCGGACCGGAAAATTTACCGGCATCGGCTAAAGGTTTTGCCGCTTCGTCGTAATTGTTCGCCGCATCTTGCTGCGCCGACCATTTATTGAGAAAGTAAGCCATCAAATACCACAAAAGGAAGTATAAAACGGCGCGAATAATAAACCATTGCGCGCTCAGATAAGGCTGCCGCCATTGAACGATTTTATCGTCGAGATGCGTCCATTCATACAAAAATGTGACGCCGAACATAATCGGAAAAAATAACAGAAAAAGTATCGGAATTGTCCGCGAACCGGCTTCCAAAATTCGGCGGGTAACAACGCCCCACGCGCCGCCCGTCAAATACTGCAAAATCAACACGCCGAGACAGCCGATACCGATTCCGCCCCAAAAAATAAAGCCTAAAAGCCACGAGCGCAGAGCCTGTTCACGACTTTCCGGGAAAATAACCGCTATTCCCAGGATGATAATCGAGAGAATGCCGCCGATTCCGAGCGCGAAGGTGCGCCAACGATTGATTTCTTCAGGTGCTTGATAATCGCCGAAATTTGTCATTTATCTTGCGCCTCCCTGCGTATTGGCATTGGTCGAAGCATTCGCATTCGGCGCTGCCGTAGTATTTGTATTAGCTGTGTTTGCCGGTCTGTTTGCCGTCATTGCCGCGTTTGAGTTCGGATTTTGACCAACTTGCAAAGCGCGAATATAGGCGACGATTGCCCAGCGATCGGCGACCGGAACTTGATGCGCGTAAGAATTCATTTTGCCCCAACCGTTGGTAATGACGTCGAAAAAGTGTCCGTCCGGCGCGTTTCGCAGACGATCATCGTGATACGTTGGTGGTTTCGGATAACCGCGCCGAACGATCATTCCGTCGCCGCTCCCAACCGGTCCGTGGCAGACGATACAGTAAATGTTGTATCGTTCCTGTCCGCGATTGAGCAGTTCTTCCGTCACCGGAGCGGGAATTTTTGCAATATCATTCGGAAAACTCGAAACCAGAGTGTTGCCCGTCGCATCAGTCGTTGTTTGAGCCGGAGCGTTCGGATTAGGATTATCAATTTTGCCCGTATAAAAGGCTTTGTCTTCGCGCAGATTACCGCGCGCGACAGTTCCCTGCGGCAAATCACGCGAGCCGCGCCCATCGGCGAAAAATTCATTCTTTTTATAAGTTTTATAGCGTGGCTGATCCTGCATATCATACCGGCAGCCGACCGCTAACAAACAGTAAGCGGTAAACAGTAAACAATAAATCGCGCGCTTGCCGACAACGAGATTTAAACTTTGAACTTTGACCTTATTCATCCACATCGTAAACCTCCTGCGGATTAAGACTTTGCATAAAACTTTTTGTTTCCTCGTAATCGAATTTCGGGTCTTTCGTTTCAATCAGTAAAAAGAATTTTTCGCGCGACGCCAGAGCGAATCGCGGCACATTGAAAACCGGATGATACGGGCGCGGCAGACCGTTCAAAAAGAGCATTCCTAAAACCGCCGTGAATCCGGCTAAAAGAATCGTCAATTCATACGCGGGCGGAATAAACGACGGTAGACTGAAAAACGGACGACCGCCGGCGATAAGCGGATAATCGAAAACGTGAACGAACCACTGCAAGCCGATTCCCGACAGCAATCCGGTAACGCCGCCGCCGAAAACCAACAACGGCAAGATGCTGCGCTTTATTCCGAGCGCTTCGTCCATTTCGTGAATCGGAAACGGCGAAAAAGCGTCGGTTTTTTTATACCCGGCGTCGCGCACTTTTCTAGCCGCCTCAACGACTTCCGTCGTTGTGTCGAATTCTGCCATTAATCCGTAAATATTTCTGTACATAATCTTTTCGTTTCCGATTGCGGTCAACCGTATTCGCTGGCATTCGGCAAGACACGGGTGAGTTGCCCTTTTTACCGGACGCGGGCGAACGCGGTTGACCGCAAAATCAATTTACAAAAATCTATTTCCTCTCTTCATCATCCGGCGCTTTAATTACCGATTCGTTAAAACTATCCGGTTGGTCGTGCGCTCCGGCGTGTCCGTGCGCCACCTGCGCTTCGGGCAGAAGAGTTCGCACTTCAAAAATCGAGATGATCGGTAAAAACCTGACAAACAAGAAAATTAAAGTAAAAAAGAAGCCTAGTGTGCCGATAAACATTGACCAGTCAAATACCGTCGGCGAATACATCGCCCACGACGACGGCAAAAAGTCGCGGTGCAAACTCGTGACGATAATGACAAAGCGCTCCAGCCACATACCGATACTGACGACGATTGAAATCAGGAAAAGCCAGAGTTCGCTTTCTCTAAATCGTTTGAACCAGAGCAGTTGAATTGACATCCCGTTGCACAAAATCAAAAGCCAGTATGACCACCAATACGGACCGGACCAAATACGATTTTTGATCATAAAAACTTCGTATTGTGACGCGCTATACCAACCGAAAAATGCTTCCATCGCGTAACCGTAACAAACGATTAAGCCGGTCGCCAGCATTACCTTGCCCATTAAAACAAGATGCCGGTCCGTGATGAAATCCTCCATTTTATACCAACGGCGAAGCGGAATACACAAAATCAAAACCATTGCGAATCCGGCAAAAACAGCGCCCGCCACAAAATATGGCGGAAAAATTGTCGCGTGCCAACCCGGAAGCTGCGCCACCGAGAAGTCGAAACTAACGATTGAATGAACCGAAAGCACGAGCGGCGTGGAAATTCCCGCCAAAAGCAGATAAGCGATCTCGTAGCGATGCCAGTGACGAGCCGAACCGCGCCAGCCCAACGAAAGCACTGCGTAAACAAATTTGAAGTATTTGTTTTTGGCACGGTCGCGCAGTGTCGCCAAGTCGGGAATCAAACCGACATACCAAAAAACAAGTGAAATTGTCGCGTAAGTCGAAACCGCAAAAACGTCCCACATCAAAGGCGAACGAAATTGAGGCCACATTCCCATTGTGTTCGGATACGGGAAAAGCCAGTAGGCGAGCCAGGGGCGACCGGTATGCAAAAGCGGAAAAAGTCCGGCGCAAGCCACAGCGAAGAGCGTCATGGCTTCGGCAAAGCGGTTGATTGACGTTCGCCACTTCTGGTTCAGGAGCAGCAAAATCGCCGAAATCAATGTTCCGGCGTGTCCGATACCAATCCACCAGACGAAGTTGATAATATCGAACGCCCAGCCGACCGGCTGATTATTTCCCCAAATTCCGATGCCGGTCGTGACCAGATACAAAATCGTAAATAACAAAACTTGCGCGATAAGAAACGCAATTGCGAATCCGACAAACCAACCGAACGGCGTTCTTTTTTTCAAAGTAACGTCGCCGATTTTGTCAGATACGGAAGCAAGCGTGTGATCGCCTTCCACCATCGGCGGAAAAATTCTTTTTTGTATGTCCTTTACATCTTGTGCTTTTTGCATAGCTTTTTCCCGTCGTAATTAATGAGCCGCTTCGGTCGCTTCTCCTTTTTCTTCATTATTGTGTTCGGGCGTATGGGTATCCGGTACGGTTAGCGGCGCATAATCCGGCATTTCCCGATTTTGATTTTTCAAGCTCGCCAGATAAGTCGTGCGCGGCTGCGTGTTTAGGTCGTTTAGCACGTTATAATTACGCCGGTCGTTGTGGTGCTTGGAAACCTGACTGTTCGGGTCGTTTAAATCGCCGAAGGTAATCGCCTCGGTCGGACAAGCCGATTGACAAGCCGTTAAAATTTCGCCGTCGCGGATGTCGCGGTGGTCTTTTTCGGCTTCGATTCGCGCCGCGGCAATGCGCTGTGTGCAATACGTGCATTTTTCCATCACGCCGCGACTGCGAATCGTCACTTCCGGGTTACGCATCAATTTATACTGCGGCGTTTCCCAATCCTGATAAAGCAGAAAGTTAAACCGTCGGACCTTATACGGACAGTTATTCGAACAGTAACGGGTTCCGACGCAGCGGTTATAAACCATATCGTTCAAACCTTCCGCGCTGTGAACCGTCGCGTGAACCGGACAGACGACTTCGCACGGCGCGAGTTCGCACTGCTGACAAAGCATCGGCTGAAAATGCGGACCTTTCGGATTGTTAATATCATCGCCCGAAAAATATGCGTCAATTCTCATCCAGTGCATTTCGCGGCTGCGCTCGACCTGTTCTTTGCCGACGACCGGAATATTATTTTCCGATTGGCAGGCGATAACGCAGGCATTGCACCCGACGCAATTGTTAAGGTCAATCGTCATTCCCCACTTATTACCGTTATATTCATAGCGCGGATACATTGACTTGGGATAGAAATCTTCTTGTTCTCCCATATTCGGATTTTGTTTCAGGACTTCAACGTCGAAAACGCGCAGAATATCGCGCCCTTCCATATTAAAATGCGTCTGCGTGGATGCGATTTTAGTCTTCTCACCGGTCGGATTTATCTCGCCCGTCCCATAATTCATGGCATCCGAACGATGAACGTCAAAAGCATTGTAGCCTAAACCCGTTCCGATCCGTCCGGCGCGTGTTCGCCCGTAACCCGTAAAAATTGTCACCACGTCATCGGGTTGACCGGGAGCAATCCAAACCGGAACGTCCTTCTGAATTTCCACTCCCTGGTAGCTCAACCTAACCAAATCGGAAAACAAATTTCCGCCCTTCGTGTTGATAAAACTCGTGCCTTCCTCGCCGCCGGTGTATTCGTTATATTCTCTGTTCTGATTTAATTGAAGCCGCGTCGCGGTGCGCGGACTGATTAAAGCGATGTTATCCCAGGTAATTTTGGTTAGAGGTTTCGGCAATTCCTGCAGCCAGCCGTTGTTGGAAAAACGTCCGTCATAAACGGTCGGGTCGGGACGAATCGAAATTTCCAATCCGCCGACATTTGCCGGTTTCACTTCCGGCTGACTTAAAAATGCCGTGTTTGCCGAAACTGTTCTGGTTGCTGCCGCCGTATTCGGAATGATTCCGTCGTGAACGATTCTGCGCCAAATATCTTCAAAATTACTTGCCGCCGCCGCAGTCGGATTCTGCGTCGCGTCGCCGGTTTGCAAGGTTGTTGGCGCTGGAGCAGTCGCCGAATTATTTGTTCCCGGTGTCGCCTGCGCGGCTGCCGAAGTCGTCTGATTTGGCGTTGCCGCCGTTGCCGCCTGTAAATTCACGGTCTGCGCGCCGCTGTTGTTTCCTGTCGCTTGACTGACTGCGCCGCCGGTTGTTGACGCAACTGCCGTCGTTTTCGGAGCGGAAATGTTTATATTCTGCGTCTGCCAAAACCCTCGGATAATATCGTAATCCGTTTTGTCGTAATCTTCCCGAAAGAAAATCTGTGCGACTTCGTGAATGCTTTTGCTTTCGTAAAGCGGCTCAATCAGCGGCTGAATCATTGAAACCGTTCCGTCGTAGGCGCGCGTGTCGCTCCATTCTTCCAAGTAGTGCTTTTCCGAAACGTGCCAGTGGCAAAGTTCGGCGGTTTCGTCAACGTATCTGCCGAGATGAATGCGAAGCGGAATTTTATTAAGTCTGTCTGCGTTTAACTTCAAATCAACCGGCGTGTTGTAAACCGGATTTCCGCCCATAATGACGAGCATTTTCACCCGCCCGCCGTCAATGTCGGCGATCAGTTCACGCAATTGTTCAACCTGAGTTTTTTCGCTGAACGGCGCGAGCGGTTCGGTATAAACGATTGTCTGACCGACATTGCCGAGTGCGCCGTTGATGGCGTGAGCGAGCGCGTGAACGGTCGGCGATTGATTATCGCCCGCAACCACGATTGACCTGCCGCGAAACGCCTGTAAATCCTTTGCCATCGCATTAATCCATTGAACCGCTTCCGGCGATAAATTGGAAAAACTTGCGCCGGAAACGCCGAGCGCGGCGGCGAGCGCTTTAGCGACTTCGCTCATCTGACTCGGTTTGACCGCCAACCGATGATCGGCTTTCGCGCCCGTCAAAGACATTGTCGTTTCAACCGCGTAAAGCCGGTTAATATCTTGATTCTGCCCGTCAATCGAACGGTTTTTAATAAAATCCTTCATATAGCGGACGTTGAATCCGCCGAAAATATCTTTGTCGAGCGTCACCACTCTTTCCGCCAAATCGAATTTATAAATCGTCTGAACGGGCGAACCGAACGCCATTTTCGCGCCCATCATCGCGTTGTCGTTGTTGATTGGTTCGTATTGAATCCATCTCGAATTCGGAAGTTCGGCGGCAATTTGCCGGAACTGCGCGACGAGCGTCGGCGAAGTAACGGTTTCGGTCAAAAATCTAACGCCCGCGCCGCCGTCCGCCCGGTTACTTTCAACAACGGAACGAATTTCCGTCATAAATCTCTGCCAGGTTGATTGATTTCCGCGATACGTAATCTGCTGCGAACGGTCCGGGTCATACATCCCCAAAAGCGAGGCTTGCGACCAAACATCGGTCGAACCGAGCGTTCCCGGATGTTCGGGATTTCCCTCGATTTTGATCGGGCGACCGTCGTAAGATTCGCCGAGCAGCCCGTTGGCAACGCCGCCGAGCGTCATTGCCGTCGCAAAAAATAGCGGCTTGCCGGGAAACATCAATTCATTTTGACGAACGTAAGGAACGATTTTTTCAGCCGGTTGAATAACGCAGCCGCTCAAACCGGCAAATGCCAGCGACGCGCCCATTACTTTGATAAAGTTGCGGCGGCTTAAAGAATTGTCCCACTCTTCGGCTTGCGACGGATATTCCTGCTTAACGAATTCCGCAAATTCCGGCGCGTCAACGTATTCTTCGACGCTGCGCCAATATTCCTTTCCGTTCTGCGACAAAATCTTATCGCGTAAAGATGCAAAGTTCCGCTTATTGTCTTTGCTAGGCATTTTGTTTCTGATTCCTCGATTTATAATTCAAGATTCAAGATTCAAGATTCAAGATTCAAGATTCAAGATTCAAGATTCAAGAT
>Ga0136618_10000978_pt1 | contig 10647 bp, 7 predicted proteins | sample AntDrymUQ3302106_2_FD_104805 | JGI IMG/M metagenome (GOLD analysis project Ga0136618, IMG submission 104805) | Polar desert sand microbial communities from Dry Valleys, Antarctica - metaG UQ330 (21.06) | ecosystem: Environmental > Terrestrial > Soil > Desert | place: Antarctica: Dry Valley...
ATGCGGCCGAGCCCGCGGCGCTCGAGGTCATCGGCCACGTGGCGGGCGAGCTGCTGGATCATGTCCGGACGCGTGGCCATCTCGTCGAGCTGGTTCTCGGTGACGTAGGTTCGCGGCTCGATCGGGATGGACCTGCCTCCGTCTGGCGACCGGGCGACGACGACCAGCGTCTCCGCGCTCTTGTCGCGGAGCTTCATGTGCCAGGAGAAGCGATGGCCCTCTTCGGTCCAGTGGACGTTCCCCGGGTAGAGCAGATGCCTGAAGGGCGCGATCACCTGCACGGCCAGGAACACGCCGAGAGCGGCGACGCCGAGCCGCCGAAGCGCCGGGCGAGAGGGACGCGACCGGCCTCCGGCGTCTCGGGCCGAGGGCTCGTCCGACGCGTCCGCCTCGGTGTGCGCCGTCCGTCCGAGGCTCGCCGGCAGCCGGCGGCGGAGCGCGGTGAGCGCCCGGACCGGCCAGTCGGGGTCGAGGAACAGCGTGGTGGCGGCGATCATGAACCACGGGAAGACGCCGATGGAGAAGAGCTGCGAGTTCGCTAGGTGAAAGCCGACGGCGGCCACGAAGGCGTAGGCACGGGTGCGCCGCCACAGGAGCGCGGGCACGACCAGCAGGTCGAGCGCCAGACCCCCGTAGGAGAACGCGAGGCCCGACCACGGCTGGTCGAAGAGCGCTCCGACGACCGGGGTGCCGGACTTCTCGGCCAGCCACTCGTCCATAGGGCGGCCGGCCAGCCAGTCCGCGTTCAGCTTCGCGATCCCGCCGAAGAGGTAGACGAGCCCCACCTGGGTGCGCAGGAGCCAGAGCGTCCACAGCGGTGCGGTGGTGGAGCGAAGGCCGGGTCGCAGAAAGACGTCGAGCGAGAGCCGCCGGTGCGCCGGGACGACCACGAGGAGGAAGGACAGGATGGTGATGAGGTAGAAGTGGTTGAGGTAGTTGGCCTTGTCGAGGAGGAAGACGTAGGCGAACCCGAGCGCGAACAGCGCCGCGGTCACCCGGTACAGGAACCCGCTCGCGATGCACAGGGCCAGCGAGCCGAGGGCCATGAAGTGCAGGTACATGCCGACCCCGGGCCACGGCGTCACCCAGTCGAAGCCCTGGAACGTGAAGAAGAACGTCGGCTCGATCCAGTACTCGCCGACCCAGCCGTACGAGAAGTAGCGCAGGGTCTCCCAGAACAGGAGCACGCCGAACGCCACGCGGAACGCGACGAGCGACGCGTTGTCCACCGGCTCGAAGAGACGGTCGAGAAGCGACCCTCGGCGTGCGGTCGGGGCGTCCCCTGCGCCGGTGCGCGACCTCGGCTGGCTCTCGACTCCGACTGCCACGGACCTAAGCTAGCGCGCGCCCCGGACCCGCGCGCCGCGGCCGCGACACGCCGGGCCGGCTCAAGCTCAGCGCTGTACGCGTACCACCCAGACGGTGGTCCGGCGCCCGTTGAAGCGTCCTTGGGCGTAGGCCGCGCCCACGGTGCGGAACGAGCCGTCGAGCAGCAGGTTGCGGTGCCCCTCGGAGTTGTTCCAGGCCTCGATCACGCTCGGGATCAGCAGGTCGCTGCCGTAGTGGATGGAGAGCACCTCGCCGCGCCTCGACGTGGATGCGCCGTGGGCGAAGCGGTTGCGCCGGAGCACGCGGCGCGCGTGCGCCAACGACGAACGGGCGAGATGACCGGAGGGCGCAAGCGCGTGTCGCCCGTGGACGGCGCGGTAGGCGTTGACGTGGTTAACCATCTCGGACCTGGCGTCCGCGAGGGCGGCGGCGGGACTCACAGCAAGGACAGCCATCACCGACACGAGGCCGGCAATGCCAAGGCGGGCGGGAGCCATGGCACTCTCTTTCAGTTCAGGCCTACGGGGTTAGCTGACGGGCTCGCGCACGAAAGAGCTTGCGCTACGCCGGAGACATGGCCTCCGGACGACTCGCCCCACCAGATCGGTTCCCCCGCTCGCCCCCGTTCCCCTGAACGGCGACGACTCGGCAATGATGACGCGCGGCAGGGTAGCCGCTCCGGCGGACGTTGGCACGCTTGGCCGACTCCTGCGACGGCCCGACCGGAGACTCGAGGTAGGTGAGCGCCGGTGCGCTCAGCGGCAGCGCCCCGAGCCCGCGTCGGAGAACGAGCCTCCCGGCTCGGGCACGAACCGCCACGAGTAGCCGTCGGCGCGCAGGGTCAGCGCGAGCACGCCGAAGCTCTCGGCGTCGCCCCGCTCGCTGTTCGGCTCGGGCTCGTTGAGCGGGCGGAGCTCCTCGCCGCCCGTGCCCACCACGAACTGGCGCATGCCGTCGGGGTCTGCGCGTCCCTGCGCGTCCTGCGGAGCGAAGCGCTCGTAGCTGTGATCGTGGCCGGACAGGACGAGGTCGGCACCGGCCTCCTGGAGCGTGCGCCAGAGCGGGGCCACGGGTCGGTACCCACCGTGGTAACCCGACGAGAAGCGCGGGTGGTGCCAGTAGGCCAGCGTGCAGCGGCGGCGGTTGGCGGCCAGGTCGGCGCGCAGCCATCGCTCCTGGGAGGATCCGCGCTCGCAGCTCGCCTCCTCGGGAGCGGCCTCGTCACCGCCGCAGTTCGAGTCGAGGACGACGACGTGCCACTTCCCGACATCGTAGGAGTACCACGCCCGCCCGGGCTTGCCGACCCCGCGCCCGAAGTACGCGAAGTAGCCCGCCGCTCTCTCGGTCTGGTACTCGTGGTTGCCCACCGCCGGGCGGATCGGTGCGCGCAGTCGCCCCCAGGTCGGCTCGAACGATCCCCGGTACTCCTCGAGCGTGCCGTCGTCGTACTGCGTGTCGCCGAGTGCCGCCACCGCGGCCGGCGAGAGGTCGGCGGCCACCCGCGCCGTGCTCGCGTGGTGGCAGCGCTCCTCGCTCTCCGGTTCTCCGGGTGGGCAGGCGATGTCGCCCACCGCGACTATTACCGGATCGTCTCCGGCAGCGGGCGCGGTGCTCGTGGCGCAGCCCGCGAGCGCGCAGACGGCGACCGCGGCGAGGGCACGACCCGCGGCGACACGTGGCCCGACCGCGGCCGAGGTCTTCGAGACGCGGACGATGCTCGGCAGGATAGACCCGGTGGCGCTGGACGGCGGGTGGGGTCGCGCCGTTCTCGACCCGCAGCCGATGCACGAGAACCGGGCCCGGCGGGCTCAGGGGCGCAGGAATCCGGGCAGGGGAAGGCGTTGCAGCTCGGGGAAGGTGCCGCCGACGTCGAGCACGCGTCGAGCCGCGAACAGCACCCCGAGCCCCGCGGCGCCTGACAGCAGGATCGCGACGACGAGGTTGACGTCGACCACGAGCTGGAGGCCGGAGAGGGCCCCGAGGATCGCCGCCACACCCAGGGCCAGTCGTAGGTATTCGGCCCCCAGGACGCTCCCGCCCATCACCCGGCGCAGCACGAGCCTCAGCATGACGTTCCTCGTCAGGACGGCTCCGAGGGTGCCGAGAGCGGCCCCGGTGGCCCCCGCCATGGGGACGAGGGCGACGATCAACACGAAGCCGAGCGCGAGCGTTGAGACGTCGATGACGATGGTCGCGCGTAGGCGTCGGAAGACCTTGAGGGTGGGACCGTTCGGTCCGGCGCCCACGAACGAGAAGTAAGCGGCCGAGAGCAGGATCAGCACCACCGCGGAGGAGGCGTAGCGCTCACCGAACACGGCCGGCACGAACACCGGGGCGAAGACGGTGGTCAGGAGAAGCCCGGGAAGTCCGAGCACCAGCATCCACAACGTGCTGGCGTTGTAGGCGTGCCGAAGCCCGGAGAGGTCGCCCCTCGCGTACAGGCCCGCGGCGGTCGGAACGTAGAGGACGGCGAAAACGCTGTAGATCAGGAGGTTAAGGCGGGCGGGACGCTCCACCACCTGGAACTCCGCCACCTCCGCGGGTCCTTGCATCAGACCTAGCACGATGGTTCCGAGACCGAAGAGCGTCAGCATCAGTAGCGCGCTGACGAAGACGGGGAGGGCGAAGGTGACGAGCTCGCGGACCGGTACCTCGATGCGAGACCGGACTCTGTCGCGAACGCTCCGTCCGCGACGGAGCAGGCCGGAGGCGTAGAAGAGGAGGCCGACGACGCTCGTCAGCACGTAGCCGGCCGCCAGGAAGGTGACGGAGTAGCCGGCTCCGACCAGCAGGGCGACGACCGCGAAGCGGAGCCCCGGGACCAGCACGTACTGACGGAGGAAGATCGCGCGCACGCGGCCGAGGGCGGCGAACAGCGCCTGGAAGACCGCGTTCACCGCCTCGAGCGGCACGATGAAGATGAGGACGCCGAGGAGTGCCCCCGTCTGAGCGCTCCCGAGCAGGCGAGCGGTGAGCTCCGGGAACAGCGCGACGAACGCGACCCACGCGGCTCCGGCCACCGCCACGGTCGCCGCTGAGGCCACCGCGGCTCCCACCACCTTTCCAGCCTCCCCACGCTCCCGGTAGATCGGCACGTAGCGGGCGAGGGTGTCGGGCAGCCCCAGCAGCATCGCGGTATAGAGGAGTGTCGCCAGCCCTAAGGCGAACGAGTATGCGCCGAAGGTCTCCTTGGCCAGGTACCGGACCACCAGCACGTGCCCGGCGAAATCGACGGCCAGCGCCATGACGCGCCCCCCCAGGAGCAGGGCCGACCCGCGAAGGTGGGAGGCCGACCCTGAGGCCTTCACGGGAACTGCCGGTCCGGCGCCCTCCGTCGCCTCATCGGCGACGACCGAGCCTCCGTCTCGAGCCTCGCCGGGGCCGGGGATCGACCCGCCGGGGGGCTCAGCCACCGGCCGCGGCGGCCGCAGGCTTTTGAGGCACTGAGCCCTCCTCCGGCAACGGGGAGGGTGCGAGGAGAGCATCGCTCTGCCGGCGGGCCATGGCGAGCAGGGCCGGGCCGAGGCCCAGCAGCGCCCAGAGGCGCTCGTCGTGTCCACTCGAGATGAACACTGCGCCGGCGAGGAAGGCGACCGTAGCCACGAAGACGGACTGGGCGAAGATGGCGAGGGATCGGTCCCCGAGCTCGTCGAGCCGTCTCGCGGCGCGCCAGACGGCCGTCATCGAGCCCATGATCACGGTCAGGAACAGCGCGAGTCCCACGACGCCGGTCTCCACCAGCAGCTCCAGGTACGCGTCGTGAGCCACCAGCAGCTGCTCCGCCACCAGGTCCACTCGCTCGAGCGGACCCAACTCATCGACGTAGCGTGGAGAGTGGACCGGGAAGTTGTCGACCCCGACTCCGAGGATGGGGTTATCCACCGCCACCGCCACCGCCACCTTCCAGACGTCCTCGCGCCCGGTTCCGCCCTCCTCGACCGTCGTGAAGCGCTCCAGTGCTCCGGGCACGACCGTGAAGGCGACAAGGGGCACGGCGGATAGCGCGACCATCACCCCGACCAGGGCCAGCCGGTGGCCACGGAAGACGAAAAGGGCGCAGGCGACGCCGACCAGAAGGGCTACGGCCCCACCGCGCGACTGCGTGCACACGACCCCCACCACCAGGATCGCGATCACCACCAGCAGGCTGGCGCGAGACGCCAACCCTCGCGACGTTCGCGTGAGTCCCCCGGCCAGCGCGATCGCAACCACTAGCAGCAGCGAGAACAGGTTCGGATCGCCGACCCCCCCCTGGAGTCGTTCCTCCTCCACGAAGGCCTCGAGGAAGGGCAAGCCGGGCGCGAGGGGCGTTCCCCCCAGTCCGGCAAGGGTCGCGGTCACCGCACCGGCGATGAGCGCCGTCGCAATCCATCGAAGATGCCGTTCGCGGGTGACGAGGGTGGCGGTCACCATGAAGATCGTGGCCGCGAGGACCCAGGCGAGCAGGGTCGCCCCGATGGTCGGGCGCTCCGACCAGGTGGTCGAGAGGCTGATCCAGGCGATGAGGAGCACCACCGCGGCGATCAACCGTCCGTGGCGCCGGAGTACCTCTCCCAGCGCCCCCGACCGGTGCGCCACGAGGCCCACCCACGCAAGGCAGACGAGGATCGTCGTGCCCTTTACCGCGATCTCGAGGGCGGGAACGGCCTCGAAGAGGCTGGCATACATCCCGATCGCAAACCCGGCCTGGAGGTTGAGCACGAGAACCGCGCCGAAACCCACCGCGAGAATCGCGGCCGCGCCGACGGCCGGGCCGCCGAGGCCCACGCCCAACCCAAACCCGAGGCCCGCGGCGCAAGCCGCCAAGCCGACGGCCCGACCGGCGACCGTTTCCGGGATCACGGCGGTGGGCCGCAGGCTGGTGGAAAGGGACATGGGTGGGCTAGCAGACGAGCGTCGACGGGGACGCCTCGCCGGCCGCGCGCTCGTGCGCGCCGAGATCGGACGCCTTACCCTGCGGGCGAGGAACGCCCGCCACGTCGACCGGCGATGAGGAAGGGGCGTTCAGCCGGTCGATGGCCGGGCTTTCGTCGGCAAGGCGGAGATCCTGCTTCGGATCGACGAACCGCGGGTCCGCGACCCTGTTCCCCGACAGCTCGAGCTCATTGCTCTCGTCCTCGAAGTCGCCCCGACCGTTCGCCCAGGCCAGGTTCTCCGTGGCCCGATTGCGCGGCCCGGCGAGCGAGGAGCTGCGGACACCCGTCTGTCCGTTGAAGGCGAGGATGTTCCACCTAGCGAGGCTGCTCTCGGTCGAGGCAGCGAATTGGATGCCGGCCCGGCCGTTCCAGACGATGGTGTTGTTGACCACTTCGACGTCGTGCGGATAGCGGTAGAGCTGCACGCCGCGGGCCACGTTCCAGGCGATCAGGTTGCTGGCCACTACCCCGCTGCCGGAGTCCCAGTAGATCCCATGACTCTGGTTGGCCTGAAGGGGCAGGACTTTCGGATCGCGATCGCCGTTGTCGAGGATGCAGTTGCTCAGCACGCGGGCGTTCTCGGCCTCCGAGAGGAAGATGCCGGCGTGCCAACGACTTCCGCGAACGGTGCTCCGCTCGATCGAGACGTCGTCGCCCTCGACCGCGATCTGCACCTGCTCGCCCTTCGGGTTACCCGGCGTGCGCGACTTCACCTGTCCGGTCGGACCCTCGAACAGGATGCCGTACAGCCTCACGTGGTCAGCGGAGACCTTGACGTGACCGAGCACCCGCGGCCTCGGCGCGCCGGGCGCGCCGGCAATGACTACGGGCGCACCGGGGCGTCCACCCGCCTCTACGTCCGTGGTCGTCCCTCGCGCGCCGTGGGTGCCGGGAAGAAGCAGGAGCCTGTCCCCCGCGCGCAGCCGCGGCACGCTGCCGCCAAGCGTCCGCCACGGCCGCTCGCGGGTGCCAGGCCCCCCGTCCGCGCCGGACGGACCCACGTACCAGGTTCTCCCCGAGACGGCCGGGGGATCCGGCGCAGTGTTCGGGTCGCTCGGCCCGGAGCATCCGGGGACGCTCACTGCGACGGCGACGGCAGCCACAAGACTCCTTCCGCGGGAGGGCGTCAGCTCGGTGTCGCGGGTCTCGTCGCGGGCGTTGCGGTCGCATCGCGGGCGCCGAGTGCTCGCATGTAGTACGAGCTGCTCGTATGGTGCAGCGCCTCTCCGACCAGTACGAGGCCGCGAGGCACCACCCCGGATCGCTGAAGCAGGTCGCGCGTCACCTGGAGGCTGCTCCGGTCGGTGTGGCGAAGGCGGGCGACGACGAGCACGTCGTCCACATAGGAGGCCACCGGAAGCGCGTCGCTGACCTCCCCCAACGGAGACGAGTCGATCACGACGTAGTCGGCAACGCGCATCGCCTCCGGTATGAGCGCCGTGACCCGGCGCATGAGCGACTCTCGGGAGCCCCCCACGGCGGCGGGTAGGAGACGAATGCGGGGATCGCGGGCCGACGATATGAACGGTCCGTCTCCGGTGCCGTCGCCCTCTCCCTCGGGGCCGCCGCCGTTGCGGGCCTTGTTCAGCGCCTCCGAGAGCTCCGGCTTGCGCACGTCGAGGTCGACCAGCACGACCCTCTTCCCGCCCTCCACCAAGGCAAGAGCCAGATTGGCGGCGACGGTGCTCTTACCGTCGCCGGACGACGCGCTGGTGACGAGAACGCTGCGACCGGTGCCGTAATCCTGCAGCTGGGTGGCGAGGGTGCGGAAGGCCTCGAATGCCTCGGGTGGAAGCTCCGTGGCGACTCTGCGCTCCCGGGTCGAGACGTGGGGCACCCCGGTGAGCAGCGGGATGGGATAGATGCTCGAGAGCTCTTCCTGGTCCGCGATTCGCCGGTCGACGGTCCGCATCGCCAACGCGGCGAGCACGCCGAGCACGAGTCCGCCCAGCAGTCCGGCGACGAGGATGAGCCACGGAGGAGCCCCCACCGGCGAGGTGGGCGCCTCGGCCGAGCGCACCATGGAGAGGGTTGGATCCTGCCGAGCCGACCGGATGGCCTCGAGCTGGGTGAGCCTCTCCGTGATCGCTGCCGCGGCCGCGTCGTTGGTGGTGTTGTCGCCAAGTCGAGTATCGAGCTGGTCGACGAGGGCGTCGAGCTGGCGCCGGAGGCGCCGGACGCGAAGGTCGAGCGCGACGGACGCGAAGGTGTTGGCGATGTCGGCCGCCAGCCGGGGATCCTCGGCCGTGGCGGTGACCTCGAGCACGTTGCTCTCACCCTTGGGTTGCACCTCTACGGCTTCGAGGACACCCCGGCCGTCGTTGCCCGGACCGAGCGCCCGGGCGGTCGCCTCCGCAACCGCGGGCGAGCCGATCAGAGCGGCGGCGGTCTGGACGTTACGCGTGGGATCGCCCGAATCTCGGACGAGGTCGAGGCCCACGAAGGTCTGGTCGTCCCTCTGGAGAGGAGATACGAGGATCTCCGAGGTGCCCTCGTACTCCCGCGAGGAGAAGGCGAGCACGGCGATGCTGCCGAGCAGCGCCGCCACGGTGACGAGCAGTACCAACAGCCAGTGTGTCCGGAGGGCTCCGAGGTACGTCGCGAGATGCCGCTGGCCGGAGTCGCCGGCCGGAGCAGACGATGAGCTCGTGTTCAACGGGAGGGAGTCTAGGCGAGTCCCCCGACGAACTGGTTCTCTGGACGAGTACTCGAGGTGTTGGGAGGGTGGAGAGATCATGGCGGAGCCGACGGGGAGGCTTGACGCTCGCCGTGCAACCGGGTCGGTGCTGCTTTGTCGGCCACCGGGGCCTGGTCCTTTACCGCCTCGCCGCAGAGCCCCGGCCACGCGCCGTCGTCTGGCGAGAGGAGCGCCTGCAACTGCGCCGCGCGCGGCGCTGGAGGGCACGAGTGGCCGTGGTCCTCTGGCGGAACCGCGCACAGCGTCCGACCCGGCGCTTCACCGGGTCTCCGCTGAGAGTGGTCGGGGTCGCCGGCGGCGAGGCGATGTGAGGGATCGGACCGACCGCGGCCGTGGTCTCCGAGGCGCCGGCTCCGCCGCCTCCGCCGCCTCCGCCGCCTCCACTCGAACCGCCGTCGGATCCGCCGCTCGGGTCCGCGCTCCCGGAGCCGGACATACCACCGCTCCCGGGTGAACCGCCGTCACCGCCGCCCGCCGTACCCCCGGGTCCTCCCACACTTCCCCCTGTCTCCTCCGGGGCCTGGGCGCAGCTGTCGCCGAGGGAGGTGACGGGCCGCGAGGCATCGGCCGGTGCGTCGACGTCCTCGGCCTGGGAGCCCTGGACGGGCTCTTCGTCGCCCACACCCTCGCCGTCCTCCGAGTCCCCGCCGCCCGCGTCCTGGTCGGCACCCGAGTCTTCGTTGTCCTCGTCGCCGGCGTCCTCGGAGGTCTCCGGCGCGCCGGTCGACCCGTCGTCGAAGGCCTCGACGGATGCGAGCCCTTGGAGCGCCTGCGGGCTGACCTCGCACGGCTCAGAGTCTTCGGGCGGCTCCACGCCTGGGCCGTCGTCCGTCCCCTCCTCGCGAGGACCGGGAGCGACGTCGCCTAGCACCGCTCGGCAGGGGCTTTCGTCGCGGAGCCGGAAGTCCCCGTCCGCGCGGTCCATGTACCGGGGATCGGCGACGAGGTTGTCGTGCGCCGTGAAGCCGACCTGAGGCGACTGGATGCCCGAGGGGGCAGGAGCACCGGCGCGGGCAGCGCCCCAGACGCAGTTGCGGCGGACGGTGTTCCGCGTCCCGGTGGACGCGAACGACTCGACGTTGTGACGGATCCCCGGTGGAGGACGGATAGAGCTGCACGCCACGATCGACGTTGTCGTGGATCAGGTTGCGCTCGATCCGCGTGTCGGTCGCGTTCTCGAGGTAGAAGCCATGGTCGAGGTTCCCCGAGGGCCGGCGGCCGCAGTGATGGACGCGGTTGTACTCGAAGGCGGTTCGCTCCGCCGGGGAGCGGCCCGACGTCCCGACCAGAACGCAGATCCCGGCGTTCTGATTGGTGATGTCGTTGTCGCTTACCACCGTGTCGTCGCCCTGGATCCACGGGCTGGCCTGGACGCTGCAGGTGGTAGCCGCGCCGCACCGGGGAGCGGTGCGGCCATCGAGATCGAGCGTCCGGATGGTCACGAACGCGGCGCTCTCGAGGACCCGGACCTGTCCCGCGATCTTCGCCCGCTCACCGGGGAAGCTCTGCAGCGCCTTGCGCTCGTCGGCCAACCCGCCCGTGCGAAAGACCGCGTGGCCCCGGTAGGTGCCCTCCCGCATGCATCCTGTCTCTCCCGGGCTCAGCGAGTCGACGAGCCTCTGCGGAGTCGCGAACGGTCGGTTGAAGGTGCCGTTAGCCGTGTCCGACCCGGAGACCGCCGCGAACCGGTCGCAGGCGTCGTCC
>Ga0136618_10000979_pt1 | contig 10644 bp, 8 predicted proteins | sample AntDrymUQ3302106_2_FD_104805 | JGI IMG/M metagenome (GOLD analysis project Ga0136618, IMG submission 104805) | Polar desert sand microbial communities from Dry Valleys, Antarctica - metaG UQ330 (21.06) | ecosystem: Environmental > Terrestrial > Soil > Desert | place: Antarctica: Dry Valley...
GTGGTCAGCAGCCCGAGCCGGCTCTCCCGGCAGGCCGCGATCCGGCCCTTCGTCGACTTCACCGCCTTGGACCTGGTCGGGGTGGTCGTCGACCCCGACACCGCCGGCGACCGCACGCTGATCGAGGCGGGCACACCGGCGGACCCGTCCGGGGGAGCGGACTGATGGCGGTCCTGCGCGCCCTCGCCCTGACGATGACGGTGACCCTGGCCGTGGTGCTGCAGGTCGCCGCCTTCGGCCACTTCTCCTACGACGGTGTCGTGCCCAACCTCGCGCTGCTGGTCGTGGTCGCGGCCGCCCTGGTCCGCGGACCGGAGTTCGCCGCCGTGCTGGGCTTCGCGGCCGGGCTGGCGATCGACCTCGCCCCGCCCGCCGACCACGTCGCAGGCCGGTGGGCACTCGCGCTCGTCGTGGTCGGCTACATCGCTGGCCGGGTCCGCCATGACGCGGGCACCTCCGCCGTGGCAGCGGTGGTGGCCGTCGCGGCCTCGTCCTTCATCGGTACGTCGGTGTTCGCCATCAGCGGGATGATGCTCGGCGATCCGGGAGTGCCCGCGGCGGAGGTGCTGCAGGTGATCCCGGTTGCGGTGCTCTACGACGTGCTGCTGACCCCCTTCGTGCTGCCGCCGGCGATGCTGCTGTTCCGTCGGTTCGGCTCGCGCCAGGTCGCCTACTGATGGCCGGTGGGAAGATCCGGGCATCCAGCGCGACGCGGGGACGGTTGCGCCTCATCGTCGTCCAGGCGCTGGTGATCTCGTTGTTCGTCACGCTCTTCGCGCGGGCGTGGTATCTCCAGGTGTTCAGTGGGGAGACCTACCAGGCCCAGGCAGCGGAGCAGTCCATCCGCGAGCTCGTCGTGCAGCCGGCCCGCGGTCTGATCGTCGACGACGTGGGCCGCCCCCTGGTGGCGAGTCGCACCGCGTGGGTCGTGACCGTCGACCGGACCATCCTGAACAAGCTCGAGGACGCGCAGCGCAGCGACTTGCTGCGGCGCGTCGCCGACGCCGTCGACGTGTCCTACCAGGAGATTCGCGGTCGCACGCTGCTCTGCGGCGAGGAGGGGTCTGTCTCCGGGTCATGCTGGAACGGCTCGCCGTACCAGCCGATGCCGCTTGCGCAGGACATCCCGCAGCAGGTCGCTGTCGGGATCCTGGAGCAGGGCGAGGACTTCCCGGGAGTGCTCGTCGAGGAGCAGAGCGTTCGCGCCTACCCGTCGCCCTACGGCATCAACGCGGCGCACCTGCTCGGCTATCTCAGCCCGATCACCGAGGACGAGCTCGACGAGGCCGAGGGGCGTGCCGACACGTCGGTGCACGGCGCCTCGGTGGTCGGCCGGGCCGGGCTCGAGAAGCAGTACGACACGTACCTCCGCGGCCGCCCGGGCTACCGACGCGTCGCCGTCGACTCGATGGGGCGGGTGCTCGGCACCAACGGCGAGACCGCGGGTGTGGTGGGGGACACGCTGGTGACCTCGCTCGACGCCCGCGTCCAGGCCGTCGTCGAGCAGCAGCTCGAGCAGACGATCCAGATGACGCGGCGGACGCTTGACCCGGTCACGGACCGCAACTACGCCGCCGACTCCGGAGCCGTCGTCGTGATGGACGCCACCAACGGGCGGATCGTGGCGATGGCCGGACAGCCGACCTACGACCCGAGCGTGTGGGTGGACGGGATCAGCTCTAAGGCGCTGTCGCGGCTCTACTCTGACAAGGCCGGGACGCCGCTGCTGTTCCGGGCCACCCAGGGACAGTTCGCGCCGGGCTCAACCTGGAAGCCGTTCATGGCCGCCGGGGCGCTCTCCAACGGGTTCGACACCGACACCCGGCTGAACTGCTCCTCGTCGTTGCGCGTCGGCAACCGGGACTTCAGGAACTACGAGTCCGGGGCATACGGCTTCATCGGCTTCGACCGTGCCCTCCAGGTCTCCTGCAACACGTTCTTCTACCGGGTCGGCTACAGCTTCTGGTCCCGCTTCGGCAGTGACGTCGCCGACGTCGACGCCAAGGACCCGCTGGTCAGCACCGCACAGATGTTCGGGTTCGGCAGCGAGACCGGGATCGACATCCCCGGTGAGGCGGGCGGCCGGATCGCGGACCGGAAATGGAAGCTGGCCTACTGGAAGTCGAACCGGGACTACTACTGCAGGGTCGGGAAGAAGCCCGGCAACGACTTCCTCCACCGCTTCGCGCGGGAGTTCTGCATCGAGGGCTTCGCCTACCGGGCCGGCGACTCGGTGAACTTCGCGATCGGACAGGGCGACACGATCGTGACCCCGCTCCAGCTGACCCGTGCCTATGCCGCGCTGTCCAACGGGGGCACCCTGTGGGAGCCGAGCGTCGCGAAGGCCGTCGTGGATCCCGAGGGCCGGGTGGTGAGGCGGATAAAGCCGCAGAAGGCGTCCGAGGTCAAGGTCTCACCCGCTGACCTGCGCTACATCGACACCGCCCTGAAGGGCACCTCCCGGACCGGAACGATGGCCTGGCGGCTCGTCGACTTCCCGCTCGGCCGGGTCCCGATCCGGACCAAGACCGGGTCGGCCGAGGTCTACGGGAAGCAGAGCACCTCGTGGGTCGCCTCCTACGACGAGCAGTACGTCGTGGTGATGATGGTCTCGCAGGGCGGCACCGGGTCCGGCACGTCCGGTCCGTCCGTCCGGAAGATCTGGGAGGCGCTCTACGGCATCGACGAGATGTCGGTCGACCCGGCCGAAGCAGCCCTTCCCGACGCCATTCCACCGACCAGGCTCCCGGTCTTCGCCGAGGACGGCGAGATCCTGCCTCCGATCAGCGACCCGCCGCGTCGTCAGCCCCAGGAGTCGCCTCGATGAGCGTCACCACCACGGCTCGACCGCGCCTGCCCCGACTGGAGACCACGACGCGCGTACGCCGGGTCCGGCTCGACGCGATGCTGGTCCTTGCCGTCGTGGGCCTGCTCACCCTGGGTGCACTCCTGGTGTGGTCCGCGACGTCGAGCCGGGAGTCGCTCACCGCGGCCGATCCGGAGGCCTATCTCAAGAAGCAGCTGGTCAACATCGCGATCGGCGTCGTCCTGGCGGTCATGGTCGCAGCCACCGACCACCGGTGGGTCCGGATCCTGGCGCCGCTGGTCTACCTCGCCTCTGTCGTCGGCCTGGTGCTGGTGCTCGTGATGGGCAGTGTCATCAACGGCTCGCGGTCCTGGATCGTGGTCGGCGGGCTCTCCATCCAGCCGGCCGAGTTCACCAAGCTGGCTGTGGTGATCGGGATGGCCCTGCTCGTCGCCGAGCGGGTGGAGGGCTCGCTTCGCAGCCGTGAGGTCGGAGGGCGCTACGTCGTCGGCATGCTCGCGATCGCCGGTCTACCGGCTGCCCTGATCCTGCTCCAGCCCGACCTGGGCACGATGCTGGTGCTCTCCGCCACCGTCTTCGGCGTGATCGCGGTCTCGGGCGTTCCGCGGATCTGGCTCGCCGGGCTCATCGGAGGCGGAGTGGTGGCAGCCGTCGTCGCGGTGCAGACCGGGGCGCTCGCGGACTATCAGCTCGACAGGTTCCTGGCCTTCGTGGACCCGACGCTCGACCCCCGCGGTGCGGGTTACAACACCACGCAGGCCCGCATCGCCATCGGCAACGGTGGTGTGTTCGGGCAAGGGCTCTTCGACGGCTCCCAGACCCAGTCCGGCTTCGTGCCCGAACAGCACACCGACTTCATCTTCACCGTGGCCGGTGAGGAGCTCGGCCTCGTCGGCGCCGGCGTCCTGATCCTGCTGCTCGGTGTGGTCCTCTGGCGGGCCCTGGCCATCGCCGCCGGGGCGGACGATCTCTTCGGCCGGTTGGCTGCCGCGGGCATCGCCTGCTGGTTCGGCTTCCAGGCCTTCCAGAACATCGGGATGTGCCTGGGCATCATGCCGGTCACCGGCGTACCCCTGCCGATGGTCTCCTACGGCGGATCGTCGATGTTCGCGAACCTGATGGCCGTCGGTCTCCTCCAGAACATCGCGCTGCGAAGCCGGTCCGAGATCGGTGTCGCGCGCTCCCGCCTCGTCCGCTCGCGTTACTGACCCGGACCGCGGCTCTCGGAGCAGTCGGAGGATCGTCCGCCGCGCCGTGACGGACCTAGGAATGCCCGGCCGAGTTTGCTTGGATGGTCACCATGTCCTCGGAGCAGCAGCAGGAGAAGGTCGACCCGGTGATCGCCGACGCGGTGGAGAACGTCAGCAACCGGTTCGGTGTCCAAGGTCTCGCGGACCTCATCGCGCTCGCCCGTGAGGAGCTGGCTAGGGCCGAGGAGGCGCTCAAGGACCTCTCGGACCTCGGCGAGGACTGAACCGACGGGCGTCGGCAGGGGTCGCCGGGGCGATCCGCGGGACGCCGTACCCTGAGAGACCCGTCCCCGACCTGCGAGGTTGAGCCGTGCCGACAGTCGGAACCATTGGACCCACCAGGGCCGAGCCCCCTTTGTCGACCCAGGCCGAGTCCGTCTTCGACCGGCTCGAGCCGCTGCTTCCCTCGGTCCAGAAGCCGATCCAGTACGTCGGTGGCGAGCTGAACTCGACGCCGAAGGCATGGGGCGAGGACACCGGCACCGTCCGATGGGCGCTGATGTATCCCGACGCCTACGAGATCGGTCTGCCCAACCAGGGCGTCCAGATCCTCTACGAGGTGCTCAACGAGCGGGACTGGATCGTGGCCGAGCGGACCTACTCGGTCTGGCCCGACATGGAGAAGGTCATGCGCACCGGCGACGCGCGCGGCCCCATCCCGCAGTTCACCGTCGACAACCACCGACCGGTGCGGGCCTTCGACGTCTTCGGGATCTCCTTCGCCACCGAGCTGGGCTACACCAACCTGCTGACCGCGCTGGACCTCGCCGGCATCCCGCTGCACGCGGCCGCACGCGGCGAGGCCGACCCGATCGTGCTCGCCGGCGGGCACGCTGCGTTCAACCCCGAGCCGATCGCCGACTTCGTGGACGCGGCCGTCCTCGGCGACGGGGAAGAGATCGTGCTGCGCATCTCCGACGTCGTGCGGGAGTGGAAGCAGGAGGGCCGTCCGGGCAGCAGCGATCACGGCGACCGGACGCCGCGCGACGAGCTGCTCTACCGACTCGCGGTCTCGGGGGCCGTCTACGTGCCCCGTTTCTATGACGTCGAGTATCTCCCCGACGGCCGGATCAGGCGGGTGGCCCCGAACGCGTCCGGGGTGCCGTGGCGGGTGCACAAGCACACGCTGATGGACCTCGACGCCTGGCCGTACCCCAAGAAGCCGCTGGTCCCCCTGGCCGAGACGGTCCACGAGCGCTACTCGGTCGAGATCTTCCGTGGCTGCACCCGCGGCTGCCGGTTCTGCCAGGCCGGGATGATCACCCGGCCGGTGCGCGAGCGCTCCATCAAGACGATCGGCGCCATGGTCGAGAACGGCATCCGCACGTCCGGCTTCGAGGAGGTCGGCCTGCTGTCGCTCTCGAGCGCCGACCACACCGAGATCGGCGAGGTCGCCAAAGGGCTCGCTGATCGCTATGACGGCACCAACGTGTCGCTGTCGCTGCCCTCGACGCGTGTGGACGCCTTCAACGTCACCCTCGCAAACGAGCTCTCCCGCAACGGCCGGCGGTCGGGCCTGACCTTCGCCCCCGAGGGCGGGTCCGAGCGTCTGCGCAAGGTGATCAACAAGATGGTCACCGAGGAGGACCTGATCCGGACCGTCGCGACGGCGTACTCCAACGGCTGGCGGCAGGTCAAGCTGTACTTCATGTGCGGCCTCCCCACGGAGACCGACGAGGACGTCCTCGAGATCGCGGACCTGGCGAAGAAGGTGATCGCCACGGGTCGCGGGGTCTCTGGCCGCAACGACATCCGCTGTACCGTCTCGATCGGCGGGTTCGTGCCCAAGCCGCACACACCCTTCCAGTGGGCGGCCCAGCTGGACTGGGCGACGACCGACGAGCGGCTCAAGAAGCTGCGCGACGACGTGCGGACCGACAAGCGCTACGGCCGGGCCATCGGCTTCCGCTACCACGACGGACGACCGGGGATCATCGAGGGGCTGCTGTCCCGCGGGGACCGCCGGGTCGGGCGGATCATCGAGGCCGCCTGGCGCGACGGTGCGCGGTTCGACGGCTGGAGCGAGCACTTCTCCTTCGACCGGTGGCAGGCCGCCACCGAGCTGGCCCTGGCGGACACTCCGGTGGATCTCGACTGGTACACCACCCGTGAGCGTGAGCTCGCCGAGGTGCTGCCGTGGGACCACCTCGACTCCGGCCTCGACAAGGACTGGCTCTGGGCGGACTGGCAAGAGGCTCTGTTGGCGGGCGACCCCGACGCTGACAGCCGCGAGGTTGAGGACTGTCGTTGGACCCCCTGCTTCGACTGCGGCGTGTGTCCGCAGATGGACACCGAGATCCAGATCGGTCCCACCGGTCAGAAGCTGCTGCCACTGTCGGCGCTCTGACTCGTCTCACTGGTGTTGCGCCCGGAAGGCCAGAACCGAGGCCCGGCCGGTAGGCCCGCCGGAGGGCCAGAACCGCGGCTGTGCGCGAATGTGGCGCCGCGCACGTGACTGGACGCTCCAACAGCGGGGCTGTGCTCGATTCTGGCGCGCCGGGCGTCGGCTCGCGCGAGTCCGGGCGTCACAGCGCGCGGGACCAGGTGGACCAGACGTAGTCGAAGTTCGTCAGGTAGCGCTGATAGGCGTTCCTGCGGGGGATCCGGATGGTGACCTCGTCGTTGATCAGGCCCATCCCGGACCAGTTCTCCGAGCCGGTCCACACCTGCCACCCCCGCTTGCCCCGAAAGCTCCCGCTGAGCAGCATGTACTTCTGGTGCGTGAAGACCTCGAAGGCGGTGCCGCCGAACCCTGTCTCAGCGTTGTAGTCGAGGTCTAGGTCCGCACTGCGGACCAGCACCCCTCCGCGCTTGAGAGTCCCGACGACCTGCCGACCGCCTGAGCTCACGATCACCCGAACGATGCATCCGCTCCGGCTCAGGTCGGCGACCTTGTCGGCAAGGTACAGCCCCCGGTCGCTGCCCCAGCCGTACATCACGATGCTGATCACCGTCCGACCGTTCTGGTCGACGCCCGACCCCGCGGAGCAGCTCACCTGTCGCAGCCGCTTCATCACCGGGTCGGTGTCCTTGGTGACGTCGGGGAACGGGCCGAACTCGTTCTCGAAGATGCCGACCGTCCTGCGCATCGAGGGGTCCTCGAGCCGGCGGTTGCGGACCAGCTGCTCGAAGACCTTGGTGTACAGGTCGCGCAGCCTGGGTTTGTCGACGACGGTGTACATGTCGTTCCACTGCGTCTTCGCGGCGTAGCCGGTGAGGTTCGACGAGCCGATCATCACGACGTCCTTGGCCGACCCCGACTCGGAGAACAGGTAGAACTTCATGTGCTGGTTGCCCGCGCCTCCACGGCACGAGGCGACGCACACCGTGACGAAGCTGCGTCGGTTGGTGTCGGTGCCCAACGTCAGGACGAGGCGTCTGGTCGCCGGCGAGGTCCAGTTGTCATTGAGCACGAGCTGTACGTCGACACCCCGGTGGTGCGCGCGGGCGAGCGCGTCGACCAGGTCGGGACGGTCGAGGCTGTAGGCCGCGATCTGGATGGTGGCGTGCCGAGGGGTTCCCTCGATCGCACTCCTGATGTGGGAGAGGATGCGGTCCTTGGACCCGGTGTCGGCCCGGGGGTTGTTGAACAGCGCCCCGGGAGCGGGGGAGTACGCCGCGGCCGCCGGCCACAGGCCTGCCTGGCCGGTCAGCAGGACCGCGGCGGCAATCAGGACAGCACATGCCTGGCGCACGCGTGAACCCCCATCGAGCGAAGGAGTGATGTCGCCCGATTGAAGCACAGGCGCGGCGTGGATCAGGTGACGTGGCCGGGGACGGGTGCGGTGTCGTGGCCCGGCAGCTGGTCCTCGATGTACGCCGGCCGCGCCACCATCAGTCCGGCGACGAGCTGACCGAACGACATCACCGTCAAGGCGAGCAGGGGCACGCTCCAGGCTCCGGTGAGGTCGTAGAGCACCCCCACCCCCACCGGGCCGATGGCGGAGATGAGGTAGCCGACGGACTGGGTGAACCCGGAGAGCGCCGCGGTGCCTGCCGGTGTGTGTGCCCGCAGGCCGATCAGGGTGAGCGCGACGGGGAAGACCGACAGGGCGACCCCCACGACGACCGCCCAGACCCAGGCTCCGGCCACCGGGGCGAGCGCCAGGCCGACGTACCCCACCGGGTAGCACGCGACGAGGGCGACCATGAGCCATCGCTGGTCGGTGAGCCGGGCGGTCAGCGTCGGCAGCAGGAACGACAACGGGATGCTCATGGCCGTGATGACGCCGAGCAGCAGGCCCGCGGTCCCCGGGCTGAAACCGGCGTCACGATAGACCTGCGCGAACCAACCGAAGACGGCATAGGCCTGGAGCGACTGCAGACCGAAGAAGGCTGCCATCGCCCAGCCCAGCCGCGTCCGTGCAACGGCAGCCAGGGTGATGCCGCTGCGTTCGCCCCGGAGGGTCGTGTCGTGCCGGAGGAGCATCAGCCACGGAAGCGCCGCGACCAGGGCTGTGAGTGCCCAGACGCCGACACCCCAACGCCATGACCCCACCGCCTGACCGGTCGGCACCGTGAGCACCGAGGCGGTGGTGAGTCCGACCGCCAGGGACGTGGTGTAGATGGAGGTGAGCAGTCCGACCCGCTCCGGGAAGTGGAGCTTGACCAGCGAGGGAAGCAGGACGTTCGCGGTCGCCATCCCCGCCATGGCGAGCAACGAGAGCAGTAGGAAGAGCAGGACGGACTCGGTGCGTGCGCGCAGCGAGAGTCCGATGACGACCGCGACCAGTGCCAGCAGGGTCAGCTTGTGCAGGCCGAGCGCCCGGGCCAGCCACGGCGCCATCGCGCCGAAGACGGCGAAGGCGAGCACCGGGAGAGTCGTGAGCACTCCAGCGGTGGTCGCCGTCATCTGGAGGTCGTCGATGATCTCGCTGAGCACGGGGCCGACGCTCACCGCCGCCGGCCGCAGGTTGAAGGCAAGGACCACGATGCCGACCAGGACCAGCATGCGTTGCGCCCGTGAGTCGGTTGGCCCGGCGGCGGGAGCGGTCGTCACCGGCTCATCCTCGGGGAGTGCGACCCGACCGGCCAAATCGCGGGCTGCCTGCCTACGCTGTGGCTCGTGCGTGAACAGCCCGAGCAACAAGCCCCGCCGGTGCAGAGGGTCCGGCTCCGCTACGCCAAACGAGGACGGCTCCGGTTCACCAGCCATCGTGACTTCTCCCGCGCGTTCGAGCGGGCCCTGGTGCGGGCGCGAGTCCCGGTCGCCTACTCGTCGGGTTTCAACCCGCACCCACGGATCTCCTACGCCGGAGCGGCACCGACCGGTGCAGCGAGCGAGGCCGAGTATCTCGAGATCGGGCTGGCCCAGCAGGTGCGCCCCGAGGCCGTCCGGAAGGCACTCGATGATGCACTGCCTCCCGGCCTCGACGTGCTGGAGGCCGTGACATCCGCGGGGGGCTCCCTGGCGGACCGTCTCACGGCGAGTCTCTGGCGGATGAGCCTGGTCGGTTCCTCGGATGAACAGCTGCGCGCGGCGGTCGTCGACTTCCTCGGCCACGAGCAGGTCGAGGTGGAGCGGATGACCAAAAAGGGGTTGCGTACGTTCGACTGTCGTGCTGCCGTCGTCTCTCTCAACCCACCCGACGATCCTGGACCGGAGCGGGAGTGTGCGATACTCGAGGTGGTCCTACGGCACGGAACCCCGTCCGTGAGACCCGACGATGTCCTCGCCGGACTCCGCGCGTCTGCCGGGCTCGAGGTTGGCACCGCTCCGTTGTATGAGCGACTGGCCCAGGGTCCGTTGGATTCACTGACCGGCCTGGTGGGTGACCCACTGGCACTCGACCGCGACACGGCGTGACCTGTTGGCAACTCGGCAGGCCGCGCAAGCCGATGACCGCGACATGCGCCTCGTGGACACTCCCCGGACGAACGATCCGGAGGATGTCGCCGCCGCTCCGAAGCGTCCTCCAGACGCCCGGGGCGCCATCCGCAGGCTTACGTCCGACCGGTCCAACCGGAGGACGAACGACACGCCTCCGTATGCCGCGCGCACGAATCGCGCCGCTGGCGGAGGTCGAGGAGAGCAGATGCTCGACGACACCGACAGCTTCATCACCCCCGCCCCCGAGACGGAATCCGACACCACGGGCGACATCGCAGGCGACACCACGAGGAGCGAGGGGGAGGCGCCGAAGGCACCCGCGGCCAGAAAGGCTGCGAAGCGCGTTCCGGCGAAGAAGGCTCCGGCGAAGAAGGCGACCGGCACGTCGACCGCCGCCAAGTCGACCGCCACCAAGAAGGCTGCGGCGAAGAAGACCACCACCAAGAAGACCGCCGCCGAGCCCGCAGTTGCCTCGGAGTCCGCCGCGGCGACGGAGTCGGCGTCCCCGACCACCCAGCCGGTCGATGCTCCCGCGGAGCAGACGGCAGCGAAGAAGACCGCCAAGCGGCCTGCGAGGAAGACCACGAAGAAGGCCGCCACCACAACCAGCGATCCCGGCGACCCCGTAGCCGAGCAGACGCGCGTCGCCGACCTTACGACGGACTCTGCCGCCACAGGCGCATCGCCACCTCCGGCGACCGCCTTGATGTTCCAGCCGCCGGACCCATCGAAGGCCA
>Ga0136618_10000981_pt1 | contig 10632 bp, 15 predicted proteins | sample AntDrymUQ3302106_2_FD_104805 | JGI IMG/M metagenome (GOLD analysis project Ga0136618, IMG submission 104805) | Polar desert sand microbial communities from Dry Valleys, Antarctica - metaG UQ330 (21.06) | ecosystem: Environmental > Terrestrial > Soil > Desert | place: Antarctica: Dry Valley...
AACATCGGCAGCCGCCTCACCATGAAGTACCCGGCCGTCTACATGGTCGGCCCGAAGGCGTCCGGCGAGGTGCTCTCGGTGGCCTACGCCGGCGAGGGGCAGCACCAGGACGCCGGCGCCAAGATGGTCCACGCCGCCCCCGAGACCACCTCCAAGATCGTCTCCAAGTCCATCTCCAAGGACGGCGGTCGCACCAGCTACCGCGGCCTGGTGCACGTCGACGAGGACGCCTACGGCTGCAAGAGCCACGTCCAGTGCGACGCCCTGATCCTGGACGAGGACTCCTTCAGCGACACCTATCCCTACATGGAGGTGGGTGCCCGCGATGCGGTCATCGGCCACGAGGCCACCGTGTCGAAGGTGGCCGACGAGCAGCTCTTCTACCTGATGAGCCGAGGCCTCTCCCACGAGCAGGCCATGGGCATGATCGTCAACGGGTTCATCGAGCCCGTCACGCGCACCCTGCCCATGGAGTACGCCGTCGAGTGGTCCCGCCTGATCGAGCTCCAGATGGAAGGCAGCGTCGGCTAGACGGCTGCGCCTGCTGCCAGCTGAGACGACCGACGAAGCTCGCTGCGCTCGCCATCGGTCGTAGGCTGACCTGGTGCCGATGCGCCAGGACTGCAAGTACTTCGAGAGCCGCACCTACCGCAACGGCGAGACCGTGCGGAAGTGCGACCTCGACCTGGCGCCCGAGGCGCCTTGGCGGTGCCCGACCGAGTGCGCCAAGTTCACCCGGCGCCTGGCCGACGTGAACTGGAGCCACGGCAGCCTCGTCACGCCCCCCACGCCCGATGAGCCGCTTGACGCCCTCGATCGCAACGACGGTTCCGTGGCCGCGGTGTTGGACGAGGCGGAGGACCACCTCAACTCCATCGGTGCTCAGGTCCTGGCCGACATCGAGGCCGAGAAGTCGGGCAACGGCCGGTTGAAGAAGCTGTTCCGCCGCAAGAAGTAGGGCCGGGTGGCTACGACGGGGGCCACCACCGGTAGCATGGCGGTCCACCCGGGGGCCGGAAGCGGCCCCCGTTGCGCGACTGCAGTGAGGTCGTCCTGAGCTCGTTCTCCGTTGAAGCCATCGCTGGCCTGGCCGGTCCCGAGGGACTGGCGGATCGACGCGCGGAGGCAGCGGCGAGCTTCGGCGAGGCCGCCATGCCCAACAGTGCCGAGGAGGTGTGGCGCTACGGCCGCATCGACGAGCTCGACCTCGATCGGTTCACGCCGAGCACCGTCACCACCGCCATCGAGCATGGGGACCTCGGCCGGGCCTCCGTGCTCCGGGGCGCCGAGGTCGTCGACGCCCTCGACGCCCTGCCCGAGTCGGCCGACGCCCTCACCTGGCTCCACGAGGCGCTGGCCACCGATCCCATCGTGGTCGACGTGCCCGCCGGCGCGACGGTGGCCGATCCCATCGTCATCCGGCACCAGGGCGCCGCTGATGGCGTGGTGACCGCGCCCCACCTGGTCATCCGCGCCGGCGCCGACAGCGAGGTGCGGGTGGTGGAGGTGTTCGAAGGCGGCGGGGCTGGGCTGCTGCTGCCGTGGACCACCGTCACCCTCGCCGGCGCCGCCCGCGTCGGCTACCTCGGCGTGCAGGTGCTCGATCGGGCCACATGGTCGCTCGGCCGGCTCGAGATCACGGTGGACGCGCAAGCCAGCGCCACCGCCGGGCTGGCCGGCTTTGGCGGCGACTACACCCGGGTGCGCACGGACTGCCGCCTGGTGGGCCAGGGCGCGAGCGGCGACCTCCTCGCCGCCTACTTCGGCGACGGTGACCAGACGCTCGACTATCGCACCTTCCAGCACCACGTCGCCCCAGACACCACCAGCAACCTGCTCTTCAAGGGGACGGTGAGCGACCGGTCCCGATCCGTGTACACCGGTCTCATCCGGGTGGCCAAGACCGCTCGCGGCACCAACGCCTTCCAGACCAACCGCAACATCAAGCTGTCGGCCGAGGCCTGGGCGGAGTCGGTGCCCAACCTCCAGATCGAGAACAACGACGTGCACTGCAGCCACGCGTCGGCCGTGGGCCCGATCGACGAGGAGCAGCGGTTCTATTTGGAGAGCCGCGGCATCCCCACCGTCGTCGCCGAGCGGCTCATCGTGGCCGGGTTCTTCGCCGACGTGTTCGACAAGCTCCCCGCCAGCGATCTGCGCCCCACCCTCGATGCGGCGGTGGCCGCCAAGCTCCAAGCCGTCCTCACGTGACCGTGGTCGAGCGCATCGGCGCCCTGGCCGATCTGCCTGAGGGCACGGCCCGCCGGGTGGAGATCGGCGGGCACGCCGTGGCCGTCGTGCGCATCGGTGACGACGTGTACGCCATCGGTGACCGTTGCAGCCACCAGGACATCTCCCTCAGCGAGGGTGACGTGCTGTGTGACGACAAGCAGATCGAGTGCTGGAAGCACGGCAGCGCCTTCTCCCTCGAGACCGGGGAGCCCGAGTCCCTCCCCGCCACCAAGCCGGTGCCGGTGTACGACGTCCGGGTCATCGACGGCCAGATCGAGGTGGAGGTCCCATGACCGGGCACGTGCTGGAGATCAAGGGCCTGCGGGCCGGCGTGGCCGGCAAGGAGATCCTCAAGGGCGTGGACCTCACGGTCCGATCCGGCGAGGTCCATGTCCTCATGGGGCCGAACGGCTCGGGGAAGTCGACGCTGTCGCACGTCATCATGGGTCGGCCCGGCTACGAGGTGCTCGGTGGCACGGTCACCCTCGATGGCTCCGACCTGTTGGGGTTGGCCCCTTGGGAACGAGCCCAGGCCGGCCTCTTCCTCGCCATGCAGTACCCCACCGAGGTGCCGGGGGTGGCGGTGGTCGACGTGCTGGAGGCGGCCTATGCCGGGCTCGGGCGCGACACCCAAGTGGTCGCGGAGCGGATCGTCGCCGAGGCGGAGCGGATCGGCTTCGACGACCGGTTCCTCCACCGAGCCATGAACGTCGACCTCTCCGGCGGGGAGAAGAAGCGCAACGAGACCCTGCAGCTGGGGGTGCTCCAGCCCACCATCGCCATCCTCGACGAGCTCGACTCCGGGCTCGACGTGGATGCTCTGCGGGCGTGCGCTCGCCGGATCGAGGCGGCCACCGAGGAGACCGGTCTGGGTGTGCTGGCCATCACCCACTACAACCGCCTCCTCCACGAGCTGCACGCCGACCACGTCCACGTCTTGGCTGAGGGCGTGATCCAGCGCAGCGGCGGCCCCGAGCTGGCCCTCGAGCTGGAGACGACTGGCTACGCCGGCTGGGGCATCGACGACGCCCCTGAGCGCCCCGCCTCTGCCGCTGTCGCTGACGACCCGTTCGCCGATCCGCTGGTCTGAGCCGCGCAGCTGGCGTACCAGAGGCTGGTGAAGCCGTCGTCCTCCGCCCGTTGGGCCTACTCGCCGGCAGGCTCGTCGAGGGCCTGGAGCAGGGTGTTCCACGAGAGGGTGGCGCACTTGATGCGCACCGGGAACTTCACCACCCCGCGCAGGGCCTCAAGATCGCCCAGCTTCACCTCGGGATCGGCCTCGATCGAGGCCTCGGCGTCGTCGCCATCGAGGGCGTGCTCGTGGATCGACATCATCCCCTTGAAGGCCCGGGTCAGGGCTTGGACCTCGTCCAGCGTCTTGCCCTTCACCGCGGCCGACATCATCGATGCCGACGACTGGCTGATGGAGCAACCCTGCCCGCCGATGCGGATGTCCTCGACGGTGCCGCCCTGCACATCGACGTACACCACGATCTCATCGCCGCAGAGCGGGTTGAACCCCTCCACCCGGGTGGCCGGCGGGGCTTCCAGCTCGCCGCGGTTCCGCGGCGAGCGGTAGTGGTCGAGGATGATCTCTCGGTACAGGTCTTCGAGGCCGGGCATGCGGGGCGCGATCCTAACGGTGCGGTCGGTCGGTTCAGGGAGCGAAGAACTGGGCGGCGGCGTCGATGGCGTCGCCGAGCGCGTCCACGTCGGCTTCGTCGTTGTACACGTAGAGCGAGGCGCGAGCGGTGGCCGCCACGCCGAGCTCACGCATGAGCGGCTTGGCGCAGTGGTGGCCGGCGCGCACGCACACGCCGTGCTCGTCGAAGACCTGGGTGAGATCGTGGGGATGGATGTCGCCGAAGGTGAAGGACATCACCCCGCCTCGCTCGGCCGGCTCGGACGGGCCGTGGATGACGAGGTCGTCGCCGAATCGGCCGGTCAGCGATCGCAGGGCATAGGCGGTGAGGGCCACCTCGTGCTCGCGCACCGCCTCCATCCCCAGCCCATCGAGGTAGTCGACCGCCGCTCCCAGGCCCACCGCCTCGGCGATGGGTGGGGTGCCGGCCTCGAACTTCCAGGGGAGCTCGTTGGTGGTGAAGCCCTCCTTGGTGACGTTGAGGATCATCTCGCCGCCGGTGAGGAACGGGGGCGTGGCCTCCAGGATCTCGGCCGTGCCCCACAGCACGCCGATGCCGGTGGGCCCGCACATCTTGTGACCGGTGAAGGCGGCGAAGTCGGCGCCCCACGCCTGTACGTCGGTAGCCACGTGGGGCACGTGCTGGGAGGCGTCCACCACGGCGATGGCGCCGGCGCCGTGGGCGGTGGTGACGAGCTGCTCCACCGGCAGCATCGTGCCCAGCACGTTGGACATGGCCGCGAAGCTGACGACCTTGGCGCCGTCCACCAGCCGGTCGAGATCGGTGAGGTCGAGGTGGCCGTCGGCCCGCACGGGGATCCAGCGGACCTCGATGCCGACCTCGTCGTGGAGCTGGTGCCACGGGACGATGTTGGCGTGGTGCTCGAGCTCGGTGAGCACGACGGCATCGCCGGCGGTGAGGTTGGCCCGGCCCCAGGCCTTGGCCACCAGGTTCAGGGCCTCAGTGGCGTTCTTGGTGAAGACGACCTCGCGCGCAGCCGTGGCACCGATGAAGCGGGCCACCTTGGCTCGGGCGCCCTCCAGGGCGGCGGTGGCCTCCTCGGCGATCAGGTAGGTGCCACGGTGGACGTTGGCGTTGGAGTGCTCGTAGTAGCCAGCCATCGCCTCCAGCACCGCCCGGGGCTTCTGCGAGGTGTTGGCGGAGTCGAGGTAGACGAGCCGACCCCCGTGCACCTCCCGCTCGAGGATCGGGAAGTCCTTCTTGATGGAAGCGACGTCAAGCGCGTCGGTGCTCACGATCGCCACGCCTCATAGCCCTCGCGCTCCAGGCGCTCCGCCAGCTCCGGCCCCCCGGAGTCGACGATGCGGCCGTCGATGAGGATGTGCACGACGTCGGGCTCGAGGTGGTCGAGGAGGCGCTGGTAGTGGGTGATGGCCAGCACGCCGAGGTCGGGTCGATCCCGGCGCACCTCCTGCACGCCCTGGGCCACGACCTTGAGGGCGTCGATGTCGAGGCCGGAGTCGGTCTCGTCCAGGATGGCGATGTCTGGTTCGAGGATGGCCATCTGGAGGATCTCGTTGCGCTTCTTCTCGCCTCCGGAGAAGCCCTCGTTCAGGAAGCGGTCGGCGAAGGACGGGTCCATGTCGAGTCGCTCCATCCACTCCATGATCGACAGCCGAAGCTCCAGCACGGACAGGTCGATGCCCTTGCGAGCCGAGAGGGCCTGGCGCAAGAAGTTGATGACCGAGACGCCCTGGACCTGTTGGGGGTACTGGAAGGCGAGGAACATGCCGGCCTTGCCCCGGACCTCGGTGTCCCAGGTGGTGATGTCGTCGCCCTTGTAGACGATGCGGCCGTCGGTGACCTCGTACTCGGGGGAGGCCAGCAACGTCGACGCCAGGGTGGACTTCCCGGAGCCGTTCGGCCCCATCAGGGCGTGCACCTCACCCGCCGCCACGGTGAGATCGACGCCGCGGAGGATGTCAGGAGCGCCGACGACGCCCGTCGGGCGGGCCCGCAGGCCCTCGATCTCGAACAGCATCGCCCCAGTGTATTAGCACTATGGCGATAGTGGAAAAGGTCCTCAGACCTTCTCGGACCGCTCTTCCTCGACGGGCTTGCCCTGGTCGGTCAGCCCGTCCTTGAACTCCCGCTGGGCCTTGCCCAGGGAACGAGCCAGCTCCGGCACCTTCTTGCTACCGAACATGAGCAGGACGACGACGAGGACGATGAGCATCTCTGGGCCACCAAGGTTCATGCCTCTTCTACGGATCCCCTCCCGCCCCCGGATCACCAGCCCCGGTCGATCCACTCCTGGAGGTGGGGGCGCTCGACGCCGATGGTGGTGCGATCACCATGACCGGGGAGGACGATCGTCTCGGCCGGAAGCGTGAACAGCCGGCGGTCGACGGACTCGATCACCGTGTCGAAGTCGCCACCGTCGAAGGTGGTGTTGCCTGGGCCACCCGGGAAGAGGGTGTCGCCGCTGAAGAGGATCGGATGGTCCGCGAGGCGGAAGCACATCGAGCCAGGGGTGTGGCCGGGGGTGTGGATGGTGTGCAACCGCAATCGGCCGACGTCGATGACCGAGTCGTCCTCGATGACCTCGTCGTAGGACGGCAGCATGCCAGCGTCCTGAGCCGTCACCCCCACCGAGTAGCCGGCGTCGCGCAGCTGGGGCACGGCCTGGATGTGATCCCAGTGACCGTGGGTCTCCAGCACCCGGCGCACCCCGAGGCGCTGGCACAGCTCGAGGAGCTTCTCGTGCTCGTTGGCGGCGTCGAGGAGCACGGCTTCACCCGTCTCCGTGCAGCGCAGCACGAGAACGTTGTTGTCGACGGGACCGACCACGATCTGGTGGATCTCCACCCCGGTGGCGTCCCAGATCAGCGTGTCGCTCATCGCCCCAGGCTACGGGGCGAGGACCTCGAAGCCGAGGGCGTCGGCGGCGGGGATCTGCTGGCGCTCGAAGGTGAGGTAGCGGATCGGCCCGGGCAGGCGGTCGGCGGCGGCCAGGTGGACGGCGTCGACGATCCGCACGCCGTAGGTCGCCCCGATCTCCACGGCCCGGGCCATGCAGCGGTCGTCCATCGGGACCACCCAGAACGCCTCCCACTCGTCGCGCAGGGACCGCCAGAGACCGGTCTGCTGGCGGGCCGATGCGGAGGCCCGGTGCAGAGCCAGCTGAGCCTCGGAGCGCGCCAGGGCCGATGCGCACCACGCCTGGTCGGCCGCCATCGCCTCCAGGACGATCGCCCGGTGCCGGTCGTGCAGGTACCGCCGCACGAGCGCCGAGGTGTCCACGTAGATGGTCATCCCCCCCGCACCTCGGCGAGGACCCGGTCGAGGCGGACGTCGACGGCGGTGTCGACGGCCTCTGGGGCGACGGGCCGGTCGGGGCGGCGGGGCGGCTCCACGAGCCCGGCGGCGGCCAGCTCGGCGAGTGAGGGCGTGCCCGCCGGCTCGATCGGACCGAGCTGGGCCACGGGCCGACCGTCGAGGGTGATGACCACCCGCTCGCCGGCCCCTGCCTGTCGCACCGCCGCGGCCAGGTTGGCTCGCAGCTCGCGGGCTCCGATCTGCTCCACCTCGCTAAGTGTACGCGCGCGTACACATAGCGAGTGGCCGGGCGGGCGAACCGGCGCTAGAACCCGGGCATGAACTTCGCCTTTTCAGAAGAGCAGGAAGAGCTCCGTCGGATCACCCGCCAGTTCCTCGAGAGCAAGTCGCCCGAGGCCGAGGTGCGCCGCCTGATGGACACCGAGGAGGGCTACGACACCAAGGTCTGGGGTCAGATGGCCAACGAGCTGGGGCTCCAGAGCCTCATCATCCCCGAGGAGTTCGGCGGTCAGGGGTTCACCTTCGTGGAGCTCACCGTCGTGCTCGAGGAGATGGGCCGGGCCCTGCTGTGCGCCCCGTACTTCTCCTCGGCCGTGCTGGCCGCCTCCACCCTGCTCCACGCCGGTGATGACGCCGCCAAGAAGGAGCACCTGCCCGGCATCGCCTCGGGCGAGACGATCGCCGCCGTCGCCTTCACCGAGCCCAACGGCAAGTGGGACGAGAGCGGCGTCGAGGCCACCGCCACCAAGGACGGCGACGGCTACAAGATCACCGGCACCAAGATGTTCGTGCTCGACGGCAACGTGGCCAACCTGCTCCTCGTGGCCGCCAAGACCGACGCCGGCGTCTCGATCTTCTCGGTCGACCCCACCGCCGCGGGCGTCACCCGAACGAACCTGGCCACCATGGACCAGACCCGCAAGCAGTCCAAGATCGAGCTGGCCGACACCCCCGCCACCCTGATCGGCACCGACGGCGGCGGCTGGACCACCCTCGAGCGGGTGCTCGACCTCGCGGCGGTGGCCCTGGCCGCCGAGCAGGTGGGCGGCGCCCAGAAGGTGCTGGAGACCGCCGTGCAGTACGCCAAGGACCGCGTGCAGTTCGGGCGGCCCATCGGCTCCTTCCAGGCCATCAAGCACAAGTGCGCCGACATGCTCCTCGAGGTCGAGTCGGCCAAGTCGGCCGCCTACTACGCCGCCTGGTGCGCCGCCGAGCTCAACGACGAGCTGCCGTCGGTGGCCAGCCTGGCCAAGGCCTACTGCTCCGAGGCCTACTTCCACGCCGCCGCCGAGAACATCCAGATCCACGGCGGCATCGGCTTCACCTGGGAGCACCCCGCCCACCTGTACTTCAAGCGGGCCAAGAGCAGCGAGCTGCTCTTCGGCGACCCCACCTACCACCGCGAGCTCCTCGCCCAGCGCATCGGGATCTAGTCGTCGTCGGCCGGCTTCGCCGTCCTCCTCCGAGCTACGCCTTCGGCGGGGGGCGGCGCGCGGCCCCCTCGTGCTCCCCCCACCGCCGCCTTGGCTCTAGCCTTTCCGGGTGACCCTCGTCTTCGTCGGCTTGGCCGCTGTGCTCGTGTTTGCGATCGCGGCGGGGTTTGTGGGGTCGGAGGCGTTTCGACTGGGGCATGAGACGCCTTCGGCCATCTTCGACCTGGACGAAGCGGCGCAGGCGGTGGGGGACTCGCTGCCCGAGGAGGTGCAGGCCCGGCTCACCTACGACGAGGTGCGCCGCTTGATCCTGGCCGGCCTGGCCCATCTGGAGACCAAGGGCCTGGCGGCGGCGCCGGGGCGCGACGTGCGCGTCATCGGCGAGCGGTCCGAGGTGATCGTGGCCGACGACGACGCAGTGGCAGTGGTGCTCGGCGCCGTGGACAACGAGGGCCTCGAGGTGAGCGACGACGACGCCTTCGAGGTCATCCGTGGCCTCCTCGGGTACCTCGATTCCATCGGTGCGCTGGGTCCCCCGGCCTGAGCGAAAACCCGCGCGCGACACGGCGGCGGCGTGGTTCACTGGGACCACCAGAGAAGGGAGGTGGTCCACAAGATGCACGACAGTTGTAGTGGGACCCTGGAGGTGGCTGGCCGCTAGTGCGGCTCGCTGGACCAGCTGGCGATACCAAGCCAGTCGCCGTCGGATCGGTGTTCGGGGAGTGGTCCCTCCCGTCAGCCCGCGAGGGTGATGCCATCCGGCAAGGCAGTACCCAGCCCGAACGGAGTCGGGGATCGCGTCGAGCAGTCGATGCGGTCCCCGCTCCGCGTCCCGCCCTAGATTCCGTGCGATGGAACGGCCCGTCCGGTTCGAGCACCACCGTTGGCTCGGCGACAAGCGCACCCAGGTCGTCTACGACCTGGACACCTTCCCCGACGCCAGCCTCATCGACGAGCTCATGGCTGCCCAGACCTATCTGTGCTTCGGGCCCGACACCCTGGCCGAGGCCCGCAACCGGGGGTACCGCTTGGCCAAGGGCCACCCGCAGCCCGTCGACGCCGAGTAGCGCCCCCCGGGTGGAGCACCGCTTCCCGTCCAGTGGGGACCTCCTGGTCGCGCACCTGGCCCGCCCGCCGATGCGGGCCGACGTCACCGAGGTGCCGGCCGTCGTCCTGGCTCACGGCTACCCGAGCGACGTCAGCGCGGCGGCGGTGGCTGCCTCGGCGATGCCGGAGCTGGCCGACCGGATCGCCGCCGAGATGGGCTGGTTGGCCATGGCGCTGGCCTTCCGGGGGTGCGGTGGCTCCGAGGGCAGCTTCTCCCTCGGTGGCTGGCTCGACGACCTGCGCGCAGCCGTCGCCGACCTCCGCGCCACCGAGGCGGTTCGAGGGGTGTGGCTGGTGGGCTTCGGCACCGGCGGGGCCCTCTCCATCTGCGCGGCGGCCACCGATCCCGACATCCGGGGGGTGGCGACGCTGGGTGCCCCCGCCGACTTCGACGACTGGGCCTCCCACCCCAAGCGGCTCCTGGAGCACGCCCGCACCGTGGGCATGATCCCCGACGCCAGCTTCCCAGCCGACCTGGACGGCTGGTCGCGCGAGCTGAAGGAGCTACGGGCCGTCGCCTTCGCCCCGCGGCTGGCTCCCCGCCCCCTCCTCGTGGTGCATGGCAGCGACGACGACCTCGTGCCGGTGTTCGATGCCCGTGTCCTCGTCGATGCCCACAGCTCCGCTGAGCTCCGCATCATGAACGGAGCCGGTCACCGCCTCCGCCATGACCCGCGGGCGGTCGCGATCCTGCTGGGCTGGCTGGATCGCCAGGGTCGCCATCGGTAGTCGTCGTTGGCCGGCTCCCCCCTCACGCTCCCCCCTCGCCCACCTTCGCCAGCGGGGCATCCCCCGCGACTGGATCCTCCGTCCCCGGTGGCCGCTCGTCATCGGCGCGGGCTCGCTCGTCAAAGCGGGCCACCCACTTGTCGGCGAGCTCGGTGGGGAGGAAGGCGAGGTAGGCGAGGAAGATGGCG
>Ga0136618_10000982_pt1 | contig 10631 bp, 9 predicted proteins | sample AntDrymUQ3302106_2_FD_104805 | JGI IMG/M metagenome (GOLD analysis project Ga0136618, IMG submission 104805) | Polar desert sand microbial communities from Dry Valleys, Antarctica - metaG UQ330 (21.06) | ecosystem: Environmental > Terrestrial > Soil > Desert | place: Antarctica: Dry Valley...
CACGGTTCGCCGTACAAGTCGGCCTCGGCGTTCGCCGCGTGGCCCGGGCTGCTCGCCGATCCCCAGGCCCCGGTGTCCCGCGACGAGACCGACGCGTTCCGGGAGCGGCACACGTTCTGGATCGACGGCTGGGAGGCCTACGCCGGCGGCCGGAAAGCGCTCGACGACCAGGTCCGCTTCGAGCGCGAATGGGCGGCGCTGCGCGGCTACGCCGCCCAGCGCCGCGTCAAGCTGATCGGCGACGTGCCGATCTACGTGGCCCCGGAGTCGGCCGACCACCTTCGCTGGCCGGGGCTGTTCCAGACCGGTGTGCAGGCGGGCGTCCCGCCCGACGCGTTCTCAGACCAGGGGCAGCTGTGGGGCAATCCGCTCTACGACTGGCCGGCGATGCGCCGTCGTCGCTACCGCTGGTGGATCGAGCGCTTCAGGCGCACCTTCGAGCTCTTTGACCTCGCCCGGATCGATCACTTCCGGGCGTTCGTGGCCTATTGGGCGGTAGCCGCCGACGCACCGGACGCGCGCGAGGGTCGTTGGAAGCGGGGGCCTGGACGGGCGGTCTTCGACGCCGCCTCGCGCGAGCTCGGGCCGTTGCCCTTGATAGCGGAGAACCTCGGGGTCATCACCGAGCCCGTCGAGCGGCTGCGACGCGAGCTCGGGCTCCCGGGCATGGTCGTCCTGCAGTTCGCCTTCGACCCCGACGATCCCCACGGGCCACATCGCCCCGAGAACCACACGGAGGATTCGGTCGTCTACACGGGCACCCACGATTCCGACACCCTGCGCGGCTGGTGGGACGGGCTCGAGGGCCCTCGGCGCGAGGAGACGGCGAGAGCGCTCAAGGGCGCCGGAGTCGAGTCGCTCGACGAGCCCGAGTGGGGTCTCATCGGCCTGGCTTGGGCCTCGCGCGCCCGGCTCGCGATGCTGCAGGTCCAGGACGTCCTCGGATTGGGCTCGGAGGCGCGGATGAACCTGCCGGGCACCATGGGCAGATCGTGGCGGTGGAGGACGCAGCCCGGACAACTGGGCGAGGGGCACGCCGCCCGCCTGCGGGAGCTGACGGCGGCGACCGGGCGGCTACCTCAGCGATCCGGGACCGGTGGCGAGAACCCGCCGTAGGATCCCGACGGACGCTCAACCTCGTCCCCCGGTGCGTCGCGCCGGCCGAGGAGCGCGAAGTACAGCACCGACGCAGCCAGGGCCGAAATGGGCTGGGCGAGCGCGCTGAGCAACCAGCCGGTGATCGCCTCGCCCGCGTCGCCGGTGGCAGCGCCTATCAGGACCGACACGGTCGCGACGGCGATGATGAGGAGAAGGACGATCACCATCACTCCGAAGACGGGCCAACCATGACCACGCACGAGCTCCCGGCTGCGTCCGAACGCCGCAAGCACTCCCGGCCGCTCGAGGACGGTGACCGGCGCGACCACGGCCCAGATGGTCAGGAGGAAGAGCCCTGGCACGATCAGCAGGAGAAACCCGATGCCGACGCCGAGTGCCGCCAGGAACGAGACGGCGATCAGCGGAACCACCGCCGGGGACACACTGCGAAACAGCGCGCCGACCGAGCTGTCGCGACGGCCGTCCTGCACGTCGCGCACCAGCTCCACCACCATGCCCTGATAGAAGGTGCCCAGGACGAGGGAGAGGATCGCCGCGAAGACCAGGAGCGAGTCGGTCAGCACGAAGCTCGCCAGCGCGTCGATGCCGAAGAGGATCAACGCGGTGCCGAGCAGAACCGCGGCGTGGTCGCGGTAGATCCGCATGACGCGGCTGATGACTCCGCCGGTGCTGATTGCCTCCATGGTGGCTCGTCTCCCGGTCTTCAGTTGCCCCTCGCCTCAAAGCACCTTACGGACGGCACCGGCAGCGTTGCTAGTTTCGGCCGCATGAGGCTCCCGACCCGCGTCTGGCATCTCGCGATGGAGAGTCAAGCGGGGCTGCGCGCGGCGCGCGATCCGGGACCCGGCATCGGCGTCGCCCCGGCCGGCGTTCCGCTCGGGGCCGTCAATCGCTTCTTCTACTCAGAGATCGGGCGTGATCACCACTGGGTCGACAGGCTTCCGTGGTCGCCAGAGCAATGGCAGCAGTACGCCGAGCGGCCGACGCTCGAGACCTGGATCGCGACCGCCTCGGGGACTCCCGCGGGCTACGCCGAACTCGTCGCCCGCCCGGACGGGAGCCGGTACATCGCGATGTTCGGGATCCTGCCCGGGCTCCAGGGACGCGGGCTCGGCGGGTACCTGCTGACCTGCGTCGCACGAGTCGCGTGGGAGCGGGGTGCCTCCCGTGTCACGCTCGACACCTGCGAGCTCGACGGCCCGCAGGCGCTCGCCCACTACCGCGCCCGTGGCTTCGAGGTGGTGCGGGAGTCGATCGAGCATCGCAGTCGGGCAGACTAGGCCGGTGGGCGCCCCCGCCACCCCCGACGCCATCCGCGACGTCAACACGCGATACCACGACGCCGCAGCGCGCTCCTACGACGCCAAGTGGGGGGTCGACATCGGGCCGGTCGGCGAGCTCCAGGTGCTCGGCAAGGTCCGCAAGGCACTCGGGCCCCGCCCGGGGCCGTTCGAGCGCTCGCTCGAGATCGGGGCCGGCACGGGTTACTTCACGTTGAACCTGCTGCGCTCCGGCGTGGTCCGAAGCGCGGTCGCGACGGACATCTCGCCGGGAATGCTCGACGCCCTCCGGGCCAGTGCTCGCGGAGCGGGGGTCGAGGTCGCGGCGGTGCTCGCCGACGCCGAGTCCCTGCCCTTCGAGGACGAGTCCTTCGACCTGGTCCTCGGCCACGCCGTGCTGCATCACATACCCGACCTCACGGCTGCCTTCGCCGAGTTCGCCCGGGTCCTGCGTCCCGGCGCGACCCTGCTCTTCGCGGGTGAGCCCTCGCGGGACGGCGATCGCCTCGCGGGCTACCCCAAGCGCGCGGCCACCCGGATGGCGCCCGCCTGGCGCAGGCTGATGCGCGTGCGGCCCGGTCACGGCTTCGGCGGACAGGAACGCGATGCCCGGCCCGCCGGGGAGAACGGGCACGGGCCCGACGACGAGACGCTCGAACCCTTCGTCGACGTGCACTCCTTCACGCCGGAGGATCTCGCAGGTCACGCGCGCGCCGCCGGCTTCAACCAGGTGCGCGTACATGGCGAGGAGCTCCTGGCCAACTGGTTCGGGTGGACCAATCGGACGCTCGAGTCATCCGCCCGTGCGGAGGACATCCCCTGGCTGTGGACCCAGTACGCCTACCGCGGCTACCTCGCGCTGCAGAAGGTGGATCGGCTGCTGCTCGAGCCCCGGCTTCCGCCCGCGATCTTCTACAACCTGATGCTCGCGGGCCAAAAACCGACGGTCTGATGGAGACCCGCCTCGGGCTGATCACGCTCGGCGACTCGATCACCGTGGGCGAGGGCAACATGGTCTGCGGAGTCCCCTGCCGATCATGGGCGCTGTGGCTCGCGGAGGCGCTCGACCTCCCCTTCACGTCGCGAGCCGTCAACGGAGCGACCACGGGCGAGGTGCTGGCCGCGCAGCTTCCCACGGTCCGTGCGCGGTACGACGTCGGCTGCCTGTACGCCGGGGTCAACGACGCGCGTGGGTCGGATTTCGACCCGGTGGCCTTCGAGACCGTGCTTCGCGAGATCGCCGCCGGTCTCCGCGCGCGCTGCGCGCGGGTCCTGATGCTCACACTCCCGCTCGACCTCGGGCGCCCGCCGGCCGGTGGCAAGGTCACCGCCGCCAACGCGATCGTTCGTGCCGTGGCGGTCGAGGCCGGAGCCACCCTCTGCCACCTCGACGATTTCGGCGGCTGGACTCGCGTGCTTCCCGACGCCGTCCATCCGACCGCCGTCGGCCAGCTCGAGATCGCCGACCGAGCGGCCGCGGCGCTGGGTCTCACGCGGCCGCCGTCGCAGGCGGTCGGCGCACTCCCTCTCGGTCCGCGCGGGCGCGCGAGCTACGCGCGCACGCACGTCCTCCTGCTCGCCCGCGACCTCGTCCGACGGCGGATCGAGACGCTACGGCCGTGAGCTTCGCCGACCATCTCGTCCCGCCGGCCGCGGTGCGCCCGCAGACGCGTCTGGTGCACACCCTCCGCCGGCTCGCGGCGAAGCGCCACCGCGGGATCATCCTGATCGGGCACCCGCGGCTGGGGCGCGGAGTGCGCCTGCGGGCGGCGCCCGGCGCCCACATCGTCCTGGGCGACGACTGCGTTGTCGGCGCCGGCTGCCGCCTCTACGCCCACGGCGGAGATCTGGAGGTCGGCGCGGGCGCGACCATCGGCGAGCACTGCGTTCTCGTCTCCCACGTCGGGATCGCCGTCGGAGAGGGAGCGGTGCTCGGCGAGCGGGCGATGGTGGTCGACTTCGATCACGCGACGGACGATGTCGAGGAGCCCATCCGGCTCCAGCCCATCGCGGCCGCGCCCGTCGTCATCGGTGCGCACGCGCGGATCGGCCACGGTGCGAGCCTCGAGCGAGGAGCGACGATCGGCCGTGGCGCAGTCGTGGGTTCGCACGCGGTGGTCACCCGAGACGTGCCGGCCGACTGACCCGCTGATGCCCGCGAGGGAAGCTACCCGCGCTTGTAGGACACGCCATCGGCCGCCGGCGGCGTCGACCGCCCGATCACGCCGGCCACGGCGATCAGGGTCAGGACGTAGGGAAGCGCCTGGAGCAGCGTGGCCGCGGAGGGGTAGAAGTCCGGAAGTCGCTGGGCGAGAGCGCTCGAGAAGCCGAACAGGAGCGCGGCGGCGAGCGCCCCGCCCGGGCGCCAGCGCCCGAAGATGACGGCCGCGAGCGCGATGTAGCCGCGACCGGCCGTCATGTTCTGGCTGAAGGAGTGGACGAAGCCGATCGAGAGGAAGGCACCTCCGGTCGCCGCGAGCATCCCCGATGTCACCACCGCGAGGTAGCGGGTCCGGTAGACGGAGATGCCGACCGTCTCGGCGGCCCTGGGATTCTCTCCCACGGAGCGCAGGCGCAGCCCGAGCGCCGTCCGGAAGATGACGAGCCAGGTGATGAAGACGCTCAGCAGCCCCAGCCAGACGAGGAGATTGAGCCGCTCGAGCGTGCCACCGACCACCGGGATCCACCCGATCGGCAGGCTGATATCGGGAACCTCCGCGATGCCTCCGGGGGTGCCATCGGCACCGTAGATGTCCAGGAAGAGGTAGCCCGTCAGCCCGAGGGCCAGGATATTGAGCGCGACGCCGGAGACGATCTGGTCTGCGCGCAAGGTGACCGCGAACACTGCGTGGACCAGCGCGAGAAGCCCCCCGGCGGCCATCGCCACTGCCAGGCCACCCACCCAGCTGCCGGTGACGTCGGCGCCCCAGATGCCGAAGAACGCGCCGACGAGCATCATGCCCTCGAGGCCGATGTTCACCACTCCCGAGCGTTCGGAGACCACGCCACCGAGCGCCGCGAAGGTCAGCGGGGTGGCGAAGCGCAGCATCGCGGCCCCGAGGGCCGACCACACGACGACCCGCTCGAGGTTGGCTTCCCCCGAGAGGGTGGCCGCCACCGCCCCGGCCGCGCCCACCACGGCGGCGGCCACGGCTCCCCATCCGAGCCGGCGCTCGCCCGCGCGGATCGCCGCGACACCCGCCGCGGCGCCGGCGAAGGCGAGCACGAGCGACGGAAGCGGAGTCCGCAGGAGCAGCGGCGGAAGGGCGATGTAGAAGGCCAGCACGCCGAGCCCGACGCCGCCCCAGCCGATCCACTGGGCACGGCGCACCGAGCTCAGCCGGCGCGCCACGCGAGACCGCGGGCCGGTTCCGGCCTGCGCCGCTCGGGAACCGCTCGGGCGCTGCGAGGTCACGCCGCTCGCTTCCGGGCCAGCCCGAGCCTGCGAGCTCCGCCGAAGAGGGCGGTCACGATGACCGGCGCGCTCACGAGCAGGACGACGAGTCCCTGGATCATCAGGGCGAGGTTCTGCGCCAGCTCGGGATCGAAGATCGCCGGATCCAGGTTGCGAACCGACGTGCCGTTGACCAGTCCACCGAAGAACAGGGCACTGAACAGGATGCCCGTGGCGGTGTTGCGGCCGAGCAGCGCGACCGCGATCCCCAGGAAGCCGACGTCGGAGACGGGGATGTCGTTCGTGGCCACGGTGAACTGCCAGCCGAGGACGTCAAGCGACCCGGCGAGGCCGGCGAACAGTCCGCAGATCAGCATGACGCGGATGTACGTGCGCCCGGAGCTGATGCCCGCGGATTCCGCGGCGTCGGGGTTGAAGCCCACCGCCCGCACCTCATAGCCCGCGACGCTGCGGTTGACCAGCACCCAGAAGAGCCCGAGGACCACGAGCGCGACGAAGATCCCGACGTGCAGTCCCTGCAGCTCGGCGTCCCCCCAGAAGACGGGCAACCGAGCCGAATCCAGGATCTCGTTGGAGATGGGCACGCTCGGCTGCGTGTCGGAGTGCAGTGGGCCACTCAGCTGGAACAGGTACACCCCGATCCAGATCGCGGTGTAGTTGAGCATGATGGTCGAGATGACCTCGTTGACGCCCAGGCGAGCCTTCAGCACCCCTGCTATCCCGGCCCACAAGCCTCCGGCCACGGCGGCGAGCGCCATCGCCACCGCCACGTGAACGACAGCCGGGAGACCGTCGAAGGAGGAGCCGGCCCAGACCGCGACGAAGCTCCCGACCAGGTACTGGCCCTGGCCGCCGATGTTGAACATCCCGGCCCGGAACGCGTAGGCGACCGCAACCCCCACGAGGATGAGCGGCGTGGTTCGGATGAGCGTCTGCTGAAGGTTCTGAGCCGCGAGGATCCGGTCCTCGGCCGAGATCCATGGGAACAGCCAGTTGAAGCCGGTGCCGTCGAAGATCGCCTTGTAGGTGGAGAAGGGGTTGGCGCCGGTGATCGTGACCACGAGCCCGCCCGCGAAGAGGGCGATCGCCACCGTCGTGAGCGGGACGATCACCCCACCCCCTCGGAGGTAGCTCGACAGCCGGGACGCCACCGTCAGGGTGCCCGGGCCGGGCTGGGTCACACCCGCCCACCGGACGTCATGGCCAGACCCAGGCGCTCGTCGGACGCGTCGGGCGGCAGCTCGGCCACGATCTCGCCTGAAGCGATGACCAGGATCCGGTCCGCGAGCGTGCGGATCTCGTCGAGCTCGAGTGAGACGAGCAGTACGGCTCGGCCCGCCTGGCGCTGATCGAGCAGGCGCTTGTGGACGAACTCGATCGCTCCCACGTCCAAGCCGCGTGTCGGTTGGGCGGCGATGAGCACCTGCGGCTCCTCGGAAACCTCTCGGGCGATCACGCACTTCTGTTGATTGCCGCCCGAGAGCGCGGACGCCGGCGTGTCGCAGCCGCCGCCGCGTACGTCGTACTCCGTGAGCAGGTCACGAGCGCGGGCGCGCATCCGGTCCGGCCACAGCAGTCCGAAGCGGGCGAACGGCTTGCGTCGGTATCCGCGGAGGGCGAGGTTCTCCGCGAGCGTGAAGTCCAGGACGAGGCCGCGTCGGTGGCGATCCTCGGCGATGTGCCCGATCCCCGCCTCGAGCTTGCCGCGGACTCCGAGGCTCGTGACGTCGCGGCCCGCCACCCGGATGACGCCCGACCGGGCGGCCCGCAGACCCGTCAGGGCCTCGACGAGCTCGCGCTGTCCGTTCTCGTCCACGCCCGCCAGGCCGACGATCTCGCCCGGGCGGACCTCGAACGACACGCCGCGGACCGCCTCGAGGCCACGGTCGTCCTCAATCCACAGAGCGTCGACGTCGAGCAGCGGCGTGGCGTCCACCGGCCCCGCGTTCGCCGCCTCCCGTTCGACTTCGAAGAGCACGTCACGGCCGACCATCAACCGGGCGAGGCTCGCCTCCGTGCTGTCTGCCGTCAGCACCGTGGCGACCTTGCGTCCGCGCCGCAGGACGCTCACACGGTCCGAGATCGCGAGGACCTCCGAGAGCTTGTGGGTGATGAACACCACGCTCGTCCCCTGCGCGGTGAGCGCCCGCAGGATACGGAACAGCTCCGAGGTCTCCTGGGCGGTGAGCACCGCCGTCGGCTCGTCGAGCACCAGCACGCCAGCCTCCCGGTACAGCGCCCTCAGGATCTCGACCCTCTGCTGCTGGCCGACCGAGATGTCCCCGACCTTCGCCTCCGGATCGACCGCGAGTCCGAAGCGATCCGACAGCTCGCGGACGCGGGCCACCGCCGCCTTGAAGTCCAGCAGCAGGCCGCGACGGGGTTCGTCGGCCAGCACGATGTTCTCGGCCACCGTCATGACCGGGACGAGCATGAAGTGCTGGTGGACCATCCCGATTCCCAGGTCGATCGCCCGACGCGGCGAGTCGATGACGACCGGCTCACCGTCGAGCAGGATCTTCCCCTCGTCGGGCTTATGGAGGCCGTAGAGGACGTTCATCAGCGTCGACTTGCCCGCTCCGTTCTCCCCCAGGAGTGCGTGGACCTCGCCGCGGCGCAGGTCGAGGTCGACGCCGTCGTTGGCGACGACGGCGCCGAACCGCTTGGTCATCGAACGCAACTCGAGGGCGAGAGGCACCGCCCCCGTGGCGCCCATGGGCCGGACCCGCCGCCCGTCCGCCCTACTCGACCTCGGTGGGGATGTCTGTGACTTCGCCCGACGCGATCTGCTTCTTGATCTCCTCCACCTTCGGAAGCAGCTTGGAGCCCTCGGTGTTGGTCTTGCCGAGTGCGACGCCGTCCGTCTTGGCGTCGAAGATGGTGTCCTCGCCGCCCTTGTAGGCGTCCTTCTGGACGTCCGTGATGGTGGAGAGCACGGCCTTGTCGATGCGCTTGAGCGCCGAAGTCAGCACCTGCTCGCCGATGTACCCCTGATCGGAGTCCACGCCGATCGCCTGCACGCTCTTCTCCTTGGCGGCGTCGATGGCACCCAGGCCGCACTGTCCCGCCACCTGGAAGACGACTTGTGAGCCCTGCTCGATCTGATTGAGTGCGAGCTCCTTGCACTTCGCCTGGTCGACGAAGTCCTGGGAGTACCCGTTCAGCGCCTTGATCTCGGGATTGGCCGCCTTGGCGCCCGCCTGATAGCCCGCGATGTAGGCGTCCACGGGTGGGACCTTCAGGCCGCCGACGGTCGAGATGACCTGCTCGCCGCCCTTGTCCTTGACGTAGAGCCCGGCCATGTACCCTGCGAGATAACCCGCCTCGTTCTCCTTGAACAGCAGTCCCTGGACGTTCTTCGGCTTGCTCTTGAGCGCCGCCGTCGAGAAGTCGATGATCGCGAACCTGGTATTCGGGAAGGACTTGGCCACCTTGTCGGTTGCGTCGCCCATCAGGAAGCCGACGGCGAAGATGACGTCGTACTTCTGGCGCGCGAGACTCGAGAGGTTCGGCACGTAGTCGGCGTTGGACTTCGAGGTCACGGCGCGGATGTCGACGCCGAGCTGCGACTCGGCGTCCTTGAGGCCCTTGTAGGCGAGGGCGTTGAACGACCGGTCGTTGAGGCCGCCGATGTCGGTGACCATGGCCACCTTGAGCTTCTTCTCGGCTTCGGCCGGCTTGGCGGTCTCGGTCGTCTCTTCGTCAGTCCCGCACGCGCCCAGCATGGCCACGCTGCAGACGGCCGCCGCCAGTGCCGGCAGGCGCGTCAGATATCGCTTCACGAATGATCCCCTCGAGTTCTCGGTTCTTGGTGTCCGGGCTCGACCCGGGCGCCCGGCGAAGCCAATCTAGAGCGTGATGCGGTCGTCGTCATCCTCGACGCCGGCCAGCAGCATGGATCTTATGTCCTCCGGAACGAAGGCGGCTCCGATCGCCGTTCGGGTCAACCCGCGCAGCTCGTCGTCGTCGAGCCCGAAGGCCTCAGCCGCGACCCCGTACTCGCCGGCCAGCGAGGCGCCGAAGTAGGGCGGATCATCCGAGCCCAACGTCAGCCGCACGCCGGCCTCGCGCAGCTGGAGGAAGGGATGGCGGGCGTAGTCGGGATAGACGCCGAGGACGACGTTCGAGGTGGGACAGCACTCCAGGACGATGCCGCGTTCGGCGAGCTCGGCCACGAGCGCCGGGTCTTCCACCGCGCGTACGCCGTGGCTCAGACGGGTGACGCCGAGCTCGAGAGCCGCGCGTACGCTCTCGGGGCCGGCCCATTCCCCGGCATGGCAGCTCAGCCCGAGCCCCGCCTCGGAGACGATCGCGAACGCCGGCGCAAAGGGTCCCGGCGGGAAGCCCGCCTCGTCACCTCCCATGTTGAAGCCCGTGACGTAGGGATGCAGATGGGCGACGGTGCGCTTCGCAACCGCCACCGCGGCCTCCGGGCCGAAGTTGCGCACGCAGGACATGAGGATCCGCGCCTCGATTCCGGAGGCGGCCCGGGCGTCGTCGATGCCCTGGGCGAGCGCAGCCACATGGTCGGCATCGGACACTCCCGCCGCCGCGGCATGGTCGGGCGAGGCGATGAACTCGACGTAGATCGCGCCCTCGCGCGCGCACCCCACGAGGTACTCATAGACCACGTCACGGAAGTCCTGTGGAGTGCGGAGGAGGCTCGCCGCGGCGTCGTAGGCCTCCAGGAAGTGCAGGAAATCACGCCAGTGGTAGCTCCCGTCCTCGCTGACGAGCCCGGGCGGGAGCGCCAGGCCGTTGCGGGCGGCGATCCGGCCCATGAGCTCAGGGGGCGCGGTGCCCTCGAGGTGGACGTG
>Ga0136618_10000984_pt1 | contig 10626 bp, 12 predicted proteins | sample AntDrymUQ3302106_2_FD_104805 | JGI IMG/M metagenome (GOLD analysis project Ga0136618, IMG submission 104805) | Polar desert sand microbial communities from Dry Valleys, Antarctica - metaG UQ330 (21.06) | ecosystem: Environmental > Terrestrial > Soil > Desert | place: Antarctica: Dry Valley...
AGCGCAAGCCGAGGACGCCGTCGGCCTGACGGTCACTGGATCCGGCCGGCCACCTCGGCCGCCTCGGTGAAGGCGGCGGCCAGCCCGCCCTGGCCTCGCGCATCGCCGATCACGTGCACCTCGGGGCCAGCGCGGGCGGGCTCGAGCCAGCGTGTCGTCGCACGGTGATGACCATGCGCCATCGCGGCGAAGGCGCTCACCAGAGCTGGTCGGTGTAGGTGTCGGTGCCGGGGATGGTCGGGATGAACGGGGCCGTCCAGAGCATCTCGCCGATGCCATCGGCTCGGAGGCGGTCGGCCGCCGCCCTCTGCTCGTCCCACCAGGTGTCCGGTGCCGCGGTCGTGAACGAGAGGTTGAGCACGCAGCCATCCAGGCGGTCGTGGCCCTGTTGGCTCACCGGCGCATCGGGGGGCAGCGGGATGGGCGTGAAGCCCAGCTCGAGCTCGGGGGCGAACGTGCGCTCGACGTAGGACGCGAGCTGGGCCGGTTCGACCCCCGGGGGCGGGGCGGACAAGGGTCGCGGTCACCCCGCCGAAGGGGTGGTCGAGGGCCAGCTCGGCCGGCACGGCGCCGTCGCCGGCGGCGGTGGTCGTCGACGTGTGCCGGTACAGCAGCGTGTGGACGTGGTCCCGCTCGGCGAACATGCGCCCGTTGGCGTGGAGCCACTGCACCTGGCGGAGGGCCCAGTCCACGTGGTCGTCGTGGCGCCCGTCGAGGATCCAGTAGATCGCCAGGTACGAGCCGAGGTTGAGGTCGCCGAACAGCTCGGGATCGGCGCCGAAGCGGAGGTCCTTCAGCGGACGGGTGGCGACGAAGCGGCGGCCGGCGAACAACCACGGTCCCACCATGCAGCCGGCGTAGAAGTGGTCGCGCTCGTACCAGCGGTTGTAGGCCACCTCGTGTCCGGGGTGCGGCTCCACGAGGGTGAACAGCATCGAGCCCAGCCGCACCTCGCCCCCGATGTCGCTCACGGCGGCGGAGCCTACGATCCGCCGATGCCTGGTGATGACCTCGTCCGGATGGTGCCGATCCTCACCGCCATCTCGTGACCGACCGCCGCCGGATCTACCTCGACGGCAACTCGCTCGGCCCACCCTCGCCCGGCACCCTCGAGGCGCTGCAGGCGGTCGTGGCCGACTGGGAACGTGACCTGATCGGCGGCTGGAACGCCGGCTGGTGGGACCTCCCGGTCACGATCGGAGCGCGCATAGGCCTGCTCCTCGGCGCCGCGCCGGGCCAGGTGGTGGTGGGCGACAGCACCACGGTGCTGTGGTTCAAGCTGGTCAGCGCTGCCCTCCGCCTCCGCCCGGAGCGCCCCACGATCGTCACCCAGGCCGACGGCTTCCCCACCGATCGCCACGTCCTCGACGCCCTGGGCGCTCGGGTGGTCGCGGTGGCCGGCGACGACCTGGCCAGCGCGGTGGGATCCGACACCGCCGTGCTCGCGCTCACCCACGTCGACTACCGCACTGGCCGTCGCCTCGATCTGGCCGGGCTCACTGCCGCGGCCCATGATGCGGGCGCCGTCGCGGTGTGGGACCTGTCGCACTCGGTCGGCGCCATGGATCTGCACCTCGACGAGGCCGAGGTCGACCTGGCCGTCGGCTGCACCTACAAGTACCTCAACGGTGGCCCCGGCTCGCCAGCCTTCGCCTACGTCGCCGAGCGTCACCTGTCGACGCTGGACCAGCCGATCCCGGGCTGGGTGGGCCACGCCGACTCCTTCTCGATGTCAGAGGTCCACGTCCCCGCCCCTGGGATCCGCCGCGTCCTGTCCGGCACGCCGTCGATCGTCGCCCTCGGCGCGCTGGCGGCGGCCCTCGACCGCTTCGACGGCGTCGACCTGCAAGCCCTGCGCGCGCAGAGCCTCGCCCTGACGGACCGGTGCATCCAGCGGGCCGACGAGCTCGGGCTGGAGACGGTCACCCCACGCGACGCCGAGTCACGCGGCAGCCAGGTCTCCCTCCGGCACGAGCACGCCTGGTCCGTGGTGCAGGCGTGCATCGACGCGGGTGTCGTCGGAGACTTCCGTCCCCCCGATCTGATCCGCTTCGGCTTCGCCCCCCGCTACACCACCCTCGTCGACGTCGATGAGGCCATGACCCGCCTGACCGAGGTCCTGCGAACCGAGTCCTGGCGCAAGTGGCTCAACGCCGATCGCCCCACCGTCACCTGATGTCTCCGGCAGGATCGTCCTGCATCTGTGTGCGCTCAGCACCGGATACCGGTTGTGGGCGCACACAGAACGAGCGAGGGTTGCGATCGACTACTTCGTGATGCCGTAGCGGTCGAGGCCGAAGGCTCGGATGGCGTTGCCGCGGAGGAACTTCCAGGTCTCCTCGTCGCTCAGGCCGGCCTGGGTGCAGATGTCGTTGGCGACCTTCTTGGAGTGGGGGAAGGTGCTGTCGGCGTGGGGGTAGTCCGTCTCGAAGCAGATCTGGTCCATGCCGATGGCGTCGCGGTTCTTGAGGCCCGTCTCGTCGTCGAACACGCAGCCGTAGATGCGGTGGTGGATGTAGCTCGAGGGCTTGTCGGGCAGCGACGTGCCGAAGGAGTTGTCACCCCGCTCGGCCCAGAGCTTGTCGGCCCGCTCGATGACGTAGGGCATCCACCCCACCTGGCCCTCGGAGTAGGCGATCACCAGCTCCGGGAAGCGCTCCATGGTGCCGGAGAAGATGTAGTCGAGCATCGAGCCCATGGCGTTGGAGAAGGTGAGCGTCGAGCTCACGATGAACGGCGCATCGGGCGAGGTGGCCGGCATGCGCGAGGACGAGCCGATGTGCATGCAGACGACGGTGCCGGTGTCCTGGCACGCCTGGAAGAACGGGTCCCAGTGGCGGCCCTTGTCGTGCACCGACGGCAGCCCGAGCGGGTGGGGGTTCTCGGAGAAGGTGACGGCGAAGCAGCCGCGGTCGGCGTTGCGTCGCACCTCGGCGGCGGCCAGCTGCGGGTCCCAGAGCGGAATCATCCCGAGCGGGATGAGCCGGCCCCGGCCGTCGCCGGCGCACCACTCGTCGATCATCCAGTCGTTGTAGGCCTGCACGCACAGCAGAGCCAGGTCCTTGTCCTCGCGCTCGTAGAAGGCCTGGCCGCAGAAGCGGGGGAGCGTGTTGGGGAAGCAGATCGACGCCTCGACGTGGTTGGCCGTCATGTCGGCCAAGCGGTCCTTCTGGATCCAGCAGCCGGGGCGGATCTCGTCGAAGGTGACGGGGGTGACGTCGAGGTCCTCGAAGTCGAGCGCCGCGCTCAGCTTGGGGAAGGGGTAGACGAGGTCGTCGTAGAGCCACCAGTCGCACGCCTCGCCGCCCTCGAAGCTGAACCGAGCGGTGTCGCGCTCGACCCGCGGCCCGCGGTCGAGGTACTTCTTGGGCAGCCGGTCGCTCCAGAGCGTCGGTGGCTCGACCACATGGTCGTCGACGGAGATGATGTGCGGCAGGTCTTGGGCCATGGGCCCGATGCTAGAACCTGTTCTAGTTACTGTCAGTCGAGCAGGCTGAGCACGTCGGCCGGGCAGTCGAGGATGGTGTCCTCGAGCCGGGCGTGGCGACGAGCGCGGGGGTTCCAACCGGCCAGCGCGAAGTCGACCTGCGCCAGCTCGGCGCAGGCTCGGTCGTGGTCGGTGTCGCCGACGAACAGCGCGTCTGCCGAGGCCAGCTCGAGGGCCACCAGCACCGGGTCGAGCGCCTTGGGCCGGCCGTCGAAGTCGTCGGAGAAGAGGGCCACGGTGGGATGCCACCGGAACCGGGCCAGCTCCTGCTCGCCGGAGTGGCGGAGCTTGTTGGAGCACAGTCCCCAGCGCTCGAGCCGGCCCAGCATCTCGTCGACGCCGGGGAAGGGTGCGGCCGCCTCGCCGTCGTAGAGGCCAAGGTAGGACGCCACGGTGACGCCCGCCCGGTCGCATGCCGCTCCCAGCGGCAGGCCGAGAGGCGGCATGTCCGCTTCGGCGATGCCGAGGTAGGTGAACGGCGCCTGGAGCGCGGCGTCGGAGTCGACCAGCGTCCCGTCCAGGTCGAAGATCACCGTCCGCGGCGCCGAGGTCATGGATTCCAGTGTGCACAGGGCGCGCTGGTGACGCGCCGTCGATCAGGTGCGGTTGCGCGGGTCCGTCTCGTCGACCGGCTGGGCGCCGGCGTCGGTGTTGGCGTCGGGGTCGGAGTCGCGGCGGCCGTCAGCATCAGTGTCGACATCCGGATCGATCTCGTCGGCTCGCGCGTGGAGGGCGCCCGCCTCGGACCGCTGTCGTTCGGCATCGAGGCGCTGCTGCTTGGCGGCGAGGCGCTCCCGCTCGGCCCGAGCCGCTCGCTCGTCGGCCTCGGCGACGAGCATGTCGGCGTCGGCGGCGGCGACGTCGGCCAGGTCCCGGGTCTCGACGGCCTGGTAGCGAGCCTCCTCCTGCTTGAGGTCTGCGCGCCGCCGCGCGGCGAGCACCGCCAGCATGACCACGACGAGCACGGCGATGACGATGATGACGATGAGTGCGGTGTCCATGGGTCCCCAGTACCCACCCAGGTGACGTCCGACACGGGCCCTCGACCAGCCGAGTACGGTCCGCGCCGTGGGGGAGATCGAGCGGCTGACCGCAGCTGGCGCCACCGCTGACGCCGTCGTCGCGGCGCTGGACCTGGCCGGCTGCGTCGTCATCGAGCGGTTCATCACCGCCGCCAAGGTCGCAGCGCTCAAGGCGGAGCTGGCTCCGCACCGCGCCCACACGCCCTCGGGCCGCAACGACTTCGAGGGCTTCGACACCCGACGGATCTACGCCCTGTTCGCCAAGGTCCGGGGTTTCGACGAGCTCGCCACCCATCCGCTGCTCCTCGGTGTGCTCGACACGGTCCTCGGCCAGTACCAGCTGAGCGGGCCGGTCGGCATCGACATCGGCCCTGGCGAGTCGCCCCAGGGCCTGCACCGCGATGACGTCGTCTACCCCATCCCGTGGCCGCACCAGCAGGTGGTGCTCAACACCATGTGGGCGCTCGACGACTTCACGGTCGACAACGGCGCCACCGCCATCGTGCCGGGCAGCCACCGCAGCTCCCCGGCCGAGATGCCCCCGGCCTCCGAGATCGTGACGGCCACCATGCCGGCGGGCTCCGTGCTGTTCTACGTCGGCACCGTCTGGCACGGTGGCGGGGCCAACCGCACGACCGAGCGGCGCCTCGGCGTGATCCTGGAGTACGCGGCGTCGTGGTTGCGGGCGCAGGAGAACCACGTCACTGCCGTGCCGCCCGAAGTGGTGCGCACCCTCGAGCCGCGGCTGCAGGAGCTGCTCGGCTACAACATCTACCCGCCGTTCCTCGGATACGTCGACGGTCGACACCCCCGTCGGGCTCTCGGCGGGAGCTGAACGGGGTCCTGACTCGTCCCTTCCTGCGTACGCTGCAGCATGGCCTTGCAGCAGAGGGTGATCGACGTGGTGACAAAGGGGATGAACCTCACCCACCGGGCGGTGCTGAGGGTGTCGGGTGGTCGGCTGGGAGGGGAGGTGTTCGGCATGCCGGCGGTGGAGCTGCACACGACCGGTCGCAGGTCGGGTCGGCGGCGCTCGGTGATGCTGACAGCGCCGATCCACGAGCCCGATCGGATCGTCCTGATCGCCTCCAAGGGTGGCGATGATCGCCACCCGGACTGGTACCACAACGTCGTGGCCGAGCCCGAGGTCGAGATCACTGAATCCGGAACGACCCGCCCCATGCGAGCTCGCACGGCCACGGCAGTCGAGAAGGCGGAGATGTGGCCCGCCATCGTGGCCGCCTACGAGGGCTACGCGGGGTACCAGAAGCGCACCGAGCGCGACATCCCCGTCGTGATCTGCGAGCCCCGCACCTGACGCCGGATTGGAACAGGTTCTAGTCTCGCCGGATGGCAGCGGCCGGGTACCAGCTCCTCATCGGCGGCGAGCGGGTCGACGGCGAGGGTGGCGCCTACGACATCGTCAACCCGGCCACCGAAGCCGTCGTGGCGCAGGCGCCCGAGGCCTCCGTCGCCCAGGTCGAAGCGGCCGCCCGGGCGGCCGCTGACGCCTTTCCGGCGTGGAGTCGCACCAAGCCCGAGGAGCGCGCCGCGCTGCTCAACCGGGCCGCCGATCTCCTGCGGGATCGGATGGACGAGCTCATCCCGCTGGTGCAAGCGGAGACCGGCGCCACGCAGCGGGTGGCCTCCACGATGCAGGTGCCGACCTGCATCGAGCGGTTCCGGCGGTATGCCAAGGGGGCGCTGGAGCCGACGACCATCCCGCTGCCCCCCGGTGAGATGCCCTCGACTGCCCTGGCCGCCGGCGGCCTGATGAGCGCCATGGTCGTGCGTCAGCCCGTCGGCGTGGTGGCGTGCATCACGCCCTACAACTTCCCCATCGTGAACATGGCGGGGAAGATCGGCCCCGCCCTCGCCATGGGCAACACGGTGGTGGTGAAGCCGGCTCCGCAGGACCCGCTGGCCGTGACCGTGTTCGGCGAGGTGATGCACGCGGCCGGCTTCCCCGCGGGCGTGGTCAACATCGTGACGGGATCGTCACCGGAGGTGGGGCAGGCGTTCGTCGCCTCGGACCACGTCGACATGGTGAGCTTCACCGGCTCGACGCCCGTCGGTCAGGCGATCGGCGAGGTGGCCGGCCGGGGCATGAAGCGCCTGCTCCTCGAGCTCGGCGGCAAGGGGGCCGGCATCGTGTTCGACGACGCCGACCTGAAGACGGCCATCGGCTCCATCGCCAGCGTATGGGCCTTCCACAGCGGCCAGATCTGCACCGCCCCCACCCGCGTCATCGCCCAGCGTGGGGTCTACGACCAGGTGGTCGCCGGCCTCCAGGCGGCCGCCGGCCGCCTCAAGGTCGGTGACCCGCTGGCCCCCGACACGATCGTCGGCCCGCTGATCTCCGAGGTGCAGCGCGGCCGCGTCGAGTCCCTCATCGCGACAGGCGTCGAGCAGGGCGCAGAGCTAATGGCGGGCGGTAAGCGGCCGGATCTGGCGACAGGCTTCTACGTTGCTCCCACGCTGCTCGCCGGCTGCAAGCCCGACAACGCCGCCGTGCAGCAGGAGTTCTTCGGCCCCGTCGTGGCCGTCGTGCCCTTCGACGACGAGGACGAGGCGGTGGCCATCGCCAACGGCACGGAGTTCGGCCTCTACGACTACGTCTTCTCCGGCGACACCACCCGGGCGCTGCGGGTGGCCAAGCAGCTCCGCACGGGCAACGTCGGGCTCAACACTGCCCAGCGGAACCACGAGGCGCCCTTCGGCGGCTTCAAGATGAGCGGCGTCGGTCGTGACGGCGGCAGCTTCGGCCTCCACGCCTACTCGGAGATGCAGTCCATCATCTGGCCGGGGTGACGGACGACACCTTCCCAGTAACGTAATAGTACGTTACTGTCGGTACATGGGGCCGAAGCTGGGGACCGAGGTGCTTCTGGCGCTGCTGGACGTGGCGGCGCCCGGCATCGGCGGGTCCGAGGTGCAGGATCGGCTGAACGCGCAGGGCCGGCGGCCCGGCGCGGACAAGCTGATGGTCGCGCTGCTGTCGCTCGAGACCGCGGGTCACGTGGCCGTCCTGCGGGGCGAGACCATGCGCTTCGCCCTCACGGACCAAGGGAGCGAGCGGGCCTACGAGCTCGGCGGCGGGCAGCCCGTGCACCTGCAGCTCCTCATGGCCGACCTGGTCGGCTTCACCTCCTTCACGTCGATCCACGGCGACGCCGCCGCCCACGCCGTCGCCGGTGCCCTGCACCGAGTCGCCTCCGACGCCGTGCGCCACGGCGGGGGCGAGGTCGTGAAGGTGATGGGCGACGGCTTCCTGGCCTGGCTCCCACCCGCGGCCGATCCGGTGCCCGTGGTGGCGACGGTGGCGGCCGGATGCGAGCGGCCCGACGGTGACCCCTGGCTCCTGCGGGCGGCCAGCCACATCGGCCACCCGATCCGGCACCGTGGCGACCTGTTCGGTGGCGACGTGAACCTCGTGGCCCGGCTCTGCGCGGCGGCCGCTCCCGGCGAGCTGGTCCGCTCCGATGGCGCCAGCGCCGGTGCCGAGCAGCTCGAGGTGCGTGGCCTCGAGGCGCCCGTCCCGATCCTGCGGATGGCGATCCCGTGACTCGCCTCTTCGGCCGCGGGGAGCTCAAGCTGGCCCTGCTCCACGTGGCCGCCGACCTCGGCCCCACCAACGGCTACGCCATCATGCACGGCCTGGCCGAGCGGATCGGCGGCTCGTGGCAGCCCAGCCCCGGGGCCATCTACCCGGCCCTGCTGGCTCTTGAGGACGGTGGCCTGCTCGCCGGTCAGGAGCACGACGGCGCCCGCCGCTACGAGCTCACCCCGGCCGGGCGGGCGGCGGTGGCCGCCAAGCCTGACGTGCTCGACGCCGCCGCCGGGCGCGCCCTGCGAGCCCCGGCACCGCCGATGACCGTCGGCGCCCTGCTCGACGGGCTCACTGCCGCCGCCCCCAACCGGGATCACGTCCTGCGCCCTGCACAGGTCGACCGCATCGAATCGCTCTACCAACCGCTGCTCGCCGAGCTGCAAGACATGACTGCCCAGGAGGCACCCTGATGGACGACTTCGCCCTTGCCGCGTTCCGGAACGGGAGGCGCGCCAGATCCTCAAGCGCCGGGCGTTCTACCTGCACCTGGCCATCTTCGTGGCCGTGAACGCCATGCTGGTCGGGATCTGGGCCCTGGCCGGCGGCGGGTTCCCCTGGTTCCTGTTCCCGCTGATGGGCTGGGGCATCGGCATCGTCGCCCACGGGGCCACCGCGTTCTTGATGGCCCACCCCGACGACATCGTCCTGGAGCGCGAGCAGCGCCGAGCCGCCAAGGGCTGACATCGGCGCCGCTTCGGTACGATGGGGAGCGCGTGAAGGCTGCCCTCCCATCCGACGAGGCCAACCGGCTGGCCTCCCTGCGGGGGCTGGGGCTGCTGGACACGCCGGCGGAAGAGCGCTTCGATCGGATCACCCGCATGGCCCAGCGCCTCTTCGACGTCCCGATCGCGCTCGTCAGCCTGGTGGACGAGGACCGCCAGTGGTTCAAGTCGCACCAAGGCCTCGACGCGACCGAGACCCCACGCGAGATGGCGTTCTGCGCCCATGCCCTCGGGAGCCCTGAGGTACTGCACGTCAGCAACGCCACCACCGACCCCCGCTTCTCGGACAACCCGCTCGTGCAGGGCGACCCCAACATCCGCTTCTACGCCGGGGCACCCATCGCCGGCCCGGACGGCGCGCCGCTCGGCACCCTCTGCGTGATCGACCGCGAGCCACGAGACCTGTCCCCGGACGACCTACAGGCCCTGCAGGACCTGGCCACGATGGTCGAGCACGAGATCGCCTTCACCGAGCTTGCCATCACGGACGAGCTCACCGGGTTGAGCAACCGCCGGGGCATGCACCTGCTCGGCGTCCAGGCCATCGACGTCTGCGCCCGCCTGTCCCTGCCGGCGGTCCTCGTCTTCGTCGACCTCGACAACCTGAAGCCCATCAACGACGGCTTCGGTCACGAGGTCGGCGACCGTGCCATCCGAGTGGTCGCGGACGCGATGGCATCCTCCTTCCGCTCCGCCGGCGTCATCGCCCGAGTGGGAGGGGACGAGCTCTGTGCCCTGCTGGTCGCCACCGAGTCCCACGACGAGCCGATCCGTCGTCTCGAGCAGGCGGTGGCCAAGGCGGCCGAGGGCGACGCCGGTCTCCGCCAGCTCGCCGTCAGCGTGGGCCTGGCGCGGTTCGATCCAGCCGAGCCGGTCGGCCTGGACGATCTCATCGCCGAGGCCGACGCCGCCATGTACGCCGCCAAGCAGAGCAAGTCGGGCAGGGCGGCGCGTCAGGTGCGCTGATGGTCGGTTGTCGATAACTAGAACGTGTTCTAGTCTCCCGGCATGACGGCCTTCGACCTGGTGATCACCAACGGAACCGTCGTCGACGGCACCGGCCTGCCTCGCCGGCTCGCCGATGTCGGCATCAGGGGCGGACGCATCGCGGCCATCGGGTTCATCGAACCCGACGAGGGAGCGCAGGTGATCGATGCCACCGGACGGGTGGTCGCCCCCGGGATCGTCGACCCGCACACCCACTACGACCCCCAGCTCACCTTCGAGCCCTACGGCACCTCGAGCTGCTACCACGGCGTCACCACGGTGGTGGCGGGGAACTGCGGCTTCTCGGTGGCGCCGTTGCGGCCCGGGGACGCGCCGTGGCTCATCCAGCTCTTCGCCCGCGTTGAGGGCATGGACGCCAGCGCCCTGGAGGGCATCCCCGTGGACGGCTTCGAGAGCTTCCCGGAGTTCCTCGAGTCGATGCGCGGGAAGATCGGCATCAACGCCGCCTTCTACGTCGGGCACTGCGCCCTGCGCCGCTACGTGATGGGCGACGCCGCCCAGGAGCGCGAGGCGACCGCCGACGAGATCGATCGGATGGCGACCCTCGTCCGGGAGGCCATGGAGTCCGGCGCCGCCGGCTTCAGCTCCACCCACTCGCCCACCCACGTCGACTCCGCCGACCGCCCCGTGCCGTCGCGGCTCTCCAGCATCGACGAGCTCAAGGCGCTGGCCGAGGCGGCCGGCCGGTCGGGCAGCGGCTCGCTCGCCTACCTCCCTGGCTCCGCCGTGGGCGGCATCACGCCGGACGATGAGGAGCTGCTCATCGAGATGTCCCTC
>Ga0136618_10000985_pt1 | contig 10622 bp, 11 predicted proteins | sample AntDrymUQ3302106_2_FD_104805 | JGI IMG/M metagenome (GOLD analysis project Ga0136618, IMG submission 104805) | Polar desert sand microbial communities from Dry Valleys, Antarctica - metaG UQ330 (21.06) | ecosystem: Environmental > Terrestrial > Soil > Desert | place: Antarctica: Dry Valley...
ACCCACCGCGGCGGCGGGGTGGTGGCGTGGGACTGCAACGAGACCCGCGGCACGCTCGGGCTTCGGGCGCTGCCGGACGCGCCGACCACGGTGTGGGACCTGCTCGGACACCTCGACCAGTTCGAGCGGGCCGACGCCCGGATCGGGGACCTGGCGGCGTACCTGCGCGGGCAGGGAGAGGCCAGGTTCGACGTGCTGGCGTCGGACGAGGACGCCGCGAACATGGCCCAGGTCGACGGCGGCGCCTGCGACCGCATCCTGACCGTGCTCCAGCGGTACTACAAGATCACCTGCATCGACACCGGCAACAACCTTCGGGCGTCGAACTGGCAGGCGGTCATTGCGACCGCTGACCTGCTGGTGGTGTGCTCCTCGTACGAGCAGGACCAGGCGTACAGCGCCGCCTGGATGCTGGACCACCTGGAAGCCGCCGGGCACGCGGACCTGGTCGCGAACGCGGTCACCGTGCTGTCCGCGGCCAGCCCGGCGGTGCCGGCGGAGGCGCGAACCCGGGTGGAGGAGCACTTCACGGCCCGCACCCGCGCGGTCACCCACATCCCGTACGACCCGGTCGTCAAACCCGGTGACGTGATCACCTACGCGGCGTTGCGGCCGGCCACCCGCCGGGCCTGGCTCGGCGCTTGCGCGGCGATGGCGTCCGGGCTCGCAAGCGGGCGTGATCGTGTAGCGGCTGGCGGCCGGGTGGGACCAGAGGCCGGGCCGTGAGCGCGCTGATCCTCGACGACGACCACATCGACTTCCTGGTGTCCGCGGTGGTGGAGTACAGCGTGCGCCGCGGTGACGACGTGGCCGCCCGGACGTGGACCGAGCTCGGCCGGCTGATGCTGCGCGAGAACTACCGAAGCGTGGACTACCGGTACAAGGACAGCGGCTCGCCTGGCTGGCCGGACGGTGAGCTGGGGCTGTGGGAGAGCTACCGGTACCGATCAGTCGAGCCCGCCCAGCTGGACCCGGTGCAGACGATCAAGGTCGTGCAGTGCTACCAGTACCAGTCCTGCGAGCATCCGGGATGGGGCGACAGTGAGGCGAAACGGGTCACCGACCGGCTGCTGGACCGTGCGATCGAACGGCTGTCCGGCATGAACGAGGCCGCGTGGGTGTGGCGGCGCCCAGCTCCGGCGGCGAGCCCGGCGAACCCGGCCGGCCGCGTCGCGGCGGCGCTGCCCGACCCGGAACTGACCGGTGAGGTGGTGTCTGTGATCCGGGCCATCCGGGAGGTCGCCGGGCTGCCCGCGAACCACCCGGAGCGGCACCGGGTCATGGAGTGGAAGCGTGACGTGCTGGCCCGGGCGGAAGCCTTCCAGGAGACGCTAGGGACGACGACCCCACCGATTCACCGGGCGGCCGAACCACCACCGGCCCACACCCTGTGACGAGGGGCGCATACACACACCGCCCCAACCTGGTTCTTGTCCACAGATTCCGGTTCAGGCGACAACACCGGGCGGGGGCCCTGGTTGCCTGGTGATGCCGGCGTATCGAGGGGAGTGCCCGAATGGCAGGAGGAGTCGCGGCAGTGCCCATGCCGGCGTGGGTCGACGAGGCGTGGCGAGCGCTAGCCGCGGCGGTCCCGGTTGACACGCACGCGCGGTTGGTGCTGGCGGAGGCGGCGGCCACGCTCGTCGAGGTGACCCCGCCGTACCCGCCGCTGCCCGACCCGGGCCGACCGGGCATGGCCCAGCACGAGGCGGTGGCAACCGCCCGGGCGGCGCTGCACGCCGGGGTCCGGGACAGCCGCAGCGGCGAGGAGCGGCTGCGGCTGGCCCGCACGCTCAGGCTGCTGCGGGCACTGCCCGCGTGACGTTCGAGGCCGCGCTGACCGGTCTCACCGACGAGCTGACGGTCCTGGTGTCCGTCGGCGGTGCGGTGCCGGCAACGGAGCGGCCGGCGTCGCTGGTGGCCCGCGACGCCGTGCTCGCGATGGTGGGCGACGTGTCCCGGGGCCTCGCCCCGATCGCCGTCGTCGCCCGTCCGAGAGACCCGCTCGGGCTGGCCGCGACCCACCCGGTGGCGCTGCTGCGCGGCCAGCTCAGCGGGCTGCCGGCCGCCTCGTTCCCCGACCCGCCGGTCCCGGTGTCCTCACCGGTCGGGCGGGCGTGGACGGCCGCGGGCCGGCACGCCAGCGTCGCCCAGCACGAGTGGGCGCGCGCGGACCCCGGGTCGTGGCCGAGCGGTGACGCCCGGTGGACACTCCTCGGTCACCTCGCCGCCGTGGTCGAGGCGGTCGCCATCCTCGACACCGACCTGGGAACCGCCGACCCAGGTGCGGGGCTTCCGGCGGGTTTGCGGGTCGCGGCCGAGCAGGTCCGGCTGCTGGCCGGCCGGGGCCCGCAACCACCGGCGCCGCCGCTGCAAGCCCGCCCGGACCGACGCCCTGTCCGGGTCCGCGAGGTGGCACACCTGCCCGCGGCCGAGCACCGCCTGGCGTCGCTGCTCACCCGGGCAGAACACGTGACCCCGGCCGACGTCGTCCGGGTCACCAGCGGGCAGGGGCGCATCCTGCTCGCCCTGGCCAGCGCGCTGCGGGAGCCACCTCCAGCCGGTGAGCTCGACCGCGGCGGCATCGTGCTGGCGAGCGGGCTGCGCTCCGTCGCCGCCGCACTACCGGCGGCCGGGTGCACCCGATCGGTCGCCACCATCCACCCCGGCGACCCGCGCCCGCTCGCGCAAGCGGCCGAGATCAGCCGGTTCCTAGCCATTCACCCGACCGTGCTGGCAACCGCCGGCCGCCCACTCCTGCTCATCGCCGCCGGCGCCGCCCTGGTGGCGATCCGCGCGGTCGCCGCCGTCACCTCGGCGCACCTCACCGACGGAAGGTGGCTCGCACCGGCCCCGTACCCGACGGAGCTGACCTGGCAGCGCTCGTCGCGGCTGGACCCGAATGACCCACCCCGGTTGCTCGCCTCGGTGCGACAGGCATCCCGGCTCGGTGACGAGCTGCTCGCCCTGCCAATCCTCGCCTCAGCACCACCGTCGTCGGTCCCGCGAGCGGCCTCGCCGACCGAGACCGGCCTGGCCGGCGTGGTCGAGCTGCGCAGCAGGCGCCCGGCCGATCCAGCCCGGCGCCCACACAACGACCCGCCCAGCCGCTGACGCCAACGCGCGCACGCAACTGCTCACCTTGGCGCGGGTCGCACCCTGTGGAGGCGTGATGAACGAGCAACCAACCGGGCGGGCAGGGACGCGACGCGTGCCCGGCTGGGATCGGTCGTGAGCTACCAGGGACGCGGCGCGGTCGGCGGCGACGACTGGTGGACGAACCTCGCGCTCGCCGCCCTCGGTGGGCTGCTCGCCGCCGGCCTGACCGCATGGGCGACCGCCGCGGCGGCGGCCGTGCTGACCGGTCACCCGGCACCCGCGTTGGACCCGACCGGGCTGTGGCGGCTGCTGCAAGCACCGTCGAACCCGACCGCGGCGTGGGGGACGCCGATGCCCGGACCGGTCGCGTACTGGCTGATCGCCACCATCGTCCTGGTGGTCGTCCTGGCCGCGGCCGGCACCGCCTGGTGGTGGCTGCGGCGCCGGAGCGGCCGGGCACCGCGCCCACAGCAGCTGCCCGGCACCGCCGCCGCCGGGGAGGTGCGCCGGGTCGCCGGCCGGCGTGCCCTGCTCGTCCGGGCGGGCACGGTCCGGCCCGGTCTCGGGTCACCGCAGCCAGCCGACGTCGGGTACCAGCTCGGGCGCGCCCGCGGGGTGCCGGCCTGGGCGACGGTGGAGGACTCCATGCTGCTGGTCGGCCCACCCCGCTCCGGGAAGGGGCTGCACCTGGTGATCCCGATGATCCTGGACGCCCCCGGCGCGGTGATCACCACCAGTACCCGCCCGGACAACCTGGCCGTCACCGTGGCCGCCCGCTCCCGGCGCGGTCCGGTCGCGGTGTTCGACCCGCAGCAGCTCGCCCCGGGTGCGGCGCACGGGCTGCGCTGGTCCCCGGTGCGCGGCTGCGAGGACCCGCAGACCGCGATGGTGCGTGCCCGCGGCCTGGCCGCCGGAACCGGCCTGTCCGCCGGCGGCGTCGAGGGCGGGGACTTCTGGCAGGGGCAGACCGAGGCCGCGCTGCGCGGACTGCTGCACGCCGCCGCCCTGTCCGGGCGGGAGCCGCGCGAGCTATACCGGTGGTCAATCGACCCGGTCGCCGCCGCCCAGGCGGTCAAGGTGCTCGCCAGCGAACCGGCCGCCGCGGACGGGTGGGCCGACGCGCTGGACGCCGCCGCGTCCGCGGACCCGCGCACCCGGGACTCGATCTGGCTCGGGGTCCGGCAAGCCCTCGATGCGCTCGCCGACCCGCGGGTGGTGACCGCGGTCAGCCCCGACCCCGGGGAGGGGTTCGACCCGTCCGGGTTCATCGCCGAGCAGGGCACCCTGTACCTGCTCGGCACCTCGTCCGGGGCCGGGGCGGCGGCGTCCCTGGTGGCCGCGTTCATCGAGGACCTGGTGGAGACCGCCCGTCGGGCCGCGGCCGTGTCCGCCGGAGCGCGGCTGGACCCGCCGCTGTTCCTGGCCCTGGACGAGATCGGGAACCTCGCCCCGCTGCCGTGCCTGCCGGCGCTGATGTCCGAGGGCGGCGGCACCGGCATCACCACCCTCGCCGTGCTCCAGTCCCTGGCGCAAGCGAGGGCCAAGTGGGGCGAGCAGAACGCCGCCGCCATCTGGGACGCCGCGATCGTCAAGCTCGTCCTCGGTGGCGGGTCCAACGCGCGCGACCTGGCCGACCTGGCCGCCCTGATCGGCGAGCGTGACGAACGCACCGAGTCGACCAGCCGGGACGGGTACGGGTCCCGGTCGGTGTCCACGTCGCTGCGCCGGGTCCCGATCATGGACACCTCCCGGCTGCGGACGCTCCCGTTCGGCACCGCGGTGCTGCTGCTGCGCACCGCTGCCCCGATCGTGCTCGACCTGCGGCCGTGGCCGGACCGGGCCGACGGCCCGGCCCTGGCCGCGGACCGTGCCCGGGTCGAGGCCCAGCTGCGGGCCGGCGCCGCGGCACCCTGATGCGACCCCTCGGGCCGCGCGCCGGCCGGTCGGCCCGTCGGGCGGTCTACCGCGCCCGGTACACCGCGCACCTGACCTCCGGGCGGTGGCGGCGCCGCCGGGAGGAGTGGCTGGCCGAGGAGCAACGCCGCACCGGGGCGCCACCGGTGTGCGTCGTCTGCCACCGGCCGTGGGACCTGGCCGACGACCTGCACCACAACAGTTACGCCCGGCTCGGCCGGGAACGCCACGGCGACCTGCTGCCGATGTGCCGGGGCTGCCACGAGGCGCTGCACGTGATCCTGGACCGGTCACCGGCGTGGCGGGCGATGCCGCGCCCGGCCGCCACCACCGGCATCGTGGCCCGGCTCCGCGAGCTCCGCACCGCCGCCACGGGCGCGGGGTGCGCGGCTGACTGCTCACACCGGCACAGGTCGTGACGATGGTGGGAGGCAGCGGTGAGCAACAGGTTCGCGGTGAGCGTGGTCGGAAGGATCGCCACCGATCCGGCACTAACACACACCGACAGCGGGAAGCAGCTGGCCACGTTCCGGCTGGCGGTCGAGGACCGGCAGCCGGACGGCGGCGGCGGCTGGGAGACCCGGCAGACGGTGTTCCACGACGTGGCCGCCTGGGGTCGGCTGGCCGAGATCACCGGCGAGCAGCTTCGCCGCGGTGACGCCGTCGTGGTCGCCGGCACGCTGAAGTTCGACACCTACCAGCGAGACGACGGGCAGCAGAGGACCCGGGCCGAGATCGTCGCGGACGCGATCGGCCCCGACCTCCGCCTGGCCAGCGTCACCATCGACCGGGCCGCGCGGACCCCGGCCGCCGCCGCGCAGCGGACGCAGAGCGCCAACCAGGCGGCGCAGGCCGCCGCATCGACCGCGGGCAGCACCCGCCCGGTCGCGTCGACACCGGAGCCGCCCCCGGCCAGGCACGTCTCACCCGCGCCGCCGATGGCGGCGCCTGCCGGGCGGACCTCCGGGCCGCCCGGGATCTGAGGCCCGGTGACACCATCCCGCGCGCAGATGAGTCTGCGCGCGCACCGCGTGGGCACCCCGCTCCCCCCGAACGCGGGGTGCCCACGCACTCCCCGGGCCGGACACCGGCCCGCCCCCTGACTCGCAGACGGAGCCCTGATGGTCGAACCCGGCGAACCGCCAGCCGAACCGTGGTTCTCGAGCGAGGACGTCGACGCGCTGATCAACCAGCAGCTCGCCGCCGTACCGCGCCCGGTGGACTGGTCCCGGCTCGGCCCCGACGAGGCGGCCGAGCAGTGGGCCGCCCTGGACCGCTGGGTTCGGTGGCTGGTCGCCAGGTACGCCGTCGACGGGCGGGAGGTCCCGCCCTGCTGGTACCAGCACGGTGCTCTCGTCGAGGAGCTCACCGGCCTACGCGGAGCGCAGCAGGTGGCCTGGGACCCCACCCAGGCGGCGTCGGCCGCGTCGGACTGGCACCGGACCCTGTGGGACACCCGGGTGCGGCTGCGTGACTGGCTCACCCGAACCGGGTGCACCGCCCGCTCGCACCGCCCGGACACGGTCGACGAGTGGGCCACCAGCCCCGGGAGCGAGGACTACGAGACCGGCCTGACCGGGTTCGTCCTAGACGACACCCGACAGCGCGCGACCCGCAACCCAGCCGAGCCTGACCCCACCGGCTGACCCGAGGGGGCGGTGCGCGCCGGACTGCTCACCACGGCATGCCCGAACACGAGCGGCCGGCTGCGGTGACGACCGCGCACCAAGGCGCCCCGACCCGCTCCTACACCGTGCGGACAACCCGCCGCACCACCACGATCGAGGCGAGCAGCGTCGCGCACGCGGTCGCGATCTTCACCGGCCACGCCCGCCCCGTCGGCGTGCCACCAGCACCACGCCCGGCGGAACACGCGGACGGACGCCCGACCGGCGAATGGCTCGACTGGTGGCGCGAGCACCGCGAGCAGCTGTGGCACCGCCTCGACCGGGCGTCCGGGGAGGGCCTGGTCGAGATCGTCGATGCATCGCTGCACCTGGCCGCGATCATCGATCGAGCCCGCGCATGAGCGCCGCCGCCGAACCGGGCCGCACCCTGTTGGAGGCGTTGCGTTTCGCCGCAGCCGGCGCGCCGGTGTTCCCGTGCGTGCCCGGCGCGAAGCACCCGCTCACCGAACACGGCTACCTGGACGCCACCACCGACCGCTCGACGATCCAGCGCTGGTTCGGTGAGCGGTGGCCGACCGCCAACCTCGCCGTGCCGACCGGCGCCCCCGGGTACGACGTGCTCGACGTGGACGTGCGCGGCGATGCCAACGGATGGGACGCCTTCTACCAGGCCCGGCAGGCTGGCCTGCTGGCGGGCTGGACCCACGCAGTGAGCACCCCGTCCGGTGGCCTGCACCTGTACTTCCCCGGCACCGAGCAGCGCAGCGCATCGGTGCCGTCGCGGCACGTGGATCTGCGCGCCGCCGGCGGCTACGTGCTCGTGCCACCGTCCGTCATCGACCGTGGTGGCACCCTCGCCGGGTACACCGTGACCACACGCAACGACCGGCCACCGCGGCGGCTGGACTGGCCTGCTGTACGCGCACTCCTAACCCCGGCGTCACCTGCACCGTCACAGCCGTCGTCTGCGTCGGCCGCCGCGCGCAGCGACGCGATCGCGGACTGGCTCGCCCGCTGGATCACCCGACAGGGCGAGGGGAACCGCAACCACGGCCTGTTCTGGGCCGCCTGCCGCGCCGCCGAACGCGGCGTCACCGACACGCGACCACTCGTCCAGGCCGCGATCAGCGTCGGGCTGACCGAGCGAGAGGCCGCGACCACGATCGTGTCCGCATACCGGCGGAGCGCCCGACATCACGCCGGAGGAGTGCCCGGCCGCCCTCCGCCGGCCACCGGTCGTCACACCGCGCTCGCCCGATGACCGGTGGCCTGGAAGCCTCGTCGGGAGCGAGTTTGGGCGTTTCCACCTCGTGCGTGGGAGAGGATCCTGTGGTGGCTGACTACGAGACGGCGATGGCCATCGGTGCGCAACGCTACGGCGACGTCATCAGCGCATTGACCTCGGCCGGTGTGCCGGCCCGGTTCACCCAGACCGGCGGCATGTGCGCCGCCCTCGAAGCGGCGCTTGACGGGGGCAGCACCCTGCTGATCACGGACGCCGACGGCCCCCTACCGTGGGACCCCGAGCGGCGCCGCGGCTGGACGGTCGGGCTGTACCCGCAGTCCACCGAGGACCAGAGCGAACCGCTCGCCTGCCGGACGACTGCCGGCGAAGGCGTTGAGGACCTGCTCGCACTTATCGACGCCGTGCTCCGCACCCCGGTCGCTGACGGTACGAATGTCGACGATCCGTTAGACCGGCGAGCCTCCCGGGAGCGTCAGGGACCTGCTGGAAGATACCCACGTGAGAACCCAAGTCAGCCCAACGTGCCGGCGCCGCGGCTGCCGTCCGCTCACCCGACCCAATCTCTCCCCGGTGCCGCGGGTACCGCCTCCGCCCGCTGAGACCCCCGCCCGCGGTCCCGTCATCGCGGGAGGTCGTGCCGAATGACGCCTCCTGAGCGCCGGCAGCGCGAACCGTCCAGGCGTCCAGTTCCGCGATCCTTAGGTACCCCGCCGGCCGGGACGCTGCGTGCCGTCGACCTGTTCTGTGGCGCCGGCGGACTCTCCGAGGGCCTGCGGCGGGCCGGCATCGCCACGGTCCTCGGGACCGACAACGACCCGGACGCGTGCGCGACCTTCACGACGAACTTCCCGGAAGCGGACACGCTGGTCGGTGACATCAGGGACCCCGCGCTGCGGGAGCAGGTGGCGGACGCGGCGGCTGGCGTCGACGTCGTCGTGGGCGGTCCGCCCTGCCAGGCGTTCTCCCAGGTGCGGAACCACTCGCGGTTGATCGACGACCCCAGAAACAGCCTGTACCGCGAGTTCGTGCGCACCGTCGCGGAGGCCAGGCCAGCTGCGTTCATCATGGAGAACGTCCCCGGCCTGGCACAGATGGGCGTCGAGGGGCAGGTGCGCTCCGACCTCGCGATGGACGGCGAGTACGCGGTGATCTCCCAGCTCGTGGACGCCGCCGACTACGGTGTTCCGCAGACCCGCAAGCGCCTGCTGTTCCTGGGGATACGCGCCAGTCTGGGCACGACCCCACCCTTGCTGCATGGGACTGGCGTGACTGCCGCAGTGCAGTTGACCCGCTTCCCGGGCCGCGCCCCGGAGTACAGCCTCTCGGTGCGCTCCTCGGCCGTCGCCTCGCAGCTCGCTGCGCGGCTCGCCGACCCGGCTGACCTCACCGCCGTCACCGCCCGGCAGGCCATCGAGGACCTGGCCGACCTGCGGATCGGCCGCCGTGACGACCGGCTCGCCGCCGAGCTGCGTCCGCCGTTGTCGGCCTACCAGCGGGCGATGCGAGAGGTGCACTCCGTCGGGCTGACAAACGTGAGCGTCCCGCGATCCCGCCGCGACACTGTGATGCGGCTCGCCGGCATCCCCGAGGGCGGCAACCACCGGGATCTCAGTGAGGCACTGCAAGCCCGGTACCTCACCGGCGACAGGTGGGGACCGCACAACGGGTCCGGCCGGCTTGGCCGCGCGCACTTCTACGCCTACCGCCGGCTACACCCCGACATCTGGGCCTGGACCCTAAACACCAAGGGCGACTCGGTCTACCACTGGGCAGCAGAGAGGTGCCTCAGCGTGCGTGAGTTCGCCCGCCTCCAGAGCTTCCCCGACCGATTCGAGTTCACCACGGACTCGCGCCGCGGGCCGATCCCCGGCCGGCACGACGGCGGCGCTGCGCACTCCCGCTATCGTCAGGCTGGGAACGCGGTACCGCCGCTGCTCGCCGCAGCCGCTGCGGCCGCCGTACGCGACGCCGTTCTGGCCGCCCGGGCCGCCGCCTGATGCAGGCCGGGCCACCCGTCCCCCCGGCACCGGCCGCGCGGGCATTCGGTGCCGAGAACCGTGGCCGCCTGCTCGCCGCCTACTTCGACGATGTTGACGACATGAGCCCGGTGACCGCATGGGCGCACGTATACCGCCTGCTGCTGTGGGTCGACCGCACCACCGGGCTCGCGCACTGCTACGAGAGCGACAAGTCGCAGCCCGGCCGGCCCTGGTACGCACGCACGCTGGCATTCCACGCCTGGTGCGCCACTGCCCTGGGGGTAGCTCCCCGCGCGCTCGGGGACGAGGTCGACCAACTTTTCCGTCGCGCCGCGGCGGACCTGGCCGCGACCGCAGCGGCCCGACGCGCCGCCTTGACGGGCGTTGCCGGAGGACAGCGCGCCGCCTATGCCGGGCAGGAGTTCCCGCAGCCGGGCGAGGACCCCGAGCTCGAATCGATCGTGACGGATGCCCTCGCGCCGTACCTCGCGGACCACCCACCGCCCGAGGCGTTGCGCCGGCTGACCGAGCAGATCCAGGCGCACGTGGGGCAGGAGAACAAGCGCAAGAACCTCGTCGGGGAGGGATTCGAGGACACGCTCGGCGTGCTCCTGCGCCGGATACCAGGCATCGCTGACGCGTACGAGATCGGCGTGCGGCCGTGGCTGCACGACCTGCCCGCGTTCCACCGGCCCCGGGGTACCGAGAAGCCGCGCCAGGTAGACCTCGCACTCGTCAGACGAGCCGACGGGCACC
>Ga0136618_10000989_pt1 | contig 10601 bp, 15 predicted proteins | sample AntDrymUQ3302106_2_FD_104805 | JGI IMG/M metagenome (GOLD analysis project Ga0136618, IMG submission 104805) | Polar desert sand microbial communities from Dry Valleys, Antarctica - metaG UQ330 (21.06) | ecosystem: Environmental > Terrestrial > Soil > Desert | place: Antarctica: Dry Valley...
AGAGAGAGCGCGAACACGCGTTGAGCCTTCCACATGCTCCGACCCCAGGCGCCTGCCCGTGCGCAGTCCCACTCTTAGGTGCTTTGGATGAAGAGCGGCACTTTGCCGGTGGGTTCACAGGGCGAAGCCGTGCGTAACGACGAGGGTCACAAGAAGCCCACATGCCGCGAGGACGCCCGCAGAGAGGATTCCTCGAAGATGAGACTTCATCGTCGAACTCCCTGCGCGGCCTGTCCCACATCCGTGGTTGGTGCGTCTCCTGGCGAAGGCGCTGAACCTGGTTCGGGGCATCCACCAAGAAATACATCGACCTGTAGCCCGGCGTCGGCGTACTCATCTTGTGCCTGAGGGCACTCTTCAGCGGGCTTGCCCTCGTTAAATGCTTCATCAAAGGTCATCGTGCTGTCTCCCGACGTATCGCCTTCGTCGGCCAGGGTGTTGATGATCAGCGCGCGATCCGCCACCTCGGTCCCAGAGTCAGAGTCGGCGACGCCATCGATCCACTCCGCAACGGCGGGGCCCACCGGCGAGAGCGCTGTGGCGGTTAGGGCCACAAGACCCACGATCGTCAGTCGAAACTTTCTTGCGAGCGATTGCTGAGCGGGCGGTGCACCTTGCGCGAGCGCCCGGTGCAGTGCAGCCTCCTTTGCCTCTGGATTCTCCGGAACGGGCATCGCCTTCATTCGCCGCTCTAGCTCGTCAGTCCAAGGCATTTGTCTCCTCCAGTGTTTCTCGCAGTTGCGCTAGACCCCGGCTGAGCCGAGCTCGCACCGTTCCGTGTGGCACCCCAAGTAGGTCCGCGATCTCGTTCGCTCGGTAGCCGAATAGATGACGCATGACGATTGCGGAGCGTTGGTCAGGCGCGAGGCTTTTCATGGCTTCGATCAGGCCCTGATCGAAGCTGGCTGAATCCTCGTACGAGGATTCGACGCGTTGATTTGCGCTGACCGTCCGCGACTCGCGACGGATCCAGTCGATCGAGCAGTTCACAACGATGGCGTGGACCCATGGAGCCAGCGGCCGTGTCGAATCGAAACGGTCGATCCGATCGAGGGCACGAAGCAGCGAGTCTTGAGCGACGTCTTCAGCGCCGGCGTGGCTGTGAACGATTAGGAGAGCGGCACGAACACTCGGCTCCCAGAACCGTTCGAAGAAGACTCTGATTGCATCCGCCTCACGCCGTTGCAGGCGAAGTACACCGTCGCCCTCATCAGCTTGCGCTGGGATGGCTGTACTTGCATACGATCGAAAGCTGAGCTGGGCAGACGCGGGTTCCACTACTTCTCTCTACGTATGCCAACTCCACCGTGTTGCATAGGTCACCGTAGTGACGTTCCGACGGACTAGCGTTGTTCGCCCAAATGCCGCGATCAATGGGAGCCTGTTTCCATGCTTGGTCGGTTCCTGATCGTGGGCGCGGTCCGGTATCTCGCAGGCTTGGCCATCGCCTTCGCCTCCCCTGGGTCGAGGGTTCGGTGTTATCGCCGTGTACACCGGCACCGCGATCCTCGCAATCTTGGCGCTCATCTGTCGTCCGTCGGCTCTTAGGTCGCACAACACGCGCTTAGCCGCTTTTCGTCCAAAGCACCTATCCGGAGCGGCGTCTGTGCACAACGGCGTAGACCGCCAGCGATACAAGTGCCAGCGCCAGAAAGAGCACGACACCGAACACGACATTGAAGGCGGTCGAGTCTTCCTGGCCCGTTGCGGCGGCAGCACTGGAGAGGAATAGGCCCAACAAGACCCACGGCCACATGCTGAATTCAGACCGCTCCAGAGTCATGAGAACGACTCGCCTGAAGAGGATCGCAACCAGCAATGCGGTTGCCGCCAACTGAATGCCGAGCCCGACGGTGTCCAGATCACCGCCCCCGTTCACTCGGAAGACGGGAGCAACCAGGACAACAGCGATCAGCGCGATCATTGCGAAGCGCTCTGTGATCAAAGCTCGCTGGCGTCCTCAAGACGGCGGATGAACGCTGTGACTCGTTCGAGGTTCACGATCCTCAGGCTATAGCCGCTCCTCGTCCAAAGCGCCTAAGTTCAACGCCACCCGCGCGTCTAGCTGTTAGCGCCCATCTGTCGCGATACGCGACGCGTAGGTGGCGCTGTTTATCTGGTCCCCGTCGGATCGAACCTCGGGGCGGTAATCGACATAAGCAAGGACGTGTGAGGCATCGAAAAGCGGAGGCGCAGTGAACTTCCACTTGCGTCGGTGCCAGCCTGCGACCTTCTCCGCGCGAACGAGGCCGGGGTATTGCTCGACGGTCTCTCGGTTCTCGCGACGCACGACATCGGCCCTGACTCTGCTCGCTTGATCTTCAAGTAAGACGACGACTTTTTGACCGGGTTCCAGCGCAATCGATCCGGGGGTCCTGCGTTTGATCTCTGCGCAAAACCCGCTGTCGGATGACGAACGTCCGCACGCTCCGATCGCACTCATCCGATCGCTCGACTCGCTCGTGGAAATCGTTGCGTTCAGATCGTTCGGATCGAAGGCGTACGCCTGCGCGCTCCCCAGCAAGGCAAAGCACGAGGCGGTGGCTACCGCCCCCAAGAACCACGGGCATTTGACACGAGGCGAAACCACGTCCCGATTGTCGCAGATAGCCGCCACGCTCGGGCAGTTCCTGTAGCGGCTTGCCTAGTCACTCGCGGCTGGCGGGGAGTTCTGTCTTCAAAACCCAGCGGGTACGTTCTTCCTCCATGACTGGTCGTTTGGTGATCGCCCTGGCATTGGCGGCCGGACTCCTGGCTGCCGCTGCTGCGCTCGCTGCCTGCGGGGGAACGGAAGAGGAGGCCGAAGAAGACACAAGCGTGGAGGTCACCTGTACACCCGCGCCGGTTCCGGATCGACTTACGCTCGGAGTCGAACTTGAACAAGGTGGGCGAATCCCGTTCACCTACGAGGTCGAGCGCGATGACACCGGCGATGAGGGTGAGTCGTTCGCCGACTCCGCCGAGGGCGAAATAGCGATCGGTGCGCGATCGGATCGAGGACGCGAAATCGAGTGGCGCCTCCCCGAGCGCGGAGTGGCGTTCGTGCTGGCCGGCCAGGGCTCCCCCGACGAGATCGAGAGCGGGCTCGGAGAAGCCGTGGCCTCGGGCGAAGTCGCGGTCCCGTTCAACATTCAAGAGGACGGACGCGTATCGAGGGAAACCAACATTCGAGCACTGCAGCGCACGGTCCGCGAGACGCTGAGGCCGATCTTCACGCGGCTTCGCGAAGAGGCGCCCGGCGAGGTGAGCGCGGAGCAGGCCTCCCTTCTTGGCAGGGCGCTCGGGCTCAAGCTCGTCGAGAAGCCAGGCTTGATGCTCTATGCCTACGGATACAAACTCGATCCCGACCGGGTGGTCTCGCGATCACAGCGCAGCATCACGGCCGGGGGCCGGATCAATCTCGTCGAGGAGATCGAGGTGCTCGATCAAGAGAGCGAGGGCGGATGCGTCGTGGTGGAGATCCGCGACGTCTTCGACCCCGATGAGCTCGAGGCCCGAGTCGGTGAGATTGGTGAGATATTTGGGACCTTCGACGCCGACGACACCGGGGATCTCGATGCCGACTTCCGCAGCACGATCCATTACGACGCCACCGTAGGCCTCATCCGGCTGGTCGAGTATGAGCGGGTGGTCGCCGACGGGGATCGCACCGTTCGGGTCGTGGACCGATTTCAGATCTCGGGCCCGGTTGGGCCTTAGGGGACCGAGGCGCTTCTCGTCCAAAGCGTCAGATCGCTTATTCAGGGACAGCTAGCTCTCCCACTTGAACGTCCACCGCGGGTCCGTACCGTTCCCCGAACGCGGCAGTGGCCGCATCGTCCTTGACTGGAATTGTCACGATGACACGTCCCGCGTTGATATCAAAGCTCAGGTCGTACCCAGGAAGTTGCTCAATCTCAGAAACTCCGAGTTCCCCCTGCTTCGCGAGTTCACGCTCACGAATCATTACCTGTTGAAGCTCTCTCGGCTTGAGTGTCGAGAAGCTCGGCGTCGCCGAGGCGACCTCCGGGTCGGAGTCTGCCGAGTCGTCGCCACCGCAGCCTGCGAAGGCGAGTGCGAAGAGGACGGCTAGGAAACCAACGCGATGACTCATCCGCCCAGACTACGCCCGGCTGGCAGGTTCGTCACACCCTCTTGAGATGGACGCTTTTCGTCCAAAGCGCTACTTCGTATGGAGCATCCGGTGGCTCGTCCTCGTAGAAGTAATTGATGGCAGACGCGCGAGCAGCCCCGATCGAGCCTCAGGTTGAGGCCCGCGACGTACCCGAAGCAGGCCTGAAACGACTAGTCCGCGCCGCATGCTCAGGTGAGCCGGAGGCGTGCGACGAGATCGCCGGTCGCTTTTGGCCTTCCGCCTACCGGACTGCCTACTTGATTATCGGAGATGCCGCGGAAGCCGAAGACATCGCCCAGGAGGCTCTTCTCTCGGCCCTGAAATCGATCTCAAGGTTCCGCGTCGAAAGTCGGTTTGAGCCGTGGCTCCATCGCATCGTCGTGAACAAGGCGATCGACGCCTGGCGCGCACGAAGTCGTCGGCCCACTCCGGTCCCAGACATAGGTCGCCTGGTCGACGCTGATGCGTCATCCGAGATCGGTGACGAGGCCCTCGCCGACGCGATCACCTCGCTTCCAATCGAGCAACGTTCTGTGGTCGTCTTGCGATACGCGCTCGGTTATGGCACCCAGGAAATCTCGGATCTCCTCCACATCCCGAGAGGCACGGTTGGGTCCCGACTTCGCCGAGCCCTCGACTCACTCTCTGTCGAACTGAAGGAGCAGACATGAATGAGAAAACGCTCGAACGAAGGCTCAGCGCCTTAGTCCCACCCGACTCTGACCGTGCTCAAGCACGGGCTGCCATGCGTTTGAAGGGCGAGTTTGCTCAGGGCACGCCCGGCCGGGCGTGGCTGTCGCCACGCAATGGAGTGATTGGGTTGGTCATCTTGGGGGCTGCGCTGAGTCCCCCTGGACAAGCACTCGCGGAGCGCGTAGGCGAGCTCATTGGGATCGGGAACGATCCGTCGATCCCGGAGCGTGTGGCACAGGAAGGGGAATCGGTCGTGGTCGGGAGCGGGACAGCACCGGGAGGCCAGCCGGTCGAGCTCGTCGGATTCACGGTCGAGAGCAAGACCGGGCAGAGTGAAATCGTCGAGTCGACTTGCTTCACCTATGACCTGCCGCAGGCGGCAAGGGTGAGCGGTACATGTATCGAGGCTTCGACCCCCGCCGCAACCGCCAGAGTCCTGGCCGCGCCATCAGCTCTTTACCCGGAGAGTCAGTTTGTGGTCGCTGGCGTCACGCGAGCGGATGTCGATCGGGTTGAGGTCACCTTCGCGGGAAACCCGGCACCGATCATCTTCGGACGCCTGGACGAGGTGCTCGCCGCTCAAGTTGGCAGCAAGACGGATGCTGGAACGTTTGTCGCCTTTCTCCCTCCGCAGGTTGACGAGGTGTTCTTGATGAGCCGAGACGACGCTGCCGAAGTCATCTCGTCCGTGAATATCTCCGCGTTTTCAGGCGAGGAGCTGGTTGAGTCCCGCGATCTAGCCCCCGACGAACAGGGCGGAGTGATTCCGATTCCGACCAAGGAGGGTGAAGGCACTGCATCGATTGGAGTTGACGTTCCCTTGCCTCCTGGGACGTATCCGCCCGGGGACGGAACGACGCTTGGCGGCGGAGGCGTTGCGAATCTCCCCTCGGCTTTCGCGGGCATCGGCAAGAAGGCACCACCCGAGGCCGTCGAGGAGTGCGAGCAAGCTTTCGCAACAGGCGAATATCGGGGCATGGACCTCGATCAGAGCATTGTTGAGATGTGCGCGGTTCGTCTTGCGCAGGACAAGGGGTTCGTATCCGCTGGCAAGTACTCGAAGGACGAGCTAGCTCAAGCGATCAAGGAGTCAGGGGTCGTCCCGGACGAGTACGGAACGCCGTTCGAGAGGCGCTGACGGTGCTAAGCCGCGGATTGGCGCTTCTCGTCCAAAGCGGCCAGTCCCCACATATAATCCCGGCATTAGCGAGGGACGTGGCAAGCCAGGGCATGGGCGGTGGGACTTCACCGGACAGACGAGGGCAAGGCCCTTCCGGCACTTGTCGCCGGGCCGAGAATGACCCGGCCCCTTGATTGGCTCGCGGTACTGCTTCCAAGCGGGAAGACCACCCTGCTTCATCCGCTGTTACTCGCGGCGGTCGTGGCCTTCTCCATCGGTGTGATGCTTGCGGCCGACGCTGCCTTCGGAAACGTGCTCGTGACCGGCGCTGCTGCGCTTATGGCTATAAGCGTCGTTCCGCCGCTGAGGCGCTGGTGGGCACCGCGGGATCCCGGGCAGGACTACGACCAGCTCCCGGACAGCACCGACGTCACAGGCTCGGGCGACGATCTGGTGACGAGTCTGGGGGCGCTGGCGGTGTACGCGGCGGCGGTCTATGTCTGGGCGTTCGTTCTCGACGGTGTGGGTGCGATGCCCGATCTGGGCAGCGTCGAGGGTGGGCGCACGGCTGATGAGATGGCACCGATAATTGGCTTGCTAATTGCTTGCGGGCCTATCTGGAGCGAGGCCGAAGCGCGTATTGCGGCTTATCGGATCCAGGGGCGTGATTCGGAAGCCCGAGACCTTGCGCGAAGTGTCGAGGAGGCCACAGAGTCGCCGACCGACCTGGTGCCGTCGGGAGCTATAGAAGTCGCGGTCAGGCGTGGCCGCGCGTGGGCCGTAACCGTGATTGCGATTGGCGCCACACCAGCCCTGATCGTCTTGGGCGTGAACGACGTGTCCGAGGAGGGCTGGGGGTTGGGGGCTGTGGCACTTTTCCTGTGCGCGCCGATTGCGCTCGCTGGGGGCTTCCGACACGCCTGGCTCTACGGCGTTGCCCCCTATCTGCTCAAAGCAGATTCAACAGGCTTTGACCCGATGGGAGCGGGAACGGTTCCCTGGGCCAATGTGCGGAGTATCGCCTTGAGTCGCGAAGATCGACTCTTCTACCTGGCTTTCGAGATCGCCAGTCGATCGCGCGAGGACGAGGAAGCCGAGGATCACCGAATAGTGGGAGAGATCAAGGCCGCTGAGCGGGCCGGCGACAAGGATGCAGCAGCTTCTCTCGCCGAGAGTCTCTTCGATGTCGGGACGAATCAAAAGCTGAAGGCGCGTTGGTGGACGCGGCGCCATCAGGCCGCCCTTCATGGGGCGACGAACAGGCTCCGCGTCCCGATGGGGCTGTCAAGATTGCCCGCACAAAACGTGGCAGCCGCCGTTTCGGTGTTATCCGGCCAGAGGATCGAGCGCGTCGGCCGAGGTGACGTCCCTACGCGGCAGGAATTAGCGGACCAGCTCGCTCAGATCGAGGACGAACTAGAGGCTGAGCCTAAAAAATCCGGTCGCAATCAAAAATGATCGGCGCGGGCGGGGAAGCAAGGCACTGCCGATCCACTCCCCCAGTCGACGCCCTCGTCCAAAGCGGGTATTAGGCTCGACGCGCCAGCCGCCGCTTTCGCAGCTCCGCACTCCGGACTTTCTGCTTTGCAACGTTCGCCCAGTAGCGCGCGAAGACCACCCACCACGCCGCACACAGAGGGAACGCCAAGGTGCGCAGCCCGAAGCCCGAGATCAAGCCAACGGGAACCATTACGAGCGAGGCCAAGGCGAAGACCCAGCCCAGGACTGCGAAGAGCTTGGCGTCCCAAATCCACACGGAGGGAGCTTCGCACGCTTCTCGTCCGAAGCGCTACAGCGGGGCTCGACTGATCCCGAGCGCGTCACTGATGGCGTCATCCAGCCTTTCGAAGCCCCGTAACCCTCCGATCCCACACGGGTTCGACTTCTCTTTCCTCGGTTGCCAGTCCTCGTCGTAGTAGCGGCCATCCACACAGAAGCAGTGCTGATCGAGTACGTCGTCCGGCCCCAAGGGTCGCTTCTCCACGGTCTGGAAAACCCCATGAGTCCATCCCCGGCGGTTGGTGAATGTCGGCGGAATCAGCAGCCGGGAAGGGGAAAGCGCGACAGGTGGGTCCTTTTTAGTCGCTCGGTCCGCGTAGATATAGATGAGGAGCGCTTTCATCGGACCGAGCGCGTCGGTGCGAATAACCCGCCCAAAGAGAAACTCTCCATCTGGGGGGTGCATGACGAAGATGTCCCCCGCCTCGATCTTGGGCCGGGAGCGGCGGATGAACTGCAGGTTCGTCGTGGGAAGCTTCACTAGCCCATGAGTTTTTCAGACTCATACGCTTTCCATGCGGAGCGCGAAAGTCCACCAAGGCTAGACCCAGCCAACGAGGCGCACCGTCTCAGGCTGCTGCTCGCAGCGGTCAAGCAGCACGGCGAGCGCGATCAGCCCGTCCATCGTGTTGCTCGATGATGGATAGGAGGGCGCTCTCGATCGTCGTGGCGTGTGGCGGCCACCTCGCTGGGTGCGGGGGCGGCGGCGATGGAGGGGAAACCGGCGAGGTGGTGGTTAGCGCTCCACCACGCGTTCGCAGTCGACCGCCGCGTGGTCGCCGAGGTTAGCCAGGACTTTGTCGCGACCAGCGCCGCACTTGATCCTCTTGTCAACGGTGCCATCTCGGGCGTCGATGACATTGTCATCCTCGTCGCCAATGAGGACATCGCGCTCGCCTCCCCCAATGAGGTTCTCGATATCGCTCATGACGCGATCTCGGCGGTTGCCTGTACGTGATTCATCGTTCAAGGCCCCATCGTTGGCTCCGCCAGCCCCGATGTCGGCAAAGACTGCCGAGTTCGGCCCCTCGAACGGCCAAGAAGCGGTGTCGACGCCCTGACCGCCGGTCAGGAGGTCGGCTTCATAGCTGCCGATAAGCAGGTCGCCGCCGCCCATTCCTCGCAGCTCGTCATCGTCACTGCCGCCATCAAGCTGGTCTGGCCAAGAGCCGCCTATCAGGAGGTCGTCTCCGTTCTCTCCGAAGAGTGAGATCCGCTCTCGAAACGGTCCGCCAGTGCCGGCTCCCCCGTCTGCTCGCAGGACGTCGTTAGCGCTGCTCGCGATGGCTAAGAGCTTCTCGACCCCGGTGAGAAAGACGTCAGTGTCACGGGTGCCCGTCCGCTCGACTCTTGGGTTGAAGCCCAGCGCCCCGAATCGCCACCGCACGTTCGGTGTGGCATATCCCCAAAAGGTGACTTGATCCCGCCCGCCCCCGCCCATCCGGATGCGCCATTCGATCTCATTCATCGAGCCACTCCCCTCATCCCCACCGGCAGAAGTGGCGCCGGGCGCGAAATGGTCCGGAGACTCGATCGCCAGGGCAGTGTTTCCATCGGATAGATCTTCAACCTTGATCGAATCGATACTCCGCGTGGTTGGCCCGGGTCCCGCGCAGCTAAGGATGCTGCCGCCGTCCCAGACGATGATTTCCGGGGGGCCCTGGTGATCGTGGGTCTCGATCCTCGAGAAGTCGTGTCGCTCGTTCAAGTGGACCTCAAGAAGGCGGCGCTCTCCGTCCACGGAGCAAGTAACGCTGCCCTGCGCGTAGGTCGCGTAGAGACATGAGGCCGCAAGGGCCACAACGATCACTGAAATGAACTTCCGGGTCATGCGCACTGACTGAAGCCTACGCCCCGGTAGCACTCCGCGAGCCATCTTCTCGTCCAAAGCGGAACTCCCAAGGTCAGATGAGTCCGGTGCGCAACTCGGCGGCTCGCTGAGTGTCGAGAGGCCCGTAGAGCAGCGGGTTAGCGAGTTCGTGAATGACCTCCTTAAGAGCTTCCGAGGCGAAACCGACGTCATCACGGCACTCGATCGCGTTCGCCCACTTCTCTAGGTGCTGCGGCTCGATCTCACTATTTGTAAACGCCTCTAGCATCCGATGAACGTCCCGAACCCCCACTTGAGCTAGCTCGTGATCGGAGTCCCAGCCAAACGGGGCTAGGTCTCCCAGCACTTCATTAGGCGGGCGGTGGTATTCGACCAGCTGACGGACCAGCTCGGTTCTCGATGGACCTGTCATGCCGCGCAGGCTATGAGTTACCGCTTTTCGTCCAAAGCGACAAAGCCGCCGAACGCGCGATCGCGGCTAGACCCGAAGGTCGGACGATGGAGTACCGAAGGTCCCAACGCCCGTCATCGCGATGCGCGTGCTCGACGGCTGCCTGCCGAAGAATAGGGCGTGCTGCGAAGCCCAGGCTTCAAATAGCCGCTTTTCGTCCAAAGCGCCTAAGTCAGGCTTGAGGTGTCGACGTCGACGTAGGGGTAACTTGGCGCTTCGACGCAGAACACTTTGAGACGTTCAATGCCGGGACGGTTCAGTAGCCAACTCGCCGCTTGGCAGAAGATCTCGTCGTCGTAAGGAACGGCCTCGCCGAACAGTTGCTCCCGATCGTCCTTCGGGTCTTGAAAGTTCATGAGGCTGATCTCCCCAGGGGTGTCGTCGTAGCTCCTGAGCCGGTAGATGCGCTCCTGTATTCGCAGTTCGTAAACCGCGCCGATGTAGTCGGAGCCGCCCGGCCCGATCCCTAGGTCCGCGAAAGGCTCGCTTTTCATCGAGATCGGAGTCTGCATATGCCGACCATGACAGACGACGCGCGCGCTTCTCGTCCTAACGCATCACGAGGCAGGCCCTCGCCAGGCGCGCATGGCAAGTGCGGCCGCGAGGACTCCTA
>Ga0136618_10000990_pt1 | contig 10597 bp, 10 predicted proteins | sample AntDrymUQ3302106_2_FD_104805 | JGI IMG/M metagenome (GOLD analysis project Ga0136618, IMG submission 104805) | Polar desert sand microbial communities from Dry Valleys, Antarctica - metaG UQ330 (21.06) | ecosystem: Environmental > Terrestrial > Soil > Desert | place: Antarctica: Dry Valley...
CAGCGAACGCGTCCGGCCCGCTCAGACTGTGTTTGCCCTCGGGGCGTGGCCGTCGGCCGTCTGGCCGTAGTGCTTCAGCTCCACGAGGTGGGCGTCAGGGTCGATGACGTAAATCGACCAACCCGTGCCGCGCGCCCCGCTGCGTTGGACCGGCGATTGCACGACCTTGAGCTCTTGCCGCGTTGCCAGCTCGTGGAGGTCGGTCGGCTCGATCACGAGGCAGATGTGGTCCGTGTTTCGCCCATCGGGCTGCCCTGGCATGAGATCGATGATGGTCGACTCGTCGATACGCACGGAGACTTCCGAATAGAACTCAAGGGAGGCCTCGGGATCGCGACAGATCAGGACTACGTGGTCGAGCCCCATAACTATCTGCCGCTCGGGACAGCGCTCGAGAGCGCTCAGTCAGCCGGGTTCGGCCCAGGGCACGACGCTCATCTCGAACCTCGACGGGCCTTGAGCGCCGTCGTCGGGAAGCAACACCTTCCGGCGAAGCAGGCGCACGGTCTGGCCCTCATACTCGAAGCAGTCGCCGATCTCGAGGTCGGCAGCTCCGGGGAAGGCATCAGAGTCGGTGCTGATCGTGATTTCGCCAGAAATACCCCAGGGAGCAACACAGTGCCAGAGGGTTTCGCAGCGCTGACGTGCAAGATCACCACCGCCGCCGCGCCTGACCACATCTCGCCGCTGTTCCGGGTGGTCGATGCGCTCTCGGGGACTGTCACACCCTCTGCATAAGGTTGGACGCATGGGAGACGTGCGGTCGTTCGAGGTGCTGATGCGGGAGGTGGCTGATGCCGTCGCTGTGCTCGCCGCCGTCGATCCGACCGTGCTGACGGAGGGCGAGCTGATGGACGCCACCGTCGGGGTGCACGCCATCGACGCCGCCCTCGATGCGGTGCGCACCCGGCTGGTGGGGCAGATGGACGTCCGCAAGTCGTGGGCTGGGGACGGGGCACGGTCGGCGGCGGCGTGGGTCGGGTGGCGGTGCCGTCTGCCCCGGCCGGTGGCCACCGGCACGCTGAAGTGCGCTCGGGCGCTGCGGGAGATGCCCGTGGTCGAGGCGGCTTTCCTCGAGGGTGCCATCACCGCCGATCACGTGCGCTTGCTGGCGGCGGCTCGGAGCTGGGCGCCGAAGGCGTTCGAGCGTGACGAAGCCCGCCTGGTGGCCAAGGCGCGAGAGATGCTGTTCCGCTCGTTCGAAAAGGTGGTCCGCTACTGGCGGGACCGCAACGCTCCGGACGAGGCGGAGGCCTTGGGCTACGACTCCTATGCGGCCCGGGAGGCGCACTGCTCCGACGGCCTGGAGGGCACCAAGCTCCTCGACGCCACCTTCGACCCGATCGGCGGGGCCGTCTTCGACCGGGAGCTGAGCCGGCTGGAGCAGGAGCTGTTCGAGGCCGACTGGGCCGAGGCCCGTGAGCGGATGGGCGACGCCGCCACCGCCCAGGACCTGGGACGGACGCCGCCGCAGCGCCGCCTCGACGCCATGGTGGAGATGGCCAGGCGCTCGGCGGCCATACCGGCCGACGCCCGGCCGGCACGGGTGCTGCTGTCGGTGCTGGTGGGGGAGGAGTCGCTGGCTCGCATCTGCGAGCTCTCCGACGGAAGCGTGATCACGCCGGGGCAGCTACTGCCCGTGCTGCACCTGGCCGACGTCGAGCGAATCGTGTTCGACGGCCCGAGCCGAGTGATCGACATCGGCGTGCGACAGCGGCTCTTCGGCGGCGCCACCCGACGAGCCGTAGAGGTGCGCGACCGCGAGTGCACCCACCCGTCCTGTGACGTGCCCGCTGAGCGGTGCGAGATCGACCACCTGGAGCGCTACGAGGTCGGTGGACCCACCATCCAGGCCAACGGCGACTGCAAGTGCCGCTTTCACCACCGCTGGCGCCACCGACGAACCTCGCCGGCGGCCTGACGCGGCCGGCGGCCCCCAGCGACAACGAGCAGCGTGACCGGATCTCTGGCCGTTTGGCACTGCCATGCCGACGTGCTGGTTGACGGCCCTACGCTCGGCGTGATGCGGGTCCTGGTGGTGTCGGACACGCACCTGCGTGCGGAGACGTTGGCGCGGATGCCGGCGGCGGTGTGGGTGATGGCGGAGAAGGCCGACGTCGTCCTGCACGCGGGCGATGTCGTGGACGGCGCGGTGATCGACGCCTTCGCCCAGCGGGCGCCCGTGCACGCGGTGCTGGGCAACAACGACCACGGGCTGGTCGGGCAGCTGCCGGAGACGCTCGAGCTGGAGCTCGGCGGCGTGCGGATCGGGATGATCCACGACTCCGGCGCTCGGGCCGGGCGCGCTCCACGGATGGCGCGTCGGTTCCCGGGCGCACAGGTCGTGGTCTTCGGCCACAGCCACCAGCCGTTGGTTGAGCCGGTCGAGGGTGGGCCGTTGCTGGTCAACCCGGGCTCGCCGACGCAGCGACGCCGCCAGCCCGTGCACACGGTGGCCTGGCTGGAGCTGGCCGGCGGGAACGTGACGAGGGCGGAGCTCCGGGAGGTGGGGCCTCTGGCGGGCTGAGCCGTCGCATAGGGGTAGATGGCCGCCCATGACGCCTGCGGCCTCGGACGTGGTGCGCTACCGGGCGTTCGCCGAGGATGCCCGGGGAGCCGACGACCAGGAGCTGGCGGACTGGTTGGACGAGCTGGCCCAGAGCGATCGGGAGATCGTGCCGCGGGCCAAGCGGATGCTGAGCGATCGGTTCAGGTCGACAACGTCCTGAAGATCCACTCCCCGCATGGGCAGGCACTGAGCGGCACCGTCCCGCAGCGATCCCAACCTCGGGCACGGGCTCGAGCGAGATGCGGGACGCTATCGATCTCGGCGGCTGCGCCAGCGGGCCCGCAAGGCCTGGACGGCCTTCACCAGCATGTAGGTCACAGCCACCGACGCCACCGCCAGCAGCGCGGCGGTGATGCCGGCCACCAGGGGCGACACGAGGGCGAGGGTCACCATGGCGGCCACGATCCCGTCCTCCAGCAGCGACGCCAACACGTTGCTGAACGGCTCCGGTGAGGTGTTGATGGCGGCGCGGGTGCTGGCCTTGGCGCTGTGGGCGCTCAGCGAGAAGCCGCCCCCCAGGAGTGCCGCCAGCGCCTCGGAGGAGCCGGCGTCCTGGGCGAACGCCGCCGCCAGGAGGGCGCCTCCGATGGGACGCACGGCGGTGTGCACGACGTCCCAGGCGCTGTCGAGCCATGGCACCTTGTCCACCACGAACTCGACCGCGTACAGCACCCCGAGCCCGGCCAGCACCCACGGGTGCTGGAGCTGCTCAGGTGTGTCCGCCCAGTCCAGGCGACCGGCCAGACCAAGCAGGAGGGCGGTGCCGTAGACGTTGAGTCCGCTGGCCCAGCCCGTGGCGGCGATCATCCCGTACGGCACGACCAGACTCTGGCAGATGCGCCATGATCCGGGGATGGATCGCTATGGCATGACCATCCCCTTTGACAACCTCCGGCTCCACGCCCAGCGGGACCTGATCGTGGAGCTGGCCGATCTCGGGTACACGGACGTGTGGTCGGCGGAGGCCAACGGGGCAGACGCCTTCACCCCGCTGGCCCTGGCCTCGGTGTGGGCACCCTCCCTCCGGTTGGGCACGGCCATCGTCCCCGCCTTCACCCGCGGGCCGGCCTGCATGGCGCAGTCGGTCGCCTCGATGGCCGACGCGGCGCCGGGGCGGTTCGCCTTCGGCATCGGCACGTCGTCGAACGTGATCGTGGAGGGCTGGAACGGGATCCCCTTCGAGTCCCCCTACCAGCGCACCAAGGACATGGTGCGGTTCCTGCGGGCGGCGTTGGCCGGCGAGAAGGTCAGCATGGAGACCGATTCCTTCAACGTGCGCAGCTTCAAGCTCGGCGTCCGCCCCGAGCAGCCGGTGCCCATCCTCATCGCCGCCCTGCGGGAGGGGATGCTGAAGCTGGCCGGGCGGGAAGGTGACGGCGCCATCATCAACTGGCTGAGCGCCGACGACGTCAAGACGGTGGCGCCCATCGTCCAGGCGGCCGGCGACGGCTCCGACAAGGAGGTGGTGGCCCGCATCTTCGTGGCGCCCACCGACGACGCCGACACGGTGCGGGGCATGGGCCGCTACGCCATCGCCGCCTACCTGAACGTGCCCGTCTACGCCGCCTTCCACCAGTGGCTGGGTCGCGACGAGGTGCTGGCCGACATGTGGCGGCTCTGGAAGGAGGGCGACCGCAAGGCCGCCCTGGCCGCCATCCCCGATCAGGTGGTGGACGACCTCATCGTCTGGGGTCCTCCCGAGAAGTGCCGTGAGCACATCCAGCGCTACGTCGACAACGGCGTCACCACCCCGGCCCTGGCTCTCCTGCCCTTCGGCATCGAGACCCCGAAGGCCATCCGGGATCTCGCGCCCAGATAGCTCGCGAGATTTCTGCAAGGTCGCCGAGACCCGGTGCTCCTACCTGTGTCCAGCGGGAACCTCCCGCCCAACACAAGGAGCACACCATGCGCAGTTCCCGCACCACCAACCTGATCCTCGCCGGCACCTTCGGGTTCGGCAGCCTCATCGCCCTGGCCGCCCCGGCCATGGCCGAGACCCCGGCCCAGGATGGCGAAGAGATGGTCCTCGTCTTCGCCCCCAGCGACCCGGAGCCCGCGGGCCCCATCTTCGCCCCGGCCCCGGCCCCTGAGCCCGAGGTCGCCGACGACAAGGCCCCGCCGCCCCAGCCCGAGCCGCAGCCCGATCCGACGCCCGACGACGACCTGGAAATCACCCAGCCGACCGGCCACGGCGACCCGGAGCCGGAGGGTGAGCTGCCCAAGGGCACCCCCGAGGTCGATCCGGACCCTGAGGACGGATTCGACGGGCCCGGCGACATCACCTCCGACCCCGGCTGCACCCTGACCCACGGCTGCCCCGACGAGGAGCCCACGCCCGACGGCCACTGCTTCGATGAGGCCGGCGAGGTGGTCGACCCCAGCGAGTGCATCCCGACCGATGACGGCGACGAGCCGACCGATGGCGACGAGCCGGCCGACAGCTCCACCGGCGCTGACACCGAGGTGCTGGGCTCCAGCACGGACCGGGGCGCCCTGCCTCGCACCGGCGGCGGCCTGGCGGTCCTGGCCCTGGCCGGCAGCGCGCTGGCCGGGTTCGGTGCCGCCCTGCGCAAGGTGGCCAAGCGGTAGGGCCAGAGAGGTTCCCATCGCTGCACGAGAGCGGGCCCCACGGGCCCGCTCTCGTCCCGCGCGTAGAGTCCGCCCATGGCAGACCTCCTCGAGGTGGCGGAGCGCATGTGGACCGGCGAGGGCTCCACCGATGCCGGAGGCCACCACCCCGTGACCCAGGACCTCGGACTGGCCGAGGTGGCCGACCGGACGGCGTTCAACGCCGCCTTCGGCAACATCTCCGCCTTCGCCACCGATGACGGGCTGCTGCTGGTGGACACGGGCAACCAGGTGTTCGCCGGCACCAACCACGAGCGCCTCCGAGCGTGGACCACCGAGCGGCTCGGCACGGTCGTCTACACCCACGGTCACATCGACCACGTCTTCGGGATGGCGCCCTTCGACGAGGAGGCGACCGCCAACGGCTGGGCGCCGCCGCACGTGGTGGCCCACGAGCTGGTCCCATCCCGGTTCGAGCGCTACACGTTGACGGCTGGCTACAACGGCATCATCAACCAGCGGCAGTTCCAGTTCCCCCGCCCGTACTGGCCCACCGAGTACCGCCAACCCGACGAGGTCTACCGGGACCACCACACCCTCGCCGTCGGCGGCGAGACGTGGGAGCTCCACCACGACAAGGGGGAGACGGACGACGCCACCTGGGTGTGGAACCCGGGCCGCAAGGTGCTCTGCACCGGCGACCTGTTCATCTGGGCCAGCCCCAACTGCGGGAACCCCCAGAAGGTGCAGCGCTACCCGCGCGAGTGGGCGGTGGGTCTGCGCAAGATGGCCGAGCTGGGTGCGGAGGTGCTGCTCCCCGGCCACGGGCTCCCGATCCTGGGCGCCGACCGGATCGTGCAGGCGCTGGGCGACGCGGCCGAGCTGCTCGAGTCCCTCGTGGATCAGACGCTCGCCCTCATGAACGAGGGCGCCCGGCTCGACGACATCGTGCACGCGGTGCAGGCGCCCGCGCACCTGGTGGAGAAGCCGTACCTGCGCCCGGTCTACGACGAGCCCGAGTTCGTGGTCCGCAACCTGTGGCGGCTCTACGGCGGCTGGTACGACGGCAACCCGGCCCGGCTCAAGCCGCCCACGGACGCCGCCATCGCGGCAGAGGTGGCGTCGCTCGCCGGGGGCGCCGCTCGGCTGGCGGAGCGGGCAACCGAGCTCGCCGCCGCCGGCGACCTGCGCCTCGCCGGCCATCTCGCCGAGCTGGCCGCCCAGGCTGCGCCCGCCGATCCCGGCGTGCACCGGGTGCGCGCCGACGTGTTCGGCCGGCGGGCAGCCGAGGAGCGCAGCACGATGTCGAAGGGGGTCTTCAGCTGGGCTCAGCGGGAGAGCGCATCGAAGGCCAGCGAGTAGCGCGCCGTCCCTCCGCTCGGATCGCTACAGGATCACGCCGTCGGCCACCAGCCGCTGCAGCTGGGGGATCCGCAGCAGGTCGTCACCGAACCGCCGCCGCACGTCGACAACGGGCCGGTCGAAGAACCGGACGCCGAGCTGGAGCAGCACCTCGGCCCAGTCGATGTAGCGGTGCAGCAGCTCATTGTCCTCCTCCCCGGTGATCAGCGTGACGCCGCGGACGGTCACCACCTCGTTGGTGGCAGGAACGCCGAGGAGGTCGCCACGGTGGACGCCGGTCCACTGCCACGGCACGGCGGCCACCGCGCCATCGCGATCTGCGATGGGCGCGTCGCCCACGGCTTCGAAGCCCTCTGCGAGGGCGAAGCCGTGACCATCGTCTCGGGGAGCGAGAGCCTGACCAAGCCCTTCGGTGACGTCGCGGTGGACGAGGTCTACGACGGTCGAGAGATCGGGCACCGGGCCTCCTCAGGGGGTCGCCGGCACGAAGGTCCGGCCATCGGGGAGCACACCGCCGTCGATCTCGGCGATGGCGACGGTCACCACCTCACCCACGCTGCGGACCGGGCGCCCCAACGTCGGCGGCCGCCAGGTGCCGGCCGGGCTCGGCGCGGTCGACGTGGGCGGGGTCCACTCCAAGTGATACGTCTGGCTCACCAGCCACAGGCCGTTGGTGCCGGTGGCCTCGTCGGGGTCGATCTCGTAGGGCGCCAGCTTGGAGGGGTCGGTGCCCGGGGGGCGGATCGGGCTGTTGAAGAGCTCCCCGTTGTGGAGAGCGCCGCCCGCGGCGTCAACCGGGGCGCCGTGGGCCGGGGTGTTGAACTGCACCATCACCTGACCGCTGCGCTCCTGGCGGCGCCAGGAGACCCAGCCCTCGTACCAGGGGTGCGGGCAGTTCCAGAGCAGCACGATCGGCCAGTGGCGGGTCGGCGGCTCGGGGCGCCCTCGTCCGCCGCCCTTGCTCCCTGAGGGGCGGGGCACGCCGAGCGACACCTCGAGCGCCCGCACCAACGTCTCCCGGAAGATCGCCTCGGCGTCGCCGTACCAGTGCCGCCAGAACCCGGTGGTCGGGTGCTGGTGCTCATCGAAGGCTGCCTGCTCTTCCCAGCCCAGCACCTTCCCCGAGGCCGCCACCGTTGGGGCCAGCCCAAACCAATCCCTGTTCATGTGCAGCTTCAGGGCATCGGGCCCGTACGGGCTGCCGGCGATGGGCGGGTCGAGCACGCCGATCTCCGACATCGGCGCCCCGCTGCGGAGCGCCAGCAGCCCGGCGTGGGCCCGGTCCCGGTCGTCGTTCAGATAGCTCTCGAGGATCGAGAAGTACGGGCCCTTCTCCAAGGCGTACGGCATGGCCGGCACGACGCTGCTCCCTCCCGGCACCGCCCGGCGCCGCCGGGCCCAGACGCTAGTGCGGGTTCGTCCGAATAGCGGTGAATGTCGGAATCGTCCCCGGGAGGCCCCTCAACCGCCGTGCGCTGGCGTCGACGAAGGTCACACCCGTCGCCTGGGCCTCGCTGGCGACCTCCTCGCTCACCAGCACCCGGCCAGCGCCGGCGTGGCTGCACAGCCGGGCGGCGGCGACGACGGTGAGGCCGAACAGGTCGTCGCCGGCGTCCACCGGCTCCCCCGCGGCGACGCCGATGCGGACGACGATCGGCGCCTCCGGGCGGCCGGCGCTCCACCGCTCGAGGTCCTCGTGAATGCCAAGCGCGCACTCCACGGCGTCGGTCGACCGCGCAAACCAGGCGAACACCCCGTCGCCGGTGTGCTTGAAGGCGACGCCCTCGTGGCGCTGCAAGCGCTCCCGCACCAGTCGGTCGTGCTCGCCGAGGATCCGCACGTAGGCCTCGTCGCCCGCCCGAACGTTCATGGCCGTGGAGCCGACGATGTCCGAGCACAGCAACGTCCGCCGTCGGGGTCGGGCCGCCACCGGCGGGGCCGCCCCCGCCGCGAGCCGGGCGGCGGCTGCCTTGGGGAGCAGGCCAAGGCGGTCCAGGTCGACGGCTGCGCCCCGCAGCCGGCGCCCGGCCCCGGGCTTGCCGGCATCGCGCTCGGCCAGGCCCAGATCGAGCTCGGCGAGGGCCAGCTCGGTCGATGCTCCGATGGCGGCGGCTCGCTCGGCGGCGAGGGCCAGCCACCGGCAGGCTGCTTCTGGGTCTTCCATGATGCGCAGCCCGACGCCGAGGGCCCGGGCCGGGCTCGCAGGCCACCCGATGGCCAGCTCGACCCCCCGGTCGACGGCCCCCTCAAGAGCCGGGAGCGCTGGGGCGACCATGTCGGGCACGCCCACGGCGGCGCCGACCAGGACCTGGGCCACGAGCACGCTGGTCGAGAACAGGTCGGCGGTCGCCGGAGCCGCCGGCCAGCTCCGGTGGGCCAGCTGGGCCCGCACCGCGTCGGCCTCGCCGGCCTCGACCGCCACGAGCTGCCCGAGCCGCCAGGTCCCGCGCGCTCCGAGCTGGGCCCAGCGGCGGATGGCCCGCTGCGCCCCGACGTGGTCGCCGCGCAGGCTGCAGGCCGCCGCCCGCGCCGGCAGCAGGACCCCGGAGGTGAACGCGTAGGGCGCCCACTCGCCGAGCAGTTCGGTGCCCGCCGCGAGGCGTTCTGCCCCGGCGAGGTCGCCGGTGACCAGCCGGGCTACCAGCTCGGCGCAGCGGGCCACCTGGACGTCATACCAGTAGCCCTCCCGTTGCATCGTGGCGATGAGGGGCGGCCCGGCGTCGAGGACCTGCGCGAGGTCACCCGCCACCAGCGCGTGGAGCAGCTGGCGGCTGGCGGCGGTGACCTCGAGGTGCCGGTCGCCCTGATCCGTCGCGGCGGCCAGGGCCTCGGCCAGCCGGGCGCCCGACTCGGTAAGGTCGTGCGTGGCCAGCAGTGCGACCCCGAGCGAGAGCAGAGGCAGGGGCTCGACCTTCGGCGCCCGTCGCCCCTCGGCGACCGCCGACCGGGCCAGCGCCACCGCGCGGTCCAGCTCGAGGCGCGAGTAGGCGAGGTCCGCGGCTGAGGCCAGGACGCGCGCGCGGGCTCCCGGGGCGAGCTCCCCGAGCTCGTCGAAGCCGGTGAGGGCGACGTCCTCGACGGCGTCGCGCGACGAGACGACGAAGGCTGCCCGCACCCGGGCGACGGCCGCCTCGGCGAGGGTGCCGACGTCGCCGGTGGCCTGGGCGGCAACCGTGGCGGCCTCGAGGTGCCGCCGGCACCGGGGCGCGTCGCCGCACCAGAGGGAGGCCAGGCCGGCACGGAGGTGCAGGACCGCCAGGTCGCCGCCGTCAGGGTCGGCCTCGGCGGCGCGGTCATAGGCGGTGGCGGCCTCCTGCCACGCCCCCATGCCGTAGGCCCAGTCGCCGGCGAGGCGGGCCCACCGGGCCAGGCGGACGGCGTCGGGTGGGCGGCACCGAGCCAGGTGGTGGACGAGCAGCGTGGGCGGTACGTCGTCACCGAGCACGGCCTCGAGGGCGTCGGCCACCGCCAGGTGCAGCTGGTGGGGCTCTCGGGTGGCGACCACATCGCGGAGGTGGCGGCGGACCTCGTCGAGCAGAAAGCGGTAGCGGTCACCGTCGAGCTCGACCACGCCCTCAGCAGCCGCCTCGGCCAGCGCCCCCGTGACGTCCTCGGAGAGCGCCGCCGCCAGCACCGCGGTCACCCCTTCGGTGCCGATGAACGCCGCCACCGCCAGGGTGGCCCGACAGCGCTCCGAGAGGCGCGCGACCCGGTCCTGCGCGTCGAGGCCGAGGTCGCCGTGCAGCAACGGGAGCGTGGCCCCCGGCGCCACCGCCACCGCCCGGCCCTGGAGTCGGATCCGCCCGTCGCCCAGGTGGCGGTCGAGCAGACCCCGCAGCACCAGCGGGTTCCCTCCGCTGGCCTCCAGAAGAAGCTCGACGGTCGTCGGGGTGGGCGCGCCCCCAGCGACGGCCTCGACGACCGCGCGCACCTCGGGCGGCGTCAGTGGGGCCAGGGACACCGTGGTCGTGCCGGGCTGGCGCCGCAGGCGGTCGAGCAGGCGACGGGCGGGGCCGGTGGGGTCCGGGCGATGGGCGATTAGGACGAGCACGCCGTGGCGCTCGTCCCCTCGCCCGGTGAGCAGCAGCGCCGAGCAGA
>Ga0136618_10000991_pt1 | contig 10594 bp, 8 predicted proteins | sample AntDrymUQ3302106_2_FD_104805 | JGI IMG/M metagenome (GOLD analysis project Ga0136618, IMG submission 104805) | Polar desert sand microbial communities from Dry Valleys, Antarctica - metaG UQ330 (21.06) | ecosystem: Environmental > Terrestrial > Soil > Desert | place: Antarctica: Dry Valley...
ACCGCAACTACGCCCCGTGGGACAACGCAGTCGTCCGCGAAGCGCTGGGCATCGGCATCGAGCGCCAGCGCATCGTCGACAACTTCCTGCCGCCGGGCTCCGAAGTCGCGAGCCACTTCACCCCGTGCTCCATCCCGTTCGCCTGCGCAGGCGACGAGTGGCCGGCCACGGACGTCGCTACGGCTCGCGAGATGATCACCACGGAGTTCGGTGAGGCTGGCGTCACCACGACGCTCGCCTACCGCAACGTCGCGCGTGGCTACATCCCGCTGCCGGTCGAGACGGCTACGGACTTCCAGGCTCAGCTCGAAGCGATCAACATTCATGTGACGCTTGATGAGCAGGAGTCGGGGACGTTCATCGGCAACGCGAACACTGGCTCGCTGACCGGTCTCTTCCTTCTCGGTTGGGGAGCTGACTACCCCGACGTGACCAACTTCCTCAACTACCACTTCGGCGAGGGCTGCACCAGCGCCTTCGGCGACTGCTACCCCGAGATCTACGATCCGCTCAATGTCGGCGCAGAGACCGCTGTGGAGGCTGACCGCGAGGCCGCCTACGTAGAGGCCAACAACGCCATCATCGACCAGGTTCCGATGGTCCCGATCTCGCACGCCGGCTTCGCCAATGCGTATCTGGCGGGCGTGGACGTTGCCCAGGCGTCACCGCTGAGCAACGAGCTGCTTTACCGCATGGCGCCACCCGAGGGCGACCAGATCGTCTTCGCACAGAATGCCGAGCCGATCGGCCTCTACTGCGCGGACGAGACGGACGGCGAGAGCCTCCGTGCATGCGAGCAGTCCATGGAAGCCCTCTACGCCTACGAGATCAACGGCACGGCCGTCGAGCCGGCGCTCGCAACGGAGTGCGCGCCGAACGATGACCTGTCCGTTTGGACCTGCACCCTGCGTGAAGGCGTGACGTTCCACGACGGCGCCACTTTTGAGGCGAAGGACGTCATTGCGTCGTTCGCAGCACAGTGGGACAACGCCAGCGCTCTGCACGTCGGTAACACCGGTGTGTTCGAGTACTGGGGTGGTCTGTGGGGTGGCCAGCTCAACCCGGCCGCACCGTGCGGCATCCCCGAGCAGCCCGCCTGCCCCACCACGTAGTAGGCGACAGCCTCGAGTAGTAGCCAAAGGAGGGGCGCCGGCCGCAAGGCCGGCGCCCCTTCGCCTATCTATCGCAGAGTGAGCCGAGCGCCGACCCTGTGATCCGCTTCATCATCCGCCGCCTTCTGCTCAGCATCCCGGTGCTGCTGGGCGTCGTCGCCATCGTCTTCCTGCTGGTGCGCGTCATCCCCGGTGACCCATGCCTGGCGGCGCTCCAGGAGAAGGCGACCCCACAAGTCTGCTTCGAGTTCCGCGAGCGCTTCGGCCTCAACAAACCCGTCTTCCCATTCATCGTCAAGGACCCCGGCGGATTCCTGGGCTTCGGGGCGACCGGCGACCCGAACTCGCTCGTGGACAATCAGTTCTTCCGCTACACCGCCGATCTGGCCACGGGCAACCTGGGCGAATCCATCCGCGACCGCCGGCCAGTGACGGAGATCCTCGTCGAGCGCATGCCGACAACCATCGAGCTGACCGTTTACGCGCTTATCTTCGCCATCGTCGTGGGCATGACCCTCGGAATGGTCTCCGCTTACCGGCGCAATTCGGCCGTCGACGTCGGCACCATGGTCGTGGCCAACCTGGGCGTCTCGATCCCGGTGTTCGTCCTCGGGCTGATCCTCGCCTTCGTGTTCGCGATCCTGCTGAAGGACACTTTCTTCACACTGCCGCCTACTGGCCGCCTTTCGGCCGGCTTCCAACCGCAGGACATCGCCGTTGCCTGGGGAATGCCGGACCTCGCCGGCCCACCGCGAACCGTGCTCGACTTCCTTTCGAACATGTACACGGTCAATGGCCTGTTGACCCTCAATGGGCGCCTGTTCGTCGATGCCTTCCGGCACCTGATCCTGCCCGCAGTCGCCCTGGGCACCATCCCGATGGCGATCATCGCGCGCATGACGCGCTCATCGATGCTCGAGGTGCTCGGCCAAGATTATGTCCGGACGGCGCGGGCCAAGGGCATGCGTCCGCGGATCGTGATGTTCAGGCACGCCCTGCGCAACGCCTTGCTTCCAGTCGTGACAGTCATCGGACTGTCGATCGGGGCGCTGCTGTCTGGAGCAGTGCTGACGGAGACCATCTTCGGCCTGACCGGGATCGGCCGAACGATCTATGAGTCGATCACCGGCCGCGACTACATCGTCATCCAGGGCTTCTCCCTGATAGTCGCCGTGATCTACGTCGCGGTGAACCTGATCGTCGACATCAGCTACGGCTACCTGGATCCGCGGGTGCGCGTGTCATGACGATGGTCGGCGAGTCCTTCGACCAGGGCAAGCTCCTCCAGGAGGCGGCGACGGCGACACCCAGCAAGACAGGTCGGACCACCCTTCGACGTATCCTGCGCCAGCGGTCGGCAATCATCGGCCTCGTGATCCTGGCATTTCTGTTCAGTGTGGCGATATTCGCTCCGTTCATCGCCACGCACAACCCGGACCAGGTGCTGCTCGGTGTGGAGCCCACCGCTCGACCGCGGTTGGTGCCATGCGTCCACATCCTGGGCTGCCCCACTACCCAGCCCCAGCACTATTTCGGTCTAGACGGCAACGCTCGCGATGAGTTCAGCAGGGTGGTCTGGGGCGCGCGCACCTCGCTGGCGGTGGGTTTCATCACCGTCATCTGGTCCATCGGAGTCGGCGCTCTCATCGGCGCCGTCGCGGGCTTCATGGGTGGCCGGCTGGACAACGTGCTGATGCGCATCATGGACATGCTGCTGGCCTTCCCCGCGCTGCTGCTCGCGATCGTCGTGGTGACGATCCTGGGAAAAACCCTCACCAACGCGATGCTGGCAATCGGAATCGTGGCCATCCCGATTTATGCGCGGGTGATGAGAGCCTCGGTCCTTTCGGTCCGCGAGCAAGACTACGTCACCGCGGCCCGTGCGCTGGGCGACTCCCAGATGAGCATCCTGCGTCGCCGTGTCATCCCTAACTCGGTGACGCCGCTCATCGTCCAGGGAACGCTGGGCATCGGCAGCGCCGTGCTCGAGATCGCCGCCCTCTCGTTCCTCGGCCTGGCGGCACAGGCGCCCTTGGCCGAATGGGGCGTCATGATCGGCACGGAGCGCAACCAGCTCTTCACCTCGCCACTGCTGGTGTTCATCCCCGGCGTCGCGCTGACGCTGACGGTGCTCGGCTTCAACCTGCTCGGCGACGGGCTGCGTGACGCCTTCGACCCCCGGCTGGGTCGATGAGCGGCAGCGCAATCAACGAGCCCGGCACGGCGCAACACGACGCCACGGCGACCGCGGTCGAGCCCTCACTCGACGACACGGTCATCCAGGACCTCGTCCCCGAGGCCGCGGCCAGGCCGCGTGGAGTCCAGGGCGAAGTCCTGCTCGATGTCCGCAGCCTGCGCACGTCGTTCCGGCTGCGGGACGCAACGGTTCGCGCCGTGACTGGGATCGATTTCTCCATCCGCCGCGGCGAGGTCGTCGGCCTGGTCGGCGAATCCGGCTGCGGCAAAAGTGTGAGCTCGCTTTCGATCATGCGTCTGATCTCACCGCCAGGCGTGATCGAGGCGGGCGAGGTGATGTTCGACGGCCAGGACCTGCTCAAGCTCGATGACAACAAGATGCGCGCGATCAGGGGCAACCGGATCTCGATGATCTTCCAGCAGCCCACCTCGTCGCTCAACCCGGTGATGCCCGTGGGTCGCCAGATTGCCGAGGTGCTCGAGGCGCACCGCAACCTGAAGAAGAAGGCAGCGCGCGACAGGGCGATGGAGATGATGCAGATGGTCGGCATTCCCGACCCGAAGCGCCGCCTGTCTGCTTACCCGCACGAGATGTCGGGCGGCATGGCGCAGCGCGTGATGATCGCCATGGCCCTCGCGTGCGAGCCGGAGCTGCTGATCGCCGACGAGCCGACGACGGCGCTCGACGTCACCATCCAGGCCCAGATCCTCGACCTGATGCGCCGCCTGCAGCGGGAGACCGGCACGGCCATCATCCTGATCACGCACGACCTTGGCGTCGTGGCTGAGATGTGCGACCGCGTCGCGGTCATGTACGCCGGCGAGATCATCGAGCAGACCGACACCCGGACGCTCTTCCGCCAGCCGCTGCACCCCTATACGAAGGGCCTGATCGGTTCTGTGCCGATCCTGGGCCAGCCCAAGGACGAGCTGTCCGTCATCCCGGGCATGGTGCCCAACCTTGTCGACCTGCCCAAGGGCTGCCGCTTCGCCCCTCGGTGCACCAGCCGCGAAGAGCACGACGTCCGTCCAGCGCTCGAGATGCATCCCGAGCTCCTGCCCACGACAAAGGACCACAGCGTCAGATGCTGGCTCTACCACACGTCAGATGAGACGCCCGATTGGCAGCCGCCGCTGGCAGCCACGTCGGGAACGCAAGCCTGATGGCGCTGGCGAACATGGACTCGAGCGTCCGATCCATTGAGCCGCGCCCGACCGGCGCGCCGCTGGTCGAGATTCGCGGCCTGGTCAAGCACTTTCCGGTCAAGGGCGGCGTGCTCCAGCGAACGGTTGCGCACGTCAAGGCGGTCGACGGAGTGGACCTGACCATCCGTCGCGGCGAGACCCTCGGGCTCGTGGGGGAGTCCGGCTGCGGCAAGACCACCGTGGGCAGGCTGCTGCTGCGCCTCATCGAGCCGACGGCGGGATCCATCCTCTTCGACGGCACGGACATCACCAAGTTGACGGGGGCGCACCTGAAGCCGTTCAGGAAGCGGATGCAGATCATCTTCCAGGACCCGTACGCGTCGCTCGACCCACGCGCCCCGATCGGAGAGAGCATCGCCGACGGCCTGCGCGTCCAGAACATCGGCAAGCCCGCCGAGCGCCGCGAGCGCGTCAAGAAGATGATGGACCTCGTGGGCCTCGCGCCGTACCAGGCGCGTCGTTTCCCGCACGAGTTCAGTGGCGGCCAGCGCCAGCGCATCGGTATCGCCCGCGCGCTGGTCCTGGAGCCGGAGCTCGTAGTCTGTGACGAACCGGTTAGCGCGTTAGACGTCTCGATCCAGGCCCAGGTCCTGAACCTGCTCAGCGACCTTCAGAGCGAGCTCGGGCTGACGCTGCTGTTCATCGCCCACAACATGGCCGTGGTGGAGCACATCAGTGACCGCGTCGCGGTCATGTATCTCGGCCGAGTGGTCGAGCAGTCGGACCGCTCGCGCACCTTCGCCAACCCTCGTCACCCCTACACCCAGGCGCTGATGTCGGCGATCCCACTGCCCGATCCCGACGCACGACGCCAGCGCATCATCCTGCGCGGCGACGTGCCGAGCCCCATCAACCTGCCAACGGGGTGCAGGTTCCATCCGAGGTGCTGGCTCTTCGAGCAGCTCGGACGTCCTGACAACTGCCAGACTGACGACCCGATCTTGGACGGCCTCGACGGCGACGCGGAGCACCTGGCAGCCTGCCACTACGCGGAGCGCAGCCGGGAGGTCCTCGACGCGACCCCCAAGGAGAAGGTCAGCTAGTTCGGGCGGGCTCCATCGCCATCGCCGGAAGTGGGCCCGGCGTCCGGACCGGTCGAGTCAGGGATGCTCGGTGACGGCTCTTCGGATGACTCCTCGACTGGCACGTCGATCGATGTGATCTCAGCCTCGCCCTCGGTGATCGGGGCCGCGAGGTGCGCGGCCTCGGGCCGGCGCGCGATCTTGAGCGCCTCTGGTGGCGTTCCACGACGGATCCCGGTATTGGCCACATGGGCGATGCCGACGTCTGTCTTGAGGGCCTCTTCGGCGTAGTGACAGGCGGCTCGGTGATCGCCATGGAGCACGCGCAGCGGCGGGTCGTCTGTTCTGCAGTTCTCGGGCTTGCCCAGCCGCTCGTACAGCCAGCACCGGGTGTGGAAACGACAGCCCGACGGCGGGTTGACCGGTGACGGAACATCACCTTTCAGGATGACGCGCTTCCGTTTGCGCTCGGAGATCGGATCGGGCACCGGCACGGCTGACAGCAGCGCGCGTGTGTACGGGTGCGCGGGGCCCGTGTACAGCGAGTCGGGCGGCGCCAGCTCCACGATCTTGCCGAGGTACATGACCGCGACGCGGTCGCTGACGTGCTTGACGACCGAAAGGTCATGGGCGATGAACAGGTAGGTCAGGTTCAGGCGCTCGCGCAGCTCCATCAGCAGGTTGAGCACCTGCGCCTGGATCGACACGTCGAGCGCGCTGATGGGCTCGTCACAGACGATGAACTCAGGCTCGACCGCGAGCGCACGGGCAACGCCGATACGCTGGCGCTGGCCGCCTGAGAACTCATGCGGATAGCGGTTCACGTAGCGGGGGTCCAGCCCGACCATCTCGAGCAGCTCGGCCACTCGCTCGCGCTTGGCCTTGCCCTTCTTGAGGTTGTGCGTCTCGATGGGTTCGCTGATGATCGAGTTGACGGTCATGCGCGGGTCAAGCGAGCTGTATGGGTCCTGGAAGATGATCTGCATCCGCCGACGCAGGTGGCGCAGCTTGTTCTTGTCGATCTTGCCCAGGTCGACGCCGTCGAATAGCACCGTGCCGTCGGTCGGCTCGCGCAGCCTGATCACGGCGCGCCCGGTGGTGCTCTTTCCGCAGCCCGACTCACCCACCAGCCCGAGAGTCTCGCCCCGCCGAACCTCGAAGGTGATGTCGTCCACCGCCTTGACCGACCCGATCGTCCTCTGGAACATGCCCGAGCGAATCGGGAAGTAGACCTTGAGATTGTTGACGTCTACGAGGTTATTGGTCTCCGTCGCGGCGGGTGCCGCGCTGGTCTCAGTTGACGTGTCGCTCATGGTTGGTGCGGTCACGGTATCCACCCCGTCGGCTCCGTTCCATGGCAGCGCGCCAGGTGGCCTCCATCACGAACTGTCAGGTCAGGCTCCTTCTCGCGGCAGATGTCGCGCGTATACGAGCAACGTGGGTTAAACCGGCACGCGTCGGGGAGCCGGATCAGGAGCGGCGGAAGGCCCTCGATCGTCCGCAGGCGGCCACCGCGCTGATCATCCAGGCGGGGCAGCGAGTCGAGCAGGCCCCACGTGTAGGGCATCCGCGGGTTGTCGAACATCTGGTCCGTGGTGCCCGTCTCAACGACACGACCGGCGTACATGACGTTGATCCGGTCGCACATGCCGGCGGCGATGCCGAGGTCGTGGGTGATCAGCAGGACTGCCGTCTTGAACTCTTCCGACAGTTTGCGGATCAGCTCGAGGATCTGGGCCTGGATGGTCACGTCGAGCGCGGTCGTGGGCTCGTCAGCGAGGAGGAGCTTGGGGTCGCAGGCAAGGGCGATGGCGATCATCGCGCGCTGGCGCATGCCGCCCGAGAACTGAAACGGGTAGTCGTTCAGCCGGTCCTTCGGGCGCGGAATGCCGACCTTCGACAGCAGCTCCACGACGCGCTCCTTGGCGGCGCGCTGGGAGAGTCCCATGTGTTGCCTGATCGACTCGGAGACCTGGTAGCCAATCGTGAGCGTCGGATTGAGGCTGCTCAAAGGGTCCTGGAAGATGAAGCCGATGTCCTTGCCGCGCAGCCGGCGCATCTCATCGGGTGAGAGCTTGAGGAGATCAACGCCTTCGAACAGGATCTCGCCGGCCACGATCTTGCCCGGCGGGTCTGGGACGAGCCTCGTCAGCGAAAGGGCGGTAACGGACTTGCCGCAGCCAGACTCGCCCACCAGGCCAAGCGTCTCGCCGTAGCCGAGCTCGAAGCTGACGTCATCGACCGCGTGCACGACGCCGTCGGCGGTGAAGAACTGGGTAGATAAATTGCGAACCTCGAGCAGGGTCTCGGCCTTCGCACGTTTTACCTCGCGATCAGCGGCCTCCACTGCCAGTTGATCCGTGAGACTGATATCGACCGTGGCCTCGGTGGCCACGGACGCCTGCTCCGTGGTGGGTCCCACCTATTGCTTTCCCTTGAGCTTGGGGTCAAGCGCATCGCGCAGCCCGTCACCGAGGAAGGTGAAGCTCATCAAGGCCAGGGCGATCATGAGTCCGGGCAGGTACACAAGGTGGGGGGAGGTACGGATAGCTTCCTGACCCGCGGCGATCAGGCTGCCCCACGAGGCCCGTGGCGGCTGCACTCCAACGCCGAGGTAGGCGAGGGTTGCCTCGGCGAGAATCGCACCCGGAACACCGAGCGTTATCGCGACGATGATGGGGCCTATCGCATTGGGCATCAGGTGACGCATGACGATGTTCCGATCGCGCACGCCAAGTGCCTTGGCCGCCTCGACGAACTCCATCTCCTTGAGGGACAGAAGCTGGCCGCGGACCAGACGCGCGACGGTCACCCATGATGTCAAACCGATCGCGACGAACACCAGGAACAGGCCGCTGTAGAGGCGACCGAACGCCGTGTCCCGAAACGCCACCGACATGAGGATGATCAGGAGGAGGTCCGGGAACGCATACATGACATCAGTGAAACGCATCAGGTAAGTGTCCAGCCGGCCACCGAACCAGCCCGCCAAAGCGCCGATTGGAAGGCCCAGGCCGAGCACGACAACCTGCACGACAAGCGCGACGCTCAGGCTGATCTGAGCGCCATCCATCAGGCGCGAGAGGATGTCATGGCCCAGCTCATCAGTGCCCAGCAAATGTGCCGGATTCTGCAACGGCGTGAGCGCCCGGAAGTTGTTCTGGATCAGGGCCGGAGTGTCCTGGTGGTCAAAGGGCCATGGCGCGAACATCGGGCCAAAGATGCCTATGATCGCCAGGAAGATCACGAACAGACCGCCGAGAATGGCCAGCCGGTTCTTGATCAGCCGTCCGAACGCATCACGCCAGATACCCGTGCTGCGCCGTTGGTCGATGCTGCCGGGGACTACGGCCGTGGTTCTTGCGGTCACTCCTCGCTCCTCAGCTGTAACGAATGCGCGGATCGATGTATCCGTACAGGACGTCAACGACCACGTTCAGAGCGGCGACCGCGAAGGCATAGATGACCGTCATCGCCATGATCAGGCTGTAGTCGCGCTGGACGATCCCCTGGACGTAATAGCGTCCTATGCCGGGGATGCCGAAGAACGCCTCGATGATGAACGATCCAGTTACGAGGAAGGCGAGGATAGGCCCGAGGATGGTGATCACCGGGATGAGCGCGTTGCGAATCATGTGTCGCACGACCACGGCACGTTCGCGCAGGCCCTTGCTGTGCGCGGTGCGCACGTAGTCCTTGCGCGTAACCTCGAGCATCGAAGCCCGCGTATAGCGCGCGATCTGTGCGATCTGGAAGCCGGCGAGCGCGACGACGGGCATAATCCACGTATCGGGTCCCTTCCATCCTAACGGTGGAAGGATCTTGAGCCAGACACTGAAGACAATAATCAAAAGGATGGCGAGCACAAAGCTCGGCGTCGCAATTCCGAGCATCGACACGCTCGTAGCGAGATAGTCGGGCCATCGGTTGTGCCCCAGCGCGGCGACGATCCCGAGCGGGATCCCGACTGCGACGGACAGTACGAAGGCCATCACGCCGAGCTGAAGCGTGGCTGGCAACCCCTCGGCAACGATCTGGTTGATGCTTCGATCGGCGTACTTGAACGACGGCCCGAAGTCGCCACGGATGAAGTCCCAGACCCAGTATGCGTACTGCTGCCAGATTGGATCGTTCAGGTGGTACTTGCGCGCGAGTGCCGCCTCAACGCCGGCGTAGACCTGTTTCTCGCTCGACCACGGCCCACCGGGGACAAGGTGCATGAGCGTGAAGGTGATCACGGAAACCACGAAAAGGACCGGGATCAGCCAGAGAACTCGTCGAACGAGGTAGCTCGCCACTTCAGTACTCGCTAGCGTCGTCTTGCCGATTGTTGGGCTGCGCCCCCATGTGGGCGCCGATTATGGCATATACGCATGTGGGCCGGCCACACGGCCGGCCCACATGCACTGGGTGTCTTACCCGGCGCGAATCGCTTCGCGCTGGGCGTGACTAGTGAGCCAGGATCTGGATCGTCTCCGGGAACCTGTCTCCGGCGTTCTGCGAGTCGTTGGCCGTCCGGGTAATCCCAGAGACCCACGGCCTGGTCAGCCGCACGCCCTCGCCGTAGCGCATCATGAGCACCGGGGCGTCTGTTGCAAGAAGCTCCTCAGCCTGCTGGTAGAAGGGCACTGACTCTTCGTAGCTGGCTGCCGCGGCACCCTGATTGAGAAGGGCGTCGTACTCCTCGTTGCAGTACTTGGAGTTGTTGTTGCCTGCGCCGCAGGCGAACAGGTCGCGGTTCTGGTTGTCCGGGTGCGGGAAGTCCGCGCCCCAACCGTTGCGCGCGATGTCATACACGTTGCCCGCACGTCGCTCGGTCCGGAAGGTGCCGAAGTCTGTGCAGCGGATGTCCATCTGCTGGCCGCCGAAGCCAAGGTTCGTGCGCCAGACGCTGGCCAGGTACAGCACGCGCTGATCATGGCCTGCGTCGCAGTTGTATCCGAACTTGAGTGGGGCGAGCAGCTTGACGCGTGCTCGCGCGGTGCACTGTGGATCGATAGCCGCGGCGTCGAACTCGACACCTTCGGGGCAGTCACCCGACACGACGGTGGCCGGATC
>Ga0136618_10000992_pt1 | contig 10594 bp, 6 predicted proteins | sample AntDrymUQ3302106_2_FD_104805 | JGI IMG/M metagenome (GOLD analysis project Ga0136618, IMG submission 104805) | Polar desert sand microbial communities from Dry Valleys, Antarctica - metaG UQ330 (21.06) | ecosystem: Environmental > Terrestrial > Soil > Desert | place: Antarctica: Dry Valley...
GCCCACGACCGATCGGCGCAACGAGATTCACGAGACGAGTAGAAAGGATGTTCCCCTGCGTCTCCAGATCGATCTGCTCGAGCGGGAAGATCGGCGTCAGCGTGTCGAACGACGGACGGCGACGGGCAACCTCAGGATCGATCCCGTTGACGGCTTCCACGCGCAGGAGGCTGAAGAACTTCTCATTATCCTTGGGCGGGCGAACCTGGCCACTGACACGGTCGCCGGTTCGCAGTCCAAAACGCCGGATTTGTGACTGGGAGACGTAAATATCGTCGGGACCAGGAAGGAAACGCTGTCCTCGCAAGAACCCAAAGCCATCCTCGATAATTTCGAGGACTCCGTCGCCGAAGGTATTTCCGTCGTGCTCGGTCTGCGCCTGGAGCAACTTCGTGATCAGGTCGGGTTTTCGAAGGCGGAGATATCCCGCGACGGCGAGTTCTTTAGCGAGCTCATGAAGGGCTTCTGTGGGGCGAGTGTCGAGTTCGGCCACGGTGAGTCGGTTGGGTGAAGGTTCACGGCCGTTCTCGCGATCGCGGTTCTGCTCCCGTGGGCCAGATCCGCTCATTGGCTGAGAGTTGTTCCGCCGGGCTTGCTGCGCTTCCTGACTGTTGGAGGAAGCCGAGCCATTGAGTTCCGGGCGCGCTCCACGGCCGTTTTGTCCCTGACGGTCTCGCTTGGCGCGCCGATCCCGATCGCGGTCGACACGCACTGGCCGTTGTCGCCGAGTCAGGGAATCGCCGATCTCAGCGACGGTGGAACTCGTGTCTTGGGCAGTCGTTTCGGTGTCCAGCACCGCAACTGCCGGTATCGAGGGCTGGGCTGACTGATCCGTAGCGTCTGCGCTGGGAGCGGCCTGAACCTCCAGCTCGCTGGATCGTCGCTCGTCTGAAGAGGCGGTCCCTTCACCTGGCGCCGTCGCTGGTGATGTGCCAGTCGGGACACTGGCTTCACCTGGCGCGGGCTCGACCTTTTTGCGGGGCCTGGCGGCGCGTGTCTTTCGCACAGGCTTTTCTTCAGTGGCGACAAGCGATTGTTGCTCGACCGTAAGTTCTTCGTTAACCGTCAACCGAATACCTCCGGGGAAAACAGATTATGAATCCATTGGATGCACGTTTCAGGGCGATCCTGGACGGATGCCACCAAGATATAGCTTGGCAAGGTGGGGAATGCTGCGTGGCCGTAGGTGCTCTCTGCGCCAGCTCCCACCAACGACGTGAAGTTCGTCTCTCCGACCAGCCTGTTCATTCTGCCGGACACAGTTCATGCCCTGCGGTAAGGTTGTAGCAACCTCGGAACGTGCGTTTCTGGGGCAAGGAGAGCGTCACCGACAGGATAGGTTGTGCTGGTGTTGGTGACAAAGGCAAGTTGAGGAGATTCGGCACGTGCCAGACCGGTATCAGGAGATTATCACCCACGTTTGAACCCGTCAAGCATACACTATTTTTCCGAACCGCCGGTTCGATCGCGCGTCTGTACTGACGCGGCGTTCAGGAAGTCTGCCTGACGAGGCCCGAACGAGCGCGGATTTCGCAGGTCCGGGAAGGGCTTTGGCCGTCAACGGCGCAACGAGGGGCCAACCGCCGGAAGATCGAATATAGATAAGAATTGTACGGCCTGGAGCTAGTCGAACTTTATGTTCGTCAGGCCGCTCAATTTGTCAAGGCGGTGGGTCGAATGTATGTATCGGACCGTGCCAGAGACAGCTCGCATGACGAGCGAATGCGTCGTCGCGCTCCCCGCGCGGTAGTGCACGCCGTCGAGCAACTCGCCGTCCGTGATTCCGGTCGCCGCGAAGAATACATCGTCGCCTCCAACGAGATCGTCAATCCCATAGATTCGGTCGAGGTCGACTGACTTCTCCCTGGCCAAGGCGAGCTCCTCGTCATTCCTCGCCCAAAGACGGCATTGCATGTCACCACCTACACATTTCAAGGCGCACGCGCCAATCACGGCCTCCGGCGATCCCCCGATGCCCATCAAAGCATCGATACCGGTGTTATCCATCGCGGCCATCAAGGCACCCGCGACGTCGCCGTCGGTGATGAGTTTCAGGCGGGCGCCAGCGTCACGGACATCACGTATCAGGTCTTCGTGACGCGGGCGATCGAGGATCACGACAGTCAGGTCATCGACTTTGCGGTCCTTGGCTTCGGCGATGTTTCGCAGATTGGTGGCGACCGATGCGTTCAGATCGATCGCACCTTTGGCATCCGGCCCGACCGCGATCTTCTCCATGTAGGCGATGTGTTCCCAGGAATACAACGCACCTCGCTCGGCGATCGCGAGAACGCAGATCGCATTGGGCATCCCGAGGGCGAGAAGCCGGGTTCCGTCAACCGGGTCCACCGCGATATCGACCTGAGGCTGTTCGGCACGGCCAAGGCGCTCGCCGAAATAGAGCATCGGCGCCTTGTCCTTTTCACCCTCTCCGATGACCACCTCACCGCACATCTCAAGCGTTCCGAGGACCTGACGCATGGCATCGACAGCGGCGGCGTCGGCTTGTTCCTTCTGATTTCGACCCATCCATCGCCCTGCCATAAGGGCCGCGGCTTCGGTGACGCGGGCGAGTTCAAGAGACAGATTGCGACTGATATCCGGTTCGGTCACCATGGTTCACTCCAGTTGATCGAGGTCGAATCATTGGCTGTTGACTTCGCCCCAAGCCATCTTGCCGCGGTCGACGGTAGATCGTACGTCGATCCCACCTGAAAGCTGGTTGCCGGCAATGAGTGCAGGAACGATTGCCCGTATCTCCGGGTGATGATACGTCGATCGAGCACAGCGCACACACCGCGATCCGCGGAGCTGCGGATCAGCCGTCCGAAGCCCTGCTTGAACCGCAAAACCGCCAGCGGCACCGACAACTCGTTGAACGGATCGGTGCTCAGCTCGCATCGAGCTTCGAACACCGGGTCGCTGGGTACCGGGAATGGCAACTTGACGACGACGACGAGGCTCAACGCCGGCCCGACGATGTCGACCCCCTCCCAATAAGAGGATGTGCCAAGAACGACCGTACCAGGATTGTTCCTCAACTGATCCACGATCTGTCGAAAACTTCCGTCGATTCGTTGCCCGAGTACCGAAATGTTTTGCCGCTCAAGCGGCTTCTTGATTGCGCGATGTGTCGCCTGGAGTGCGGAGTGAGACGTAAACAGCACCAGGGCGCGTCCTTCGGTGGCGGCGAGAAGGTCGAGGAGCACGGCGTTGACGGCCGACTGAAAGTTCTGGTGGTTCGGATCCGGCATGTCGTCAGGAACAAACACGAGCGTTGACTTCTCGTGATCGAAGGGGGAACCGAGCGGAAGGATGGCCGCGTTCCGCAATCCCAGTCGCTCCCCGATGTACTCGAACGAACCGTCGATCATGAGCGTGGCTGAGGTCAGGACAGTCGTCTTGACCCGATCGAACACCTCCTGCCGGAGAAGTCCGCTGACATCGAGCGGCGCACCGTTGATCGAGATGATCGATTGCACTGGAGAACGCTCGATCCAGAACACACGTGTGCCATCGTCCTGGCCAAACGCCATCAACAACCGCATGCGAACGGTCGTCAGTTCTTCGAGCGAGCTCTGAAGTTCAAGGGTGAGCTCGTCGCGCTGTTGTGATTCCGGGTTCGAGTCGTCGTCGGGTAGCGAAAGCGCATCGAGCGCCTTGAGGAACCATCGACCACTGTCCAGTAATTGCATGATCTCGGCATCCAGCTGTTCCCAGATCATCGTGAGCTCACTCCACGCCCCTCGCACCCGCAGGGCATCCGTGACCCGCAATTGGTCCGAAAACGATTGCCGACCACCCCTGGGAGACGGAAGGAACGCGGCAAGGCGGCTCATGAGCTCTCCGGCCATCGTGAAGATCGTGAGCGCTTGCTGTGAGCCTAAACTCGCTCTTTCACGAGCCACCGGCGCGTCCTTGACGGCATTGAAGTCGGCGGATCGGGCGAGGAAGGACGATGTGATCGAAAAGTATCCCCCCTGCTGAACACCTTCCGGACTCACCAATGCCCTGACCGGATCTTCCAATGTCGACCCGTTGACGCTCCAGCTGAATTGCGAGGTTGCCTCGGTCTCGAGGTGATGCGCTTCGTCGATGATCAATCGCTCGAAGGGAGGCAGGACAAATCCTTGCGCGGAGTTCGAGAGGACGAGCGAATGATTGGCAATCACGATGTGGGCGTTGGCCGCGAGATGCCGGGCGCGATAGAGGAAGCATTGGTTCACCCGCGCGTAGGGGCAGCGCTTGGGCGAGCAGCGACCGCGCTCCGAGGCGAACTTGCGCCAATGGGCTTCCTCCTCGCGGTTCATCCTGAGCTCGGCCCTGTCGCCGGTTTCGGTATGAGCCAGCCAGAGCAGGATCTTGGCCCGCAGTGACGCATCTGCCGCATCCTCGATCGGATCGTCCATGTGGTCGAACCAGCGTCGGAGGCATAGGTAGTTCGCGCGTCCCTTCATCACCGCGACCCGGAGATCCTCGGTAACGCCGGTCTCTTCGAGGACGGTGCGAACATCCGGAAGGTCCTTGCCGTAGAGCTGATCCTGCAGCGAGATCGTGTCAGTAGAAACGACGACCCGTTCACCACGCGCGATTGCATACATGGCTGCCGGAAGCAAGTAGGCGAGACTCTTGCCGGTCCCGGTCCCGGCCTCGACCAATAATTCCTCTTCCTCGTCCAGCGCCTTGGCGACCGCCACCGCCATCCTGGTTTGAGCCGGTCGGGATTCGTATCGTTCGAGGACATGAGGAAGTGGGCCCGCGTCCGAAAGCAGCAACTCGATCGATGAGGCATCGAGCGTCAACGATGAACCGGTGCGCTGGAGCGGATCGGGCCGCTCCCTTGGCTCCGAGAATCGCAGCTCGGGAGGAAGATCACGGCTATCGTCCTGATAGGCGAACAGTGGGCCGGACACCTTGCGATCCGCGGCGGCCCGGAACAACTGCGCTTCTGGCCACCCCGCCTGCTGAGCGAACTTTGCGGCTTGTTGCAGCGTGCGCTCATCGTAGGTTTCAAGCAGTTTCAGCAGTTCAATGAAGACGCTGGCGGTGCGGTCCGCATCGGGCAGGGCGCGATGATCCTCGCCGACCTCGATGCCAAGCGAAAGGGCGACCTGAGTCAAGCTATAGTTCGGCATGTTTGCCATCAGCAGCGTCGCGAGACGATAGGTATCCATCCGCCGATTTGGCAATGCGATCCCACCGCTCTGGAGCATCTTTATATCGAACTCGATATTGTGGCCCACGATCGTGAGCGAACCGATCCTGCGCCGAATGTCGAGCGCGATGGAGTCCAGGGTGGGGCTGTCCTTGAGGTCCTCGTCAGTAATACCGGTGAGCCGCTGAATCTCAAGCGGCACCGGCCGGTTCGGATTGATCGTCTGCGTGAAGCGATCAACGACACCGGCGCGACTAAAGATGACGATCGCGATCTCCGTAATCGAATCCCGTTCGGGACTGATTCCGGTGGTTTCTACATCCACCGCCGCGAAATGATCGGGAGATGCGTGCGAGCCGGCGAATGGAGAGGACACGTGCGGAACAGCTTTCCAGGCTGGCGGAACCAGCAGAGGGATCGGGAATACCTGGAGTGACGTTCAGGGATTGTACTCGCCGGCAATTCCGAGAGGTGCGGTTCGCTCTAGTTCAGCGCATCATGGTGGATGGCATCCGCCGCGACGATGGTGTTGAGGATCAACTGCGCAAACCCGGTCGCCAAAGGACGGAGCCGGATGTACTCATCGACCCGATGGACATTGCCACCCGTCGTCAGACCGATGCACATCGAAGGAATTCCTTGACTGATCGGGACGTTGGCGTCGGTGCTGGAGGCGTCGCACGTCGCTTCAATGCCGAGCGCGCGGAGCACATCGACGCCGATTGGGACCATCCCTGCGGTCAGCGAAACCTCCCCCGCCGGCCGATCTCCGACGACCTCGACCTTGACAGAGATATCGCCACGTTCGACCAGAGAAATCTCGCGCTCGACTTGCCCGACCAGCCGCGCCAACGCATCGGGACTTGTCGAGCGCATGTCGATCACGACCATCGCGTCCGGCGCAATCGTGTTGACGCTGATGCCACCGGAGAACAGACCGACATTCAGGGTCGTCTTCGGGTCACGGACGAGTTCGATCTCGTCGAGGCGGGAGACGAGGCGGGCCATGACATGGATCGCACTCGGCCGGCCCGCATCGCCCCAGCTATGCCCTCCAGGTCCGGTAGCGGTGACGCGAAGGCGGCGGCTACCGACCGCCTTGTGGGTGATCCGGCCCAGGCTGTGGCCCTCGATGGCGATCACACCGCCCACCATCGGCAACTGGTCGATCACCGCCCGCATCCCGCGAAGATCACCGAGACCCTCCTCCCCGACGTTGCCGGTGATGTAGACATCGACGGGAAGCTCGTGACCCAATTGCTCGAATGCCTTTCCGACCATCGCGACCGCCGCCACGCTAAGGCTGTTGTCACCGATCCCGGGAGCCGCCAGGACATCTCCGGAGCGTGTGACGTTGATCACGGTGTCGATTGGAAAAACCGTATCGATATGCGCGGCAAGCAGTAGCGCTTTCGACGGATCCTTCCCGCGAAGTCGGCCAATGACATTCGAGAGACCGTCCGTCCGTACATCAGCATGGCCGAGGCGAGTGAGGCATTCGCTAACGACTCTTGCCCGGGACGCCTCATGGTTGGTGGGGGCCGGGACGGACGCAATCATTATGGCTAACTCGGCGATTGGCTCGATGAATTGCCCCGCCAGCGCAGTGACCTGAGCGACAAGCGATGATGTAAGTAAAGACAATCCGAACTCCTGGCGGGCGAAAGACGACACTCGATCACAACGATTGGGGGACCTGGGAGATCCATCCCGGTCTACAGCATCGACAACTCATCGCTGGTTCATCAAAGTATACGAGAGTTCAGTTGGAACTCTCGCTTGTGCCGGATGGCCCAGGTGTGGCACGAGGGCCCAGACCTTCCAGTCCATGCGCGGAGAATCACCACTATCGACCTCCAGAAGTGGGATAATGATGAGAATCATGGATAGAGACATGAACTGCACGTTCTTTCCTATCCATCACTCCGCACAGCAGCTTCGAGTGTGCGGCAGCGGTTCGGTCGCTCCTGTTCGGTTCGCAAGGAGATCCTGATGGCGTATCACCGGTACGACGCAGTCATTGTTGGAGCCGGTGGCGCACGATTGATGGCCGCGATCCAACTTGCCGGGAAGGCCAACATCGCGGTCGTCAGCAAAGTGTATCCTCCACGCTCGCACACCGGCGCCGCACAGGGAGGTATCAGTGCAGCGCTCGGAAACACCGAAGAAGACCACTGGGAGTGGCACATGTTCGATACGGTCAAGGGGGGCGATTACCTCGTTGACCAGGACGCCGCCGAGGTCCTGACCCGGGAAGCGATCGACGCGGTGCTCGAGCTCGAGCACATGGGGTTGCCCTTCAACCGGACGCCGGATGGCCGGATCGATCAGCGGCGATTCGGCGGACATTCCCGAAACTTCGGTGAGGGTCCGGTGCGGCGTGCCTGTTACGCGGCCGATCGCACCGGCCACATGATCATCCAGACGCTCTACCAGCAAGGCATCAAGCATCGCGTCAATTTTTTCGATGAGCACCATCTCCTCGACATCCTGTTCACCGACAATGATGAATGTTGCGGAGTCGTCACGTATGAGATCAAGACCGGCGAGATTCACGTCATTCACGCCAAGACGGTGCTGATCGCAAGCGGAGGTTACGGGCGAGTCTTCCGGATCACATCGAACGCGCTTGCCGGCACCGGGGATGGCGTTGCCCTGGCCTACCGACACGGCATCCCGCTCATGGACATGGAGTTTTACCAGTTCCACCCGACCGGGCTGTACAAGCTGGGCATCCTGGTTTCCGAAGCTGCGCGTGGCGAAGGAGGGATCGTCGTCAACGGCGAAGGCGAGGCGTTTGCCGCGCGGTACGCGCCGACGATGAAGGACCTCGCCCCACGGGACATGATGTCGCGATTCATCTATCAGGAAGTGAAGGAGGGCCGAGGCATCGACGGTAAGGATTATGTCCTTCTCGATGTCTCGCACCTGCCGCCAGAAGTGATCGATGAGAAACTTCCGGATGTCACGGACTTCGCCCGCGTCTACCTTGGGGTCGAGCCGAAGAAGGAAGGGATTCCGATTCAGCCTACCGCTCACTACGCCATGGGCGGGATCCCGACCAACGTCGATGGGCAGGTGATCACGTCGCCTGACGGAGCCGTTTCTCCAGGATTTTATTCGGCGGGTGAATCCGCCTGCGTCTCGGTTCACGGTGCGAACCGGCTCGGCACCAATTCGCTCGTCGATCTCGTGGTGTTCGGCCGACGGGCGGGCCGCCACATGTTGCAGCAGATCCAGGAGACTGAACTCCTGCCACTGCCGGACAGACCGGAGGCTCTAGCTGAATCCCAGATTTCCGAGCTGCTCGCCAGGGATAAGGGAGAACGGGCAGCCGATATCCGTAAGGCGATGCAGGACGTGATGATGGACAGGGTGTCCGTGGTCCGGACCGAATCCGAGCTCTTGCGCGCCGAGCGGGAGATCCGGGATCTCAAGATCGCCTTCGGCTGCATCACGATCCAGGACAAGGGGAAGCGCTACAACACCGAATTGACGGAAGCGCTGGAGCTCGGGTGCATGCTCGACTGCGCCGAAACCATCATTCACGGCTCGTTGGCTCGCAAGGAGAGCCGGGGCGCCCATTACCGCGATGACTATCAGGCGCGGGACGACACGGAGTGGCTTGCGCACAGCCTGATCTACCGGACGGAAGCAGGGATGGAGATTCGGAAGAAGCCGGTCACGATCACCAGGTTCGAGCCGAAAGAACGAAAGTACTAAACGTCTGGCGCGTGAGGCGGACGTGAACGAAAGGCAGACCGGTGGAAGTCACCCTGCGCATCAAGCGGTTCAATCCGGAACTCGACACGAAGGCTCACTTCGAGGAGTACCAGGTCGAAGTCGAAGGAACGGACCGTGTGCTCGATGCCTTGAACCAGATCAAGTGGTATCAGGACGGTTCATTGACCTATCGAAGATCCTGCGCGCACGGGATCTGTGGTTCCGACGCCATGCGGATCAACGGCCGGAATCGACTTGCCTGCAAAATCCTGATGAAGGATCTTGGGAAGAAGATCACAATCGAGCCCCTGATCGGTTTCAAGATCGAGAAAGACCTGCTCGTCGATATGGAAGACTTCTTCGACGCATACAAGTCGGTCAAGCCGTACCTGATGGCCGACGACGCGCCAAGCTCCGGTGAGCGACGCCAGTCACCGGCGGAGCGGGCGAGGTTCGACGACACCACCAAGTGCATCCTCTGCGCGGCGTGTACCACGGCCTGCCCGATCACCTGGACGACAGACGAGTTCGTTGGTCCGGCGGCGATCGTCAACGCCCACCGTTTCATCTTCGATAGCCGAGACACCGGTTCCGGCGAACGGCTTCGGATCCTCAACAGTGGATCGGGCGTCTGGCGTTGTCGTACGATCTTCAACTGCACCGATGCGTGTCCCCGCGACATCAAGGTGACGGAAGCGATCGAGCAAGTCAAGCGAGCGTTGCTCTATGACCAGGTGTAGCTTTTCGCTCTAACCGCGACGTGGCTCTTCGGTTTCTGATGGTAGGGGTGGGTGTCTGGCCGCATGACGAATCCATTTGACTGGGACTACCTAACGACGGCTCCATCGTCCGGAGAAGTTCTCGGACCATACTCCACCCTCTACCTCGTGATCTTCTTCCTGGGATTCATCGTCGCGGCTTACCTGTATTACCGCCCCTGGACCCGACCGGTCGGCACCTATGTCCGGCGAAAGACGGTCCGCAAGGCGGCCAATATCGCGCTCTGGGTGTTTGGGACCGGAACGTTCTTTTTCCTCGTTCGCATGCTGCAGATCAATCCGTTCACGTTCGGCGAGCGGATCTGGATGTATCTTTGCTTCACGGCGTTCCTGATCCTTTTCTCGATCTTCGCGATCCGTTTCAACGCCGCACGAAAGGCGACGATTGCCGAGCGACGGGCAATCGCATCCAACAGGCGGCACGCCGCAAGGGCCAACCCGGTGAAGCGCCCTGTGCGCAGGCGAACGCAAGTCCGCTAACGCGCTCACCAGCAGACGGCAGGACAGGACAACGACAACGCGACAAACCGGGCGGCTCGATCGAGCCGCCCGGTTTGTCCTGTCGCGTGAAGTTCAGGTGTAGCCGTGCACCCTCTGTCGATCTAAACCTTCCGGCTTCCCAGCGCTCGTAAGCTCAAACACCGGAACCCCACATCACCCGAGAATGATTGCTTAGGGCTGCTATCTTCCGATCCTGACCCATTTCACAGATTCCCGCCGCATGGGACGTTGCTCTCAACGCCACGTGGCGCCGTCAGTCCCACAAAGCCAAACCTCGAGAGGGAGTTCAACCCCGCTAAGGCGGGTTGCGGGTTCAGGGCACCGCCAGCTCCCCGTCTAGCACGACCAGTCCAAGTGTAGGTCCGGCTTCGCCATGGTGTCAAAAGGGAGGACTCGGCGCGCAGGTATGGAGCCTTCGGCGAATATCGATCGCGCC
>Ga0136618_10000993_pt1 | contig 10594 bp, 9 predicted proteins | sample AntDrymUQ3302106_2_FD_104805 | JGI IMG/M metagenome (GOLD analysis project Ga0136618, IMG submission 104805) | Polar desert sand microbial communities from Dry Valleys, Antarctica - metaG UQ330 (21.06) | ecosystem: Environmental > Terrestrial > Soil > Desert | place: Antarctica: Dry Valley...
CAAGCCAAGCGGGCCGCCACTCCCCCCGGGCGGCCCGTTTGCTGAAACGAGTGCCGGAATCGGGCCGCCCCTCCCCCCGGGGCGGCCCGTTTCTGTTGGGCGCAGGCAGGGATAGAATTGAGCACTCAGCGATCAGAAAGAGACCGAAGTGAACGACACACCGAAGAACTCAGACGATGCGAAGGGCCGGGTCAAGGAAGCCACAGGCAACCTGACCGGCGACGACGACATGAAGAACGAAGGCAAGAAGGACCAGGCAGCCGGCACAGTCAAGGACGCGGCCGGCTCCGCGAAGGACAAAGTGGACGACGCGGTCGACAAGGTCCGCGGCAACTAGCCCGCCTCGTCGAGCGCCCTTACGAAATCGGGCCGCCTCCAGGCGGCCCTTTTCGTAAAGAATCCGTGCCAACTTTGTGACATTCCGCTGTTCGGAGTCGAAATCGCCCGCAAGTCGTCCACCTACGTCCGTGGCTCTACCTACCGTCGAAAGCGTGGATCGGCTCATCAACAGAAGACAGCAAGGCGACCTCGGGGAGGCATCCGCCGTCGAGTGGCTGACGCGCCAGGGGGCGACAGTGTTTCTGCCGCTCGGGCACAGTCCCGACGTAGATCTAATCGCTGATTTCGACGGTCGGCCTTACGAGTTCAAGTCAAGACGACGACTCAGCGGATTTTGACCGCCGATGGACACGAGCGGTTCCCAGTCATGATCGCCACCAACGGAGGCAATCAGAGTTGGAGCCGAGTCTCCAAGCTTTTTGATGCCTCTCGGTTCGAGTTCCTCTTTGTCATTACAGGCAACGGACGGCGCTGGTTCCTGCCTGCTGGAGAGATTCGAGCCGGAAAAACGCTGCAGCTTGCCGGTCCTAAGTACGCAGAGTTTGAGATTGAAGGTGCTCAACCAATCGACCAACTCGTATACGGATCTGACCAGGTCGTTCTAGACTCTCCGGAGCTGGGGGAGTATCCAAGAGGTCAAAGGATGGCGGCTGTAAACCGTCCGGCTCAGCCTTCGCAGGTTCGACTCCTGTCTCCCCCATCAGCAAGCCCCACGAAACGATTCGGGAGGGGTCCGGCCGGGACCACTCGTGTCGGACCCACGCGAAAGGTCACACTTCCGGCGTCGACGCTCGAGCGAGCTGCCGTGAAAGTCGGCGATCGTCTGCACGTATCTGCGCTTCGCGACGGAACATTGATTCTGACCAAGACCCGCTTACCGGATCAAAAGCACTAGTCGCGGGCGACCGGGCGGCTGACGAGACGCGACATCACGATCTGTGAGCGCGTCCGCTCGACACGGCCGTCGCGCTGGAGGTCGGCGATCAGGCGCTCGAGATCGCGGTTGTCCTCGGTCCTCACGCGGGCGATGGCGTCGGCCTCACCCGTGACACTCCATGCCTCGACCACTTCGGGGTGTTCCTTGAGCCACGCTGCTACCTGGTCGAGCGTAGTCCCCGCGCGGCAGAAGAGCTCCACCAGCGCCTCGGTATGCCACCCCAGCGCGCCGTGATCCACGATCGCTGTGAAGCCCTCGAGCGCACCCTGCGCACGAAGCCGATCCACCCTTCGCTTTACCGACGGCGCCGAAAGCCGCACGCGACCGCCGATGTCGCCGAACGTACGCCTACCATCTTCCTGGAGTAACGCAAGAATTTGCTTATCAGTCGCATCCATTCGTTAGATAGTTGCACAGATAAACGCGATAATCGCATTGACCCCGCATGAACGGCCTTCTAACCTCACGGGCATGGCCACCCATCCCAAGCTCGCGCGCGTGCTCTTCGACGAGTCCCACTCCGAGGCGTGGACCATCGACCCCGAGCTCGCCGCTCAGATGCAGCCTGCACACCCGGCCGACTCCTCGCTCGCGAAAGCCGCCGCCGCTCTTGCGCGCGCCGACTTCGAGGTAGCTTCGCACCGCGCCGGCCTCCTGGACGAAGCCACCCTCACCTCAACCGACGTCCTCGTCATCGCCCATCCCTCCGACCCCCGCTGGGAGGCCACCACCGGTGCCGGCTCTCCCCGCCTCGAGCCCTCCGAGATCGAAGCCATCGAGCGCTGGGTCGCCGAAGGCGGCGGCCTCATCGTCCTCGGCGAAACCGAGAACGACAAGTACGAGAACAACCTGAACGACCTTCTCGGCCGCTTTGGCATCACGATCGAGACCACCACCGTTCAGGACTACGAGCATCATCGCCAGGCCCCCTCCTGGATCCTTGCCGAGCTTGACGCGCCCGAGCGCCCAGCGCCGGGCGCCGACCCCCTCGCCCGCGTCGAAGCGCTCTGCTTTTACCGCGCCGGCACCCTCTCGCTCTCGAACGGCGCCCGTGCCCTCGCTCGCACGCATTCCTCCGCCAGTGTCCCCAACGCCCCCCTCGCCGCCGTCACCGAGCACGGCGCCGGGCGCGTCGCTGTCCTCTCCGACTCAGATCTCTTCGGCGACGACTGCATCTCCGATCTCGACCACGAGGCCCTCTGGCTCAACCTCGCATATTGGGCCGGCGCCAGCGCTTTCGCCGAGACCTCAACCCCCGAGCCCGCCCCAATCACCACCGACCCCGACTGGCTCGAGCTAAAGGCAGCCGTCGCCGAGCTCCGCCTCCGCCAAGAGCCCGACGGCTCCGTCGACATCTCCGCCGAGGACACGGACCGCCTGCGCTCCCTCGTTGACAGCATCGCGCGCGCACTCCAGCGCCTCAAGCCGGCCTTCCCCCATCAGCACGACTACATCGACGCAGTTGGAGCCGACCTGGTCGCCTGGGCGGACTCCGGCTTCGCCAAGCCCGACTTCGGCCGCTCGACCGAGGCGTTTCGCCCCGAGCGATGGCGCGAGGACGGCATCCGCCACCTCGTCGTCTTCCCCATGTACAAGCAGAACGCCTCCCGCGATGTCGCCTTCGAGGCGCTCCTCATCCAGGTGCCCTGGCCCGAGTGGGTCCAAGAGCTCGAAGCCAGCCGCTATTCGAACGCGAAGTTCGTCCCGGTCGAGCTCCTTGACAACACCGCCGGCTACGACTCAGAGTGCGCCGTCCTCTTCCCCGAGACCTTCTCGTACGCGGAAAAGCCCGCGGAGTTCCACTTCGGCGCCATCTTCTGCGATCGCGAAGCGGAGCGCTTCCGCCGCGTCGGCTCCGCCGCCGCCGACGCCCTTCACTTGAACCTCCCGCCAGATGCCGCCGCCCTCCTCACCTCACCCGAGCTCTCGCGCGACGCCTACATCCTCTGGGATCTGGTCCACGACCGAACGCACATGCGCGGTGACCTTCCCTTCGACCCCTTCATGATCCGCCAGCGAAGCCCGTACTGGATGTACTCTCTCGAAGAGCTCCGGTGCGACCTGACCGCGTTCGCCGAAGCCGCAAAGCTCGAGCGCGAGGGCTTCGCCTTTGCCCGCCACGTCCAGTACGCGATTCTCTTCGATCGCCTCTTCCGCTTCCCACTCACCGGCGATCGCGTTCGCAACTACGACGGCCTAGGTGGCCAGTTTCTGTTCGCATTCCTCCACCGGGAGGGCTACACGCGCTGGTCCGACAACCGCATGGTCATCGATTGGGAGAACGTCGCCGAGGGCGTCGAGCGCCTCCGCGAGCGCGTCCAGGAGCTGTACCACTCGGGCATCGATCGCTCGAAGCTCGGCCAGTGGACTGCCGCCCACGACCTCATCTCCGAGTACGTCCAACCTGCCGAGTCGTCCGTCTGGGCCCGCGAGCGCCGCGCCCTCCCCGACGTCGAGGAGCCGAAGGAGCTCGTCGGTCTGGTCCGCGACGACGAGTTCCCACTCTCGCTCTTTTATTCCCAGCTCGCTCCCAAGCTCGCGCCCGCGCTCGAGCGGCCCCGCCCTGCGACCGTCGCTGCTGAGGCCGGCGGGCGTTTCCGCAGATGAGCTCCCTGGACGGACGAGTCGTCGCAATCGCGGGCGCCGCCGGAGGCCTCGGCCCAACCGTCTGTTGCCGTCTCGCCGACGCCGGCGCCACCATCGCTGCGACCGACGTCGATCAGGCAAGGCTCGACGCGCTCGGGTCCGAGCTCGGCCTCCCCGGAGAGCGGTGGGACGGACGCGCGGTCGATCTTCTTTCGGCCGAAGGCGCCGCAAGCTGGGCTGCTTCCATCTCGGAGCGGTTCGGCAAGGTCGATGCCCTGGTCCACCTCGTCGGCGGCTGGAAGGGCGGCGAGCCGCTCGCCACGGCACCCCTCGACGACTACGAATGGCTCCACGACCTTCTCGTCCGAACGCTCCAGCACGCCACCCGCGCCTTCCACGATGCGATCGCGCACGAGGGTGGGCGCTTCGTCCTCATCTCCTCCAGCCAGGCGCAAAGGCCGGACGGGACCAACGCCTCGTATGGCGCGGCCAAAGCGGCCGCCGAGGCCTGGACGCTCGCCCTCGCGGACTCCCTTTCCGAGTCCGGCGCGACCGCCAACATCATCGTTGTAAACGCCATCCTCACCCCTGCGATGCGCAACGAGAACCCCGACAAGGCCTACAAGTTGTTCACTTCGGTCGAAGACATCGCAGAGGCCGTCGCGTTCCTTCTCTCGGAGGGCGCTCAGAAGATGAACGGCGCTCGGGTAGAGCTTCACCCTTGAACTGCTACGGTCCGTAGCAGTATGGCCCACCGCGAGATCCCACAGCGCGAGCTCAGAAACAACGTCAGCGCCATCCTCCGTGAGGCCGAGGCTGGCGGCACGTTCACCGTCACCGTTCACGGCCGGCCCGTTGCTCGCGTGGTCCCACCGAAGGAGGGCCCACGCCGATTCGTTGAGCGTGGCACGGTGCGGCGCCTGCTTGCGATGCCGATTGACAGCGAGGAGCTCGCCGCCGACCTCGATGCGGCTGAGGCGCCGCTCGATGATTCGTGGAACGACGATTAGCGCCGGACTGCTGGACACGTCGGTAGTGATCGCACTCGACCAGGCCGGCTCGCTTGAAATTCCCGAGCGTTCGGCGATCTCGGTGATTACGCTAGGTGAGTTGCGAGCCGGGGTCTTGCTCGCTCGGGATGAGTCCAGCCGGAGCCACCGGAAGAGTCGCCTCGAGTTCGCTCGCGACGCTTTCGAAGCGATGCCGGTCGATGCGCACGTCGCCCACCACTACGGCGAGGCCGTCGCTTGGGCGCGATCAGAGCGTCGCGCCGCGAAGGCCAGCGACCTGTTCGTCATCGCGACCGCCGCGGCAAGCCAACTCGCGTTGGTCACCAGGGACAAGGCTCAGGCCGTGATCGCACGCGGCGTTGGGGTCGAAGTTTCGGACGGTTCGTGAGCCCTCCGCACGACCTCGCCTCGGACAACCACGCCGGGGTCCATCCTGCCGTCCTCGAGGCGATCGCGGCCGCCAACGATGGTCACGCCGCCTCCTACGGCGCCGACGAGTGGACCGCGCGCGCGCTCGAGCTCTTCCGCCGCCACTTCGGAGAGGACTCCCGCGCGTACCTCGTCTTCAACGGCTCTGGCGCCAACGTCGCCTGCCTCGACGCCGTCCTCCGCCCGCACGAGGCCGTGATCTGCACGGAGACGGCGCACCTCCACGTTGACGAATGCGGCGCGCCGGAGCGCCTCTCCGGCGCCAAGCTCCTCACCGTCCCGACGGAGCACGGCAAGCTCACCCCCGACGATCTAAGTCGCTGGGACGCCCGCCGCGGCGACGAGCACTCCGCGCAGGCCCGTCTCGTCTCGATCACCCAGGCCACCGAGCTCGGCACCGTCTATACCCCTGCCGCGATCGCCGCGATCGCCGCGCGCGCCCACGCCATGGACATGCTCCTCCACGTCGACGGAGCCCGGTTGGCAAACGCGGCAGCCGCGCTCGATCTTTCACTGGCGGCGCTGACGACCGACGCCGGTGTCGACCTCGTCTCCTTCGGTGGAACCAAGAACGGGCTCATGTTCGGCGAAGCGATGGTCGTCCTCCGCCCGGAGCTCGCGCCGCATGCGAAGTTCGTCCGCAAGCAGCTCCTCCAGCTCAACTCGAAGATGCGCTTCGCCTCCGCCCAGTTCGAGGCCCTCCTCAAGGGCGACCTCTGGCTTGAGAACGCGCGCAACGCCAACGCGATGGCCGCTCGCCTTCGCGACGCCGTGCGCGACTTAGACGGCGTAGAGGTCGTCCACCCGGTCGAGGCTAATGCCGTCTTCGCCCGGCTCGGCCGGCCGGCGCTCGACCGCCTCTTTTCAGGCCTGCCCGGCGACCATCCTTTCTACGTCTGGGACGAGGACGGGCCCATCGTGCGCTGGATGTGTTCCTGGGATACGACCCCTGCCGACGTGGACGAGTTTGCGGCCGCCGTCGCGGCATCGGTAAGGTGATCTCTCGCCCGGATAGCTCAGTTGGTAGAGCACTTCCATGGTAAGGAAGGGGTCGTCGGTTCGAGTCCGACTTCGGGCTTGATCGGGCTGCCCCGGGATTACTGAATGGCGGATGAGGACAAGACGGAGCAAGAGAGGAAGCGCGTGGAACGCCTTCGGGCCCGTTTTAGGTCCTCTCATCCGGCCTGGGCAGGTTTCGCGTTCGCTGCCCTTCTGAGCGCGGTCTTCGTCGGCATCGATGCTCGTGGGGTCCTCCCCTCGGGGGACGAGTGGGACTACTTTCACCGGCTTGCCACGCAACCGCTCCCTCAGGCCCTATTCGACGCTCCTGTCAACAAGTACTTACTGGTGGTGCCACTCTTCACCGTCTACCTGCCGCAGGCCGAGATCTTCGGCATCGGCGAGGCCCTGCCGCTGCGGATGGCCGGCGTCGGCCTCGTCGTCATCGTCGCCGGCCTCGTGATGGAGCTCACCCGCCGGCGGGCCGGTTACGGCTTCGGCCTGGCGGCTGCCATCCTGCTCCTCTTCTTCGGGGCCGCGGGGGAGGTTCTCGCAACACCCCAGCGCATCCCCGGCCTCATGGCTACCGCCTTCGGGCTCGGCATGCTGCTAGCCCTCGATCGACAGGATCGCCGAGGGGACGTCACTGCCGCGGTCTGCGGGGTCCTCGGAGTCGCTTCTCACCCCGTCATGCTCCCGTTCCTCGCGGGCGCCGGCGTTCGCGTCCTCTTCGGGAAGCGCCGGCGCATCAAGCGGTCCGCCCTCGTCCTTGCTCCCGCCGTCGCCGTGTTCGGAGCCTGGCGCCTCGCGGTGTACGAGCAAAGCCAAGCGGTCGAGCCGACCTTCGAGGGAATCGTCGAGTTCGCCGGCGACCACTTCGTGGCGCTGATAGCCGCGATCACCGGGCTCTTCCGCGGCCCCTTCGTCGAAGGCACAGACTTCGTCAACGGAGCCTCGATGGCCGTTGCGATGCTGTCAGCGGTTGCCCTCGTACTCGTGATAGTTCGCCGCAGGGGTCTGACGCTCGGGCTCGCCGCCGCCTTGGCAATCCTGGCCGCAGCTCTGGCCGTCCCGCCCCTCGGCCCGTCGGGGTCGGGACCGTTCTCGAGTCCCGACGAGTCCCGGTACATCCACCCCGGCGCGGTCATCGTCCTGTTCCTCTTGGCAGAACTGGTCGCCGCCGGCAAACCGTGGCCCCGCCGCTCGGGCGTCGCAGTCGCAGCAGCCGCGCTTGTCTGGCTCGTGCTCGCGGTACCAGCGAACGTGGCCGAGCTCCACAAGCGGGCTGATATCGCTGCGGCGTCCGGCGATCTCGTCCGCGCCGAGCTCGGTGCCCTCGAGCTCGCCCGCACCGTGCCTGGGTCAATCGCCGACCAAGCAGAGAACGCGGAACCTACCCGGGACCAGATCTTGGCGCTGGCATTCAGTGGCGGGCGCGGGGAAGACTCAGCGAAACTGCTGGCCGGAGGCGCCCCGGCCTACTTCGACATCGCTGAGGCCTACGGCACGCCGGCCCTGGACGCCGAGACGCTTGCGACCACTCGCCCAGAGCTTCGAGCCGACGCGGACATCGTCTTCGTTGCTTCGCTGCCCCTTGTCCCCGCACCGGCCGATTCGCCGCCGGTGGGGCTCAAGGCCGAGGCCCTGGACGCCGAACGCCTGGGGAACGAGGAGGAACTGGCGGCCGACTCCTGCGCTGTCGTCGGGGAGCCGGACGAGCCGCCGGTGCCAGGACCGGAGCCACCCCCCGAAGGCGTCGGAACGCCACTGGCGCCGGTGACGGTGCCGCCAGGCGAGGTCTGGATCGACGGGGACAGCCTTCGGGGCCTCAGGGCCGGACGCTTCGCCGATACCGCCACACAGCCACTCACCCTGACCTTCGGGCAGGATGTGACCGTATCGCTTCCAACCGCGGGCGTCGCGGCTCAACCATGGCTGATTCAACTCTACGGCGACGGTCCCATAAGGCTCTGCGCGGCGTCGAGCGAACCGGGCTAGAGCCCCAGCGGGACGTAGCGGTCGGGAAAGCCCGACGGCCCGAAGAACCAGCTCTCGATCGCGTAGCGATGATTCGGCATCGCCGGATCGGCAGCGGTGGAAGTGGAGGAAGAGGTCGTCGAAGAGCATCGCGTCGCCGGGCTCGAAGATCGGTTTGACGATCTGGTCATCGCCGCGGACCTCGTCGACGACGTTGGGAGAGACGACCCAGTCGAAGATCGCCCCCCTCGGTGCCCGTTGGCACGATCTCCTCGATGCGGCGAGGGACGAGGTAGAGCCCGGCGCGTCGTCTCCGCAGCGGGTGAGCTTGAGCCACGTTGAGCACGCGGACATCGCCGAGGAAACGCCCATCCTGATGCCAGCCTGGATAGCCGTTCCCGGTCGTCGGCGCCACCTTTCGGAGGGCGCCTTTTGAAGCGAGAACGCCGGGTCCTCGCCCAGGTATCCGCGGATGATCGGCCGGAGGCCGGCGCGCTCGAACATCTCGAGCATCTCAAACGTGAGCTTCGGCGAATCGGCCGACCAAATCCCGCCGGCGTCGGTGACGAAGCCGCGCTCCGGGAGCGGGCCCGCCTTCGGGTGAAACGGCCTGTAATAACCGTCGTTCTCGGGCTGAAACTCGTGATGGCCGGTGGCGTCGGTCGGAGGCATCGCGTCGCGCGCGTCGAACGCCCTCTCGATCTCGCCCCAGCGGTGTCGCGGTCGACGAGCCCGCGGACGATGAGGCAGCCCCTGCCGAGGATGGCGGCGCGCACGAACTCGGGCGTCAAGTCTTCCGGGCGTCCCTCCGGCACGGCCACGCCGGGGTCGAGCAGGCTGAAGGCGGGCTCCACCTGGCCGACGTTTGAAGCCGCGCTCTCGAGGAGGCCGAGCCCCAGCTCGTGCCTCTGGACGATGATCTCGGCCTCGCGCCCCGGCTCGCGCCGGGCCCGGTTTGCGCGCGCGTCAGCTCGTCGACCCGAGCGCGCGACTTTGCAGGGTCTTCGACTGCTCGAGGGATTGACGAAGCCTCGATCGATCGAGCTAGCAAAGGGCCTGACCCCTTGAAACCGCTTGCGCGGTAGCCCCGGCAACGGTCTCCCCAGGGGCTACGTCGCCGAGAACGACCGCGTTCGCGGCCACCTTCGCCCCGGCGCCGCGCCGGCTATGCCTCGTTCTTCCCGCCGCCGTGCTCCTCCTGTTCTTCGGCGCGCCCTGGGAGGTAACGGCGACCCCGGAGCGCATCCCAGGCTTGATGGCGACCTGCTTCGGGTTGGGCATGCTGCTCGCCCTCGATCGAGAGGACCAGCGCGGAAACTCGATCGCTTCCGTCCTCGGCCTCCTGGGAGTCGCCTCCCACCCGGTAATCCTCCCGTTCCTGGCGGGCGCAGGCGTGCGGGTCGCCTTCGGCCGAGCTCCGAAGATGAAGCGGTTCGCCTTGGTCTTGGGACCAGCCTTGGCGCTTTTCGCTGCATGGCGGCTCGCGATCTACGAGGAGGCCCAGATCGAGCAGACCGCACTCAAGCAGACCTTCTCCGGCGTGATCGAGTTCGCGGTCGACCACTTTGTCAGCCTGACCGCAGCCTTGACGGGCCTCTTCCGGGGGCCCCTGGTCGAGGGCACCGACTTCATCAAGAGGGGGCCGGTGCCGAGGGTGTCGGCCTCAGGGTTGGACGCTTTGCCGAGGCTGCCACGCGTCCGGTTCCCTTGCCCCCAGGCCAGGGCGCGAGCATCTCCCTTCCCAGCACGGGCGCCGAGAACCTGCCCTGGAGGCTCCTGGTCTATTCCGACTCGGAAATCACGGTCTGCGCCACCTGAGCCGAGCGGTGGACCCGGCTACCATCCTCGCCCGCGTGCCAATCAAGAGCGCCATCCGTGGTTCGTGGCTCGCCGGCCTGGTGATGATTGCGTTCTGCACGCCGTTTGCCCAGGCAAACGCGCAGCAGGAGCGCAAAGCCCCGCGGGACGCAATGCTCCTCCTTCACGCCGGGGGTTTTTTCTACGGCGACCCGAGTTTCATGGACGAGGCGGCAATTGTCGCGCGCCAGGTGGGTTTCAAACCGGTCGCCGTCGAGTACACGCTCGGCGACGTTCGTCAAGCCGTGAGAGACGCCAAGCGCGCGGCTGGCAGACAGCTGGCCCAAGGACGTGAGGTCTACGCATACGGTGAATCCTCAGGCGGAACCCTCGCAGCGCTCCTGGCCCAAGACGGGCTTGTCGAAGCAGCCTCCGCTTACGCCCCGATCGCCGATCTGAAACGCTGGGAACCGGCTGAATATCTTGACGCCACCGACCGGCAGCTACGAAGGGCGTCCCC
>Ga0136618_10000996_pt1 | contig 10582 bp, 10 predicted proteins | sample AntDrymUQ3302106_2_FD_104805 | JGI IMG/M metagenome (GOLD analysis project Ga0136618, IMG submission 104805) | Polar desert sand microbial communities from Dry Valleys, Antarctica - metaG UQ330 (21.06) | ecosystem: Environmental > Terrestrial > Soil > Desert | place: Antarctica: Dry Valley...
GAAGGCGTCGTTGACGTCGTCGATGCCGATGCGCAACATCGTCCGTTCGTCATCGCAGCTGGTGCCTATGCGCTCGACGTCGTGCTCATCGACGACGACCAGGCGGCGGGTACGAACCTCGCTCGCCAGCTCGGCGCGCAGTCTGACGAGTTCGGCTCGTAGTTCGGCGACCTCGGCGCGTAGCCAGGCGGTCGGGTCGGCGGTGAGCGGTTCGGCTCGGGATTCGGTGGTGGTGAAGGGTTCTCCTCGTGGTTGGGAGAACGGTGACGCCTGTTGGTACTTCCGTTGGTACCCCTGGCAGGGACTTGCGACCGTTTGTCGCAAAGTCCCTGCTCAGAGCAGTCGGGCTGGGGAGATTTGAACTCCCGGCCTCTTGACCCCCAGTCAAGCGCGCTAACCCAGCTGCGCCACAGCCCGTATGTCGTCGGTGATGCTACCGGCGTGCGGCAACGTGGGGCGGTTCTCGGGGTTGTTCTGCCTCCGCGGCTTGCTGCTTCACGAGGGTCGGCGCGTTGATTTGGCGGCCGTTCAGCGGCCAATCATCGGAAACAAATTCCTGGTCACGGGTTGTCGGCGGCGAAATCTTCAAAACCGAACTCGACCGGATCTGTCAACAACTCCGACTCGCCGACCTGCGCGACGGTGTCGAACGCAGCACCCAGCAACGCCGAGCCGACGCGGGTATTGAGATGGCGATGCGTTCCGCCACCGCCCAGCCGACGGGTCCGCCCGAAACCCTTGTTCACCGTCACGATCGGGATCGAACCGGTCAACCACCTCTGCGAAACCGCCGCCGGCACCATCCTCGCCCCCGGCCTACTCATGCCGCGGCTCTCCGACGCCGAGTTTGAGCGGGTCGTCTACGACCCCCCGAACCGCAACATCCAAGCCTCACGACGCCGCAACTTCACCGGTGCAATCCGTCGGATCATCGAAGTCCGCGACCGCCACTGCCAAATCGTCGACGGCTGCACCGAACCCGTCGCGCTCTGCGACGTCGACCACATCACCCCCTACACCGAACACCCGATCACATGCATCTGCACCGGACAAATCGGCTGCACCACCCACAACCGAATCATCAAAACAACGGCAACTCCCCAAAAAGCAACGCAGCGGTGACCCACTCCCCTGCGAACACTGCGCCCACCTCTGGACCACCTCCACAACCGACGACGAAACGGCGCCAGACTCCCGCGCCCCACCCACCGCCAGCTGAGCGCTGCTCGCCTCCGGCGAACGCGAGGTTGAGCAGGTTCGCCTCGGTGACTCCGAAGCTCGACCTCGAGTCGAACGGGAAACCGCTGGTCAGGGCACGTGTCCGCGGCACGAGACGCGCCGACCAGCGTTCAACGGCGGGTCGTCACGTACGCCGAACGCATCCCAACATCTCCCGCCAACAAAACAGTAGCGCGAGGAGGGGGGCTTGCCGCAAGGACCTTTGGCGTGCTGACAATGCCCACCGTGAGCAGCGAACTACATCCCCTCCCGCCACCGGCCATCGAGGTCGATGACCTCGTCAAGACTTTCGGCGAGGTCGAGGTCGAGGCCGTCCGTGGCGTGTCGTTCACGGTCGCTCGAGGTGAGGTCTTTGGCTTCCTCGGCCCCAACGGCGCCGGCAAGAGCACGACGATCAACATGCTCTGCACGCTGGCTTGGCCCACCTCCGGTACCGCCCGAGTGAACGGGTTCGACGTCGTGAGAGAACGTGACGACGTCCGCCGGCACATCGGCCTCGTGTTCCAGGATCCGACGCTCGACGGCCAGCTCACTGCCACGCAGAACCTCCGCCTGCACGCCGAGCTGTACGACATCGACCCGGGTGCCATCCCGGCCCGGATGGACCAGATGCTCGAGATGGTCGACCTGACCGACCGGCGCGACCAGCCGGTGATGACCTTCTCCGGCGGCATGAAGCGGCGCCTGGAGATCGCACGCGGCCTCATGCACTCGCCGCGCGTGCTGTTCCTCGACGAGCCCACGATCGGCCTCGACCCCCAGACCCGGAGCGCGATCTGGCGCTACGTCCGGGCACTGCAGGAGAGCGAAGGGACGACGATCTTCATGACCACGCAATACATGGACGAGGCCGAGTTCTGCGATCGCATCGCGATCATGGACCGAGGTGAGATCGTCGTGCTGGACACGCCCGAGGCGCTCAAGGCGAGCGTCGGAGCCGACCGCGTGGCGGTGGGCACCGAGGATGACGATGCTGCGCTCACCGCGCTGCGCGACCGCTTCGGTATCGAGGCGACGATTGCCGAGGGCGCGGCGACCTTCCACGTCGCGTCCGGCGAGGCGTTCGTGCCCCGGCTGTTCGCCGAGCTCGGCGTGGGGATCACGTCGGTGGCCGTGTCGCGGCCGACCCTGGACGACGTCTTCATGCGCTACACGGGCACGACGATCCGGGACGCCGAGGCCACACCGGGCCGCGAACGCAGCGCGATGCAGGTGTTCTCGAAGGCGGGCCAATGAACGCCGCGGTGACGGACGTCATCGCCGCCCGGGTGACCGAGCGCTCCTGGCGTGCCGAAGCCCGGGCGGTGCGCGCCGTGTGGTGGCGCGAGATGATCCGCTTCGCCGACGACCGCGTGCGGATCGTCACGGCGCTCATCCAGCCGCTGCTGTTCCTGTTCGTCCTCGCTCCGGGGCTGCAGACGCTGTCGGCAGCGTCCACGGACGGCGTCGACCTCACCACGTTCATGTTCCCGGGAGTGCTCTGCATGGCGATGTGGTTCAGCGCCATGATCAGCGCCGCGTCCCTGGTCATGGATCGCCAGCTCGGATTCTTGCGGGAGATGATGGTGGCGCCGGTCCGGCGGTCGTCGATCGTCCTGGGCAAGTGCCTGGGGGGCATGACGGCCGCAATGCTCCAGGGCGTCATCCTGTTGGCGCTGGCCGGACTGGTGCACGTGCCCTACACCCCGGTGCTGCTCCTCGGCATCTTCGGCTTGCAGTTGCTGATCGCCTTCGCGGTCACCGCCCTCGGCGTGATGGTTGCCACCACCATCAGGCAGGCGCAGACGTTCAACAGCGTCATGCAGGTGCTCGTGTTCCCGACGGTCTTCCTGTCGGGTGCGATGTACCCCGTCTTGGGCTTGCCCGCCTGGTTGGGCGTGCTCAACCGCCTGAACCCGCTGACCTACGCCGTCGACCCGATGCGGCGGCTGGTGTTCAACCACCTCGACATCTCCGAGGCCGCCCGACACCGGCTCGCCCCCGGCGTCACGTGGTGGGGCTGGCGCGTGCCGTCGCTGGTCGAGGTGGGGATCGTGCTGGCGCTGGGCTTGGCGATGTTGGCGGTCGCCATCTTCCAGTTCACGCGGACGGAGTGACGCTCGCTTGTCCACCCGTCCCAGGTGATCAGTAGACGGGATTGTCTTGCGAACCTCCCTCAACCGTGGTGTAGGGCATCGCCGCGGCGACGGCGTGCACGTCTGCGACACGGGCGGGCCGGGAGGCGCTACTGCTCACAGCAGAACGGTAGCGATCGGTGGCTACGTGAAGATCTTGATCCCGATCTCGACGAAACGCCATCCCACATAGCCGACGATCGCGACGATCATCAGCTTGAAGTGCCAGGGCGTCTTTTCATCCTCTGCGGCGTTGCTGTCCCCGGCCGCGGCGTGCGCGGCTGCGATCGCCGGCTCGTCGAGGTTGGCGCCGCATCGCGGACAACTGCCGTCGTCCTTCATCGACGACGGCGCCCAGTACTTCTCGCAATCCTCACACCAAGGCATATCAATCCGGAAGGGGCATATATCAACTTGTCCGGTTGCGCACCCGAAGCTTCAGCGGGGTGGACCCGAATCCGAACGCTTCGCGAATGGAGCGTTCGAGATAGCGGATGTAGGTCTGGGGGATCTCCCGGTTCACGAACAACGTGAACGTGGGCGGGTCGGTCGCGCCTTGCACCGCATACAGGACCTTGGCGCCGCCGCCGGCGGGCGAACGCTGCTGAGCGTCGGATATCACGCGGTTGACGTCCTTGGTGGGGACCCGCCGGTGGTACTGCGTGATGGCGTCCTGCAGCACCGGGCGCAGCTTGTGCACGCCCTTGCCGGTGAGGGCCGAGATCTTGAGCACCGGCGCGTTGCCGATGAACGCGAGCTTGCGGGACAACTCGGCGAGCTTGTTGAGCCGATCGTCGGGGTCTTCGATGAGCTCCCATTTGTTGAACAGCACGAGGATCGGGCACCCGGCAGCGTCGATGCGCTCGGCGAGGCGCTGGTCCTGCCCGGTCACGCCTTCGATCGCGTCGATGACGAGTAGGGCGATGTCGGCATCATCGATCGCCCTCAGCGCACGAACCAGCGAGTAGTACTCGGCCGAGTCGTCGATCCGCGACCGCCTGCGCATACCGGCGGTGTCGACGAACACGATCGGACCGTCCTCGGTCTCCACGAGCGTGTCGATGGCGTCGCGAGTCGTGCCGGCCAGGTCGTGGACGACAGACCGGTCCTCGCCAACGAGGCGGTTGAAGAGCGTGGATTTGCCGACGTTCGGGCGGCCGACAATGGCGACGCGAGGTGCCGATGGATCTTCTGGCGCCCACTCCCCCTGCTCATCGCTGGCGTCGGCGGGTTCGGGATCGTCGGGTCGCCGGAAGCGATCGGTGACGACGTCGAGCAGGTCTCCGGCGCGACGACCGTGCAGCGCACTCACCGGGTAGGGCTCGCCCAACCCGAGGGCCATGAATTCCCAACGCTCGTCCTCGCGTCGGTCGTTGTCGGACTTGTTGCTCACCAAGATCACATCGTGATGGCCGCGGCGTAGCCAGTCGGCCACGGCCTCGTCGTCGTCGGTGACGCCGACCGAGGCGTCGACGACGAACAGCACCACGTCGGCGTCGCGCACGGCGGATTCGACCTGGCGGGACACCTTAGCTTCAAGGTCGCTGCCGCTCGGCATCCAGCCCCCGGTGTCGACCACTCGGAACGGGACACCCAGCCACTCGGCATCAAGCATTTTACGATCGCGGGTGACGCCAGGGCGGTTCTCGACAATGGCGGCCTGTTCCCCGATGATTCGGTTGAACAGCGTCGACTTCCCAACGTTGGGTCGCCCGACAATGGCGACTACGGGCACGGTTCGTTCAGCCACGGGCTGCTCCGGTCAATTCTTTGGTGAGTCGTGTCGCGAGCGACGTGCCGGGCGCGCCGAGCGCGTCGCGCAGGGCCCGTCCGTCGCTGGCGATGATCTCGACGGGACGAGGCAATGCGCTGACCGTGCCGCCGTCGAGGAACCGACCGTCATCGGATAAGCAGACGTCGGGCAGCAGGTACCGATGCCCAGCGGGCTCTGCACTCAGCACCCGAGCAATGTCTTCGCCGACCATCAGTCCGGACACACCGGTGTTGCCGCCGAAGAACTCGTTGACGACCGGGATGATGCGCACGTCGTCGCGCCCAAGCGAAGCGACAAGCGGAGCGAGCACGCGTGCGCCCATCTCGCCGGACAAGATCGCAATCGGTGCGTTACGCCGCGGCGAGAGCGAGACTCGCTCCGCACCCGGCACCGCATCGGATGACGTCGAGCACGGCGTCTTGTAGTCGGTGGGGTTGCGCGGCGCGTCGGCCGAGGCGAAGAACCCGCGCCGGGTGCCGGTGACGTCGTCGGCGTGGCCGACGAACTCACGCTCGAACGTGCGCGCCATGCCGATGCCGTCCTCGTGCATCGAGAATCCCTCGTACCGATCGGCGTCGGGGAACGACCGATTGGCCATGAGGTAGTACTCGTCGGCAGCGTGGACGAGACGGCGGCCAAGGGCCAGTTGGTAGACGTCCTGCCAGTCCTCGACGGCGTCGACGACCGACTCGGCTTCGGCCAGGGTGTGCTTGCGCATTCCGGCTTCGGGGTTGAACTTGGAAATGCCCAGGGGCACCACTGCGAGCGATCCGAGTTCCGGGTATTCGTCGAGCACACCAGCGAACGTCTCGGCGAGCCTGACCCCGTCGTTGACGCCTGGGCACACGACGATCTGGCCACGGACCTCGATGCCGTGATCGAGCAGGGCACGCAGCCAGCGCAAGCTCGTTGCTCCACGCGGGTTGCGCAACATCTGCGAACGCACGTCGGGATCGGTGGAGTGGATGCTCACGTGCAACGGTGACAGGCCCTCGGTGACCACCCGCTCGAGGTCGGCTTCGGTAAATCGCGTCAGCGTGGTGAAGTTGCCGTACAGGAAGCTGAGTCGGTAGTCGTCGTCCTTGAGATACAGGCTGCGGCGCATCCCTTTGGGCAGCTGATAGATGAAGCAGAACTCACAGTGGTTGTCGCACGTCCGTACCCGGTCGAACACCGCGCTCGACACCTCGGCGCCGAGTGGCAGGCCAGCCGGCTTCGTGATGTCGACGTCGAATTCGATGCCGTTGCGCGACACGAGCAATTCGACGTCCGGCTCGTCGGACCACAGCCGCCACTCGATGACGTCACGCGGCACACGCCCATTGAGTCGCAGCACGGAGTCACCGGGTGCCAACCCGGCCGATTCCGCGGGGGAACCAGGCGCGACAGAGACGACGACGGGGGCTGACATGGCTGGTCCAGGCTATCGGCGGGCCCGTCGCGGCGGTCTGTGACGGTGGCCAAGGCAGCGAAAGTCTGACGGTGGCGCTGGGCTCTCAGTCCGCGTGAACCGATGCGGTCGGCGTACGGACCTCGTACGCCCACTGCCAGGCTGACGCGTCGGTCGGCGGTGAGATCGACAACGACAAGTGGAGGCGGTCGTCGCGACGGACCTCGCGCTGGTCGGTGCAATAGAGCCGACATCGCCAGTGCGTCGTGGTTGCTCCTGGCCCGGTGTGAAAGGCGATCTCCGGTGAGAACTCGACCGAGAAGAAGACGACGAAGCCATCGAGGGTCCCCTCGTGCTCGGCGACGAAGGAGGCGTGGGTTTCCGGCGGCAGTGCCGAACCCGCATCACTCGCGAGATCGAGACGGAACAGCGTCGCGGCCGGTGCGAACGTCGTCGCTACGTCACGGGGGTCGATGAGGCGACGGTCCCAGCCTCGCGCTGCGATGTCGGGCTTGTTCACGGCGGCGAACGCGCTGAAGTCGAGGCCGTGCATTCGTTGTTCGTGCAGGAACGGGATGCGCGCTTCGGGCTCGAGGGACACCGGCACGACTCGGAGTTCGAAGCGCCCCGGGAGGATGAGCCCGCCGGGCGTGAGAACCCGTCGACGCAGATCTCCGAGGTTTGCGATCATGTCCTCGTCGACGAGGTTCATGTCGATCTGCTCGTGGAGCAGCACATCGACCTTCTCGGGTGGAGCGAAATCGCGGCTGTGCACGCGCAGCAACTCGACGTTCGTGATCTCGTTGCTCTGGGCGAGCAGCGTTGCGCGATCGATCAGCGTTGAGTGCTCGATCGCGTATACCTTGCGCGCTCGACGCGCCGCGAGGCAGGCGAGCACGCCCGAGCCCGTCCAACGTCGACATTCGTACATGGTCAGCGAGCATGAGATCGTGCCACGGGAGATCCTCGAACGTCTCGGCGTTCCGAAGTGAGTAGGCGAGACTCTTCAGAAAAGGAATGCGCACCAGGCTCTTGAGCGCCGAGCGCACGACGCCGCGAGTACTGGCACGGACGTTCTGACGCATTCCGCGATGCTTGCACATGCCGTTCGGGACGACGGCCCCGGTCGGCAGGGCGTCGATAGCTTGAACCTCATGAGCGAGTCCACCGGGGTGCAGCGCGTGTTGCTCGCCGAGCCACGGGGGTTTTGTGCCGGCGTGGAGATGGCGATCAAGGCGCTGGCGTGGATGGTGCGCACGTTCGAGGCGCCGGTGTACTGCTACCACGAAATCGTGCACAACCAGCTCATCGTCGAGCGCTTCGAGCGTCAGGGCGTGATCTTCGTCGACGACATCGCCGAGGTGCCGGTTGGGCACCCGATCATGCTCTCGGCGCACGGCTCAGCTCCCGAGGTCGTCGCGGCCGCCCGGGAACGGGGCAGCTATGTGGTCGACTCGGTGTGCCCGCTGGTCACCAAGGTCCACCACGAGGTTCGAGTCCGGGCAGGCAAGGGCTATCGCATCGTGTATGTCGGCCACGAAGGCCACGAGGAGGCGGTGGGCACGATGGCGGTCGCTCCCGACTCGATCAATCGCGTCGAGTCGGTTGCCGAGGTCGACGCGCTCAGCGACTTCAGCGAGCCGGTCGCCCTGCTGGCCCAAACAACGTTGTCGCATCGAGACTGGAACGACGTCGCCGTCGCGGTCAAGCAGCGCTATCCCGACGCGTGGACTCCCGGACGGAGCGATTTGTGCTTCGCCACCACCAATCGACAGTCGGCGCTGATGGAGTTAGCGGCGCGCTGCGACGCCATTGTCGTCATCGGCTCGGCGAACTCCTCGAACACGCGGGCGCTCGAGAAGCTCGCCCGTGAAGCAGGGTGCGAAAAGGTCGCCCGCATCAACACCGCAGCGGAGATTCCCGCCGACTTCCTCGATCCGTCGCTCGTTGTCGGCGTCACTGCTGGAGCGTCGGCGCCGAACGAAGTTGTCGAAGAAGTCATCGCCACGCTCGCGCCTCGCGACGGTGTCGAGCTCGTCAGGGTGACCGAGGAGGACGAGTACTTCCCTCCCCCGCGCAATCTTCGCGAGCTCCAAGGCGCGATCGAGGTCGCGGCGACGGCGATGCTTGGCGGCGCGAACGCTGGCGGAACCCGCATGGACGACCGCACGCTCAATGCCAGCGACGTCCTCGCCGCGTTAGCGGCCTCCTAACGAGTCAGCGCGCCGATCACGCCGGGCAGGTCAGCCACGCTCGCCAGCAGATGGGTGTGCGGCTGCGGCGCGAGGTCGGCGTGGGTGAGCTTGCCGGTCGCGACGCCGGCGACGATGCGGGCGCCGGCGTTGGTGCCGGCCCGGAGGTCGACAACCGTGTCGCCGACGACCGCCACGCGTGCCACGTCGAGAACTCCGGTTGCTTCCATCGCGCGGAAGATCATGTAGGGCGCCGGTCGGCCGGCGGCGACGTCGTCGGCGCACACGACGGCATCGATCGTGTTGGTGCTGCCGGCGCCGACCGTCCAACCCAGGCCCTTCAGGAGCGGTTCGGCGATGTCACGCGAGAAGCCGGTCGTGAGCGCGACCTTGACCCCCGAGGCGCGGAGTGCTGCGATCGCTTCGGGTACACCGGCAATGGGCGACGGTGGGTTGGCGATGTATGCGGCCTGGACCAGCGCGCGGAACTCGGCGTACAGCTCCTCGACCGTGTCCCCCGCGGGCGGGGTGCCAGACGACTCCGTGATGAGCCCGCTGATCGCCTCGCGTTTGTCCGCGCCCATCCAGCGCTGGATCGCTTCGGTGCCGGCGGGATGTCCGGTGGCGGCAACCGCGCTGGCGAGCGCCTCGTATACGGCGCCGCCCTCCTCGATCGTGGTGCCTGCCATGTCGAGCGCGGCGAGTTCGATGGCGGGGCGTGCTGGCGGTGCGGTCATCATCACACAGTGTGCCCCAGCGGGCGCCGTGGCAGCCTTGGTGCCGTGCCTGGCCACTCCCACTCGCAGACCGATGTCGTGATCGTCGGGGCCGGCATTGTCGGCCTGGCCCACGCGGTGGAAGCGCTCAAGCGGGGCCTGTCCGTGCTCGTTGTCGAGCGCGACGATCGCCCCGTTGGCGCCTCGGTGAGGAACTTCGGCCACGGGTGCGTCACCGGCCAGCTCGGAACGAATCAGGCATGGGCGCTGGCGGCACGCGAGCGTTGGCACGAGCTCTCCCGTGAAGCCGGGTTCTGGATCGGCACGGGCGGTGCGCTCATCGCTGCTCGATCGGCCGACGAGCTGGCCGTTGTCGAGGAACTCGTTCAGTCGGGCCACGGCGACGCCCAACTGCTCGATCGACGGCAGATCGCCGATCAGGTCGAGCTCAGCGACGATGTGATCGGCGGGGCCCACCTCCCCCTCGACATCCGCGTCGATCCCCGCGAGGCCGTTGCCGCCATCGCCGCCTGGGTCGCTCGCCAGCCCGGCGCCGACATCTGGTGGTCGACATCGATGCTCGGCCTCGACGGTGATGTCGTGCGTACCAGCCGCGGCGAGAGCACGGCCTCACGCACTGTGATCTGCGTTGGCCACGACGTCGACCGGCTGTTTCCCGATATCGCCGAGGTGGCCGGCATGCAGCGCTGTGCCCTGCACATGTTGAGGGTCGCCAATCCGGGTGGTCGACCGATCGCGCCCGCGGTACTCACGGGGACGTCGCTGCTGCGATACCCGGCGTTCAAGGCCATGCCTGCGGCGGCCGCCCTGCACGAGCGATACGAACGAGAGCATGCCGATCTCATGCGGGCCGGACTCAATCTGATGTTCACCCAACTGCCCGGTGGCGACCTCACCATCGGCGATACGCATGCATACGCGACGACTCATGATCCGTACGGCGACGAAGCGGCGGACGATCTTGTCCTCCGCGAGATCGCCAAGTTGCTCGGCGCCGAGCAGCTGGACGTGAGGCAGCGTTGGCGTGGTGTCTACGCGTCGGCTCCGAGCGACACCCTGATCGCCGCCGCGTCGCCGACCGCCACCGTCGTCTCGGTGACCTCAGGAGTGGGGATGACGATTGCCCACGGCCTTGC
>Ga0136618_10000997_pt1 | contig 10578 bp, 8 predicted proteins | sample AntDrymUQ3302106_2_FD_104805 | JGI IMG/M metagenome (GOLD analysis project Ga0136618, IMG submission 104805) | Polar desert sand microbial communities from Dry Valleys, Antarctica - metaG UQ330 (21.06) | ecosystem: Environmental > Terrestrial > Soil > Desert | place: Antarctica: Dry Valley...
GTGTGTTTTAACCGTTCCTAACGGCATCGTCAGCGCGTCAGCGATTTCCTGATGAGAAAATCCCTGCACTATCGAAAGATGAAGAATTTGTCGCTGTTCGGGACGCAGATCTTTCATCGCTTTAGCGGCTTCTTTGGCTTCGACATACATTTGCATATCGGTATCTTTGCCGCCCGCCGGTTCAGCCAAAACGTCTTCCAAAGAATCTATATTTGGCTGACGGTTCGTTTTCCGCAAACGATCAATCAGCCGTCGCCTGGCAATCATCGCTACAAAAGTAGTTTCCGAAGCCTGCGCTTCATCAAATCGCGCCGCGTTTTTCCAAACGTCTATAAAAATTTCCTGCACCGCATCTTCGGCATCATCGCTGTTCGGCGACATTCGCCGCGCGAGCGACCACACTAATCCGCCATAGGTGTCCAGACATTCCTGAACGGCAGTTTTATCTCCGGAGGCAATGCGTTTTAGAATAACTTGAGCCACAGTTTATAGTCCCTTAAAGGTATCTAAATGATAGATTAAAGCTACTCTATTTGACTACGCTTTGCCAAGTCTGCACGACTTCCGGTTCAGTTTTTTCTCTCAAATTATCAAAACATCAATCACCAAAAAATCACTTTTGATACGCAGACTTTAAACGCCCGATGCGGAAATTTGTTCCTGTGTAACTTCTTTTCAAACAGCACAGACTAAAGACAAAATTATTTTTGTCTTTCAAGCTGTTATTCGTTTTATGTTAGGTATTAGATGCAGTCGAAGAAATTAGCGGTAACGTGAAAATTTAGAAATGAGATAAATTATGAATAACGTCAAGGTTGTGCCAGCCGAGAGAAGACAAAATTGACAAAAAGCCTCGATGACAAAGGCTTGCAGATAAATGAGCCAGGCGGTAAAAATCGTCATTAAAACGACTTGAACGCCGAATAACATCCACGCCCGCACATTGCCGAAAGCCGCCAGAATCGCCAAAGCGAAAGCGACAAAATAAGCCGCCGCGCCGAAAATCGCTAAGGGAATGCCCGCAATTTCGGCATATTGGCTGTTTAAAACCGCTCCACAATCGAAAGATTCACCACACGGAACAGCTACGGCTGTGTAGTGATGAATCGTTAAATAAATTGCGTCTGCTAAACCAATCAAAGCAACGACAGCCGCTAGTAGAGGAAGTTTAACGACTGCGTTGCGCGTTTGATTGATTGCCTCTTCAGGATAATTGGTCACTTTTTATCTTGGGAACTGCCGACGGAATTTTGAGAATTATTTGCAGCACTAACTGATTGGTTAGCCGAATTGACCGTTTGACTCGTCGGCTGAATCGGTTGAGATTGATTGTTCGCTTTTTGCAGTTCGGCATCAATCACTTGCCGCATCATTTCAACACCAGTCTGCTCGAAGGGAACTTCTCTGCCGTTAATATAAACCGTTGGAGTTCCGCTAAGATTGAGCGCGCGTGCGCGTTGAAGGTCAGCATCAACTCGCGTTTTGGCAGGCAATCCGAGCATATCATTTTGGAATCTCGCCACATCTAAACCAATTTTCTGCGCGTATTCTTCAAAAATTTTGCGAGCCTCCGACGAGTCAGACCACGCTTTTTGATTGCTGAAAAGTTGGTCTTGCATTGCCCAAAACTTGCCTTGCATTCCAGCTGCCTCCGCCGCAACTGCCGCGTCATATGCATTTTTGTGCACTTGCGTCAATGGAAAATTACGAAAAATAAATTTTATGCGTCCGCTGTAGAGCGCATTAATTTCCTTCATTTTCGAGTGAACGCTTGCACAAGTCGGACATTGAAAATCGGCGAATTCTTCAATTGTTACAGTCGCCGTCGGCGAGCCGAGCATGTTCGCCGGTTGCGCTCCGGGTGATTTGATGGCTACTTCATTATAGGCTTGCCGCCGTGCCTCTTCATCTATCGGTTGTTTTTTAACTGAGCTGTTTGTATTAGATTTTACCGGGCTGGCTTTTGAATTTGAATAAAACCACCAACCGCCGACCAGCGCGGCGACTAAAACTAATCCGATGATTGCCAAAGGAAGATTACTGTTATTATTTTTTGTATTGCTCATAATTAGTAAATAGTAAATAGTAAATAGTGTGTAATTTTTAGTTTTTCACTTTTTACAATTTACTAAAATTATCTTAATGCTTTCAAGGTTTTTCGTCCCGTTCGACGTTCTTCCAAAACCTCGATGGTTTCCTTAACTTTTTGATAAATCCCATCCGCATCCAAACCGTATTTGGCAAGCAAAAGTTTCGGGTCGCCGTGTGTAATAATGCGGTCGGGAACACCCATTCGCACGACTTTTACTCGATCAAGCAAATTATTTTCCTCTAATAATTCAAGCACCGCCGAACCGAAACCGCCAGCTAAATAAGCTTCTTCAACCGTCAAAATAAAGCGTTTGGTTTGCGCCAAAGCTAAAATCAATTGCGCGTCAAGCGGTTTAACGAAACGCGCATTGACGACCGTCGTTTCAATACCGTCATTTTCTAAATTGTTTGCCGCCTCCATCGCCGCATATACCATCGAACCAAGCGCAATAATTGCAACATCGCCCGCCGCGTCGTGCAGAAGTTCGGCTTTACCAATTTCGAGAAGTTTCGGTTCTTCGCTGATGTCAACTCCTAAACCGTTGCCGCGCGGATAGCGAATGGCGGCAGGCGCCGGATGCTCAATCGCCGTTAAAAGCATATCACGCATTTCGGCTTCGTCCTTCGGCGACATTAAAATTATATTCGGATAACCACGCAAATAAGCGATGTCAAGAAGTCCGTGATGTGTCGGACCGTCCGCGCCGACGATTCCGGCTCGGTCCATCGCAAAAGTTACGTTCAAGTTTTGCAGGCACACGTCGTGAATAATCTGGTCAAAGGCGCGTTGCAGAAATGTCGAATAAATCGCGGCGACCGGCTTTAGACCTTCGCATGCCATTCCGGCGCAAAAAGTAATCGCGTGCTGTTCGGCGATGCCGACATCAAACGCTCTTTCCGGAAATCGTTCGAGAATTTTATCAAGTCCTGTGCCGTCCGGCATTGCGGCGGTCAGCGCAACAATTTTTTCGTCAGTCGCCATCAATTCGCACATTGTTTGCCCGAAGATTTCCGTATAAGTCGGCGGTGAAACTTTGCTTGATTTATGCGGCAAACCGGTTTTAATATCATAAGGTCCGGTCGCGTGATAAGCGTAGTAATTTTTTTCCGGATTCGGAAATCCTTTTCCTTTCGTCGTCAAAGCGTGGACGATAACCGGTCCGTCGTCAATGTTTTTTGCTTCTTCAAGCGCGCGGACGAGCATCGGAACATTATGTCCGTCAACGTAACCGATGTATCTAAAGCCGAGTTCGTTAACCAATGCGCCTGGCAGAACCGCCGCCGCAATTGCATCCTTGACGGTTTTCGCGGCTTTGCGAAGTTGTCCGCCGAAACCGGGAACGCTCTCCAGAGTGTCGCCGACTTCTTCCTTAAGGCGATGATAACTTTGCGCTTCTTTGATGCGATTGAGATAGCGCGTCAACGCGCCGACAGCGGGCGCGATTGACATATTGTTGTCGTTCAATAAAACAATCAAACGCGATTTCAGATGTCCGGCTTGATTTAACGCTTCCATCGCCATTCCGCCCGCCAAACTCGAATCGCCGATGAGGGCGCAGACGTGAAAATCTTCCTGCATTCTGTCGCGGGCAATCGCCATCCCCAAAGCGGCAGACAAAGAAGTCGAAGCGTGTCCGGCACCGAAAGTGTCGTATTCCGATTCGTCGCGCCGCAGAAATCCGGAAAGTCCGCCGTATTTTTTGATAGTGTGAAGCTGGTCGCGTCTACCGGTCAAAATTTTATGCGCGTAAGCCTGATGCCCGACATCCCACACCAATCTGTCTTTTGGCGTGTCGAAAACATAGTGCATAGCCACTGCAAGTTCAACCGCGCCTAAAGAAGCGCCCGTGTGTCCGCCGACCCGCGAAGTCGTCTCTAATATAAAAGCCCGAACTTCGTCGGCAACTTCCTGCAAATCCTCGACGCGCAACTGGCGCAAATCCTTCGGCGAATTTATTTCCGATAAAAATTTCATTTAATCTTCCTGAATTTTTCAACACTCAAACTTTAAATTCTACTTGGGCGAAGACAAATGTTCAATGATAAAATGTAAATCCCATCGCTTTTTTCAGATCGAGTAATATAAAACTGCGACAAAATAATCGTAAACCGAAAGATAATTTCCAAAAATGTTAGGTAAAATAAAGAACGTCGTGGTCGCGGAGGCTTTGGCCTGTGACATATTCCGACACGATAAAATGCAGGCCGTCAGCTTCGCCGATTTCATGGATCGGCCAGATTTTCCGCCGCGCCGTCGCGCTTTCTCCGGTGTCGGGCATTGGCGTAATTGACCAAAATCCTACGCATCAGGTTAGCGGAAATCGCAAAAAATGCTCGCGATTTCGCCAACTCACCCGGTTTTGCTCGAAAAGGTTCAGATATGCCTCGTGAATAAGGGCCGTGGTTTGTAAGGTGTGATTTTACCTTTCTCGGCGCAAAAAGCGATGGGCTTGCCGGTGCATTTCGTCATAGACAAGCGGTAGAAGTTCGTCGAGCGCCGTGCGGTTTCCGTCGCTCCACGCGTGTAACAAACGGCTTATTTCGTGCGGTCGATAGACAGTTTCGGACATGAAGAGAACCTCCTGCAAAAAGCATTTCGGGAGCTTGTTTTGAACATACGCCGATCGAGGAAAATCGGCTCATTTTATTTTTTCAGCAAAGAGAATTTTTTTTTCCGTCTCTTCACTAAATGATGCTTCGGAACATTTCGTTGACTTGTAAAATTTATCCGTTGCGTTAGATATTTGAAGACGGCAATGCGCCGTTTCAATCGAAAATACGAAAAATACAAAAAATGAGATCAAATCAATGAAAAAGCAAATATTCGCAATTATCGTCGCGCCAGGTATATCAGTCGTTATAAACGTCAGCAAAACCTGTAACGCTCAGTCGTCATTCCCCGAGGAAAACTATTTGATTTGAAAAGGAGATCCAAAATGAAGAAGTTCAAGAATTATCTACTCGCCACAACAGGCATTGTGATGCTGGCGCTCGTGCTCTCGCCGCTAAGCGGTGAGGGTGTAACCCAGCCTAAGACATCTGGGACCCAGGCCGTGACCGGTCGCGTTACCGGAGTCGCAATTGATCCTAATGATTCAGGTGAGCCCTCGAACAAGCAAGCCAAAATGGCGAAGCCTGATTTGAGAATCAAACAGTTTCTCTTTCCGCCCACTAATGACAAGGCACTACGGGTACACCTGGTCAATACAGGTCAGGCGCCTTCCGGAGCGTGCCGGCTGTTTCTGACAGTGCGGAAAATCAACGGCGTCGCTGTCGGCAGGAAGACTCATGTCAACGTGCCGGCGCTGTCGGCGGGCGCGGATGTCTGGCTCGTCATTAGCGCCACAAGCATCCTCCCTAACAACGTCTCGCTCCAATCTACGACCTTCAAGCTCAACGTTGATGCAACCGACATCGTTGCGGAGTCGGATGAATCCAACAACGAAGTCTGGCACAACCTTTCCGCCGTAGCGGTCCCGACTACGGCGGAAACGTCGGACACTCAACCTCTATCTGCCGCACCGCGCGAGCCATCGAAGCTGTCATGCAGAAACGTGAGCCGAAGGTGGCAGGTATGCGGCAGTGTCAGCCGAACTCGCTTTGTAGCGGGCGTGGGAATAAGGTTCAACCAGTTCGACCCGAACGGGAGAATTGTCGCGAGCCGATATTACGACGACTGCGGCAAATTGGCCGCGGACCGCACAATTCCTGCAGACATAAGAGCGAAGCCAGCGGGCCCTTGCCGGCAAAGCTTGCAGGTGGCATCCCGGGAGGCGGCGGTTCAGTAACCCGGATCCACCTCTAAACGACAAGTGTTTACCCAGATTTGACAGGGAGATCAACCATGAAGAAAATGCCTCAGTCACTAGCAGCATCTTGCGTAACCCTCACAGACTCGGTCTGGGTAAGCGCCAAAGCAGTTTCCAAGTCCGTTTTTGTCGGCTTTGCATTTTTCTATCTGCTGTTCGCATTTGGGGGCGCAGCATCCGGTCAAGACCAGACGATCAGCGTAGCTGTGTTTGAGTTCCAGGATGAGAGCGGAGCCAGGGTGCGCGCAGAAGTGGAGAGAGGGATCGCCCGCAAACTCGCGCAGAAGCTGAATGCTGCCTACAAGGATTTGCTGGCGCGGCGATTCGACGCGGCCACTGACGCTACCTCGATCAAAGCCATGACTGTTGAGCAACTCGGCGCGCTCGGTAAACAGCACGGAGTCAAATTCGTAGTTCGCGGCGGATTGATTGTCGCCAGCGATGGAAACTCGAACGGAGAGACTAGCGCAGCGATTCAGCTTTACGCTGACATCGTTTCAGTTGAGACCTTGAGCGTCAAAACTGTGCGGGTTGAGGGAACTAGTGCTGAAAAAGACCAGGCGCTGTCGAACGCGATTGGACAGTTAGCGGAGTTAGTTCACGAGGCAATAGTCTCGCCCGTGCGGGATCCGGCGCCTGAGCCAGGTCCAGAGTCTGGTGACGCGAGTCAACAGGACGATCCGAAAGATGTTGTGGCGGCTGAGTCGGATGAGGAACTGCAGCAGCTGATCGCTCAGGCAGAAGAAGTCGTAGCGAGCGGTGCGGGAGATACAGAACGCCTAAAACCAGTGAGCTCGGCGTTGCAGAAACTCAAAACGGCGCTTGCTTCAAAGGCGTCACTGATCGAGGGCGGGGCCGACCCGACTGGGAGTGATCAGGAGATCGCGGCTGCTAAGAATGAGATGCAGGCGGCTCTTACGACCCTGAATGAACAGGCCGCTTCAGTCGCTGCAAACTCGGAGGAGGCAGCAGCGCCGACCGGAGAGAAAAAGAGTCTGCTGGGCATCATCGATCAGCGCGCCGGCGAAGCACTCGGAATCCTGCAAAAGATTCAGGAGATGCGGGCCGCGTTCCGTGGTGCGAAAGAAGATCCTAACGTGGGTGACGCGGCGCCCGAAGATTCACCTCTCGAAGCTTCAGAGCAGCCGACCGAGGATGTTTCAGGAGTCGTCTTACAATCGGGCCAACCGCTCGCCGGAGTGGAAGTAACTGATCAGGATTTGGACGCGACCACAATCACCGGACCTGATGGCAGCTACACCCTGAAGGCGCTTCCGGCGGGCAAGCTCTCGAACCTGGTTCTCAAGAAAAATGGCAAGCAGCTAGCGGTCGGCCAGATCGATCTATTGCGCGGGCGACCGGCAGTCGCTGACTTTGAAATCAAACCGAATATGGCGCCCGCCGCGTCCGCGCTGCGGATCATTCCCTCGACAACAGTGCTGAAGCGGAACCCAAAAGGCGGCGCAACGGGGACGCTGAAGGGAACAGCAAAAGACCAGGAAGGCAGGCCGCTGGCGCGCGCACTCGTCAGCCTTCAGGGGCAGGCCGGCGCCAAAGGTCAGTCATCACCTCCAGTTTACGCACATACCAAAGCCGGGGCGCTGGCCGTGGTCAGAACGGATTCGCAGGGGCGCTATACATTCTTGAACGTTCCGGCAGGCCAACATTACGTCACCGTTCAGAAGAGCGGATTAAGACCAATTTCAACCAGGGTCTTGGTGACACCCAACGCCGCTACGGAGGCGCAAAGCCAGCTTACGGCAGTTCCGCGAAGCCCGGCACGTGACCGACAGCGAGCGATCGTTCGTGGCACTGGCTCGAACTTGCGCGGCAGGGTGCTCGACACAGAAGGCAAGCCGGTCTCCGGCGCGAAGGTGTTATTCCTTCAATCGAGCAGTGCAGCGGCTGTTCTGACTTCTCGGGCAGGGAATTACGAGGTGAAGGATCTCAGGCCGGGAAGCTACCGCGTGCTGGTTTCGAAGCTGGGATATGAAAACAGCAACCGGAAAATCACCGCGCACGGGGAAAAGACTGAGTCCGAAAACTTTCAGCTCAAGCGAAAGGCCTCGCCGTATATGGCGAAGCTGATCGAGGCCCGGGCCAATCGACCTTCACCGGCGCGCGATCCGGTGCGCAAGGCCGAGAGTCCGACCCGTCCGTTGCCAATGCGCGGAGGTGCACTGAGGGGCCAGGTAGTTGACGCTTTGAATCGCAGACCGATACCGGGCGCGACTGTGTCGACAGCCGGACGAAGCGTCAAAACGGATCAAGCCGGCAACTATACGCTTGCCGATCTTGCGCCCGGCAACCATCTGGTCAAAGTCACGAGCAGCGGCTTCTCAGAAGATCAGCAATCCATAACCATTCGTGCCGGCGCAGCTAGCCGTGAGGAGTTTGCGCTGAAGAGACTCGCAGATTCCAATCGGAGTCTCCGCGTAGTTCCCGAAAAACAAAGGGCCACAACTCAAACCCGGTTGGGCCAACTTCGCGGCCGCGTCGTGGATGCCGTGAGTGGTGCGCCCATCGCAGGCGCAGTGGTTGCCGTCTCGGGGCGGCCAGGCGTCGTAACAGGCAGGGATGGTAGCTATAGCCTGAACGCACTGCCGCCGGGTTCTTATCAAGTCAGCATCAGCAGGGCGGGATTCGCCGAGAAACGAACTGCATTCACGATTCGAGCCGGCGAAGTTACTAACACCGATTTTCGATTGACTTCAATGATGCGAAAGCCGCCGATGAGCCGTTTGGGCAGTCAGTGACGGCTGTTGCAAACGCAACGGATCGAGGAAAATCGGCTCATTTTATTTTTTCAGCAAAGAGAATTTTTTTTTCCGTCTCTTCACTAGACGGCAATACGCCGTTTCTATCGAAAATACGAAAAATGCAAAAGAAGGAGGTCAAATCAATGAAAAAGCAAATATTCGCAATCATCGTCGCGCCAGGTACATCAGTCATTATAAACCCCAGCCAAACCTCCGCTCAGGGCGTGGTTGCCAGCGAGCAACCGACCGACGACAGACGGAGGCCTGGAATGATGCAATTCGTATCCTGTCACCGTAATCTCGCTCTGTTGACGGTATTGGCGCTCTTGATCATATTCGGTGCAAGCACCTCATCCGCGCAATCGCTGCCGGCGTGCGGCAAAGGTTATGAGAAAAGCGGCGCGTTATGTTACCCGGAGTGCAAGGCCGGTTATAACGGCGTTGGACCCGTGTGCTGGGAAGTTTGCCCCGATGGCTTCACGAACGATGGTGCGACCTGCCGCAAGAACGCGCACATCGTTGCGCGCTTCCTATGGCCGCGGCGTGGGCTCGGCCTTGGGCTGCGCCAGCAATGAGGAAAAGGATGGCGCGCTGTGCTATCCGGAGTGCAAGGCCGGCTATAACGGTGTCGGTCCCGTGTGCTGGCAGCGATGCCCGGAGGGTTACACGAACGACGGCGCCACCTGCCGCCGCCCCGGCAAGATCATTAAGGCGGACACCAGCGACTGCCCCGGGTACGATCTGTGTTGCCGTTGGAAAAAGAATCGCGACAAAACCAAATGCCCAGAGGGTCAAGGTTATAAGAACGACGGCTGCACTTGTCGCCGCCCTGTGGATATCTTTGCAAAAGACTCATACGGTCGCGGCGTAGGCAAACCCCTGAAGAGCTGCGATAGCAATGAGGAAAAGGATGGCGCGTTGTGCTACCCCAAATGCAAAGCCGGCTTCAACGGCGTAGGGCCTGTGTGCTGGGGCACCTGCCCCGCAGGTTACAAGAACGACGGCGCGACCTGCCGTAAGGATGTGGTGATCCAGGCCAAGAAATCCTATGGTCGTGGCGTAGGCAAATTCCTACGCCGGGATTATGAGGGCATTTTCTTTCGTTACATGCGCGACCACCACAATCTCTATTACTTCCGTGGCAAGCCGCTCAGGGAGGACGAGAAGACCTATCTGAAACAGTTCTATCCGGCGCGGCTGGTCGACGGCGTGCGCGTGGTGGAGGAACTCGCCTCCTCCGGCGCCTTCATTCACAAGGCGAGCGCGACGACCTACGGCAACAACCTGATCGTCATCAACAAGCGCAGGGCGGGCAATCGCACGCTCAAGCTGCTCAAGCATGAGTTCGTGCATATCTGCCAATACGACGTCTTGGGCGTGCAGGGCTTCGCTCGCGAATATGCGAACGGCTATGTCGATGGCAATTATGAGTACGCGAATATCCCGATGGAACAGGACGCCAATGACTATGAGGATCAGAACGACGCCACGACGCCTATCGTCAGCAAGGCGCTCGGCTGGAGGATGGCTCAGATCGTGAAGTGCAAGTAACGCTGAGCTTGTTCGAATAACTGGGGTCAGAATAACTGGGTCAGAGTAAAATTAAATGCCTCTCATGGCGCTCATTTCAACTGATTGAACATAAGTAAAGAGACGAAAAAAATTTCTCTTTGCCGAAAAATAAAATGAGCCGATTTTCCTCGATCCGTTGCGTTAGATATTTGAAGACGGCAATATGCCGTTTCAGTCGAAAATACGAAAAATACAAAAAATGAGATCAAATCAATTAATACCTTCGCCAAAATTTTAGGAGGCAATTTTGATGGCTACATATTGTGGTCGGCACACTTAGTTCATACAATATATGACCTCAATTTTGCCGTTTTACCTGCCAATTTTGAAATTGGCGAAGGTATTGA